>JABAHR010002712.1_pt1 | contig 13962 bp, 9 predicted proteins | sample 7062101 | NCBI WGS metagenome assembly JABAHR01 (sample SAMN14534553, study PRJNA622989) | marine sediment metagenome | biome: marine biome [ENVO:00000428]; feature: marine pelagic biome [ENVO:01000023]; material: deep marine sediment [ENVO:00002113] | place: India: Gulf of Kutch | collected... | reverse complement strand
CGCGGGCGCTTTCAACTGCCCTTCGCCCCGGACCCGGTACTGGTAGGAGGTCAGCTCCCGCAGAGCCATGGGGCCCCGCGCGTGGAGCTTGTCGGTCGAGATTCCGATTTCCGCCCCGAATCCGAACTCCTCTCCGTCGCTGAAGCGGGTGGAGGCGTTGTGGTGCACACACGCCGAGTCCACCTCCCGCAGGAACCGTTCCGCGGCAGCCTCGTCTCTCGTCACAATGCAGTCGGTGTGCTGGGATCCGTATTCGTTGATGTGTGCGACCGCCTCCTCCAGGGAGCCCACCACCCTGATGGCCAGAATGTAGTCGAGATACTCCGTCGACCAGTCCTCCTCGGTCGCCGCGCTCACCGCCGCGCCGAGGATCGCCCGGGTTTTCTCGCAGCCCCTCAGTTCCACCTCTCGACTCTGCAGGCGCGCCGCCACGGCGGGGAGAAACTCCCCCGCCACCGCCTCGTGCACCAACAGGGTTTCCAGGGCGTTGCACACTCCCGGCTTCTGTGTCTTGGCATCGATCACGATCTCCTGCGCCATGGCCAGGTCCGCCGCTTCATCGACGAACACATGGCAGATCCCGTCGTAGTGCTTTATCACCGGCATGCGCGCCAGCGAGACCACGGTCTCGATCAGCCCTTTGCCCCCCCGCGGAATGATGAGGTCGAGATAGCGGTCCATGGAGGCCATCTCCTTCACGCTCTCACGGTCCGTGAAGGGAATGAGCTGGATCGCACCCTCCGGCAGGCCCGCCTTCTCCCCTCCGGCCTGCAGGGCCGAGGCAATGGCCAGGTTCGAGTGAATGGCCTCCTTCCCACCCCGCAGGATGGTGGCGTTGCCTGACTTCAGGCAGAGCACCGCCGCATCGCTCGTCACGTTCGGACGGCTCTCGAAAATGATCCCGATCACCCCGATCGGCACCCTGACCTGCTCGATGCGGATCCCGTTCGGCCGGGTTCGTTGGTCAAGAACCTCCCCGACCGGATCCGGCAATTCCGCCACCTGCTCGATCCCGTTCGCGATGGCCTCCACCTTGTCCCCGTCCAGGCGCAGCCTCCCGATCATCGCACTGGTCAACCCGTTCGCCTCGGCAGCCGCGAGGTCCTTGGCATTCTCGGCCAGGATCGCCGCCACGCGGGCCCGCAACTCCGCCGCCATGGCCCGCAATATCGCGTTCTTCTCGCCGGTGCTCAGCCCCGCCAGGGCATGGGCGGCCGCCCGCGCCTTCTTCCCCATCGCAAAAACCGCCTCGTGAATCTCCTCCGGACCCATTGCTGCCACCGCGCTCATGATGGGCCCTCTATAAGCCCAAACCGCCTCAAGCGCTAGGACGGAACCGCGTCACGAATCCTTCCCCCGCCACGATCTCGGCCAACTGGTCTGGGCGGCGGCCGTTGGCCACCACCGTTTCCACGCCGGCCTCCACCGCCAGCTTGACGGCCTGCAGTTTCGAGGCCATCCCGCCGATCGCAAAGGGCCCCTTTCCGTCGTTGGCGTACGAGAGAACCGCCCCGACATCATCGACCTCCCGCACAATCTCGCTGCCACCCGGGGGGAGGAGGCCGTCCACGCTGGTCAGCAGGACCAGCAATCGCGCCCGCAGCAGGATCGCCACCCGGGCCGAGAGCATGTCGTTGTCACCCACGCTCAGCTCCTCCACCGCCACCGAATCGTTTTCGTTGATGATGGGAACTATGCCGGGCTTGTGCACCAGGCGCCGCAGCAACTGGTCCACCCGCTGGCGGTGGTCGTCGATCTCGAGATCGGCCGCCGTCAACAGCAACTGGGCCACGCTCACGTCAAAGTTGCGGAATAGGTTCTCGTAGGCGTGCATGAGACGGGTCTGTCCGATCGCGGCGGCGGCCTGCCTGGTCGGAACATCCGCCGGATATTCCCCGAGCCCCAGTGCCGAAATCCCCGCCCCCACCGCTCCCGAGGAAACCAGCACACAGCGCTGACTGTGGTCGGGAAGATCCGCCACCGCATTCACCAGGCGCGCCAGGGAAGCCCCGTCGAGGGTCCCGTCCTCCCGGGTCAGCACCCCCGTCCCGATCTTGATCACGATGACATCCTCTTGCGGCATTCCGTGTGAGCTTCTACTTTGGTTCCTCCATCGTCCTTGTTGCGCCGGGCCCTCTTCCGGGGATCCGCGCCTTCCCATCAGGTCGGGGCCATCCTACATACGCTCCGGCACCTCGATTCCGAGCAAAGCCAGCCCCTTCTTCAGAACCCGTGCCGTCAGCTCACAGAGCACCAGCCGGGTCTTGCGAACCGCCCCCTCTGAAATCAGGACCGGGCAGACCTGGAAGAAGGAATGATAGGCACGGGCCAGTTCGAGAAGGTAGTGCGCGAGCAGGTGGGGGCGGAAATCGTCGAGGACCACCGGCACCGTTTCGCCAAAGCGCGCCAGCATCCGGGCCAGGTGCCTCTCCTCCTCCTCGCGCAGTTCCAGCCCCTCGCCGTCGAGGCTGAGCTCGCCCTCCAGTTTCCGGAAAATCGAGCAGCAACGCACGTAGCTGTACTGGAGGTAAGGCGCGGTGTCTCCCTCCATCGCCACCATCCTTTCGATGTCGAAGACGTAGTCGGTGGCCCGGTGGTGGGAGAGCTCCATGAACTTGATGGCACTGACCCCGATCAATTGTGCGAGGGCTTCACGTTCCTCCTCGCTTTCCACCCGGCTGCGTCCCTCCGAACTGGCCCGCGCCGCCTTCACCGCATCGTCGAGCACATCGCCCAGCTGCGGCAGGTCCCCCGCCCTCGTTTTCAGCGGGGTTCCGTCCCTGCCCAGGATGGTGCCGAAGGAAATGNNGGCGGGCCAACGAGAAGAGCTGCTTGAAGTGATCGCTCTGGCGGTGATCAACCACGTACCAGGCCCAGTCGGCATCGAATTCCTCCACCCGGTAATCGATCGTGGCGATGTCGGTGGTGGCGTAGTTGAAGCCCCCGTCACTCTTGCGGACGATCATCGGCTTGTCCTCCCATTGCTCGCCTTTCCGAATCTTGAAGGGATCCTCGCCCGGATCGCCCTCCCCGTTGGAGAACACACAGATCGCACCTTCGCTCTCGCGGGCGAGGCCCGACTCCACCAGGCTGTCCACCACTCCGGCCAGGCGGTCGTTGTAACAGCTTTCGCCCAGCCAGTGGTCGAACTGCACGTTGAGGCGGTCGTAGATTTCCTGCAGGCCGTTGCGGGACAGGCGCACGCACTCCTCCCAGATCTCGAGGTTGCCGGGATCTCCCCGCTGCAAATCCACCAACTCCTGCCGGCACTGCTCGCGAATCGTCTCGTCCTCCTTTGACTGCGAGTTGGCGACGCGGTAGAGCCGCAGCAACTCGTTGAGCGGATCACTCTCGAGGGCTTCCCGGTCGACTTCGCGTTTCCACGCCCAAATCACCATTCCAAACTGCGTTCCCCAGTCTCCAATGTGGTTGTCGGTGATCACCTCGTGACCAAGAAACTCCGCCACCCGGGCGAGGGCGTCGCCGATGATGGTGGAACGAATGTGCCCCACGTGCATCGGCTTCGCCACATTGGGCGCCGAGAAATCGATCACAATCCGGAACTTGTCCTCGGAAAGGGGCACCCCGAGCCGTTCGTCCCCCAGCATGCTTCCCAGGTGCCCCGCAAACGCGTCAGGCTTGACCCGGAAATTCAGGAACCCCGGCCCCGCAACCTCAACCTGGGCCAGCTCCGAGGCGTCGGTGGCATCCCGCGCCGCCTCCGCCAAAGCCCNNCGGCATTGGATTGGTAATCGCCGAACCGCAGGTCGGCGGCCTGCGTCACTTCGACCCGTTCCAGGTCCTCCCCCCCGATCCCGCACGCCGCGAATCCGGCCCGCAGGCGCTCCCGAAGCAGATCGGCCAGCGTCATGGAATCTCTTTCACCTCGTCAGGCCGCTTCCGCCTCGCACCACTTCAGGACCCGGATCAATCCCTCGGCCCCTGCCGCCTCCTTCAGCTTCTTCCGCACCTCCGCCTGCGAAAACAGCTTCGCAATCGATGCCAGGGTCTGCAGGTGCATGTGCGGTTGGTTCTCCGGCACCAGCAGGAGCACCACGAAATGCACGGGGGCGTTGTCGCAGGCCTCGAATTCGATCCCCTTCGTCGATCGGCCGAGAACTGCCAGTGGCTGCTCGATCTTGTCGCAATAGGCGTGAGGGATGGCCACCCCGTGGCCGATGCCGGTGGTGACCTGCTCTTCGCGGGCATGCAGCGCTCCGAGCACCGCCTCTCTGCGCTCAGCGTCCAGAGATCCAGTCTCAACGAGGTGATCGACCAATTCGCCCAGGGCGTCCCAGTGCGTCTCGGAACTCATTTCCGGGACGACACGACGCTCCGAAAGAAGCGATACAAGTTTCATGGGAAAGAGGGTGCGGCCGCCCCCTCGGGAGCGGTCGAGGAACGGAGCGGTTAGCCCGAATCGCCTCCCCAAGCAAGGGTTTTCCGGAGGCGCGGGACTCGATCACACTTGACCAGTGGGCCCCCGCCCCGAAGATTCCGGCCCATGCGCACGAGCTTCTCCGCCGTAGTGTTTTGCGCAGGTTTATTTCTAACTTCCTGCGAAACAACGCCTTCCAGATCCGGAGTTTTCGGCCCGGCCAACATGGGGGGCCCCTCCGTGACGGCGCGCGAAGCCCAGATCGAGGCCGAGCCCACCGGGAACTTTTTTTACGGACGCCGTTACCACGTGAACCGCACCTGGTTCTGGGGCTACCTGCGCAATCCCCGCCAGCCCTGGTCCCGCGCCCGGCTGGTAGTCTTCAACCAAAGTCAGAAGCGGGCTCCTGACAATCTGCCGCAGGACGGGCCTCCCGGCGAACGCCATGCCTACGACAACAATTTCGAATACCGGATCTGGGGATACTATACCGGGGTCACGGTCTACGAACCCAACAGCGACCAAATCCTTCCCGAGTTCATGCTCACCGGTTACGAACTTCTGAACCGGAATCCGGGCTGGCTCTTTACCCCGCGGGACCACTACTCCCCCAAACAACTGACTCTCCGACCGTAGCGGGCCGGATCGGCAGGCCGATGCCGGGACGCCGGGCAAGCGCCGGATGGCGCCATTCCCGTTCGACATCAGGGATGAAGCGGGTCCAGTTCCCCCTCCTCTCGCCACAACCTGCTAGTACTTCCTCCAGGCCGCCGGCACGAAGAGAACCAGCACGGCATAGAGCTCGAGACGCCCGAGCACCATCAGGAGGGAAAGGAAGAGGTGGGTGGACGGCCGCAGGTGGGCGAAGGTGTCGGTCGGACCCACCAGGCCGAAGCCCGGACCGATGTTACCGAAGGTGGCGAGGACCGTCGCGACCGTGGATTCGAAATCCATCACCCTCATGACGTCCCCGTCCGGTATCTGATGCCCTGTTTCGAGGATCGCGACCACCACCATGGCCCCCAGCGCCATCAGCGAAAACAAGGCCACGAATAAAACCGTTTGCGCCCGGGCGGTATCGTCGATCGGATTACCGTTCACCTGCATGCGCATGATCTGGTTCGGCCTGAAGGCCCGCACGATTTCCTGCGAGGCAGCCCTCACCAGGAGAATCAGGCGGCTGATTTTCATGCCGCCGGAGGTCGATCCCGCACATCCCCCGATCAGCATCAGGGCGAGCAGAATGAAGTGGATCCCGACCGGCCAGCGCTCGTAATCGGCGGTGGCGTAGCCAGTGGTCGAAATGATGGAGATCGTGGTGAAGACCGCACCCCGAAGCGTTTCGCCGGCATCATCTCCGCCCCCCCCGACCCCCCCCGCCCACACTCCCCCGATCCCCAAGACCACCAGCATCAGGTAGCTCTTCACCTCTTCCTGGCGCCGCAGGCGGCTCCAGTCACTCCGCATCACGACCACGTAGACGAGGAAGCTGATACTGCCCAGCAACATGAAGATCTCCAACCAGATCTCGATCAGAAGCCCGTTGGGCAGGTCGGAAAAGTGCCCTATGCTTTCGTTGTACGGACTGAACCCTCCGGTGGCGAGGCAGGTGAAGGCGTGCGCCACGGCCTCGAACCAGTCCATTCCCAGAAGGCGCAGGCCCAGCAGACAGACCAGGGTGAGGAAGCAGTAGATCTTCCAAAGTGAGAGCGCCGTGTCTCGGATCCGCGCGGTGGCCGCTTCCCCCGGTTGAAACGAGGACTCGTTGCGGAACAGGGACTTGGCTCCACCACCGACCGTGGAGAGAATCGCCACGAACAATACCAGGATCCCCAGCCCCCCCAGCCATTGGGTCACCGCCCGCCACAGCAGGATCCCGGCCGGCCACAGCCGAAGGTCCGCGATCACGGTGGATCCCGTGGTGGTGAAACCCGAGACGGACTCGAAGAGGGCCGCGGTGGGATGAAGTTTCGGCTCGCAAAAGAGAAAGGGAAGGGCGCCGAACATCGCGCTGAGCACCCAGCCCATCCCCACGATCATGACGCCTTCCCGCCGCGGAATGCGCTCGAAATGCCCCCGGCCCAACAGCACGAGGATGATTCCCGCCAAGAAGGTGATACCGCCCGCCGCCATCAGCGGAACGACCGCCGCGCCGTGATCCACCACCGGGAGACCGGCTGCCGCGGGATCGAAGTAGGGTTTCGGCTGGAAATCGAACTTCGCCGAGACCCCGCAGAGGGCCATCGCGACACTCTCGAGGGTCAGCAACAAGCCGAGGACCTTCGCCAGGAGTCTGAAGTTCATAGGCGTCTCATCGCCACCCTCGAGGGCACATTGGGAATCGGAGCCGGAGAGGCTGGATATGACGGAGTTCGGGACATGCCCGGCGTCCCCCCTGTCAGTTTATGGGACCATCGCTCCATCACTCCTCGTCAATGCANNCTCCTGCTTCCAGCACGTCGTTCGGTCCCGGAACAATGGCCTGCAAGCCGCGCAGCAATCCCACCAGGACGCACCCACCCGGCCACTCGATCTCGCCAACCTTGAGGCCCACCGCCTTCGCGCCCCTCGCGACATCGGTCTCGATCAATTGTCCCGCACTGAACTTCTTCACAATATAGAACTTTTCCACGGTGAGGTAGCGCTCGATATCACGCCGGGTGGCCTCCCGCGGGCTGACCGCCGCCACCACTCCAAAGTGCCGGCCACTTGACCCTATGGCCCGCGCATAGTCGGCCCGGTGAATGATGGTGAGGCAGTTTTTGACCCCGATATTGTTGGCCTGCAGGCAAGTCATGACGTTGTCCTCGTCGCTCGGACTGGTTGCCACGAAAAAGTCCGCTTCGCCGACCTGTTCCTCTTCCAGTTCCGCCACCACGGTGGCGTCGGCATTGATCACGGTGGTATCCCCGAGTCGCTCGGTGAGTTCCTGGCAGAGCTTCTCGTCCTTTTCGAAGATCCGCACCCGGCAGTCCCAGCTCTCCAGCATCTGGGCCAGGGCGAAACCGTATTCCCCTCCGCCGAAGATCACCACCCGCATGGTCTCTCCCCGCCGCCCGCCCTTCTGCAGGCGCTCGGCCAGGGTCCGGAGCCGCCGCGGCTCCCCGAATATGGTCGCCACGTCCCCCTCCTCGAGGACGGACTCGGCATCCGGCACAAAGCTGTCGCCATTGCGCGTGATGGCGGCCACCCGGGTCCGCTCCGGCGCTTTCAGGTCTCTCAGGTTCTTTCCCGATCCGTCGCTCTTGGCGCCCACCCGCACCTGTTGGATCTCGATCTTGCCGCGCGCCAGTTCCTCGACCGAGATCGAATCGGGGTTGCGGATGAACTTGGCCAGTTCGATGGCGGTGAGGCGCTCGGAGCTGAAGAGGTGATCGATGCCGAAATGCCCCCGGAAATCGAAGAGCCACTCTTCCCGCTGCAACCCCGGATGGACCCGGCTCGCCACCGTCTCCACCCCCATCGCCTTGGCCATCGAGGCGCTCATGAGATTCACGGTGTTGTCGCTCGTGAGAGCCAGGAAAAGTTCGCACTCCCCGATGTTGGCCTGGGCCAGGGCGTGCACGCTGCTNNCGCTGCTGCCGTCCGCACAAATCACCTTGGCGTCGATGCCCCGCTCCATCTCGGCAGCAAGACGAGGATCGGTTTCGATCACCGCAATACTGTGCGCTTCCCGCGAAAGCTCCGTGGCCAGGTAGCGGCCAATTTCTCCGGCTCCGACGATAATGATGTTCATGAGAACAGCCCTCGGCCGCGCCGCCATTCTCCCTTGCCGCTCCCGGCATTCCAGCAAAATCGCCCGGCGAGCTCGTAAGCAGTTGAACGGACAGCGGATAGGCGGGCTGGAAAGCCTCCGGGCGGGGTTGCCCACCCGGCCCCCCGGCAGAGCCCGCCCGCCGGAGTCTGCGGGAAGATGGCACCCGGCTCGGCCCCTCGTCCGGCCGTCCCCCGATCAGCGAACGATCGGCTCCAATGGGTGAACGAAATCTTCCCGACGCATGGTATTTTCAACGATACCGATGCCACGCAAAATCCCGAACCGTATCTCCGCCCTCACCCTCTCCTCCCTCCTGACGGTCTGCAGCTCCGTTCCCGGCCTCTGCCAGGAAGACGCCGCGCCGGAAGATCCGGCCCTCAAGCAGTACTTCATCGCCAACGGGGCCTACAATCGGAAGCTCTACCCGGTTGCGATCCAGCAATACGGGGAGTTCCTGAAAAACCACCCGAACCACCCCAAGGCCGACCTGGCCCGCCGTGGCCTGGCCCTCAGCCACTACGCCTCGGGTCAATACCAGGAAGCCATCCCGGCCCTCACCGCGCTCCTCGCGAAGAAGACCCTCGCCCAGACCATCAGCCGCGAGCGGTTGGTCGTCATGCAGGGCCAGTGCCTTCTCGTTACCGGTGAAAGGGACAAGGCCAGGGCCCTCTATGTCACCGAATTCGACACCCTGAAGGCCGAACCGTTCCGCCACGCCGCCCTTGCTTCCATCTGCGACGTGAGTTTCGGCAACTCGGAGTGGGACGAGGTCCTGGCGTGGAGTGAGAAGCTGCTCGCCGCCAAACCGGACCCCGCCCGGACCGCCCGCGCCCTTTACCAACAGGGATACGCGCAATACCAACTGGAGAAAACGGAAGCGGCAATCGCCGCCCTGTCCAGGGTCGAGCCTCTTGGGGCCGACCAGGCCTGGACCATCCGGGCCGCTTACCTGCTGGGTGAATGCCACAGCCGGCTGCAGGATTTCGAAAAGGCCGAAGCGGCCTTTCTCAAGGCGCTGCCGGGCCTGACCGGAACCGATGCCCACGAGTGCCGCTACCGCCTCGGCCTGACCCGCTTTGTCCTCAAGAACCACGAGGGGGCCTCCGCTGAATTGAAAGCCTACCTCGCCGCCGCTCCGGACGGAGCCCATGCCCCCGAAGCCCAACTATACCTCGCCCGCGCCGCCCTGGAGACCGGCTCGTTCGAGACCGCCGAAACCCAACTCAAGGCGCTGAGCACCGGCGAAGGCGAGAATGCCGCCCGCGCCAGTCTCTGGCTGGCCCGCGTCTACACCCGCCCGGCCGAGAAGGACTACGCCACCGCCGCCGAGGTCCTCGGCAGGGCCGTCGAGTCCTTCGGAGCGTCCTCCGTGATCAATGACCTGCGTTTCGACTTCGCCAATGCCCTCATGGCCCGCCCGGAACCCGACTGGAAGAACTCCCTCTCCGCGCTGCAACAGATCCAGGTCGACGGAACCTTTTCCCAATTGGCGGAAGTGCTCAGTCAACGAGCGGTCTGCCTGCAAAAACTGAGGGACTACGAGACCAGCCTTGCCGCCAATGGCGAGTTCCTGGCCCGCCATGGCGAGCATCCCCTGGCTTCCGAAGCGCGTTTCATGCGGGCCGAGAATCTCTTCCTCCTGGGCCGCCTGCAGGAGTCCCGGGAGGCCTTCGAGGAATTCCTCACCACCGAAGAGAACCATCCGAGGCGGGACTCTGCCACCTTCCGGGTGGCGCAGATTCATCACGCCGGAGGGCTTTGGGAAGAATGCCTGGCCACCGCGGTCCCCCTCTTCACCTCCAATCCGGACGGTCCGCTCTATGCCCAGTTGCCCTTCATCGTGGGCGATTCACTCTTCCGCCAGGAGAAGTGGTCGGAAGCCGTCGGTCCGCTTCAAGACTTTCTCGCCACCCGGGTCACCACCGACACGGCCCAGGGACTCACCGTGAAAGCCGGGCCCAACGTCGACCTCGCCATCACCCAGTTGGCCGTGGCGTGCGACCGGACCGACCAGAAGGAGAAAGCGCTCACTCACTTCAGAACCATCACCGACCACTATCCCGTCCCCACTTCCCAACTTCCCCTCGCCCTCTCTGAGTTGGGACGTCTCGCCTACGAGAGCGGCGACCGGGAGTTGGCACGCAAGGCGCTGGAACGCTTCGTCGCCTCCGATACCGCGGAGAATGAGATCTTCGCCAAGCACGCGCCCGTGCAGCGCCCGCGGGTGCGATACTACCTCGGATGGCTGGACGCCGAGGAAGGCCGGCACGAGGCGGCGGCGGCCCGCTTCGGCGAGGTGATCGCGCTCGACGCCTCTCATTCTCTCGCCCCCGACGCCGCGCTGCAACAGGGCATGGCCTTGTTGAACGCAACCAAATTCGAGGCGGCCTCCCAACATTTCCTCACCGTCCTGCAGCGTTATCCGAAGCACGGCAAACTGGACCGGGTGGTTTTCCATGCCGGCCTCGCGCTGGTCCGGCAGAAGGAATGGGAGCAGGCGGCCGCCCAGTTCGGGCGCCTGATCAAGTCCCTCCCGAAATCCGAGTTTGCCGACCAGGCGCTCTACCAGTGGGCGTGGTGCGAGCGGGCGGCCGAGCGCCCGGAGCGGGCCACCGAACTCTACGAGCAACTCCTCGCCAACCACCCCGCCAGCCCGCTGGCCGTGAAGGTCCAGGGCGAGTTGGCCGAGCTGAATCTCGACCCTGCCGCGCAGGATCAGATCATCGCGCGGCTGACCGCCACCCTGAAATCCCTGAAGGACGAGAGCCTTCGCGAAGAGATTCGCTACCAGCTGGCCAGCGCCTGCTTCAAGAAGCGCGATTACAAGGCTGCCGCCACGAATTTCGAGACCCTGCTGAAGGACTATCCCAAGTCGATGTTGCTCGCCTCCATGCACTTCCAGGCCGGCGAGTCACAGTTTCAACTCAACCAGCACGCCCCCGCCCGCGCCCACTTCGAGGCCGCCGCCAACGTCCCCGGCAACCCACCCGACCTCACCGCCTCCATCACGATGCGCCTCGGCGAAACGCAATCACTCACCGGACAGCACGACGAAGCCGGAAAGACCTTCGCCTCCTTCCTCGAGACCTTTCCGGAGAGCCGCTGGATCCGCAACGCCCGGTTCGGCCTCGCCTTCGCCACCGAAAAGGCCGGCGACCCGCAGGCCGCCCTCACCGAATACCAGAAGCTCCTCTCCGGGCCGACGGTCGACTTGTGGACCGTGCGCAGCCGCTTCCAGACCGGTGCCTGCCACCTCGCGCTCAAGAACTACGACCAGGCCATCGTCGAATTCGTCAACGTCGAGATCAGCTACCCGCAGTATCCGGCCTGGCAGGCCAATGCCGTCCTCGAAATCGGCCGCGTCCTGCTGGAGCAGAAGAAGCCCGCGCAAGCGGCCGAACGATTCCACGAAGTAATCCGCCGCTTTGAGAAGGAGGAGGCCGCCGCCACCGCACAACGCCTCCTCGCCGGCACCGACCAACCGTGAATCAACCCACAAGCTGGCCCGAACTTCCTCGATGCCGAGCAGCGATCCCCCACCGCCACCCGACCGAAAACGCCTTTCATCGATGCTTGGCAGCTTGGTGCGTCGGGCCCGCCAGCGGGCCGGTCCGTGGATGAAACCAATCACGACCCGCCTCGGCGGGGACGGGCTGCCCCGTATCGGCAGGATCGGGGAGGCGGTCCGCTACGCCGGCGTGCGGCGCTGGGTGCTCCCGGCCGCCCTGCTGGTGCTGGGCGTCGTNNGCGTCGTCATTGCGGTGACCATTCTCGGCAAGGTGCGCCGGGAGGTCTGGGCCTATTACACCGACGACCAGGGAACGCGCGCGGAGGTGCAGGAAGGGAAAACCCGCCATGTACTCTGGGAAGACCCCAGGCCGAATCCCTTCCAGGAGAAACGCGATCCGGAGTCGGACCCCGGCGATCCCATCAATCAGCCCGGCGGCCGCCTNNGTCCCCCGGGAGCAACGCCGATCTCTACCTCTCGCGATGGGACGGCCGCGTGTGGAGCAGGCCGGAAGCCATCGAGTCGATCAACACCCCCGCACACAACGAACGCGGCCCGGCCTTCTCGCGCGACGGCCGCTACCTGTACCTCAGTTCTGACCGCCCCGGCGGTGAGGGCGGTTACGACCTCTACGTGGCGCGCTGGAGCGGTGAGGACTGGGTTGAAGTCGCGTCACTGGGCCCTGCCGTGAACGGGGCCGCAGACGAAGGAGGCCCGGCCGTATCCGCCGACGGGGACCGGCTGTACTTTTCATCGAATCGATCCGGCGCCACCGCCGACGACATCTTTGTGGCGCAACGAATCGCCGAGGGCGGGGAAACGCCCGGCGAAAACGCCCTCCCGCCGGTCCCGCGATTCGAGGCAGCCGAGGCAGTCTCCCATCTGAATTCGCACCAGCACGATGTGCAAGCCGCCCTCACCACCCGGGGCGACCATGTCTTCCTCGCCTCGGACCGGGATCGAGGGGAAGCTTCCGGCTACGGGGTCTACTTCAGCCGCGTGGTGGATGGCGTCGCGCTCCCCCCTGAGCAAGTCGATCTCTACATCGACATCGGCGACGTTACCGATCCGGCGGTCCGCATGGAAGGATTCGACCTGCTCTTCAGCGCCAACCACGAGGCCACCGGAACCGGCGACGGGGAGAATGGCTATCGCCTTTACCGGACCACCACTCGCGAGGTCATCGGCTACACCGACCTCTCGCGCTGGGAGCAATTCAAGGAACTCTTGAAGAACATCGGGTGGTGGATCTTTCTGGCCCTCGCTGCCCTTGTCGCCCTGCTCTACCTCCTCGAGAAGTGGCGGGACATCACCAGCCTCTTTCACAAGTGTCTCGCCGGTTCAGCCGCGGTGCATCTCCTCCTCCTGCTCACCATGATGGCCTGGCTGATCGCGCGGGAGATACGCGAGGAACAGGAGGCCCCGCCTCCCGAGGTGAGTGTCACCCTCGACGCCCTGGCCGAGCAGGAACTGGCACTGGAAAGCGTGCCGGAGGAGACCGAAATCACCCAGCCCGATCTCTCCCTCCCGTCTCAAAAGGTGCAAGCCGACTTCGACGTCCCCGACTTCCAACCACAGGACCAGCCCAAGGCCATCCCCATCGATTCCGAGTTTCAAAAGGAGGCCATCCAGGTCGAGGTCCGGCCCAGCACCGCCGATCCGGCCGAACTGCACGAGTCGAAGCCTGCCGAGCAATCGGCTCTCCTCAGCGAGTTGTCCGAGACCTCTCTTCCGGAACCGGAACCGCCCGTCCTCGAGGAGCGCACCCTGGCCGAGGCTCCCGAACCCGCCCAGCCAGCCGATGACCAGTTCCGGCCCACTCGGTCCATGCCCGCTGCGATTCAGCCGGCCGAACCAAACGAACTCGCCGAACCGGCAACCCGCATTCCCACCGACCCGAGCAGGATCGAACCTGCGGAACCCATTGCCGACTCCCCCGCTCGATCTTCCCTTGCGGAGGTGCAACCGCGCCCCTCCGACCCCGCGCCCTCCGACCCCGCAGCCCCTCTCGAATCGCAACTTCTCGCCGAGTTGCCCGAGGCAGCTCCCCTCAGCCCCGACCACCCGCCACTCGAAGAACCCGGCCAGAACGCACCCCCTGCCCCGGCCGATCCCTCGCAGGATCGGTTCAACCCGGGCGACTCGATCCCGCAGGTCACCACCTCTCCGGCTCCAAGCCAGGCAGTCGGTGACTCCGCCGCCCCCCGCCAGCTCGAGACCAGCGAGGTGGCCGAAGGATCGCTGGCCTCCCAGCCCGTCGATCCGGGACCCACCGCCCCGCCCGTTGCCGAGGCCGGCCCCGCCGACTCCCTGCCGGAC
>JABAHR010000647.1_pt1 | contig 13965 bp, 12 predicted proteins | sample 7062101 | NCBI WGS metagenome assembly JABAHR01 (sample SAMN14534553, study PRJNA622989) | marine sediment metagenome | biome: marine biome [ENVO:00000428]; feature: marine pelagic biome [ENVO:01000023]; material: deep marine sediment [ENVO:00002113] | place: India: Gulf of Kutch | collected... | reverse complement strand
CCAATCAAAATAACCGGAAAAAATAAATGGTAAGAATAACCAGGATATCTTCATCCAACAATAAATTGGATAAACGGGAAGATTATCCTATAATAATCAAGAAATTTATGCTATTGGAGAATTTATGAGCAATTTACTAGAAATCACAGAAGAAAACTTTGAAAAAGAAGTTTTAAAATCACAGCTACCTGTCTTGATAGATTTCGGAGCTGTCTGGTGCGGACCATGCAAAATGCTGGACCCAGTTGTTGAAGAGATAGCTGAAGAATTTAAAAAACAGATCAAAGTTGTTCATGTGGATATCGATTCAAATCAAAATTTGACCATGCAATACAACGTCATGGGAGTTCCCACCCTTATGTTAATCAAAAATGGCGAGCCTTTAGAACGTATGACAGGCTACAAACCAAAAAACAAAATCTTAAGTATTTTTGAGCCCCACTTCTGAACGAACCTTTAGTAAGACTCAAAAACCCTGGATGGTCAAAGTCTAGTCCAGGGTTTATTTTTTTCTGCAGGCATTGACACAACTTATACTAAGATATAAAATTGATGCAAAAATTTGCAAATGCAAAAGATAGCATTATGAAAAAATTCAAATTAACTTCTGCTAGGAAAGCAATTTTAGAAAAGCTGGAACAATCGCAAGACCATTACACGGCTATTCAAATCCATGACCAATTGAAAGAAAGGTTGCCGTCATTAAACCTCACTACTGTTTACCGTTCGCTGGATTATCTCGTCGATCATGGTCTGATTTCCATTGCTGATATCGGTACTGGAAGCCCAGTATATGAAAAATTAAATGATCCACCCCACCATCACCTTGTTTGCTTAAACTGTAACAAGATCGAAGATATCAACCATACTCCTGTTGAAAACTTTTTTAAAAAAATTGAAAACGATTGCCGCTTCACTGTAAAAACTAATCATCTAGTACTCTATGGTACTTGTATAGATTGTCAATAAAAAAATTTTAGGAAAATTTTAATTATGAATCTCTCTCAACCCCCCTTACATATCCCCGATGGATTTCTTAGTTTAACCATTTCTATCCTTTTTTGGGGAATTTCAATGACTGTTATCTTCATCGCTATTAAGCGAAGCCAGAATGCTTTGAACCAGAAACAAATCCCCCTGATGGGGATTATGGCAGCTTTTATTTTTGCTGCCCAAATGATTAATTTTCCTGTAGCTGGTGGAACATCCGGACACCTTCTCGGAGGTGCTTTAGCGGCGATCATCCTTGGCCCATGGTCAGGTATCCTTGTTATGACAAGCGTCATCAGTCTGCAGGCATTACTGTTTCAAGACGGGGGTCTGGTTGTAATGGGCGCAAATATTTTTAACATGGGTATTTTGACCACATTGACTGGTTATGGTTTATACGCAACGGTGATTAATCGAAAAAAAAATCTACAGTTGGGCGTCATTGCGGTCGCAGCATTGTTATCGGTTATTGCCAGTGCCCTTTCCACTTCAGTCCAGATTTGGATATCTGGCCTATCCCCAGCAAGGTTAATTTTCCCTGCAATGCTTTCTATTCACTCTCTTATCGGTATTGGTGAAGCATTGATTACTGTAGCTGCTTTTTCATTTATTCAACAGGTCCGGCCAGACCTGATTGGCCAACAATTTTCGCCCAAATTGTCCAACTTTGGATGGGTTTTTATTGGTGTCTTGATCACATTCAGTATAGTCTTGCTTTCTCCTTTCGCGTCCACAAATCCAGACGGTTTAGAAAAAGTTGCGACTGAGCTAGGTTTTATAGATTTTGCCCGTAAAAATCCATTCACTATATTTTCTGATTATGTTATCCCTACTTTAGAAAATACTAGAATTTCTACGATTGTTGCTGGGGTAATTGGGATTGGTGCCGTTAGTACAGTTACATATTTTGCTGGGAAAATTCTAAAAAAATCTACACCTGATAATTCAACATCCTAATTGATCATGATCAATTCTTCCATGCTCAATTTATATCAGACGAGATTAAGCCTGATACACAAACTTGACCCAAGAGTTAAACTAATTGCTACAATTGGATTAATTCTTTCAAACGTCATGTTGCCAGATGGAGCGTGGATAATATTTGGAATTACTTGGATGCTCATTCTAATCTTGAGCAGTTTGTCCAAAGTGGAATCATTATTTATTCTAAAGCGCTCCCTGATAGCTATTCCATTCACATTAATGGCCATCTCAGTAGTTTTTTCAATCCCTGGTGAGCCCATTACGGTCATCAAGATATTTAACACAGAATTGATCATTACGGAAGAGGGGCTGATCAGGTTTATTAGCATCATGATAAGGGCCTGGTTATCAATACAGGCTACAATTTTATTGACAGCCACAACTACCTTTCCTGATTTGGCTCATGCTCTTAGGCATTTACGTGTACCCGTAATTCTGATTGCGATCCTATCTTTCACATATCGCTATCTATTTGTGCTAAATTCAGAGGCAAAAAGATTATTACAAGCACGTTCAGCGCGCAGCGCAAGCCTTCCAGGATCTAAGAAACCGTCAATGAAATGGAACGCAAAAAATGCAGGAAGTATGATCGGACAATTGTTTCTCCGGTCATATGAAAGAAGCGATCGAGTATATGACGCGATGGTTGCCAGAGGTTTTCAGGGACAATTCTTAACATTTAATCCCCACCAAATGACGACCAAAGATTGGATCGCCCTTTTGATAATTACTCTTTTATTACTTGCCATCCAGCTAATGCGTTTTGTTATCTAAAAATTGGAGAATTATGCCTGTTATCCATAAAAAAAAGACATATACTTCAGAGAATTCTACATCAGCGACTCATATCTTAGCAGTTGAGAATCTCAAATATTCATACCCTGGAGGGCAGGAAGCGCTTCAAGGTATTTCTTTCACCATTTCCCCTGGTGAAAAAGTTGCCCTTGTTGGCCATAACGGATCTGGAAAAAGCACCCTTATGCTCAATCTTATAGGAATACTCAATGGGGAAGGATTAATCTCCATTTCGGGATTAGGTAAAACAGAAGAGAACCTGCCATTAATACGCTCTAAAGTCGGGTTAGTATTCCAAAATCCGGACGACCAACTTTTTTCGCCAACCGTCTTTGCAGATGTTGCCTTTGGACCAATTCATATGGGATATTCTGAGGTAGAAACCAAAGAAAGGGTTAGCGCCGCCTTGGAAGCAGTCGGAATGATAGAATTTTCAGAGAGGTTATCTTATCATTTATCCACTGGTGAGAAAAAGAAAATTGCCATTGCTACAGTGTTGTCAATGGATCCAGAGCTCATTATCCTAGACGAGCCCTCCGCGGGTTTAGACCCAAAAGCACGCCGCTCATTAATTAATTTGCTTCGTGAACTTCCTCAGAGCCTGCTCATTGCCACCCATGATCTCCTTTTAGTTAAAGAACTGCTTCCTAGGACCATAATCTTGTATCAAGGGAAAATCACGGCAGATGGCCCAACAGAAAATCTGTTAGCTGACACCAAACTTCTTGAAGCAAATGGTTTAGAGATGCCAATTTAAATTCTCCGCCACCACCAGATATTCACAACAATATACAAACCAACAGAATTACCAAGGTAAGTGCGAACTTGCGCCATAGGTAGAGTAAATTTAGCTGCAATGCCCAGAGGTCACCCCCACTTTGGACTCAGATTAATGTAAAAATTCTCATTCTGTCTTATAATAACTCTTGTGAATTTTATTGCAAATCATCCAATTCCGAGGACATTTGCCCTATTTTTGTCAGGTAGATTGTCCCTACGAATTTGGATTGGAATTGTGTACACTTGGTAGGATGAAAAATTCTTACCTATATAGTCAATATTTAGATATCATGGGAGCGTATTATGAGTAGGCCAATCGTAACTTTAGATGGCAATCAAGCTGTAGCAACTATTGCCTACAAGCTGAATGAGGTGATCGCTATTTATCCAATTACTCCATCCTCACCGATGGGAGAATGGGCAGACCAATGGAGTGCTGAGGGAAAACCTAATCTTTGGGGAACCGTACCACTTGTGGCAGAAATGCAGAGTGAAGGAGGTGCAGCGGGTGCAGTTCACGGAGCCTTACAGACAGGCTCACTCACAACCACTTTCACTGCATCTCAGGGTTTACTGTTGATGTTACCCAATATGTACAAAATCGCGGGCGAACTAACTTCAGCAGTATTTCATGTCTCTGCACGGTCAATTGCTGCCCAAGCGTTGTCCATTTTTGGAGATCACAGTGACGTAATGGGGGTTAGATCCACTGGCTTTGCTCTACTAGCTTCTGGATCCGTTCAAGAGGCAATGGACAACGCCTTGATCGCACAGGCAGCAAGCCTAGAAAGCAGGGTACCATTTATACATTTCTTCGATGGTTTTAGAACATCACACGAAGTTTCGAAAGTAGAAATGCTGACGGATGAAGATCTGAAAGCATTGCTGGATGATGATTTTGTTCGTGAACACAGAATGCGAGCACTTTCCCCAGACCGCCCAAAACTGCGCGGGACAGCACAAAACCCCGACGTCTTCTTCCAGGCACGTGAGACTGTAAATCCTTACTACCATAATTGCCCAGAAATTGTTCAAAAAGTCATGGACAAATTCGCCAAGGTAGTTGGGCGTGAGTATAAATTATTCCAGTACTTTGGTGCCAATGATGCCGAGAAGGTAATTGTATTAATGGGCTCAGGCGCAGAAGCAGCCCATGAAACAGTCAACTACTTAACCGAGCAGGGTGAAAAAGTTGGTGTCTTGAAAGTCCGTTTGTACCGGCCCTTTTCTATAAACCACTTCCTCAATGCGCTTCCGGCATCTGTAAAATCTATCGCTGTGCTTGACAGGACTAAAGAACCCGGCGCATCCGGTGAACCTCTCTATTTGGATGTTGTATCTGCTATTAGCGAAGGATTTGCCAACGGCGAAACACCTTTCAGCCAGATGCCTAAAATCATTGGTGGTCGTTACGGCTTATCCTCCAAAGAATTTACACCTGCCATGGTCAAAGCTGTATTTAATGAGTTAGGCAAAGAGAAACCAAAAAATCACTTTACCGTCGGCATCGTCGATGATGTTACCCACACCAGCTTGGAAGTAGATCATTCTTTCTCAACCGAAGACCCCAAAACCGTCAGTGCAATTTTTTACGGTCTAGGAGCGGATGGAACTGTTGGGGCGAACAAAAACTCGATCAAAATCATCGGGGAAGAGACTGATTTTTATGCACAGGGACATTTTGTTTATGACTCTAAAAAATCAGGAGCTGTAACAGTATCTCATCTTCGCTTTGGCCCCAACCCAATTCGGTCCACCTATGAAATCAAGCAGGCCGATTTTGTTGCCTGCCATCAATTCAATTTCTTAGAGCGAATCGACATGCTCCGAAGAGCAAAACCGGGGGCTGTTTTCTTACTGAATAGTGTCTATGGTCCAGATGAAGTTTGGAACGAGCTTCCAAAAACAGTCCAAAAACAAATTATCGAAAAAGACCTCAAGTTTTTTGTCGTGGATGGATATGAAGTCGCCAAAAAGGCGGGGATGGGCCGGCGGATCAATACCGTTCTTCAAGCATGCTTTTTTGCCATTAGTGGTGTTTTACCGAAGGATGAAGCGATTGCAGAAATCAAGAAAGCGATCAAGAAAACTTATGGATCGCGCGGCGAAGAAGTGGTCCAACGAAATTATGCTGCGGTAGATATGGCACTGGATCATCTTTATCAGGTTAATGTACCCGAGAAGATGACTGCAACCACCGATATGTTACCGCCTGTCCCTCATGACTCCCCTGAATTTGTCAAAGATGTGATCGGCACGATCATCTCTCGCGACGGTGACAGCATCCCGGTCAGTAAACTTCCTGTGGATGGCACGTATCCAACAGCAACCACTCAATACGAAAAGAGAAATATTTCGCTGGAAATTCCTGTCTGGGATACCGATATCTGTATTCAATGTGGAAAATGTGTGTTTGTTTGCCCACATGCTGTAATTCGAGAAAAAGTGTATGATCCCGTGCTGCTCGAAGACGCACCCCCCACCTTCAAACATGCCAAGGCGCGTTTCAAAGAATTTTCAGATATGGTTTTCACCCTCCAGGTTGCACCAGAGGACTGCACTGGATGCAAGCTTTGCGTAGAGGTATGCCCTGTTAAGAACAAATCAGAGGTAGGTAAGAAAGCCATCAATATGGAAAACCAACTCCCATTAAGGGAGGCAGAAGCGGAAAATTGGGATTTCTTCTTAACCATTCCAGATATTGACAGATCGCTGGTGAAATTAAATGATGTCAAGTATTCCCAATTGCTCCGACCCCTCTTTGAGTTTTCAGGCGCCTGCGCCGGCTGTGGAGAAACACCATATGTAAAACTCCTCAGCCAGCTATTCGGAGACAGATCGATCATTGCTAATGCCACCGGGTGCTCCTCAATTTATGGCGGCAATCTACCAACAACACCGTATGCAGTAAATGAAGACGGACGGGGTCCTTCATGGTCAAATTCACTCTTTGAGGATAACGCCGAATTTGGTTTTGGTATGCGGCTCACGCTCGATAAACAAACTGAATATGCTCGAGAACTTGTGAAAAAGCTCTCTGGCAAAATCGGTGAAGAGTTAGCAGAAGAAATCCTGAACGCCGACCAAAGCACCGAGTCTGGCATAAACGACCAACGATCACGCATCGCGGAACTCAAACACAAGTTGGCCAAAGCACAAACCTCTGAAGAGAAAGACCTACTTGGTTTGGCCGATGTCCTGGTCGAGAAAAGCCTCTGGATCCTAGGCGGTGATGGTTGGGCTTACGATATCGGGTATGGGGGCTTAGACCATGTGCTTGCCTCTGGCCGAAACGTAAATGTGCTTGTGCTGGACACCGAAGTCTACTCGAATACTGGCGGGCAAGCTTCCAAAGCTACTCCCAGAGCTGCCGTGGCAAAATTTGCTGCAAAAGGAAAGGATGCAAAAAAGAAAGATCTCGCCATGATGGCTATGGCATATGGGAATGTCTATGTCGCACAAGTAGCCATGGGAGCCAATGACCGGCAAACGTTGAATGCGTTCATTGAAGCTGAATCTTATGATGGTCCTTCACTGATCATTGCCTACAGCCATTGCATCGCGCATGGGATCGATATGTCAAAAGGTTTGGAACAACAAGACCTAGCCGTAAAGGCTGGCGCATGGCCGCTTTTCAGATTTGACCCTAGAAAAGCTTGGGATGGACAAAACCCGCTTAAAATCGATTCTCGCAAGCCATCGGTAGATTGGGATACATATGCCTTAAATGAGAACCGGTTCCGTGTATTGCTGAAGACATACCCCAATCGCGCTGAAGAATTGATGGAACGCGCAGAGCACGACATTGAAGGACGGTGGGCGTTGTATCAGCAAATGGCCGAAATGGTTTATTCCCGGCAAAATGGCGACCAAGAACCAGAGAACTAGAAATTAATTACAAGCCCTGGTAAATGGATTTTTATCAGGGCTTACCTTCATAAATTTATAAGAAGAGATTGCCCGGAGGAAACATGACAATATTGAAAACAAATTATCTTGGTCTTGAGCTTAAAAATCCCTTAGTTGCTTCTGCTTCGCCCCTGTCGGAAAATGTTGAGGACGTAAAGAAATTAGAACGAGCAGGGGTGTCAGCAGTGGTTATGTACTCGCTGTTTGAGGAACAGATTACCAAAGAAAGCCTGGCTCTTGATCATTATATGGAACAAGGAACTGAAACATATGCAGAGGCTCTCTCGTATTTTCCACAGTTTGGACGCTATTCAATTGGGGCAGAGACGTATTTAGATCATTTGAGGGCACTAAAAAACTCTATTGATATTCCAGTCATTGCGAGTTTGAATGGTGCTTCACGCGGCAAATGGATTGAATATGCAGAAAGAATAGAGGCTTCCGGGGCAGATGCATTGGAATTAAATGTGTATTACCTTCCAACTGATCCAGATGAGAGCAGCCAATCAGTCGAGGAACATTATCTTGACTTGATCCAAAATGTTTGTATGGCAGTAGAAATTCCTGTCGCAATAAAATTAAGTCCTTTTTTCACTTCTATTCCCAACTTTACGAAAAAGGTAGCTGACACAGGGGCAAAGGGGGTTGTGCTATTCAACCGTTTCTACCAGCCTGATTTTGACCTGGATAAACTAGAGGTAGTCCCAAGCCTGAAATTAAGCAATAATTCGGAGATGTTGCTTCCTTTGCGTTGGATTGCAATCATGTATGGCAAGATTGATATTGATTTTGCACTCACAACTGGTGTACAAACCGGAGCTGACATTCTAAAAGCCATGATGGCAGGAAGCAAGGTGACGATGGTTGCTTCAGAATTCCTCAGAAAAGGCATCAACAGAGCCTCTGAAATGCTGGAATCCGCCCAATTGTGGATGGAAGACCACGAATACAAATCAATTGAACAAATGCAAGGAAGTATGAGCCAAAAAGCCGTTGGCGACCCTGCTACGTTTGAAAGGGCCAACTATATGAAAGTTCTTAGCTCATATCGTCTCCCAGATTAATTGTACGAGAAAGATAATCACCAATATCTTTCGGTTGAGATGTCAAAAAAAATGGTGCGCAAAAGTGCACCATTTTTTTATAGATCTCTTTTCAAGCTATATTTTTCCCCTTTGCGAATTTCATTATGATAAACTCGCAAAACATTTCATTTAGCTTAATATTCTTGCATCGTTTGGAGATATCATGAAATATGCCAATTCTATGATCGACCTTATTGGAAATACTCCGCTGCTAAAATTGGGTAAACTATTCCCGAAATCCCAAGTGTTTGCCAAGTGTGAATTCATGAATCCGATCAGCATTAAAGACCGCCCCGTTCTTCAGATAATCAATGATGCGGAAAAAACCGGTGAATTAAAACCAGGCTCAACTCTAATAGAAACAACCAGTGGCAACACAGGAATGGCAGTCGCTTATATTGCTGCAATTAAAGGCTACAAAGCAATCCTCGTCATGTCTGAAATTCAAAGCCTTGAAAGACGTCAAATTTTAAGAGCTTTTGGAGCGGAGCTTGTTCTCACGCCTGCAACTGAAGGTACAGCTGGTGCAAAAAAGCGCATGAACAAAATCTTGGCAGATAACCCTGATTATTTTTATGTCGGACAGCACGTAAATCTTTCGAACCCCCAGGCACATTATCTCAACACTGGACCAGAAATTTGGTCTCAAACCAATGGAAAAATCGACATTATGGTGGCCGCCCTTGGCACAGGTGGAACCATCTGTGGTGCGGGAAGATACTTAAAAGCAGTTAACCCGCAAATCGAGTTGATCGCTGTAGAACCGGAGGAATCTCCATTTATCTCGAAAGGTGTTTTCAATCCTCACCGCATGATGGGAACGGCCCCAGGATTTATGCCCAAAACATTAGATAAAGACTTATTAGACGAAATTTATTTGGTAAACGAAGAGAGGGCTTTCAAAACATGTAGAGAAATTGCTCGATTGGAAGGAGTACTAGTAGGGATTTCTTCAGGGGCTGCGTGTTATGCAGCATCAAAGGTTGCAGACCGGGCAGAAAATCAGGGAAAGACGATTGTCGTTATTTTTGCTGATACAGGCCAAAGGTATCTAAGTGTTCCAGATTTATTTGGAAACTAGAGGGTAACCATAACTAAATCTCATTGATTATCAAACTGGCATCAAACAACCACAGCCACTTTATCAACATAACACCATAGCCATCTCTCGTTAGGTTCATACGAAACAATTACGGGGTGATTGGTTTCATTGTGATGTCGAGAAGCATGTTTATTTTTGGAATCATCGCAACACCCAACATAGCCACAAGTTAAGCATAGTCTCAGATGAACCCATGAGTCGCCAATTTTCAAACAATCCTCACACCCTTTTGCTGAAGGTGTCACGTCATTGATCTCAATAAAATGTTGGCACCCCTTGGAATTAAAAGAGTCGTCATGCTTTTTTTTCTGCACAATAGCCTTAAGTTGCACTTTTCCTTTACTATCTTCTTTCATAATGCCTCCATATTTTGGTTTCTAGTTAATCTTCAAAATTAATCGGTAGCCACACCTCGAAAACAGTCTGACCAGGCTGAGACTTGACTTTTATATCCCCACGATGCTTTTGCACGATAATACTATATGAGATATTCAATCCCAGACCAGTACCCTTCCCTGGTGCTTTCGTGGTAAAAAACGCATCAAAAATATTGGATTTTACTTCTTCAGGGATACCTGGTCCATTATCTTCAATCTCAACAATCACCCACTCGCTTTCTTTCCTAGTCCTCAGGGAAATGCTTGCATCATCCTGATCTTGAAGAATATCGATGGCATTATCTAGGATATTAGTCCAAACCTGATTTAATTCACTTCCATATCCCATAATCTGTGGCAAATCAGGATCATATTCTTTCTTTACACTAATCTTACCCTTAAGCTTATTTTGGAGAATGGTAAGCGTATCATCCAAGCCTTCATTCACATTCACGCTCTGGACAGGGGCCTGATCTAAATACGCATATGATTTTAGAGACTTTACAATGGTGAAGATTCTTCCCGACCCTAAAGATAATTCGTTCAATAAACTATAAACCGAAAAAGTTGCGTCCAGCCACTCAATGATACAATTCAAACGCTCAGCTGGGAACTTAAGTGCAAGTGCCGTTAGATCCTCTTCACTATAATTTAAATTTACTAAATTAGGGGCAATTAACCAAGAATCTTCCACTTCATGATGATCTAACCACTCACCAATAAGGTCTTCCCGATCACTTCGAGTAATTGCATCAAGTTCTAAAGGTGCAGAAGCGCTTTCAAAAGCCTTATCAGAAAGATCATGTAAAATTTCCCACTGTTCTTCATCAAATCCCAACCGGCAGATATGAACATAAGCAGCATCTAATGATTTGATGGCAGTAATCAGTTGGTCTGAGCTACGCTTTACGGCGGCAGCAGGATTGTTTAATTCATGAGCAACACCAGCTGTTAACGTACCAAGCTGTGCCATTTTCTCACTCTGGCGCAGCGAAACCTGATCAGCACGCATCCTGTCGAGCATTGTCTGGAATAGGGACTGCATTGCTGATGGGCTCGAGAGTAATAATTGATCAAATTTTTCTTTGTCTATTGCATAAAATACTGTTTCAGAACGTGCGCGTACTGTCGCTGAGCGTGGCAGCGACTGAAGCAAAGCCATTTCACCAATAAGAGAACCTGGACCTCTCACTGCTAAGAGAACCTCCCGCCCACTAGACTCTTTTAGTATTTCGACTTCTCCCTGCTTGATAAAAAAAGCCCGATTACCTTCATCGCCTTCATCGAAAAGTTTCTCCCCCTTTTCAATGGAGACAACCTGGACGGAATCTGCGATTACATGAAGATCCTCATGGGACATACCTTGGAACAGCGAAATTTGATTGAGAAAATCGTGATCTTTCATTAGACTGTTTTCAAGTATTGGTGTACTTGGCTGACAGCAATCGCGCCATAGCCAACAGCTGATGCCACTCTGCGCACAGCCCCCTGCCGTACATCCCCAGCTGCAAAAATTCCTGGCACGCTGGTTTCCAGCAAGTATGGGTTTCTTTTCAAAGTCCAATTCCTATTCGGTTTACCATTCTGAAACAAATCTGGTCCGGTTGGTATAAAACCAGTATGGTTGCGTTCAACAACTCCTTCCACCATTTCGGTATGAGGAACTGCACCGATAAAGATGTATAAAGCAGCAGCTGGAACCGTGACTTTTTCGCCAGATATATTATCTGAATAAGTAATCTTTTCTAGTCTATTTTCCCCACTAACTTCAACAACCTCCGTATTGGTGAGGACTTCAATGTTTTCTTGGGCCTCGATTTGATCGATCAGATAATGTGACATGCTCGTCGTAAGCGAGCCACCTCGAACAAGCATAGTCACCTTACTGGAAAATCGAGCAAAATACATCGCCCCCTGTCCTGCTGAGTTAGCACCCCCAACAACAAATACATGCTGATCCTTGTAGTTTGAAGCCTCGGTTAGAGCAGCACCATAATACACGCCAGCACCCGTCAACCTTTGAATGCCTGGTGCATTGAGCTCTCGAAGCGTAACGCCAGTCGCAATCAGAACAGCTTTCGTTGTAATTTCTTTGTTGTCCTTGAGGCAAACCACTTTATAAGGAGGATCCAATTTCACATTGGTTACTTCTTGCGCAGTCAATATCTCACAGCCCAATCGAACAGATTGGTCGGTTGCTCTCCTAGCAAGATCCGATCCGCTAATCCCTCTGGGAAATCCGAGATAGTTCTCGATCCTTGAGCTTGTACCCGCCTGTCCACCAGTGGCTTCTTTTTCTATTAACAGGGTTTTTAATCCTTCAGATGCCCCGTAAACGGCCGCGCCTAACCCTGCTGGCCCTCCCCCAATGATGATGAAGTCATAATAAGGTGCGGAGGCTTCTGTTTTTAGGCCCACCTTTGCTGCGATCTCCTGGTAATTTGGATTGATGAGGACTTCTCCGTCAGGGAAAAAAACAACTGGCAGTTGCTTTTTTCCTTTTTGGACATTCTCCACTAATAGTTGAGCCTCTGAATCCAACTCAATATCCATCCATTGATAAGGTACTCTGTTCCGAGCAAGGAAATCTTTTACATTATGACTGGTTGCAGACCATAAAGTTCCTGCAACACGAATACCGTCATACGGCGGTGAAAAATTAGCCTGCCAATCACTCAAAAGATCATCCAGTACTGGATAGAGTAACTCCTCAGGCGGATCCCAAGGTTTTAATAGATAATAATCCAGCTCAATTGAATTAATGCTGGTGATCGCCGCCTCAGTGTCCGCATAAGCTGTTAGAAGCACTTTTTTCGCATCAGGATAAAATTTCCGCGCCTCTGTGAGCAATTCTGTGCCCTCCATTTGCGGCATTCGTTGATCTACAACAAACAAGGCTACAGCTTCATTACGATTCTTCAACTGCCCAATGATGTCTAAAGCCTCTTTCCCGGAACCCGCCCGCATAATTCGGTAATCCTTACTATATTTTTGACGAAGATCCCGAACAATTGAATTTAATACCTGAGGTTCATCGTCTACAGAAATTATGACTGGTTTAGCCACTTACACTTTCCTCCTTAGGTCAAACTAATTAATACATAATTGTTGATTGATTGCCTTCAAGCAAAACACATCAATGAAGTGAGATCGCCAGATATGTTTAGCAATGATAGTAAATTCATTAACCAATATTTTTTATATGCTACAGCGTGGAAATTCAATGTAAAAAAATTATAGCATATTATTTATATTTTAGGTAAACTTTATTATATTTTTTACCAAAAGAAAATCCTTTTATTAGTGAATCCCGAAACAAGATTTAGAAAATTGCAATACAGAAACTCAAATTTATCTATCATTGATTCCGGGGATCATTTTTAAAAAAATAATTAACGACAATAATATTTATAATTTCTACTTTCTCATACGTTTTTCAAATTTTGTTCATATATTTCATAACCATAATAAATTTTGGGGAACCAGGCATTGCAAAGCCATTCATTTAGTTAAAAAAATTTGAGGAAAATTATGAATCTAGAAAATTATACACAAATATCTCAGGAAGCAATATTAGGCGCTCTGCGATTGGCAGAAAACTTAAGCCATAAAATCATCGAGCCAGGGCATCTTCTGCTAGCGCTAATTAACCAGGAAGAAGGGTCCATTCCGGCGATCATTACCCAGGTCTCTGGAAGTATAACTGGTCTTCGAGAAGAATTAACCAATCAGCTTGACAATCCTCCTAAGATAAAAGGGGCCAACATACAAACAGGATTATCACGCCAGTCTGAGGATGTACTAAAAGCTGCGGAGAGATTTGCGAAAGGCATGAAGGACGAATACGTATCGACAGAACACATGCTTCTTGGATTAACCGAATCTCCTGAAGCAAATCGGCTAAACCCTTATAGGTTTACCCGAGATGCCATCTTTAAAGCCT
>JABAHR010000363.1_pt1 | contig 13972 bp, 14 predicted proteins | sample 7062101 | NCBI WGS metagenome assembly JABAHR01 (sample SAMN14534553, study PRJNA622989) | marine sediment metagenome | biome: marine biome [ENVO:00000428]; feature: marine pelagic biome [ENVO:01000023]; material: deep marine sediment [ENVO:00002113] | place: India: Gulf of Kutch | collected... | reverse complement strand
TCATCATCATGCTGCCGCGCTGCCCCCAGTGGCAGATTGCCATGACGGCCTGTCTCAAGCTCGGCGCGGTCGTGGTGCCCTGCATCACCATGCTGACGCAGCGCGATCTCGCCTATCGCATCGAGCACTCCGGCGCGCGCGCCGTCATCACCACGCGCGAGAACGTCGCCAAGGTGCCCGCGCAGGCGCATCTCAGCGCGCGCGTCGCCGTCGGCGGTGCGCCGGGCTGGCTCGCGTGGGACGACGCCCTGGCGGGTGGCTCCGAGCACTTCGAGGCAGCGCGCGTGGCGGCAGAGGACCCCGCCGCGATCTATTACACCTCCGGCACCACCGGCGGGCCCAAGGGCGTCACCCACGCCGCCCGCGCCCTGTTCGTGTGGAGGACCGCCGCCCGTTACTGGCTCGACCTGGGGCCGGAGGATCTCATGTGGTGCACCGCCGACACCGGCTGGAGCAAGGCGGGCACGGCGATTCTGTTCGGTCCCTGGAGCTGCGGCGCGGCGGTGCTCTTCTACGACGGCCCTTTCGAGCCGCGCAAGCGTCTCGAGCTCCTCGAGCGGTACCGGGTGACGGTCTTCTGTGCTGCGGCCACCGAGCTTCGCAGCCTGGTCTACGAGGATCTGTCGGCATGCGATCTGTCGGCGCTGCGCCACACGGTGTCCGCCGGCGAGACCCTCAATCCGGAAGTGGCGCGGCGCTGGAGCGCGCTCACGGGCGTGCCCTGCCGCGAGGGCTACGGCCAGACCGAGAGTCTCATGAGCGTGCACAACTATCCCTCGACGCCGATGCGCGCCGGATCCGCCGGTCTGCCGCTTCCGGGCTACACGGTGTCGGTGCTGCGCGAGAACGGCGAGCCCGCGGGCGAGGACGAGACCGGCATACTCGCCATCAAGCTGCCCAATCCCAACATGATGACCGGCTATTGGGGCGAGCCCGAGCGCATGCGCGAGCAGCTGGTCGTCAACAGCGACGGCGAGTGGTGGATGACGGGCGACACGGCGAGCATGGATCGGGACGGCTACGTCTACTTTCTCGGCCGTGGCGACGACGTCATCAATTCCGCCGGCTATCGGATCGGGCCGGTCGAGGTGGAGAACGTGCTCCTCGAGCACCCGGCGGTGCGCGAGTGCGCCGCGGTGGCGAGTCCCGACGCCGAGCGCGGCGAGGTCGTCAAGGCGTTCGTCGTGCTCGACGATGCGGATGCCGCCTCAGACGCCCTCGTCGCGGAACTTCAGGAGCACTGCAAGCGCCTCACCGCCCCCTACAAGTATCCTCGCAAGGTGGCCTTCGTCGCGGATCTGCCCAAGAACGTCGCCGGCAAGGTGCTGCGCGGCGTGCTGCGCCGGCAGGAATTCGCCTGATCAGTCGGCGAGCTGCACGACGCCTTCGGCCGCGAGGGCGTCGACCTCACTGGACGCGTAGCCGAGCATGTCCTCGAGCACCGAGCGGGTGTGCTCACCGAGGCGCGGCGCCGGCCTTGCCGGCAGCTCCGGCGCCGAGGACAGGTGCGGCGGCGTGCGCGCGAAACGGTACTCGCCGACCTCCGGATCGTTCACGCTCATCAGCATGTGGCGGGCTTCGACCTGCGGGCATTCGAAGATGTCCTCGGCCGTGTGCACGGGTCCTGCCGGGACGCCGACGTCGTTCAGCGTGTCGACCGCCTCGGCGCGGGTGAGATTGGCGAGCCAGCCTTCGACGACGGAATCGACGAAGTCGCGGTTGGCCGCGCGCGCCGGGCCCGAGCAGGTGCGCTCGTCGCCGACGAGCTCCGGGTGACCCATGACCTCGGCGAGGCGCTGCCAGATGCGCTCGTCGGGCACGTTGAGCGCAATGTAGCCGTCTCTCGCCCGGTAGGCGCTTCGCGGATAGGCGTTGCGCGGTCGTCCCCGGTGCGGTGACTGACCGGCTACCGAGAAGAGCGCCACCATGGCCTCGTTCAGCGACAGCATGTTGTCGTACATGGCGGAGTCGATCATCTGCCCTTCGCCGGTGCGCTCGCGCATGAACAGCGCCTGCATCACGCCGTAGGCCGTGACCAGGCCGGAATAGATGTCCGCCATGCCGTAGATGGTCCAGGACGGCGGCTTATCCTCGAAGCCCACCAGGTGCATGATGCCGCTCATGGCCTCGGCGACGATGTCGAAGGCGGGACGGTCGCCGTAAGGACCCTGATAGCCCTGCATGCGGCCGAATCCCGAGATGACCGCGTAGACCAGACGCGGATTGATGGCTTTGAGATTCTCGTAGCCGAAGCCCATGCGCGTGAGCGCGCCCGGGCGCAGGTTGTTCACCAGCACGTCGGACTCGGCCATGAGACGCCTGAAGACCTCCTTGCCGGCGTCACCGCGCATGTCGAGCGCGACGCTCTTCTTGTTGCGGTTGTAGCCCATGAAGCCGGCCGCCTTTTTCACACCGTCGCGCTCGGCAAAGGGCGGCATGGCGCGGCGCGGATCGCCGCTGCCGGGACGTTCGATCTTGATCACCTCGGCACCGGCGTCGCCGAGCAGCATGGTGCAGTAGGGGCCGGCCATGTACTGGTCGGTGCCGACGACGCGAATTCCGCTCAAAGGCCGTTGCATGGCTTCAATCAGTCTCCAATCCACTCGACCACGGTCGAGACGCCCATGCCGACGCCCACGCAAAGCGTCGCCAGGCCGTAGAAGGGTCGCGGCGCATCCGGCGCACGCCGTTTCATCTCGTGGAGCAGCGTCACCAGAATGCGTGCGCCCGAGCAACCGGTCGGATGGCCGAGGGCGATGGCGCCGCCGTTGACGTTGACGCGCTTCTCGTCGAGCCCGAGCTGGCGGATGCAGCCAAGCGTCTGCGCGGCGAAGGCCTCGTTGAGCTCGATGAGCGCGATGTCGTCGACCTTGAGGCCCAGGCGTGCGAGCAGCTTCTCCGTCGCCGGCACCGGCCCGAGTCCCATGAGCCCCGGGTCGACGCCGGCGGCCGCCGATCCCAGCCAGCGCGCCACGGGCTCGAGCCCGAGCGCGTCGGCGCGCGCACGGCTGCCGACGAGCAGCGCCGCGGCGCCGTCGTTGATGCCGCTCGAGTTGCCGGCGGTCACCGTGCCGCCCTTGCGGAATGCCGGGCTCAGGGCCGCGAGGTCCTCGAGGCTGGTGGCGAGCTCGTAGCCGCCATCGACCTTGCGGCAGCGCGGGTGCTCGTCGGTGTCGACGGTGGTGACGCTGCCCTTGCGCCCGCTCACCTCGACGGGCGCAATCTCGCCGACGAATCTGCCGTCGTTCATCGCCGCCACCGCGCGGCGCTGGCTCTCGAGCGCGAAGGCGTCCTGCTCCGCGCGGCTGATCTGCATCTGCTCGGCCACGTTCTCCGCGGTCTCGCCGAGACTGATGATGGGATAGCGCGCGTCCATGCGCGGGTTGTTGAAGCGCCAGCCGACGGTGGTATCCCACAGCTTCGGCGCCTGGTTGGTGGGCACCCTGTCCGGCTTCGCCATCGCCCAGGGCGCGCGGCTCATGCACTCCACGCCGCTGCCGATGTAGAGGTCGCCCTCCCCGGCGAGAATCGACTTGGCGGCCTGATTGACCGCTTCGAGCGCCGATGCACAGTTGCGATTGATGGTGACGCCCGGCACCTCCTTGGGAAAACCCGCCAGCAGCACCGCCATGCGCGCCACGTCGCGGTTGTCCTCGCCGGCCTGATTGCCGCAGCCCGCGTAGACGTCTTCGAGCAACGCGGGGTCGACGCCCGTGCGCTCGATGAGCGAGGCGTAGGTGTGCGCCAGAAGATCGTCCGGGCGAACAGATGAAAGCGCCCCGCCGAAGCGGCCGATGGGCGTGCGCACGCCATCGATGATGACAACTTCGTTCACTGCCTGCCCTCCTTCTCGGATTTCGTCACCGGATTCTCGTTCAGCGATTGTACATGCCGACCGCTTTCGCGATCTTTTCGTGCGCTTCATACGTTCGACGAAACCACTCCGTGTAGTCTTCCGGCCCCAGCCACTGGATGGCGATGCCCTTCGCTTTCATCTGCTCGAGCAGGCCGGGTTCCGCCGAGGCCCTCCCGAACAGCTCCGCCCAGTGCTGGATCTTCTCCTTCGTCGTTGCCTTCGGCACGACTACGCCGCGGCGCAGTGAATACACGAGATCCACGCCCTGCTCCTTCAGCGTCGGCACATCCGGGAGCTGATCGGAACGCGTCTCTGCGGCGATGCCGTACGCCTTGAGCTGGCCGCCCGCGAGATACTTTTTCCCGGCGACGGCATTGAGCGCGCCGAGCTGAACGGCGTTGGTGAGCAGCGCTGTCACCCGCTCGCGGGTGCTGTCGAAGGGAACGTACTTGAACTTCGCCCCGGTCGCCTGTTCCATCATCAGCCACATGAAGTGACTGGTCCCGCCCAGCGTCGCACCGACCGTGATCGTGTCGGGCTTCTCCCGCGCCGCCTCGAGCATCTCGTCGAGTGAGCTCCAGGGCGCATCGGGTGCTGCGCCGACGACCGTCGGCGAGTCGGTCAGCAGCGACACGGGCTCGAACGCATCCCAGTTGAAATCGACGCGGCCGTTCAGGTAGCTCGTGATCGCGCTCTGGTGAACAGCGAGCAGGGTGCAGCCATCGGGCTTCGATTTCTGCGCCTCCCGGGCGCCCTTGTTGCCGCCCTGGCCGGCTATGTTGATCACGTGGAGGCGCGGGCCGGACGCGTAGGCGTTGATCGTATCCGCGAAGGCGCGCAGCACAGCGTCCGTGGCGCCGCCGGGCTTCCAGGGAACGATGAGCCTCGCCGTGGTGCACGTGAACGTGTTGGCGTAGGCGAGCGGCGGCAGCGCGAGCGCAATGGCCGCTGCCAGCCCGGCGAGCGCGGGGCGTAAATGAACCGAGGCTGATCTCATGCTCCCCTCCTGACGGCGTGCCCGGGCGGCTCCGGGCCGACGGCCTCGTTTGTCGTTATTCGCGCCGTCCCGCCTGCGCCATTCTAGGGCCTCGAACGGCGTAAAAAAAACGCCGGGCGCCTGTCATGTCCCGACGACCAGCGGGCTCACGAGCCGCTTCAGCGTTGCCATGACGCTGTTCGCGACCAGCCGCCCGGTGCGCGGATTCGCCTCGGTGGGAATGTTCTCGATCTCGAGCACGAAGCGGGCGCTGTCGGCCTCCACGACGATGCGGTGGCAGTTGCGGGTCACGCCCGGATCCGCCCAGATCTCGAGCTCGGTGCGGTCAACGCCGATGCCCGCGAGCCCGAGCGCGGCGGCCACGTTGAGATTGGCGGGAAAGCCCGCGGCGCCCTCCCGGGCCGTGCCGGAGAATACCCGCAGCGGCGCTTCGAGACCTTCGAGATCGATGCCGTGGTGCGCGAGATACGGCGCGCCCGCGAGACCGCCGGGCGGCTTGCGCGTGATCATACGCACGCTGTGGATGGTGCCCTCGGCGGCCGCGCGCACCGCGTCGAGCCCGAGCAGTGCACCGCTGGGGACGACGATACGCCCGCCCTCCTGCCGGGCGACGTCGACCAGCTCCGCATGCTCCATGAGCGCCGCCACGCTGATGGGCACCAGGACGCGGCCGCGCGCCAGCGCCGGGCCGGCAATCTCCGCGAATGCATCCGCGGGCGCACATTCGACCACCACGTCGGCCACCTCGGGAAGCTCTGCGGGCAACAGCACCGGTATGCCCGCGTCGATCGCCGCCATGCGCGCCGCCGCGCGTACGCGATCGCGCGCACACACCGCCGTCAGGGTCAGGTTCTCGACGCCGCGGGCGAGCCGCCCCGCGACCTCGAAGCCGACCGCGCCGAGACCGGCCACGGCGACGCGCAGCGCCCGCGGCTTACTCCGGCTCATCGCTCAAGAGCACGAAGACTTCGTCGTCGACAACCATGACCGGGTAGGCGCGCTCGTCGCTGCGTGCCGCGGGGCCCTCGTCCGTGTGGGTGAGGTGGATGACGATTCCGCCCAGCGTGACATCGATGGCAATGCCGCCCGCGAGATCGTCCACGTGCGCCGCCAGATGCCAGTCGGTGCGCCAGTCGTCGGGTATTGGCGGCATGCTCATGTAGATTATCGGTAATCTCTGTAACCAGCTGAATTACATGGTGCCGAGGGCGGGAATCGAACCCGCATGGACAATTGTCCGAGGGATTTTAAGTCCCTTGCGTCTACCAGTTCCGCCACCTCGGCGCGCTCGATCCGGGCGCCGGCTGCCGGCCGGAAGATGTCGAGGCCGACGTCGAATGCGTGCCCATGAATTGTACACGCCCGCGTCGCGGCCCGGCCGCTCAGGGCTCGTGCAGGTACGAATCCGACCAGGCGAGCGCGATATTGAAGCTGATCGAGATGCGCGACTCCTCGGCCAGGTTCGGATGCACCGAGTGGGTGATGGACGCGTCCCAAATCAGCAGCGTCCCGGCGCGGGGGGCGACGGCAAACTCGCTGCGCGCCAGCGCCTCGCCGTTCGCGGCGAGCATGTTCACGCTGGTGCGCGGGTCGTAAAAGCTGATCCCGCCGGAGCCCGCAGCCCCGTCGGGGCTCCCCTCGCCGTCGACCCCGGGGACTCTCACGTAATAGGTGCCGCTCAGATAGGACCAGGCATGATTATGCGGCGCATGATAGTCGCCGAATCGGTTGATGTTCGGCCAGGCGGCGATGGTCCAGCCGATGCCGTAGTTCATGCCCACCTCGTCGAAGTACGCCTGGGTGGTCTCGTCGATGCCGGCCTTGAGCCAGCGGATGGCATCATGGTCGGCGTCGAACATCTTGCCGTCGCGCCAGCGGCTGGCGGTCAGCTGATCGGTCTCACGCTCCATGTCCTCGATCAGGCGGACCAGCGCAGCGTTCGGCGCTTCACACTCATCGAGCGTGCGTCGCACGACAATCGTCGGCCAGAGCCGGAGGATATTCGGCTGCCAGCGTGGCGCCTGGAACGCGTCGCTCATGCCGCACCACCCCCGGCGTTCACCTGCACGTCGAACGCGATCCGCACCGCCGGCTCCCGGGAATGGTTCGGATGCTCGAAGTAGCGCACGAAGGCGGGCCAGATGAGCAACAGCCCCGGCGTGAGGGGCACCGAGTAGTGATAGTGCAGATACGGGTCGCGGCGGATGGAATTCATGTTCATGCCGTTGCGTGGATCGTAGAAGGTGACGGAGCCCGGCCTGCGATCGTCGCGCGCCCCGAGATCCGCGTCCGGCTCCGGTGTGCTCACCACGTAGCAGCCCGTCAGGTAGGCGCCGGTGCGGTTGTGCAGCGGCCGGATGTCCTCGAAACGCTGAATGTCGAAACGTGCGCGCAAGCTGCAGGCCGGCGGACGCGTGAAACCCGCCGCGCGCAGATACGCGCTCACGGCGTAAACGACGTTCGCCTTGAGCCACTCGACGCTGGCATCGCCGATGGTGAAGGTGTCGTCGAGGGGTCGCTCGCGGGCCAATTCGGCCAGACGCAGGGTCGGCTGCTCGTGATCGGGCAGCGACTGCTGCAGAAACACGCACGGCCAGAGCTGCAGCAGCTCGAGCCCCGCTACTCCCTTACCCATGAGGCAACCCTAACAAGCGGCAAAACCGCGCATCATTCTACAAGCCCCCCGCATTGGCATCACGGCCCCCGCGGCGTACAGCGTTGCTCAACCGGCTTTGGCTTCGGCTGTGTCGAAGGTCACCTTCTGCTCGCGCGAGAACAGCCGTCCGGCGCTCCATATGTAGTTCACCTGCCCCCATTCTGCAGCGCTGTGCAGATTGGGAAAAAAGCCCTTGCCCTGAAAGTTTGCGCTCGTGTTGCACAGCAGGGGGATCCCGGAGAGCGCGTGATACGCCGTCAGAAGCTCGAAGATCAGCGGATGCTCGTCAGCGTTGACCGTCTGCAGCCGGGCGGTGCCGTCGAGATGCTGAATGGCGGGAATGCGCTCTTTCCACGCCGCACGCACGTGATGGTCGTAGAGCATGAACGGATCCGGCGAGCCGGGATCGAAGACTTCGGCGGCGTGCTGCTCGAGACAGATGGGCGCGACCGGGCGGTACCCTTCCCTGCCCTTGACCCGGTTCAGCGTGTCCTTCATGGCGGCATCCTTTGCCGCCGCGAGGATGCTGCGGTTGCCGAGCGCTCGGGGTCCTATCTCGGCTCTGCCGTCGAGAAACAGGATGGGCTCGTTGCTGGTATGAATGAGCTCGGCCAGCTCGGCCATCGAGAAGGCGCGGACATCCCAGCCCGCGACGCTCTCCGGCGCCTGGAACGGGGGCCCGCTGTAGACGCTCCATTTGAGCGCCACGCTGCCGGTCAACGCCACCATTGCGCAACACGCCGCACCGAGGGCGCTGCCTGCGTCGTTCGGAAATGGCGGCACCCACATGGCATCGAAAAGCCCGCTTTGGCGAATGGCTTGATTCCACTTTATGTTCAGCGCACAACCCCCTGCATAACATAGATTTTTTTGGTACCCAGGGTTGGCCGTGACGAGCTTTCCCAGCGATTCCAGCAGCATTCGCTGCACGAACTCGTGATAGGAGGCGATGATGTCGTCGCCGTCGCTGGCGGCGAACTCGGCGCTGCCCTTGATGAGGCGCAGAAAATCCTGGTTCAAGCCGTAGATGTCGCGGATGTTGGCATCCCCGAGCCACGGCAGCCGCTCGGACGCGCTCTTCAGCAGCGCCATGAACGGCTCTTGCGGGCTGCCGTACGCCACGTAGGCCATGATCTTGCCCGGGGTGCCCAGGGTCTCCCACTGGCTCGGATTCGCCGAGAACGGCCCCTGCCCCGCGGCGATGTCCGCGTAGAGATCACCGACGATGCTCGACAGCGGTCCGACATTGGCAAAGCGCCCCGCGTCCGCGTCGTAGTAGTACATGTACGGCACCATGCCGCCGTCCCAGCTGAGCACGTAGGCGCTCTCGCGCGCTTCGGCGAAGGGGCTCGAGCAGTAAGCGCCGAGCGCGTGACCCGCGTAGTGCGGATAGGTGACGTATGGTATCGGCGCGTCGTCGCGGGGCTTGGCGTCGAGGATGTTCCGCGCGAGCGGCGTCTGGATGTACGGCGCGCGCGGCAGGTGCACCTCGCGCTCGCCCCACTGGAAGACGTCCTTTCGCGGGTGCCAGCCGTCGACGACGAAGCGATCGACGTCGCTCACGGCGCAGCCATAGGCGTTCAGGACGGCCTCGACGAAGGCGAGATCGAAAAGCGCCGCGTGGCGCATGTTGTTGCTCAGTTTCTCGAGCTCCACGCTGAAGACCAGCGTGTCGCCCTCGATGAGCGCCACCGAACCGTCATGTCCGAATTTGATGCCGCAAAGTCGCATTTGGAGAGCCAGGCACAGCCGGGGGGCCGAGTCCGGGCAAATCTATACGATCAGCTGCCTTCAGGCGACGCCTTCATGGCGCCGCGCGCGGTTCGGATGATCCGAAGCGAACGCGTTGTATGGAGGCTGAGGTCGGAATCGAACCGGCGTACACGGCTTTGCAGGCCGCTGCATAACCACTCTGCCACTCAGCCCTGGTTCAAGAGCGATCTAGAGGGGATTGGAGCGGGAAACGAGACTCGAACTCGCGACCCCAACCTTGGCAAGGTTGTGCTCTACCAACTGAGCTATTCCCGCTTGATCGGACTCCGTATTGTATTAGTGACCCCAAGGCTGTCAAGGCAGCGCCCTGCCCCCGCGCTCAGTCCGCGACCCCGGGTTTCAGGCTCGGCCAGGCCGACCTCAGATAGACGAACATCGACCAGAGCGTCAGGCCCGCTGCCACCATGAGCAGGACGAAGCCGATCTCGTACACGGGCACCCCGGCGACCGGCAGGCGGTAGAGCATCAGGACGATGGCGACCATCTGCGTCATGGTCTTGATCTTACCGACGTTGGCCACCTTGACCTGGGAGCGCTGCCCGATCTCGGCCATGAACTCGCGCAGGCCCGAGACGGCGATCTCGCGCCCGATGATGATAGCCGCGGTGATCGCGAGCCAGGCGCGCGGATCGGCCTGCACGAGCAGAACCAGCGCAACTGCCACCAGCAGCTTGTCGGCGACCGGATCGAGGAAGGCACCGAAGCGCGAGGTCTGCTCGAGACGCCTGGCGAGAAAGCCATCGAGCCAGTCGGTCAGCCCGCCGGCGGCGAAGATCACAGCGGCCGCCGCATTGGTCCAGCTGTACGGAAGGTAGAAGACCAGTATGAAAACCGGTATCAGAAGAATGCGTATCAGGGTGAGGGAGTTGGGGAGATTCATTACTGCTCTCGAAAAGCAGTATAGATGTCTCTCGCGAGAGCGCGACTGATGCCCTGGACCCGCGCAAGATCCTCGACGCCTGCGCGCGCGACACCCTGCAGGCCGCCGAACTCGCTGAGCAGTCGCTGGCGGCGCTTGGCGCCGATACCGGGGATCTGCTCGAGCACCGAGGTTTTGCGCGCGCGCGTGCGCCGGGCCCGATGCCCGGCAATGGCGAAGCGGTGTGCCTCGTCGCGGATCTGCTGAATGAGGTGCAGCGCGGGCGACTCCGCGGAGAGCGCGATGGGCCGCTCGCGGCCGACCTTGAAGAGCTGCTCGAGCCCCGGCTTACGCGTGCTGCCCTTTGCCACGCCGAGAACCTCGAGATCGTCGAGCTGCAGCTCGTCGAGCACGGCGCGTGCCTCGCTGAGCTGGCCCTTGCCGCCGTCGATGATCAGCAGATCGGGCATCCTGGCCTCTTCCTTGCGCAGGCGCGTGTAGCGCCGCTTGAGCGCCTGGTGCATGGCGGCGTAGTCGTCACCGGCGGCCACGTCCTTGATATTGAAGCGGCGATAGTCCGATTTGACCGGTCCCTCGGCCTCGAAGACCACGCACGACGCTACGGTTGCTTCCCCCGAGCTGTGGCTCACGTCGAAACACTCGATGCGGCTCGGCGGCTCGTCGAGATCGAGCGCCTCCTGCAGGGCATCGAAGCGCTCGCGCAGGCTCGCGCGATCGGCGAGGCGCTGATCGAGCACCAGCTCCGCGTTGGCGTTCGCCATCTGCAGCCAGCGGGCGCGGTCGCCGCGCACGCGATGGCGCACCGACACCTTGCGCCCGGCCGCCTCGCCGAGCGCCGCCTCGAGCACGTCCACGTCGTCGATGGACTCGCTCACGAGGATCTCGTCTGGAATCGGACGGTTGGCCGCGGCGTTGAGATAGTACTGCGGCAGAAACGCCTCGAGGATGTCGCGCGCGTCGGCGCCAGCCACGTGGCGCGGGGTGATGGTGCGGGTGCCGAGACTGTGACCGTTTCGAACGACGAAAAGCTGCACGACGCCCATGCCGTCGCGGATGCGCGCCGCGACCACGTCGATGTCGCCCTTGGCGCCGCTGATGTACTGCCGCTCCTGGACCCGGCGCAGGCTGACAATCTGATCCCGGTAGCGTCCCGCAGCCTCGTAGTCGAGGGTTTTCGCGGCCCGCTCCATGCGCGCGACGAGCTCGTCGATCATCGCCTCGCTCTTGCCTTCGAGGAACATCATCGCGTGGCGCACGTCGTCCGCATAGCGGGCCGCATCGACGAGGCCGACGCAGGGTGCCGTGCAGCGTTTGATCTGATGCTGAAGGCACGGACGCGAGCGGTTCTTGAAGAACGAGTTCTCGCACTGGCGCACCATGAAGAGCTTCTGAAGCAGGTTCAGGGTATCGCGGGTCGCACCCGCGCTCGCGAAGGGGCCGAAATAGCGCCCCTTACCGCGCCGCGGTCCGCGATGAAACGCAAGCCGCGGGAACTCCTCCTCGGTCGAGAGGTAGATATATGGGAAGCTCTTGTCGTCCCGCAGCACGATGTTGTAGCGGGGACGGTGCTCCTTGATGAGGTTGTTCTCGAGCAGCAGCGCTTCGGTCTCGGTGTGGGTGGCCGTGACCTCCACCGATACCGTGTGCTTCATGAGCGCCCGCGTCTTCGGCGCCAGCTGGTCGGGCGAGCGGAAGTAGCTCGACACGCGTTTCTTGAGATTGCGCGCCTTGCCCACGTAGAGCACCTGACCGCCGGCATCGAGCATGCGGTAGACGCCGGACTGGCCGGTCAGGGTGCCGAGGAAGGCAGCAGAATCGAATTCAGCGAGTGCTTTTTCCATGATCGACGGGGGCGCGCCCCGCGCATTATCCCCGTTTTGTCGGGATCCTGGCGAGGGTCCGGGCGCGGCGCATGACGCGCCGGAACATCGCCGGCGTGAGACGCCGTGTCTGTGTGTTGTAGCGGCTGCAGTGATAAGAATCCACCAGCCAGCGCCCGTCGCCCAGCCGGTGCTCGTTGCCGTGGCCGAAGGGCGCGTCCCCGAGCTTCAGGCCGAGGGCCTTGAGCACTGCGCCGTGGGCAACGCCTCCAAGGGCGAGAATCACTCCGCCCGGCGCCATCGCCGCCAGCTCGGCGCCCAGATAATCGTTACAGTTGCGCACCTCGGCCCCCACCGGCTTGTTCTCCGGCGGCAGGCACTTGACCGCATTGGTGATTCGGCAGTGCAGGAGCCGCAGCGGATCGCGCCGGTGCAGCGACGTCGGCTGGTTGCTGAGTCCGAGCGCGTGCAGGGTCTCGTAGAGCAGCTCGCCCGCGTAGTCGCCTGTGAACGGCCGCCCGGTACGGTTGGCGCCGTGCATGCCCGGCGCGAGCCCGACGATCAGCAGCCGCGGACGCCGCGGACCGAACGACGGCACCGGACGCGCGTGGTAGTCCGGATGCTTCGCTTTCACCTCGTCAAGGAAAGAAGCCAGGCGCGGACAGCGCCGACAGTGCAGATCGAAAAGTGGCGCTCCGGACATGGAGCCTACGTTGCCCGAAGCGTTATCGCGCCGCAAGGCCGGTTTCCGTCACCGAATCATAAAGGTGATAATGCCCGCCGGAGGTTTCCGATGAAGAAAAAAAGCCGTCGGCGAAGCCCGCTTCGCAAGCTTTTGCTTATCTTTGCCGGCATCTCAATTTCCATCATCCTCGCTGCCGGCGTCGGCGCTGCGCTGGTGGTGTTCATGTTCGCAGACGAGACTGGCCGCCGGGTCACGCTCGGCTGGGACGCCTCGAGCAGCGCGAGCGTGGATGGCTACACCATCCACTTCGGCTCTTCGAGCGGAAACTACTCCGAGACGATCTTTGTCGGCAATCAGACCAGCTACACGCTGACCGGCCTCGAGGCCGGACGCACGTACTACATTGCCATCACGAGCCGCGCGGCCGGCGGCACGAGCGAAAGCGCCTTCTCCGACGAGATCGTGGTGAATATCCCCGAGTAATAGGCCGGCCAGAGCCGGCTCTCGCTACTGCACTCAGCCGCCCGTGAGGACAATCGTGTCGGCTGCCACGTTCGAGAGAATCTCGATCTCGGCACCTTCGGCCGACATCAGCTTACCGACTTGAAAGTAAACGGTGCGCGATCCCGAGCCACCGGCCAGGTCATAGCGCACTTCGGGCGTGATGGGCTGCCACTCGACGGCTGCGAAGTCCGATCGCTCGCTCACGCGATAGTGGCTCGCTTCGCCGGTCAGCGTGTAGTTCAGGGTGACCCTGGGACTTTCGGTCGCGGCTTCTCCACCGTTGATGCGAAAGTTCTCGATGCCAGGCTTGAAGCGTGGCGAACGGGGCTCGGCTGAAGGCACGGGCTGCAGCAGCGCGACCGCCTCGGCACACTCGGGACCGCCGCCACCCGAGGCAAGCGTCAGCAGCACTCCACGATTGTGCTGCGCGGTGCCGAGCGCCACCTGTCGGCCCTGGTAGCCGCTCTTGGAGACTGTCAGCACGAGCGGTGCGAGGATGTGCACCTTGTCGAATTGAACGACCCCATTCTCGTCGGCAAGCTGCGCTCCGAACTGGGAAGGATTGGCCGGCGTGCCCAGACACACCGCGGCGGCCTCGACCGGCTTGCCGGCGCCGCGCTTGGAAATCTGCACGGTGACCTGCTCAGCCACCGCCGTGTGCGCCAGCGCAAGCGCCAGCGTCGCTGCCGTAATCGTTCCTGTCCCTGGTATCACGTTTCGAGTTTTCATGCCTTCGCCTCCTGATTGAACGCGGATACCGCGCGCCCGCACCCGCAAGCGATCTCCACAGTGACGAAATTC
>JABAHR010011358.1_pt1 | contig 13975 bp, 17 predicted proteins | sample 7062101 | NCBI WGS metagenome assembly JABAHR01 (sample SAMN14534553, study PRJNA622989) | marine sediment metagenome | biome: marine biome [ENVO:00000428]; feature: marine pelagic biome [ENVO:01000023]; material: deep marine sediment [ENVO:00002113] | place: India: Gulf of Kutch | collected... | reverse complement strand
ATAGTTAAAGGAGGAATGTAATATGAGATGGGATGTTAGATTATTAACAATTATACCAGCATTGCTGGTTGGGTTGATGTTGGCAGGATGTCCTACACCACCACCAACACAAGAACTTGCAGATGCAGAGGCCGCATACGCAGACGCTACAGCAGCGGGCTGTCCGGAATGTGCACCTGAAGCTTGTGCAGCAGCAGAAAGCGCACTTAATAAAGGTAGATTTCTTGCAACGGATTTCTGCAGTGAGCTTGAAGCAAGAAGGCTTCTTATTGATGCTAAAGCAAAAGCTTTAGAAGCTCAAAATATTTGTGCTACAACACCACCCCCAAGCATGACAGATCATGGTTTAAAGGATGTTTTCTTTGATTTTGATAGATCAAATATCAGAGCAGATGCTGAAGCAGTACTTGCTGAAAATGCAGAAGTGCTTAAGAACAATCCTGATCTTTCCATAGTAATCGAAGGTTATGCTGACCTTAGAGGTTCAGTACAATACAACATAGGCCTTGCTCAAAGAAGAGCAAATAGTGCTAAAGCTTATCTTGAAGGTCTTGGTATTGACAGTTCAAGAATTCAGGCTGTAGGAGTTGGTGAAACAGAGATATTTGGTGAAGGTACTTCATCAGATGCTTATCAGCTTAACAGAAGAGCACACTTTGTAGAAGGAAATTCACCAGGCGCTCTTATTTATTTCAAAAAAGCAGACGAGCAGCCAGCTTCATAAAATTTGAAAAATAAGTTTTTTTGAAGTTATAGGAAGGGAAGGAAGCTTTTAAGCTTACTTCCCTTTTTTTATTGCTCTTTTCCGAATTACTTGACTTAGACTGTTTTACTCTGTTTATTATTCCCTTTTGTTAAATGGCAGTCAGTTAATATAGTTATGCCTAAAACTAAATCAGAAAATTACTTTAAAAGAGCAAAAGAACTTATGCCGGGAGGGGTAAATAGCCCCGTGAGGTCATTTTCTGCTGTAGGGGGTGCTCCTCCATTCATCTCCAGGGCAAAAGGGCCTTATCTTTACGATGAAGATGGAAACAGGTATGTAGACTTTGTTGCATCCTGGGGCCCTTTAATTCTTGGCCATTCTCATCCAAACGTTGTGAAAGCTCTAAAATCTGCTTCGGCATTCGGAACAAGTTACGGAGCGCCCTGCAAGGCTGAAATAGAGCTTGCCAGTATTGTAACCAAGTCATTTAAGTCCATTGATATGGTTCGCATGACAAACTCAGGTACTGAGGCCACAATGAGTGCCGTTAGGCTTGGAAGGGGATATACTGGCAGGGACTATATAATTAAATTTGAAGGCTGCTATCACGGCCATGCTGATTATCTGCTTGTAAAAGCAGGCTCGGGCGCAACCACATTTGGTCATCCAAGCAGTCCAGGGGTTCCAAAGAGTTTTACTTCAAAAACACTCCTTGCAAAGTACAATGATCTTGATTCTGTAAAAAAGTTATTTAATAAATATGGAGACAAAATCGCTGCAATAATACTCGAACCTGTTGCCGGTAATATGGGTGTAGTTACTCCCCAAAAGGGTTTTTTAAAGGGGCTTCGCTCTATTACAAATAAATATAAATCCCTTCTTATCTTTGATGAGGTAATAACAGGTTTCAGGCTCGGTAAAGGTGGAGCACAGCAGTTATTTGGGGTTAATCCAGACCTTACGTGCCTTGGTAAAATCATTGGCGGCGGGCTTCCCGTAGGGGCCTATGGGGGAAAGAAGGCCATAATGAAGCATATTGCACCCGATGGCCCCGTGTATCAGGCGGGCACTCTTTCAGGTAATCCACTAGCAATGGCTGCAGGCATTGCAACATTAAAAGAACTTGGGAATGCTTCAGTATACAAAAAACTAGAAAAAACCACAGTTAACTTTGTTGGAGAAATAAATGAAATAGTAAAAATACTTGGGATAAATGCCTATATTAATCAGATTGGTTCTATGTTTACTCTCTTTTTTAACAGTGGGAAAGTTAGTGATTATGAGACTGCTCTTCGCTCGGATACAAAAATTTTCTCAAGGTTCTTTAAAAATCTTTTGAGTGCTGGTATTATGTTCCCGCCTTCGCAGTTTGAGTCTGTTTTTATTTCTACAGCTCATACTGAAAAAGAGCTAAATTTTGCGCTAAATTCGATTCATAAAGCGCTTAAAGATTTATAGGTTTGGAGGGTTTTTAGCAAGTTAGAAATAAAAACCTTAATTGGGCAAAGTATTTAGTAGTTGGAGTAGAGCTTGCATTTTCAGTTATAGCAGGCTTGGTATTAGGTGATTATATAGACGGAAAGCTTAAATTAGATACTCCCTGGTTTACTTTTCTTGGTCTTTTAATCGGCCTTTTTGCAGGTACAACTATTTTAATAAAGTTATTAAAACATTATGACAACGACAGTAATGAGTGAAAGTAGACTTTTTGAGTTTAGCAGGATTGAAAAAGCTGCGCTAATCGTAACCCTTATAATTGTAAGTGCTAACGCGCTTTTAGGTTATCAGGATATGGCAATGGGAGCAGCAGCAGGTGGGTTTTTATTTACTGCAAACATTATTGCTATTAGATTCATTGTAAATCTGATAATTGGTCAGAAGCAAACTAAAGCGTTTAGTGTGTTTGCTATTGTACTAAAAATGCTAATGCTGATAGCTCTTGCCGTAGGGCTTTTTATATTTACAAAAATAAATATATATGGATTTTTTATTGGTGTAACAGGAGTAGTTATAGTTCTAATAGGAGAAAGTTTAAGAGGTAATAAATAGATATGGGACATTTCAGCTGGTTTACTCATTTAGACTTAATTAAATATGATCATTTATTTGGAATGGTAATAGTATTAGTGTTACTTTTGCTGGCAGCTCTAAAGGTAAGATCTAACATAGCTAACTCAGATAGTGTACTGCCCGGTGAGAAGTTTTCTCTTACAAACATATTTGAAATTTTGTCTATAGATTTTCTACTTAATCTGCTTGCAGGAATATTCGGATCGAAAAAAGCCGCCAGGACTTACTTTCCAATTTTAGCCACATCATTTTTTGTTATTTTATTTGCTAATATTCTTGGTCTGATTCCAGGTTTTCTTCCACCAACAGGAAACTTTAACACTACTCTTGCGCTGGCGCTTGTAATATTTGTTATGTATAACTATTACGGAATTAAAGAGAATGGCTGGAGCTATTTAAAACATTTCCTGGGCCCAATGATATATCTGGCCCCGCTTATGTTAATAATTGAAATAATAAGTCACCTTGTAAGACCACTTTCACTTTCACTCAGGCTTTTTTGGAATATGACCGGTGACCACCTTGTACTTGGAATTTTTACAGACCTCACGCATATTATTATCCCCGTGCTTTTTGTTGCTCTTGGTTTATTCGTATCATTTTTACAGGCTTTTATTTTCACTATGTTGTCATCAATATATATTTCATTATCTATTGCACATGAACACTAAAAATAAAATTACAATAATAGGAGGAGGTAAGCATGAATAAGTTATTTGCCTTTATGAGTGTTATGGTTTTTGCAGTACTTGCTATGGTGGCTCCAGATGCCCACGCAGCAGAAGGTGGCGGTGGCGACCTTGGTAAACTAGGTCTTGCTATAGGAGCTGGTCTTGGTATTGGAATAGCAGCAGGTGTTGCAGGGCTTGGACAGGGTAGAGCAACAGCAGCAGCTCTTACCGGTATCGCAAGAAACCCGGGTGCAGCTTCAAAGATTCAGACACCTATGATTATCGGTCTTGCTCTTATCGAGTCACTTGTGATCTACGCTCTGGCTATCACATTTTTACTACAATCAAAAATTTAAACACTTTAAATTTGGGGGTAGCGCTTTTGGCACTCCCCTTAATTTCTATTTACCGGTTTCCCATACCTGAATAGTAGTGTTATTATTAAAAAATGAGATTTAAAAGTGTACTGTCTCTTTTAATCATCCTTATAGTTTGTTCTTCCTGCTATTCCAGAGGGAAGTTCGGACAAAGTGCCGACCTGCTTCAGGAAGCTACGGAGAGTTATTATCAGTTGATTAAATGGAAGTACTACGACAGGGCAAAAGTGTTTATTGACTTAGAAGACAGGGCCGTATATGAAGATTTTGTTCTAAGACTTGAAGAGGATCTCAATTTTACGAATTACGAAATCAAAGGCTTTGTGTATTCTAAAGATAAGAAAGAGTGTGAAGTTAAGGTTGCCATAACCTACTATACATATCCTTCAGTATCTGAAAAAAAAGATGTGCTTTATGAAAAGTGGGTTGAGAGGGGAAACACATGGTTTGTAAAGCCCGACTTCTCTCATGAGTTTTATCAGTCACCAGAAAAATAATTACTGAGTTACAGTAAAGGCCTCTCTTACATAATCTATTGCCTGATCCTTATTTGTAATATTTCCCTCAAGCTGCATTTCTTCTACACTGCTTAAAATCTTAGAAAATATCGGCCCTGGTTTAAATCCAAGTTTAATGAGATCATCTCCTTTTATAAGAGGCTCGGGTTTAATCTGATCTTCAGTAAATTCTGAGCGCTTATTTATAATAAATTCATATGCTTTCATCATCCCATGGCTTGCCTCACAGTCTGCCTTATGAAGTGCCATATGATCATCAAAGTAGTCCATACCTACAAAGCGCTTAAATGTGCTGTCTCTCATATTAAATACGTCTTTAAACTTCAGGTGTTCTCTAACTAGAGATTCAATTCTTTGTATCTGCTTGTTTGAGAGTTTTAGTTTTCTGCATATTTTTTTAGACATTACAGCACCCACCCTGTCATGACCATTAAATCTTATCCTGTCAGAAACGGTAAAAGTGGGGGGTTTTCCTACGTCATGCAGCAAGCCGGCAAGTGCAAGCTCAGGGCTAACTTTTCCATCTGAATTTTCGTACATCTTATCCAAAACCATGCATGTATGAACAAATACATCACCTTCTGGATGGAATTGCGGAGGCTGCTCAACTCCCTTCATCATTTCTATCTCAGGCATTATATACGTTAGTAATCCATAGTTGCTAAGTGCCATAAGACCTTTTCCGGGATTGTTCTGAGTAATAATGGTTATAAGCTCATCCCTTACTCTCTCTGTGCTTACCTCTAGAATTGCTTGGGCATGCTCCTTGAGCGCTTTGTCAGTAGGCCCGTCAATTGCATAATCAAGCCTGCATGAAAACCTCACAGCACGCATCATCCTAAGTTTATCTTCTCTAAACCTATCAATTGGATCACCTATTGTTCTTATAACTTTTTTCTCAAGATCGGTAAGGCCGTCTACATAGTCTATCACCTGTTCTGATTCCGGGTCATAGAGTAGTCCATTTATCGTAAAGTCTCTTCTTATCACATCATCGGATTCTTCAGAACTGTACTGCACTTCATCCGGATGCCTGCCGTCGGAGTAGCTTTCTTCTTTTCTAAAAGTAGCAACCTCAAATTTTACTCCATCAACGAGAACAATTATTACTCCAAAACTGGCTCCTACTTCTACAGTGTTTTTAAAATAACTGCACACCTCATCTGGAGTTGCACTTGTTGTGATATCATATTCCTTTGGTTTATGGCCAAGCAGGGTATCTCTAACTGAGCCTCCGACGATAAACGCTTTTTTCCCTTTGGAGCGCAAAAGCTCTACAATGTTTTTAGCTTTATTATAGAGGCTGCTATTATCTGGTTTTAATTTTATTACTTTTTTCATTTTTTAAATATTTTAGGTAATACTATATCTCTTTTATAATTTACCTGATAACAATAAAGTAATTGAATTATAAATAATGGAAAATTCCAGGACTATCCCTGAGCTAATAGGGAATTTAACAAAAAAATATAAAAGCAGGCTTCTTGTGCAGCGCCGAGATGGCTGGAGCTGGAAGCAGATTACCTGGCTTGATTTTGAAAGTGAGATCAAGAATATGGCTTCGTTTCTGCTGAGCATAGGTTTTAAACCTGGTGATAAAGCTCTTGTGATATCATCAAATAATAATGAGTGTCTTATAAGCGAGCTTGCGGTTTATTCACTGGGTGGAATAGTAGTGCCTTTTAGTAGCTATGAATCATTTTCGGCTTTTAATAAAAAAGTAAGCAGGAAAAAGCACAGATTCGTATTTGTTGAAAATCAGCAGTACCTGACAGAGCTGCAAGAGGGTTCAGTAGTACTAAATAAAACAGACAAAATATTTATATTTGATGATTCAAAGGTTGGAGAGGATGAGAATGTTGTACCCTATAAGGCTGCAGTTAAATTTGGACAGATAAAAAAGAAGGAGCTGTCAGATAAGCTTAAAAAGGTAGCTGAAAAAATAAGTCCTGAATTGATTGCGTTAACAATTTATTCCAGTAAAGAGGATAAAGTTATAGAAACTAAGTTTGATCATAAAACTATAATTGAGCTTTTGTCCAGAGCATATGACACTCTAAAATTTATTAAAACCGAAGATCAGTCTTACTCTTATTTAATTACATCCGAAGTCTATGAGAAGCTGGTTCATCTTCTCGCACTCTGTTTAGGCATACGAATTATCATTGCAGAAGATAAAGACTGTTTCTATGAAGATATTCTTGAGGCTAAGCCCACGATAATTTTTGAGACTAAGTCTGGAATTGAGGAAATTTGTAATCACTTAAATGGCGGCAATCTAAAAAATCTGCTTGGAGGCAGGGTTCGGTATCTTATCACTGATGAGCATCCCGATAGTAAATATAAGAACAGAATAATTAATTCAAATATTAATATCATTCCCATTTCTCAGTTTGCAAAAATAAACTAGCTTTTCGTTTCTTCCACTTTACATCTAGCACTACCTTTTAAAAACTTTATTTGAACCTCATCATTCTTTTTCAGGTCTTTTGAATTTTTGATGACTTTTTTTTGAGGCAATTTTTGAGTAATACTGTATCCCCTGTCTAATACTTTAAGTGGGCTAAGAGCATCCAATTGTCCCGAAAAANNAAAAAGAGCCTAGCTCCAGTGCCGTACTTTCTAATTTGTAACTTAGCGCTCTTTTGAGATCATCATATAATGAAACCACTTCATTGTTCCAGGATTGATGAAAAGTGCTGAGAGATACTATAAGCCTGTTTTTAATTTCATCCAGTGTATATACAAGATCAGCCTTATCTCTAACTGCTATTTCTGCTGCCATAGAAGGAGTAGCAGCCCTAATATCTGCCACCAGGTCAGTTAGTGTGGTATCAATCTCATGCCCTACGGCCGATATGACAGGCACTGGTGACTTTGCAATAGCTCTCACTACGGACTCTTCATTGAACACCATCAAATCTTCTTTAGATCCCCCGCCCCTTGCTATTATGATCTCATCCAAATTTTTTTCTTTATATAAAATGCGCAGGGCACTCACGATATCGGTGGCGGCTTCTTTGCCCTGTACCCTTGCCGGCGAAATTATAATATGAAGATCAGCAAAGCGTCTATCAAGGACCTTAAGAATATCTTTTATAGCTGCTCCGGTTGGCGAGGTCACAATACCTATTGTTTCAGGAAGAAAAGGAAGCTCTCTTTTTCTGCTTTCATCAAATAGACCTTCAGCGAATAACTTTTCTTGAAGCTGCTCCAGAGCAAGAGCCTGTGCGCCTATTCCTTTTGGTTCTATGTATCTGATGTTTATCTGATATGAGCCCTGTTTTTCATATACATTAATCTGTCCGCAGCATATTACTTCCATTCCATTTTCGGGATTGAATTTTATGTATTGATTTGCCCATTTAAAGCAGACTGCGGATATCTGAGTGTTTTCGTCTTTTAGGGTGAAATACCAGTGACCACTTGAGTAGTTTCCTCTAAAATTTGAAATCTCTCCGACAATCCATACAAACTCAAGACCAAACTCATCTTCAATAGATGCTTTGATCCTTTCGTTTATTTGCGAGACTGTGAAAATGTCTCCTGATATTAATCCCTGAAATGAAGGAAAATCTTCCATGATTTAGTTGGTTAAATTTATGATCTGATCTTTAAAATCAGGGTATTGTTCTAACAGATCTTTTCTTTTTCCTAGCTCAAAATCATTAAAATCAAATCCAGGTGCCATTGTTGTTCCCATAAGGGCGAAATTTCCGCCTGGTTTTAAGCTCATTCCCTGCCATGTTCCTTTTGGTACAACAATCTGAACGTAACTGCCGTTTAATATTTCTTTACCCAATGTAAATATGTTACCCGAGCAGTCGGGAAAAAGCTGTAACATTTCAACAGGATCTCCTAGATAAAAGTGAAATATCTCATCGGAAACTAATTTGTGCATAAGCGATTTGGAATCAGGTGTGAGTAAATAATAAATAGCTGTCCCAAAGTTTTTATCGCCTGAGTATCTTTGCGGCAATGCCTGATTTAATATTTTCTCATCTGACCTGTATGACTCTTTATAAAATCCTCCTTCCTGGGGAAGTGGTTTTAAATCAAACATTTCAATGATCTTTTGGGCATCCAGCATAGCAAAGTATAATATTTATCTAGAAATAAATTTAGATATTACATCAGAATTGTTTAATGATAAAAAAATAATGAGCAAAAGACTATTAGTAATCGGAGGAAGTGGGGAATTAGGCTATCAAATTTTAAAAAATCCTAATAGCTGGAAGACTTTTGCCACTTATTATGCTAATAAACTTAATCTGAATAATGTCGATTCATTCAGGCTGGATATTACAAATAAAACTGATGTCGAGCAATTAATAACTAACATCAAGCCACATGTAGTAATAAATTGTGCCGTAAGTGACCGTTCTATTAATAATATAGAAAGCGACAAAGATAAGAAAATTGCTATTGTTGAAGGTTCTCTCAATATTGCCCATGCATGTAATAAAATTGGCAGAAGGTCTATTTTTATTTCAACTGATCTAATATTTGATGGGATGAAAGGCAATTACACAGAGTCAGATGTTCCTAATCCTATGATGGATTATGGAATATATAAAGCAGAAATGGAGAGGGAGCTGTTAACGCTGGACTATAATCTTGCGATTGTCAGAACTTCATTAATTATAACTCTTGATCCATTGGGTCATCAGGTGTCGTGGATTGCGGACTCTATAAAAAATGACGTTCAATTAAATCTATTCACCGATGAATACAGGTCGCCAATATTTGGAGACGATTTGGCAAATGCTATCTTGGAGCTAGCTGATACTGATTATAGGGGGCTAATTAATATCGCTGGACCAGAGGCGATTAACCGCTATGACTTGGGATGTAGAATAGCTAATCATTTTGGTCTGGACACTGATTTGCTAAAACCAGTTAAGGCAAAACAGCTCAATTTGAAAAGGCCTCATAGTTGTAGTCTTGATAGTTCTAAAGCAACAAATATGTTAAACACTCTTATTAACCCTATCAATAAATCATTTACTTAACATCTATTGGCTCAATACATCCTGGTCCTTCATTCTCTGCCCTGTTTACATAGTTTGAAATCTCGTATACTTCCATTTGCTCAGATGTATAAGCCTTTAACAGAGGTGTGACCTCGGCAGGGTCTTGAATATTTGGATCAAGCCATTTTTGTTCATCCTCTTTGTATAGTATAACAGGCATACGGTCTGAAATTCCTTCTATAAGATTGTTAGCGGTAGTAGTCACTATGGTAAATGTTGTTAAATTCCCTCCGTCTCTTCCCCATATATCCCAAAGCCCTGCAAATCCAAAAATATTGCCATCTTTGGAGTTAACAAAAAACAATTTTTTAGTTGTTCGGTCTATTCTTTTGGTTAAATAAAATCCACTGCATGGGACAATACACCTTTTTTCTCTAAGTGAGTTCTTAAAGTTCTTATCCTGATTAATGGATTCCGATTTTGCATTAATAAGCTGAAAACCTATTAAAGGGTCATTAGACCACCCAGGTACCAACCCCCATCTCATCATTACACACTTTGCTTCCTCATCATTTGTAATTATCGGAACATTTTGTCCAGGGTTAATATTATATCTGGGCTTATATTCAAAAGATTCAGATTGAACTTTAAACCTATTATCGATTTCTTTTATGTCGTAATAAAGAGCAATTTTCTGTGGCATATTGATTAATATTTAATTTAGATTACCTATCAAAAAATGTATTTGGCTTCTGCCTTGCCTGGGCGTGCTCTATCATATGCATTACAAGGTCTGCAAAAGTTTTTAATAGAAGAAATAATACCAGAGCAAATACCGAACCCTTAGCAAATAAACCTCCGAAGATGATTGCCAGATGCATAGGTATTATTCGTAGGTATGGGAATAACATAACGGTACCGATATTTGGAACCCGTTTCATATCCCTTTCACGATTATGAATATAAGAATAAAGATGATTGGATAAGAATATAGATAAACATACTAAAATAAATATTAGCGAATCTCTGTTTAAATGATCAACAGAATCAAATATAAAAATTAAATATACAACGTGAAAAATTCCATAATGCATTGCGAAAAAATTTGCAGAAGTCTTTTGTGTTTCTTTGGTAGGTTTTACAGGTTTATCATTCAGTTTAAAACCTGCTGTAGAGAACTTTTTAAGGTCTAAAATTCTTTTTCGGTTAAAAAATCCGATGATAACGCTTTGCCCCCCAGTATATCCACATAAGCTCCGAGAGATTCCATTTTTCATATACTGCAATAAAGATTGTTATCAAATTTGAGATCAATAGAAATACCGCAGAGCTGTCTATATGAAAGTGTTTGCGGATTTCTGTCATAAGATCTGGCGGCGTGACTTTGCTTGTATCCATTATTTACTATTATTGGTATATCTAGATTAATTTCAAATAGTTGGTCCAATATAGTAAGATAAATCTAAAGCTTTTATGGTATTATTCATTTCCGGAGGTTTGAATAATGATGAAAAAATTAATATTTTCCATACTAGTAATATTTTGTTTCCCTGGCTGTGATGAAGAACAAGTAGATGGCAACAGGCCGCCAGCTATTAACAGAATTGATATATCACACAGTCTGCAATCTGGATTCAATCGCTATGTAGTTAATACCGATGCTACCGACCCAGATGGTGACAACCTAAGCTACTCCTTTGAGACAACTAGCAATATTACAATACTAGCCTCCACAACTACAGCTCTAATTAACCTTCCGCACTTCACCGGCACTCCACCAAACATTATTATTAAAGTTATCGCAGATGATGGAAAGGGCGGAGTAGCAACAAGAGAATTTAACTTAATTACCGGTAATAAGGCCCCAGTAATTCTATTATATGAAGCAGACAAATATAAACTATCAAGAGGTGAAACTACTAAGCTTCATGCGCTTGTAGGTGATGATGATGGAACCGGTGATTCTTATAGTACCACTTTTAGAGATTCTTCGTTTATTGCTTCGGGCGTTCTAAATATAAATACAAACAACCAATCATTGCCACGTGCATCTTATACAGGAAGTCAATCCCAATCTGCTAATGCTTCTGTAGAACTTGAGGCTATCGACACTGACAATAATCTGAGGGCAAGCAGTTTCCTGCCTCTTGAAATAGGAACAGGCTTCGTACATGTGGATGCTTGGGATACTTCCCCTGTTCAGCCATATGGGTTGGATTTCAGCAGTAATGGAAATCTTTTTGTTTCTGGAATAGCTGACACCATCTTGGAATTTAATAGTAATGGTGCTTTGTTAAATACTTGGAACGTAACTGACCCATCTTCACCACATTTGAGAGCACTTACAGTCGATAAAAGAACACAAAATGAGGTACTTTTTCTCGGTTCAGATAGGGGCACACATGAATTTGTTATCAAATACAGCAAAACGGGAGTAGCACAGGCTGATAATAAAAGTACATTTCCTGGAATACCACATTATTTTTTAATAAGACCTAACGGTACTATCCTCATTTCCAACAATAAAACCAGCAATTATGGAATAAATATTTTAAATACTAATGGGACTATACAAACTTGGGTTGGGTCTGGACAGCTTAAGCAACCAAGGCAGATTTCGCTAGATACTGACACCAATGAAATATATGTTGCTGATAGGGGAAATGGGAGGATTAGAGTATTCAATTCTGGAGGAGCATTTATAAGAAATATCACGGGCAATAACGGTCAGTTTATTAATCCTCACGGAGTTTTAGCAGATAGAGTCCATGGCGCAATATTTATTGCAGATACAGAAAATGACAGGATACAGGTATTTGAATTTAATGGAACATTCAAAGAAGAATTTCAGTCAAGTAATGTAAATAAACCAAGATATCTAATTCTTGGTCCGGATAATAGAATTTATCTAGCAAGCTATGTCGACAAAAAAATTCATGTTTTTGAATACAGATAATTAGAAATGAAAACAGGTTTCTTACAATTTCCACCGAAACTGAGTGATCTATGTGCAAATATAAATAAGATTGAGAGCTTTGCTGATCAATTTAAAGAAGCGGATTTATTGGTACTGCCTGAGCTTTGCAACTCTGGTTATAATTTCAAATCAGCTCTGCAGGCTTTAGATACCTCAGAAGAAATTGGCAGTAGTGAGTTTATAAAATTTCTGGAATCAATTTGCAAAAAACACTCAATGTTCATTGTATCAGGTATAAATGAAAGAGAAGGGGAAGATTTATATAACTCATCTGTTCTAATTGGCCCCAATGGATATATAGGTAAATACAGAAAGCTTCATCTCTTTATGAATGAAAAGAAATACTTTAAGCCTGGAGATTTGGGGCTTCCTGTTTTTGATATTGGAATCTGCAAAGTAGGTATGCTTGTGTGTTTTGACTGGATGTTTCCTGAAGCATGGAGAATATTAATGTTAAAAGGTGCGGATATCATCTGCCATCCGTCTAATCTTGTATTGCCAGGGCTTTGCCAGCGTGCAATTCCAATTCATTCTATGATTAACAGGATTTATATTGTTACAGCTAACAGAATTGGTACTGATGATGATCTGACTTTTACGGGTCTCTCGACAATCTCTAATCCAAAAGGGGAAGTTCTATATCAGGCATCTCAAGACAAAGAAGAAGTGAAGTTAGTGGACATAGATATTAATCTTGCCAGGGATAAGACGATTACAGAGATGAATGATATTGTTGAGGATAGAAGAGTCGATGAGTATTTGGAACTATTAAAATGAAAGATTATCTCTAAGGCAAAAATCTTGCCTTCTCTTCTTCGGTAGGCACTCGGCAGGTTTCTCTTTTTCCAAATATCCTGTACCTGTTAATTGCTACAAGTCTGTAAATGAAATTCCTACACCCTCTGGGCAAAAAGCTGAATATGCTAAGAACACTCCATATTCCTCCAAGCCTTTTAAGTATTTTTAGTGTGGCGTCGGACTGTTCATAAATATTATCTTCATCTACATAAACAATAGACCATTCTCCTGCTTGCTCAGGTAACTCTGTAATATATTTTTTTGCAGTCTCACCCTGAAGCGGGCTGAAGCGGAATATGCCATTATCATCAGCTTTGAAAATAACGTCTACAAAACTGTTACACAGCCCGCACACACCGTCAAAAAAGATTATCGGATGTTCCGGCTTTATATGTCCGTCAACTTTATACTCTTTTTGCATATATTTAGATTTTAACCGTTATAATTAAAAACCAAACATTATTATTTTAAGTGAATTGCTCTATACTTATTAAATAATCATTTATTGTGGGATGTTAAGATGATGAGAAATTTAATACTGTTATTAGTAATATTAATTATTCCCATTCTATCCTATGGAGCGGAGTATAAACCTGTAGATGGTGCAGACATTATTGGAACAAAGGCTCCTGAGTTTGAAGGGCTTACATGGCTTAATACAGAACCACTAACTATTGAACAGTTAAAAGGTAATGTAGTATTGATACGTTTCTGGCTTGTCGGCTGTCCATATTGTACAAACTCTGCACCTGCGCTTGTGGAGTTCCAGAAAAAATATTCTGAAAAGGGTTTAGTTATTGTTGGAGTTCATCATCCAAAATCGGAGGAAACCAAGAATAACGATCTTGTAAAGAAACAAGCAGAGGTTTTTGGGTTCAAGTTTCC
>JABAHR010003275.1_pt3 | contig 13976 bp, 12 predicted proteins | sample 7062101 | NCBI WGS metagenome assembly JABAHR01 (sample SAMN14534553, study PRJNA622989) | marine sediment metagenome | biome: marine biome [ENVO:00000428]; feature: marine pelagic biome [ENVO:01000023]; material: deep marine sediment [ENVO:00002113] | place: India: Gulf of Kutch | collected... | reverse complement strand
ACCATATCTGGTATAATAGTATTGGAATCATATGGAACCCAGTTCTCTTCGGTTTTGTCAAAGTCAGGAATTTCAATTAATTCATAAGAATAATTAATGTTACTGTCAATATTTTTATAACTTATTATCTTAATAGGACTACAACCAGTAAAAATTATTCCGGTAAATATAAAGATAATGATAAATAAGTTCCTAGCTAACATAACACCTCCTTTTTTAGAATAATAAATACAATACTTAATTAAAAAAAAAATAAAATAAAAAACAGATTATTATTGATATTATAACAAAAATAATTATTAATTTTGACAGATGAAAATTTGCACACTAGCAAGCGGAAGCTCCGGAAATTCTCTATACGTTGAAACCAAACACACAAAAATTTTAGTAGATGCAGGTATCAGTAATAAACAAATTACCAAAAGGCTTAGCAGTATTGATGTTGATATTAATGACATTGATGCTGTAGTGTTAAGCCACGAACACACTGACCATGCTTTGGCACTTCCATATCTAAAAATTCCGGTTTATGTATCAAGCTCAATTGCAGATATCTGGAGTGATAAGGTGAAAAACCTTAGGCTGTTTGAAACAGGGAGTACATTTAGTATTAATGATACAACAATTAGATCATTTCCCGTACCGCATGATGCAGTTGATCCGGTTGGCTTTACTCTGCAAACTGATAAGCATAAGCTTGGTGTAGTAACAGATATTGGTGTTACCACAAGGCTTATAAGTGAGAGGTTAAAAGATTGCAATTTACTTGTTCTTGAATTTAATCATGATGAAAACATGATGCTTTACAGTCCTTATCCCTGGCATCTTAAACAAAGAATAAAGAGCAGGTTAGGTCATCTATCAAATACAGAGGCATCCAGTTTATTGAGTACTATTGCTGGTATGGATTTGCATTCAGTGGTATTGGCGCACCTGAGTAAGGTAAATAATAAAGCAGAGTCAGCTCTTGAGTTTGCATACAATGCACTTAAAAAACTGGGTCTGGGGGATGTTAATATTAACATTGCACCAAGAAATAATATAAGCGAGGTAATAGAGATTTGATAAACAGATATAGCAGGGAAGAAATTGCAAGTATATGGACAGATGAGTCAAAATATTCATATATGCTAAAAGTAGAGCTTGCAGCCTGTGATGCTTGGGCAAAGCTTGGCAAGATTCCTAAAAGGTCACTACAAACTATAAAGAAAAAAGCAGATTTCAAGGTTTCACGAATTAATAAATTAGAAAAGACTCTAAAGCATGATGTAATTGCATTTTTAACTTCAGTTGCAGAGCATGTAGGGCCGGATTCAAGGTTTATACATATGGGGCTTACATCATCCGATGTTTTAGACACAGCATTTGCGCTCCAGCTAAAAGACAGCTCGGACATTATCTTAAAGGATATCAGGGATGTTCTTTCGGTAATAAAAAAACTTGCGAGAAAGCATAAGTACACTCCTATGGTAGGAAGAACTCATGGTATACATGCAGAGCCCACAACCTTTGGTCTTGTGGCTGCACTGTGGTATGACGAGATGAGCAGAAACCTGGAGAGGATGAAACGGGCAAAAGAAGCTATAAGCGTGGGGCAGATTTCAGGTGCAGTTGGGGCATATGTAAATATTCCTCCTTCTATAGAAAAAGATGCTTGCAGGATACTCAAGCTTAAACCTGCTAATATTTCTACACAGGTTATACAGAGAGATTTGCATGCAGAATTTTTTCTTACTCTTTCTATGATTGCTTCAACTATTGAGAAGATTGCTCTTCAGATAAGGCATTTTCAAAGAACCGAAGTACTCGAAGCAGAGGAAGGATTTACAAAAGGACAGAAAGGGTCTTCGGCTATGCCTCACAAGAAAAACCCTATACTATCAGAAAACCTGTGTGGCCTCACTAGGTTAGTAAGAGCAAATGGCTCAGCTGCTCTTGAAAATAACCCTTTATGGCACGAAAGAGATATTAGCCATTCCTCAGTAGAAAGGGTAATAGGACCGGACAGCACTATACTTACTGATTTCATGCTTGCCAGGGTAAAATCATTAATTGATAATCTTGTGGTTTATCCAAAAAATATGAAAAGGAATATGAATATAACAAATGGACTTATACATTCTGAAACAGTGCTACTTAAACTAGTAGATAAAGGAATTACAAGAGAAAAGGCTTATGCGCTTGTGCAAAGAAATGCTATGAAATGCTGGGAGCAAAAGACTCCATACAAAGACCTGTTAATTTCAGATCCTGATGTAATGAAGCATCTGTCAGAAATAGATATAGAGGCTTGTTTTGATCTCAAAGGTGAAATCAAAAATATAGATATGATATTTAAAAGAGTTTTTTCTTAAGTTTAATTAATTTAGATATAAATAAAAAAAACCCCCTTCCCGGTGTTTAATCACCGCTAGGGGGTTTTTGGCTTCTAATGGTCAGGAGAGATGAGCAAATGACCTATAATTTAAGCCTGTGGTAATAGTTAGAAATAAGCTTGTAATTGTAGTCTGAAACGATTTTCTTCTTCAGTAAAACCATCAATATCTTCTTCTTCAATATAAGAGTAATCAGCCTGAATTTTCCATCTGTGAGATTTTCCAAGATAGTAGCTTATTGCAGGTGTGATTTCCCAGGCGGAATCATCACTTCCTACCGCATCATCAAAGTCTACATATGCATATCTTGCAGCTACTTCAAGAAGTTTAGGTATTAAGAATACACCTGCCTGTACTCTGAAACCCTGGTCATAAGCATCTCCGCTTATACCAGTAGGATCATAATCCGCACCTACATATGAAGCTTCAAAATTTGCTCTTGGATGAAGAAGGGCAATATCAAATGCATAGGTAATGAGCTGCAGATCCGTAGCACCTAAGGCTGCAAAATCAGCACCCCTTGCTCTGAAGTTTCTGTTATCTGTTTCATCAAAGAGTGAAGAGTTTCCGTTGTCACCTGTTATCTCAGATTCTATACCTGCAATTGCAGCACCAATCTGGATCGTTGGTTCTTTTACGAAGTTGTGTTTTGGTTTTAAGTCTTTTCCAAGCGGGCTGAACATGATTCTACCAGACCATAGTAGACCTGTGTCCAGGCCGTTTTCATCACCTTCATCAGAGTTTCTTCCTTCACCCTGGAATACACCAAGTTCATAGAAGAACATTTTTTGAATCTTACCATGTAGTCCAAAACCAACGTCTCTTCCAAACGCAAAGTTTCTGTCAACGATCGAACGGTCGACAAACTGCAGAGCCGATGATGATGTAAGCTGTTCTCTGTTAAATGGTACTTTATACTGACCAACTCTTGGTACAATCTGTGGATTGTAAGCGAAATCAAAGACAAGGTCTCTTAGGTTAAAGCTGTCTTCTCTTACATCTAACTGCAGTTTATATTTAAACCAGGGTCTGAATGCATTACCTTTCCACTGAAGTCTTACTCTTGAAAGATCAAACTCCAGTGTTTCATCTGCATCATCCTCAGGATCAAGATAGATTGCTCTGAACTGGCCACGTATATTAAATGTGGTCTTGAAGTTTCCGTCTGCAGACTGCATGAAAAAACCTTTTTTATATCCGGCTTTCATACCCTTATACCAGGCACCTTCATCTTCAGCCTTTTTTTTGGCGATAAATTCTTCTACCTTAAGATCACTTGAAGCTCTTTCAGCCTCGAGGCTTTCAATTTTTTGATTGAGCTGCTTGATCTGCTGGGCGTTTTGCTTCTGGATCTCCAGTATCTGTTGTTTTAGCTGTTCAATTTCGCTTGATTTAACTTCAGCTAATGTAGCATTTGTTAATAACAAAGGAACTGACAGCAATGATAAAACTAACAACTTAATTTTATACGACATCTCCTTCCTCCTTAAAATTTATTCATGGAAAGAGAGGTTATTGCTGTTATTTAAATTTCATGTGAAATAAATGTTAATAGAATGTTAAGAATAATACTTGTTATTGAAAAGAACTTTCACCGTCCTATACTAATCATATAAACGATTATTTAGGAAGGGATAAAATGTCTGAAAAAACAGTAGTTATTGTTGATGATGAACAGGATATTGTTGAGCTTGTTAGTCATCATCTAAAAAGAGAAGGATTTTTAGTAAAGGAGTTTGGAAAGGGCAGGGAGTTTTTTGCTTACCTTGAATCAATTGTTCCAGACCTAATTATACTTGATATCATGCTTCCGGGCATTGATGGCTTGGAAATCTGCAAGATATTAAAAAATAAACAAAAGACAGCTAATATCCCTATTATTATGCTTACTGCAAAAGCTGCAGAGGCTGATGTAGTTGTTGGGCTTGAGCTTGGGGCTGATGATTATGTTGTAAAACCTTTTAGTCCAAGAGAATTAGTTGCCAGGGTGAAATCTGTTTTTAGAAGGCTGGACAAAAGTGAAGATAATGAAGAGGCGATCAATATAGGTCCTCTCACAGTTAATCCTGATAAATATGAAGTTAGAGTAGACGGCAGGAGCGTAGATCTTACTACCACTGAGTTTAAAATATTAGAAGTTTTAACACAAAGGAGGGGGAGTGTTTTTTCTAGGGATCAGCTGCTTAAGAAAAAAAGACTCTGGGGTGATGATAAGCTTGTTTACGACCGCACAATAGATGTACACATAAAAAATCTGCGTGAAAAGCTTGGAATAGCCGGTCATATGATTAAGACTATTAGAGGTGTGGGATACAAACTGGAAGCACAGCAATAAATTTTATAATATATTCCATATTTACGAAATGTCTAAACATCGTCTAACCTCCTGATATTTCACGATTATTTATATCACTATCTTATATAATTCCTTACTTTAATATCTATTTAGCACTTTCTTAACACAATCTTAACAATTGCTGAGTTTAATCTTGTAACAAATTTATTAGGAGGTAGTACCCATGAGAATTAAATCTCAGATGATAAAGGTTTTAGGCCTTTTCGTTGTTTTATCAGCATTTGCTCTTGGTAATGCAAGTGCATTAGAAGTTGATCCTGCACTTAGCGATTATGCAAAAGTAAGTGGTGTATCAGGAAATGTAAGCAGTGTAGGTTCAGACACAATGAACAACATGATGGCACTTTGGTGTGAGGGTTTTGCCAAGTATTATCCAAACGTTAAGTGTCAGATAGAAGGTAAGGGCTCAAGCACAGCTCCACCAGCTTTAATCGAAGGCACATCAACATTTGGTCCGATGTCCAGAGCCATGAAAAACAAAGAAGTAGATGCTTTTGAAAAAGCATTTGGATACAAACCAACACCTGTAAAGACAGCAATTGATACACTTGCCGTTTATGTAAATAAGGATAATCCGATAAGCTGCTTAACAATTGCTCAGGTTGATGCTATATTTTCCAAGAACAGATCATGCGGCGGCGAGAAAGATATTGCTACATGGGGCGATGCAGGACTTACAGGAGAATGGGCAAACAAACCAATAAGTAAGTATGGCAGAAACTCAGCTTCTGGTACATATGGTTATTTCAAGAAAAAAGCTCTTTGTAAAGGTGATTATAAAGACGATGTAAAAGAACAACCCGGCTCAGCCTCAGTTGTACAGGGAATCACTGAAGATTTAGGTGGTATAGGCTACAGTGGTATCGGATACAAAACATCAGGAGTTAAAGTGGTTGAACTTGCAAAGGACGGTGCTGATTGTGCTGGTCCTACATTAGAAAATGTAATGGCTAAAACATATCCACTTGCAAGATTTCTTTATCTCTATGTGAATAAAGCTCCTAACACAGATCTTGATCCACTAAGAAATGAGTTTTTAAACTTTGTACTTAGCAAAGAAGGACAAAATGTTGTAATTAAGGATGGATACATACCTGTACCAGCTAACGTTGCAAACGGCCAGTATTAAATGGAAGTTTTTACTGAATCAGAAGAGAAATTAAATCAGCAGGCCGCCTCTAAAGAAAAAGCAATTAGAAAGAGGCGGCTTGCAGATAAAATTGCTACCGTTGTAGTTACATCAGGAGGGATAGCTATAATACTTAGTATTATTGCTATCCTTCTTTTCATTGGGATAGAAGTAGTTCCTCTTTGGGAAAAAGTGAAATCAAACGTCACAAGCACTTTTAACCTAAAGGACAATAAATCAATATTTGCACTTCCTGCAGTACCACCATCCGAAAATTCTGCATTAGCTCTTACCCCTAAACCCGATATTGTTGCAATTGGTGTAGAAGAATTTAGAGAAATTGCCTATCTGATCACCGATAACGGATATGTTCATTTTATTAATTTAGAAAATGGTAAAAATATTAATAAAATTCAGATTCCAAATCTGGCTGGGAAAAGGATTACATCTGCATCTGGAGCTATTGGTAACAAGAATTATACATTAGGCACTGAGGATGGTTATGTACTACCACTTAGTGTTACGTTTAAAATTACATTTGATGAAAAGCAGAAAAGGATTTTAACGCCCAGAATTATTGAAGGTGAAATAGTTTCTGTATCTGAGAGTCCTATAGTTTATGCAGTTAATAAAGAAAGTGAGGATGGCTCAAGCTCAACAGTCGCGTATACAAAATCCGGAGAGTTATTATTAGTAACTTTAGAACAGACAGAGTCATTTTTTGGAGACTCCGAAGTGGCTGAAAAAAGAGCCAATTTATCAGATGATATTGCTAAGAACAAAATTACAAGCTTGGCTCTTGATGACTTACTAAATAATGTATATGCAGGTACATCAGACGGGAAGCTGCTTAACTGGAATATAAAATCTAATAAAGAAAATCCAATATTTGAAGACGTTATTGATGCTTCAGACAGTCCTATTACACTGCTCAACTTTGTCCTTGGCAACAGATCTTTAATAGTAGGTGATAGGGAAGGTTATGTTTCCACATGGTTTAAGACTAAAGATGAGACAAATAAAGAGACGCTTGTTAAGGTACATACTTTAGCCTCTCACTCTGCGCAAGTAACAAGCTCTGCATCTTCTCCTAGAGATAAAGGCATAATAACCGCAGATTCCAAAGGAAATATTATAGTCCATCACACCACTTCCGAACAAAAGCATTTGGAAATTAAAGGTAAAGGCGACTATATAAAAAGCATTGTTATTGCACCAAAAGCAAACGGGATACTTGCTATCACTAAGGACAATGACCTGTTTAACTACAGCATAAGCAATGAACACCCGGAAACTAATTTTAAAACCCTATTTGGCAAAGTGTGGTATGAAGGATACCAAAACCCCGAATACGTATGGCAGTCTACCGGTGGTACTGATGAATTTGAGCCAAAGTTCAGTTTAACCCCTTTAATGTTCGGAACATTTAAAGGGGCTTTTTATGCTCTACTATTTGCAATTCCAATCTCTATACTTGCTGCAATTTGTGTATCTCAGTTCATGCATCCAACTCTAAGAAATACTATTAAACCTACAATTGAAATTATGGCAGCGCTTCCAAGTGTTGTGCTTGGTTTTTTTGCCGGGCTTTGGATGGCGCCGCTTATGGAGAAAATCATCCCCGCTCTTATTGCCATGCCTATTGTTATCACAATTTTTACACTCATAGCAGTGCTTATCTGGCAATATGTGCCAAGGACTTTTAAGGGAAGACTAAAAGAAGGATATGAACTGTTTTTCTTGATTCCAATAATTATCATTGGCGTTCTCTTTTCTCTTGGCATAAACTCATCACTGGAAAATGTTCTCTTTTCTGGTGATTACAAAGACTGGCTTTACACAGTGCTTGGGCTTGAGTACGACCAAAGGAATGCTCTTGTAGTTGGATATGCGATGGGATTTGCCGTGATTCCAATAATATTTACAATATCAGAAGACGCGCTATCAAGCGTACCTCAGCATCTGACTGCAGGTTCTCTTGCCCTTGGAGCAAATAAGTGGCAGACAGCCATAAGGGTAGTACTTCCTACTGCCAGCGCCGGTATTTTTTCTGCTGTGATGATCGGGCTTGGTAGAGCAGTTGGTGAAACTATGATTGTTCTTATGGCTACTGGTAATACTCCTGTACTGGACTGGAATATTTTTAATGGTTTTAGAACCCTATCAGCAAACATTGCCGTTGAGATTCCCGAAGCTCCTCATGGCGGCACGCTATACAGGATTTTATTTCTTGCAGCCTTAATCCTATTTATAGCAACATTTTTAATAAATACAGTCGCAGAGATTGTAAGACTAAGACTTAGAAAAAAATACGGGCAACTTTAATAAATAATAAATTATAATGAAACATTTTTTAAAATCAGGTGATCCCTTTGTATGGCTTACAGGTACAGCACTTATGTTCAGCCTGATAGCCATATTCGGTCTTTTATTCATTATTGCTTCTAAAGGTCTCGGATTTTTCTGGCCATCTGACATTGCGCAGGTTGAGCTTGTTGACGGCTCCAAATATCTGGGACAGATAAGCGGAAGGGAAAAAATAAGAAAATTAAATACCGGGGATGAGGTCAAACGTACAAGAGTACAGTTAAAAGTAGGAAACAGAGACATATATGGGTTTGATTTTAAGTGGATAGATGATGATAAAATTAAAAGCATTACCTATCCTGAAAATGCATTTTTAATTGAAAGGCTGGAATGGGGAAATATGTATGGGTTTGTTACTGAGATCAAAGAGAATTCCAATATTATAAGCAGCACCAAAGAGCAGTCTATCTCAAAGCTTGCTGAAATTGTTCCCAAGACTACTGCTAAATATAAACAGATAAAAGAGATAGAAAAACATGACATTGGTGACATTAACTATGAAATGGAGGCAATCAGGTTAAAGAAAAAGAAATTAAATGAGTCCGATCCAAATGATATTAAACAACTTGAAAATCTCGATAAAAAGTTTGCTGAGCAGGAAGAAAAATTTAGGATAGAAGAGAAGAAGCTTACAGCTTTATATACCGAGCTTGACCAATACAAAGTTAAGTTAGAAACAGTTGATGGCAGAACAAAAGAGTTTTCTGCAGGAATAATAGTCCGTGCATACAGGCCCAATTCCATGGGGACATTTAGTAAATTTATGCTATATCTGGATAAATTCTGGGAGTTTCTATCTGCTGATCCGAGGGAAGCTAACACAGAAGGCGGAGTGTTTCCTGCAATATTCGGCACTGTAATGATGGTGATAATAATGAGTATTGTAGTACTGCCATTTGGCGTACTGGCGGCTCTGTATCTGAGAGAATATGCAAAACAGGGGCCGATGGTAAGGGTAGTAAGAATATGTGTTAACAATCTTGCCGGTGTACCATCTATTGTTTTTGGAGTATTTGCCGTGGGGTTCTTTATTTATGGAATCGGCGGTGCAATTGATCAGATACTATATAGTGATCAGCTTCCTGCACCCACTTATGGTACGGGGGGAATATTATGGGCGTCACTTACTCTAGCTCTACTTACGGTACCTGTAGTAATTGTAGCAACCGAAGAAGGGCTTGCGGCGGTTCCAAGAAATATAAGAGAAGGCTCCCTTGCGCTTGGGGCCACAAAGTTTGAGACGATGTGGAAAGTGGTACTCCCAAGTGCTGCGCCTGCTATCATGACCGGGCTTATTCTGGCAATAGCCAGGGCTACCGGTGAGGTAGCACCACTAATGATTACAGGTGTTGTTAAACTTGCTCCTGATTTACCCATTGACGGGTATTTCCCATTTGTGCATTTAGAAAGAAAATTTATGCACCTGGGGTTTCATATTTATGATGTGGGATTTCAGTCACCAAATGTTGAGGCTGCAAAACCTATGGTTTATACAACTACTTTTCTTTTGATAGTGATAGTAATTTTGTTAAATCTGGCGGCAATTGTAATTAGAAACAGACTCAAGAAAAAATATAGTTCATCACAAATTTAGAATTAATTTAATTAATTAAATTAAATATTGTAAAATATAATATGGGGAATATTAGATATGAACATAGCGATAAAGGAAAAAAGAGAAATGGAAAATAACATGGTAGAGCCAACCACTGAAACAGAGCATTCAGACTTAGAAACTGAAAATGACAATCAGCTGGCTACTTTTATGAAACAAGATATAGAAGCTCCCCTTGTAGAAGTCAGGAATCTGTCTCTTAGCTATGGTGAAAAACAAGCGCTGTTTGATATTAGCCTTGATATTCCAGAGAAGAAAGTAACTGCATTTATAGGTCCTTCTGGCTGCGGTAAATCGACCCTTCTTAGATGCTTTAACAGGCTCAATGACCTCATAGATAATGTAACGATTAGTGGTTCAATAAGTATAAATGGCAGAGACATAAACGACCCTAATATTGAGCTTACTGAACTTAGAAAAAAAGTTGGTATGGTTTTCCAGAAATCAAATCCTTTTCCTAAAACTATATATGAAAATGTTGCCTACGGAGCCAGGATTGCCGGTATAAATGAAAAAGACGAACTGGATCATATTGTGGAAAAAAGCTTAAAAGGTGCTGCCCTTTGGGAAGAAGTTCACGACAGGTTGGATGAAAGCGCCCTTGGAATGTCAGGTGGGCAGCAGCAGAGGCTTTGCATTGCAAGAGCAATAGCAGTTGAGCCAGAAGTGCTTCTTATGGACGAGCCGTGTTCTGCACTTGATCCGATTGCAACAACAAGAATTGAGGACCTTATTACAAAGCTTAAAGAAAATTACACTATAGTAATTGTAACTCATAACATGCAGCAGGCTTCCAGAGTCTCAGACCTGACTGCTTTTATGTACCTTGGAAAGATGATCGAATATGATCAAACAGAAAACATATTTATTAATCCAACCATACCTCAGACCCAGGACTACGTTACAGGTAAATTTGGATAATTTTCAAAATATAATATATGGATAGAAAAAAAGTACTTTTTGTATGTACACACAACTCGGCAAGGTCTCAAATGGCTGAAGGAATATTAAACACATTCCATTCAGACAGGTTTGATGCCTACAGCACAGGATCTGCTCCAACAAATATTAATCCGCATTCTATAGAAGTATTAAAAGAAATAGGAGTTGATATATCTGCCAATTATTCAAAAGGATTTAATGAGCTTGCTGATATAGAATTTGACTACATAGTGAGTGTTTGTGACGATGCAAGGGAAAAATGTCCTTATTTTAAAGGCAGCGGGACTAGAATTCATAAGAGTTTTGATGATCCATCAAGATTTGAGGGTAATGTAGAACAAAAGCTCGAAATTTTTAGAAAATCACGAGATGAAATTAGAGATTGGATTGATACAGAATTTGTTAAGTACATTCAAACAAATAATGTGGATTTTACTACAACCGAGGAGCTCATAAATGATCAAATTTAAAGAAGAATTAAATGAGCTAATAAAGTTAATGCTAAATATGGCATCTGTTGCAGAGGAGATGATAACAAAGAGTACAAAAGCTCTTGTTGATCGCAATATGATATTGGCCGAAGAAGTCATAAAGATGGATCAAAGAGTAAATGAAATGGAGATAGAAATAGACAATTTATGTATCAAAATTCAGGCTCTGTACCAGCCTGAAGCTGAGTACCTAAGAACAGTAACAATGATACTAAAAATCAACAATGATCTGGAAAGAATAGGAGATCATGCCGTTAATATAGCTAAAAAAGTGATTTATCTCTCGGATAAGCCACCTGTAAAACCTCTAATAGATATTCCCAGAATGGCCGATAAGTCTGTGGAGATGCTTAGAGACAGTCTAAGGGCGTTTATTGATAAGGATTCTGAGCTTGCCGTTAAAGTTTGTATGAGTGATGATGAAGTGGATATCCTCGAAAAGCAGGTGATGAGAGAGCTTATATCTTTTATGGTTTCTGATCCAAGAACTATAGACAGGGCGCTTGCGCTTATATTTATTGCAAGAGATTTAGAAAGGGTAGCTGACCTTGCTACAAATATTTCTGAAGATGTTTATTATATTGTTCATGGTAAAAACTTAAAACATCACGCGCTTGAAAAAGAACTTGGTTAAGTTTTTATTTGTTAAGAGCAATCCGCTGACTGCTTGCTTTTGGTGATTTGTTATATATTTCCATGGCACCAGGTATCCATTTATTAAGGTTTGTTATCCTGGTTCCGTGGCTTGGGTGAGTAGATAAAAATTCGGGAGGGCTTGCCTTCCCTTTATTTGCATCTGACATTCTTTTCCAGAAATTTACCGATTCTCTTGGATCATATCCAGCTTTTGCCATATAAATAAGACCGATCTGATCGGCTTCTGATTCCTGTTTTCTGTTAAAAGGAAGAATTCCGCCAAGTACAACTCCTGTGCCGAAGGCAGCGTTTATTGCATTTATTGTTTGTGGGTCTTTGTTCTTGAGCGCTACGTTCAGCCCTACTGCTCCTAGCTGAGCTAATATACCAACCAATATCCTCTCTCCGCCGTGCCTTGCTGTTGCGTGGGCGACTTCATGACCCATAACAGTGGCAAGCCCTGCTTCTGTTTCGGCTACTTTAAGTATGCCTGTGTATACTGCAATCTTTCCCCCCGGAAGAGCAAAAGCATTTATCGTGTCATCACCGTCAATCACTTTATATTCCCACTTATAACCAGCTTTTCCTGATGCCGTGGCAATTCGTTTACCAACTCTTGTTACAGAGCTATTGTATTTAGAATTATTTGAAATTTTTTCTTTCTTTAGTACATCCTGAAAGGCAACCAGGCCCATTTCGATCTCCTGATCCTCAGAAAGCAGTATAAATTGTGATCTACCGGTTACAGGAGCCTGTGTACAGGAAATTATGCTAAATCCTGAAAAGATTATTACAAATGTTAGGATTGAAAGTGGTTTAAGATATTTTCTCATGATCTTATTATAAAACTTTTTTATATTATTATAAACTATTATTTCTATAAAAAGTTTCTTATTAGAAAAAAGAAACAGTGACTCTGAGAAACTCAGAGCCACTGTATGTTGAATTAAATTTTATCAGCTTAAGTCAGCTTCTTTTATTCTTCTGATTCCTTCATCAATGTCCTCATCAGAACATGCATATGTGATTCTTACATAACCTTCACCCTGACTTCCGAAAGCTGTTCCTGCAACTACAGCCACACCTGCTCTTTCAACGAGTCTGTCAGTAAATTCCTGTGATGTAAGCCCTGTGCCGCTAATATCTGCAAATGCATAAAAAGCGCCGTCGGGTGTATCACATGTAATTCCATCTATTGTGTTTAGGCCTGCAACCATTCTGTCTCTCTTATCCTGTAATAATTGAAGTTTATTTTCCACCCAGTCCTGAGGTCCTGTTATTGCGGAGTAAGCTGCTTTTTGAATAAAAGCCGCAACATTTGTAATTGAATCCTGCAGGAATATGGAGAGTTTGTCGGTAACCGGCTTAGGAGCTACTGCCCATCCGATTCTCCAGCCTGTCATAGCCCAGGTCTTTGAAAAAGTATCGATAACAATACATCTATCTTTCACTTCTTCTATCCCTGAAATTGATTTGTGTTTCTTACCGTCAAACACTACCTCAGAGAAAATTTCATCGGTAATGACCATTAAATCTTTATGCTTAAGTATTACCTCCGCTATTGCTTCCGGATTATCTACAAGATGACCATTTGGTCTTTGAGGAGTGTTAATAATGACCATCTTGGTTTTAGGTGTGATGAGGCTTTCAAGCTTGTCCACATCAAACTGCCAGTTTTCCTGAATGAGCGGAGTATGTTTAATATTGGCTCTTACATATTTTGCCCAAACTTCATCTGGCGGATATCCGGGGTTTGGAAATATAACTTCATCTCCGTCTTCTAAAAATGTGAGAAGACTCATGGTGAGCGCATGCTTTGCTCCAGCTGTAACAATTACTTCTTCTGGTTGAGTTTTCCTTCCTCTACCGAGCATTCTCTCGGCAAGTGCTTCTCTTAATTCAGGAAGACCTGGTCCGGGATCATACCTCACATATCCGTCTCTAAGTGCCTGCTCTGTAGCATCTAAAACATGCTGAGGCGTATCAAAGTCGGGGCCCTGGTAATCTCCTTTTTCAAAATGAATGATCTTCTTGCCGGTTTTCTTTTCCAGATCACGAGCCACGC
>JABAHR010016471.1_pt1 | contig 13977 bp, 16 predicted proteins | sample 7062101 | NCBI WGS metagenome assembly JABAHR01 (sample SAMN14534553, study PRJNA622989) | marine sediment metagenome | biome: marine biome [ENVO:00000428]; feature: marine pelagic biome [ENVO:01000023]; material: deep marine sediment [ENVO:00002113] | place: India: Gulf of Kutch | collected... | reverse complement strand
GGCGCGCTGCTCAAGAACGAGCAGGATGTGATGATGTTCGAACGCCTCGCCTTCATGGCAAGGCGGCAGGGCAATTGAGATGGCGCATACCGGGCGCTGCTTCTGCGGGCAGGTGCGCTACCGGATAGCGGCCGAGCCGTTGCTGGCAGTCAGCTGCTGGTGCCGCGATTGCCAGTATATCGCCGCCGGTTCCGCCACCCATAATGTGATCTTCCCCGACGAGGCGGTCAGCTTCGAAGGCGAAGTCGCCACCATCGAGAAGACCGCCGACAGCGGGCGGCGGGTGGAGCGCGGCTTCTGCCCCAAATGCGGCTCGCAGATCTACAGCCGCTCGCTCGATCCCGGCGGCATTCCCATGCGCATCCGCGCCGGCACGCTCGACGATCGCGAACTGCTTGCCCCGCAGGCGGCGATCTTCACCGCCAGCGCGCCGAGCTGGGCGACGATTGCGCCCGACGTGCCGCATTTCGACAAGGCCGCTCCCCCCGAGGCGATCCGCGAAGCCATGGCCGGGGCGAGGCCTGAGAGCGAGGACTGAGGCGATGTTCTTCAACTTCGTCGATGAGCTGCGCGCGGCCGGAATTCCCGCCAGTTTCAAGGAGCACCTGGTGCTGCTGGAAGCGCTCGACCGCGAAGTGATCGCGCAGACGCCGGAGGCCTTCTACTACCTCTCGCGCGCCACTTTCGTGAAGGACGAGGGGCTGCTCGACCGCTTCGACCAGGTGTTCCAGAAGGTCTTCAAGGGCATTTTCACCGAATACGGCGAGGAGCAGGTGGAAATCCCCGAGGAATGGCTGCGCGCCGTGGCCGAGAAATATCTCTCGCCCGAGGAGATGGAGAAGATCAAGTCGCTGGGCGACTGGGACGAGATCATGGAGACGCTGAAGAAGCGGCTGGAGGAACAGGAAGGGCGTCACCAGGGCGGCAACAAGTGGATCGGCACCGGGGGCACCAGCCCGTTCGGCCATTCCGGCTACAATCCGGAAGGTGTGCGCATCGGCGGCCAGTCGCGCCACAAGCGGGCGATCAAGGTGTGGGAGAAGCGCGAGTTCGCCGATCTCGACAACACCCGCGAGATCGGCACGCGCAACATCAAGATGGCGCTGCGGCGACTGCGGCGCTTTGCTCGTGAAGGGGCGGCCGACGAGCTGCTCGACCTCGATGCCACCATCGAGGGCACGGCCAAGCAGGGCTGGCTCGACATCCACATGCGGCCCGAGCGGCACAATGCGGTCAAGGTGCTGCTGTTCCTCGATGTCGGCGGCTCGATGGACCCGCATGTAAAGCTGACCGAGGAATTGTTCAGCGCCGCCACCGCCGAGTTCAAGAACCTGGAATTCTTCTACTTCCACAACTGCCTCTACGAAGGCGTCTGGAAGCAGAACCAAAGGCGCTGGCGCGAGCGCACTCCAACCTGGGACGTGCTTCATAAATATGGCCATGATTACAAGGTGGTATTCGTCGGCGATGCGGCGATGAGCCCCTATGAGATCACCCATCCGGGCGGCAGCGTGGAGCACATGAACGAGGAAGCGGGCGCGTTGTGGATGAGCCGCGTGGCGCATACCTATCCGGCGACGGTGTGGCTCAACCCGCTGCCGGAGGAGCAATGGGGTTACTCTTCCTCCAACCGCCTGATCCGCGAGATATTGGGCGAACGCATGTTCCCCCTCACCCTCGACGGGCTGGACGATGCCATGCGCTCGCTCAGCCGCAAGCAGGGGGCCTAGGCGGGCTTAGAACTCGCGCGGGACCTCTTCGAAGATGCGCTTGATCGCGGGGCGTTCGTTGATCTGCGCCATCCAGCGCATCAGGTGCGGAGTGTCCTCCTCGCTGACGAATTCGGGGAAGCCGTGCTGCATGCCGTTGGCGATCGAGAAGTTGCAGATGTCGGCCAGCGAGTAGACCCCACCGGCGAGCCATTCGTTATCGGCCAGGTGGTCTTCGAGCTGGCGCACGGAAACGCCGATCTTGCGCATCTCCTCGTCGAGCATGTCCTGCGGGAAGCCCTCCCGCGCACGGCGCCATTTCACCTGCTGTTCGGGCACCGGAATCTTGGCAACCATCTCGTCGAACGCGGCATCGTCGAGGTGTTCGACCATCTTGCTGACATGGCGCGCCCAGCCGATGGTGGAGACGCACCAGCAGAAATATTCGTCGACCCATTTCGTCCAGATGCGCATCTGCGCAACGTCGAACGGGTCTTCCGGGCGCAGTTTCACTTGCGTCGGGTGTGCATCCTCCAGGTACTCGCAGATCACCGTGCTTTCGGTGACGATGCGCCCGTCATCGTCCAGCGCCGGCACCTGCCCACGTGGATTGATCTTCTTGTACCATTCCGAGTGATGCTCGAACGTCCGCGGNNGTGTTCGAAGTCGAGGCCCTTTTCATAGAGCGCCATCATCGGCTTCAGTGAATTTGCGCCGGGTCCGAAACTGTAGAACGTCAGCATTGTCTCTCCCTTCATGCCCGGCGCCGAGGCGCGGTCAGTACAGCAATAGGTCTTCCACCTCGCCGCGCCATTGCGCCTCGTCAATCGTGGCAATTGCATCGAGATCGCCGGGCTCCGCCGCCTCGTCGTCCACCCATTCGCGCAAGGCCGGACCGCCATTGATGACGTCTATCGCGAGCCGGTCGAACTCGTACTCGTAGGGGAAATCGCGCCAGATTTCGTAATCGGGATAAAGCTTGCGAATCGCCTTGAATGTGAGCGCCTGCAACCGCCAGGGGCGGAAGGCAGCATGATCGTAGAACGGTCCTTCGGCATGCACCATCAGGGCGCTGCACAACTCCCCAGCATGCTTGTGGAAGGTCGGGGTGAACCAGCATTCCCTTAGCGCGCAGCCAGAAAGCCAGTCAGGCGCGAGGCGCTGCATCTCTGTCAGCACGGCAGCGGCATCGACGTCCGGCGCGCCAAACAGCACTTCCAGCGCGCGTGTGGTTCCCCTGCCCTCGCTCAAATTCGTGCCTTCGAGCATCACCGTGCCGGCATAGGCGCGCGCCATGTTGAGGCTGGCGGCATTGGGGCTGGGATTGATCCAGATGCGGTCTTCCGGCCAGCCATAACCGCCCATGCGGTTATGCGGGCCCGCCTCGGGCAACCAGTGATGCATGGTGATGACGCGGTATTCCACACCGAGGCCGAAGTGGCGGATGAACCATTGCCCCATCTCGCCCATGGTCAGCCCGTGGCGCATGGGCATGGGGGCAGCGCCGACGAAGCTCTCCTGACCCGGCAGCAGCAGCGTGCCTTCCACCGGACGCCCGGCCGGATTGGGCCGGTCGAGCACCCACACTTCCTTGCCGTGTTTGGCTGCTTCCTCGAGCAGGTAGAGCAGCGTGGTGACGAAGGTGTAGATGCGGCAACCAAGGTCCTGCAGGTCGAACAGGAAGACATCGGCGCTGTCCTTCATTGCCGCAGTCGGGCGACGCACCTCGCCATAGAGCGAGTAGACCGGGATGCCGTAGCGCGGATCGATCTCGTCCGCGGTCTCGACCATATTGTCCTGCTTGTCGCCTTTCAGGCCATGTTGCGGGCCGAATGCGGACGTGACGTTGATCCCGGCAGCGACCAGTGCGTCGAGCGAATGGGTGAGGTCGAGCGTAACCGACGCGGGGTGCGCAATGAGCGAAACGCGCCTGCCCGCCAGAGGGGCTTGCAACTCCCGTTCCGTCAGCAGGCGATCGATCCCGAACTTCATGGGCGTTCGGGTGAAGCAAGCGTGGCGGCAAAGCAAGACGGATCGTGGAAATCCGGCTTGTCGCTGCCATGCGCCAGCGCCCAGTAGGAGAGCAGCCCCCCTTCCTCCTCGATTACGGCCGTCAGCCCAAAGGCGAGCGGTAGCGGAGGCAGGTCTGACAGCGGCAGGGCCACATCGAAAATCAACAGATCCCTGCCTTGGCGCGGCGTGATGACAGGGTCATGGCTGAGTTCCCTTTCGCGCATTTCCTCGCGCGGAGCGGAAAAATCATAGGCTGCCCATGCCTCGGACGGAGAGAAGTTGAGCTCGCAATATGCGCTTCCATCCGCTGGCCTGGCGAACAGCTCGAAACAGGTCGTGCGCCACAGGCCATCCACTCTCTTGCGTCCCGCGAATGGCGGAATCACCACCTGCCGTGCGCCTTCGACGCGCCAGCGCAAACGCAGCCAGTGCCCGGCGACATCCGCTTTCGCTGTTACCGATTGAACGCTTGCAGGCGGAAAAGCGGCGTGTGCAGTCAGCTCATACGTTTGCATGGAGGCCCTTGCATGCTACGCGGCGCGCCGCTTCAAGTATGAGATTGCAATGACCACCTACCAGTCCGACCTCCTGAACCTGCTCTCCGAGCGCGGCTATATCCACCAGCTTACCGACGCCGGTGCGCTCGATGCGCTGGCCGCAAAGCAGGTGGTTCCGGGCTATATCGGCTTCGATGCCACTGCGCCATCGCTGCATGTCGGTTCGCTGGTGCAGATCATGATGCTGCGCCGCCTGCAGCAGGCCGGCCACAAGCCGATCGTGCTGATGGGCGGCGGCACCACCAAGGTCGGCGATCCTTCGGGCAAGGACGAAAGCCGCAAGATGCTGACGGCGGCGGACATACAGTCCAACATTGCCTCGATCCGCAAGGTTTTCGAACGCCTGCTGACATTTGGTGATGGCCCTACCGATGCGATCATGGTCGACAATGACGAATGGCTGTCGACGCTGGGTTATATCGACCTGCTGCGCGACGTCGGCCCGCACTTCACCATCAACCGCATGCTGACCTTCGATTCGGTGAAGCTGCGGCTCGACCGCGAACAGCCGCTGACCTTCCTCGAATTCAACTACATGATCCTGCAGGCCTACGACTTCCTCGAGCTGGCGCGGCGCTACGGCTGCCGCCTGCAGATGGGCGGATCGGACCAGTGGGGCAATATCGTCAACGGGATCGAGCTCACCCGCAGGATGGACGGAGTCGAGGTGTTCGGCCTTACCACGCCGCTGTTGACCACGGCCGACGGGTCAAAGATGGGCAAGACAGCTGCCGGCGCCGTGTGGCTCAACGAGGACCAGCTACCGGCCTATGACTTCTGGCAGTACTGGCGCAATACGGATGACCGCGACGTTGGCAGGTTCCTCAGGCTGTTTACCGACCTGCCGCTGGATGAAGTCGGCCGTCTGGAGGCGCTCGAAGGCAGCGACATCAACGAGGCCAAGACCGTGCTAGCCAATGCGGTGACGGCGCTTGTCCGCGGCGAGGATGCAGCACGTGCCGCCGAGGAAACCGCAGCGCAGACCTTTGCCGGTGGTGGCATGGGCGAGGACCTGCCGGTGCTCGACGTGCCGGCGGAAGGCGTCAGGATCGGGGCCGCCTGCACGGCGCTGGGCTTCACCGCCTCCAATGGCGAAGCCAAGCGCAAGATCGCCGAGGGGGCAGTAAAGATCGATGATGAATCCGTCACCGATGCCGGCTTCCTGATCGAGGTCGCTTCCGGTGCCGAGCGCAAGCTCAGCCTGGGCAAGAAAAAGCACGCGATCCTGCGGGGAGGCTGAGCTTTACCAATTATCCAGCTTTTGCTGGCATTCCGGTCCTCCAGCGAAAAAGAAAATGGAGGTTCGCGGGACATGGGTAACGGGGCACAGCTATCCGTGACTGAAATGCGTCGTTCGACGCGGCACCCGGTCGATTACCCGGTAATCGCCGAGCATCGCGTCAATGGCGACATGAAAATGCATGTCTGCAATATCTCCGCCCACGGCTTCATGGTCGACGGCGCGCCCAATCTCTCGCGTGGCGACAGGGTGATCATCCGCCTTCCCGAAGTAGGCCGGATAGAGGCCTATTGCATCTGGACCACGGAGGATCGTGCCGGCTTCCAGTTCGAGCGCATCATTCGCCTCGATGACTTCATGACGATGATTCGCGAGTTGCAGCCCAACCCGGCCCTGCGCCGCCGCGGCTGATCCTTTCTAACAGCTTGGCAAACGGTATGCGCGCTGTCATTGCGCGTGCGTGAGTACGCCTTCGCATCCCTTCGCGGTCGCCAATTTCCGCAATTTCTGGCTGGCGCGCCTGACCATGACGCTGGCGCAATATTCGATGATGCTGATCATCGGCTGGCAGACCTACAACCTTGCCCGCGAAGCAGGGATGAGCGTCGGCGAATCCTCCGGCCAGCTGGCCATCATCGGCCTGCTGCAATTTGCCCCGCTGTTCTTCCTCACTCCCTTTTCGGGCCTTGCCGCAGACCGTCTCAACCGCCGCATGCTGGCCCAGCTTACCACGCTGCTGCAACTGGCCTGCGCCGGCGTGCTTGCCTATTTCACCTGGCAGGAGGCGATGAGCCTGCCGGTCCTGTTCAGCGTGGCCGTGGGCCTGGGTGTGGCCCGCGCCTTTGCTGGCCCCGCGCTGTCTGCGCTGGCGCCCAACCTGGTGCCGCCCAGGCTGCTGCCAAGTTCGATCGCCCTGTCCTCCATCTCCTGGCAGGTTGGCATGATCGTCGGGCCGGCGGTCGGCGGCTATCTCTATGTCATCTTCCCAGCCCTGCCCTATGCCAGTTCGGCGGGCCTGTTCGTGCTTACGCTCATAGCGCTCGCATGTATCGGCAAGGTTCCGCGTTCGCCGATCAGCGGGGCAGATCGCCCGGTGGCACAGATGAAGGAAGGCCTCGTCTATGTCTGGCAGAACAAGATGGTGCTGGGATCGATCACGCTCGATCTCTTCGCGGTCTTTCTCGCTGGAGCGACGGCGCTGTTCCCCGTATTCGCCCGTGATATTCTCGAGGTCGGTGCGACGGGACTGAGCCAGCTGGCCATGGCGCCCGCCATTGGCGCTGCCGTGACGGCGCTGTGGTTCTCCTTCCGTCCGCTCAAGAACAATGTCGGCCCCAAGATGCTGCTGGCCGTCGGCGCCTTCGGACTGGCGACGATTGTCTTCGGTTTCTCCAAATGGATGCCGCTCAGCCTCGCCATGCTGTTCATCGTCGGCGCGGCAGACATGTTCTCGGTCTATATCCGCCAGTCGCTGATCCAGCTGCATACGCCGGACGACAAGCGCGGGCGCGTCTCTTCGGTGTCGCAGATGACCATTTCCGCTTCCAACGAATTCGGCGATTTCTTCTCCGGCAGCATGGCCTTCCTGATCGGCCCGGTGGCGGCGGTTGTCCTTGGCGGCGTGGGCGCAATCGTAACGGTCGCCGCCTGGGCGCGGCTGTTTCCTGTGCTTCGGACAACCAAGACCTTCGATCCGCCGCAAGATTTGCTACAAGCTGAGTCGCAACAGAATAGCGGGAGTGCCTGAGATGAAGTTCGACAATGTCCTCCAGTCCATCGGCGGTACTCCGCATATCCGCCTGTCACGACTGTTCCCCGACCATGAAGTGTGGGTGAAGAGCGAACGCTCCAACCCGGGCGGATCGATCAAGGATCGCATTGGCCTCTCGATGATCGAGACAGCGGAACAATCGGGCGATCTCAAGCCCGGCGGTACGATTGTCGAGCCAACCAGCGGCAATACCGGGATCGGCCTTGCCATGGTCGCTGCCGTCAAGGGCTACAGGCTGGTGCTGGTCATGCCCGAAAGCATGTCCATCGAGAGGCGACGGCTGATGCTGGCCTATGGCGCCACCTTCGACCTCACCCCCAAGGAACTCGGCATGAAGGGCGCCCTCGCCCGGGCCGAGGAACTGCTGTCGGAGCTTGAGGGCGCGTGGATGCCGCAGCAATTCGAAAACCCGGCGAACATCAAGGTCCATGCCGAGACCACGGCACAGGAAGTCCTCGCCGATTTCGCCGATGCCCCGCCCGATGTGCTGATCACCGGTGTCGGCACCGGCGGCCACCTCACCGCCTGCGCCAAGGTGCTCAAGCAAAGCTGGTCCGGTCTCAAGGCCTATGCTGTCGAGCCGACCCTGTCGCCGGTAATTTCCGGCGGGCAGCCCGGCCCGCACCCGATCCAGGGCATTGGTGCAGGCTTCATCCCCGGCAACCTGCATACCCAGGCGATCGACGGTGCGATCCAGGTCGACCCGGAAGACGCCAAGGAAATGGCGCGCCGCTGCGCCCGCGAGGAAGGCCTGCTGGTCGGCATCAGTTCCGGTGCCACGCTGGCGGCAATTTCCCAGAAGCTTGGCGATCTTGCTGCCGGTACGCGCGTTCTCGGCTTCAATTACGATACCGGGGAGCGCTACCTCTCGGTGCCGAACTTCCTGCCGACAGAATGAGCGAACTCTCCCCTGTCGACTATGCCGATGGCGACACGGCGCTGAGGGGACTGGTGGCACGCCCCAAAGGCAAGCCGCGTGCCGCCGTGCTGGTGTTCCCGACGATCATGAACACCACGCCATCGGTGGAGGACAAGGCGCGCGATCTCGCCGCGCAGGGCTACCTTGCCATGGTTGCCGATTTCTACGGCAAGACCCCTTCCGGCATGGACGAATCGCGCGAATTCGCTCTGGCAATCCGGGAAACGCCGGAGCTCTATCGCCAGCGCCTGCGGGCATCGCTGAGGGCTCTTGCCATGCTGGAGGAGGCACAAGGCCTGCCGATCGGTGCCATCGGCTTCTGCATGGGCGGTCAGGCTGTGCTTGAGCTGGCGCGGGAAGGCGCTCCTCTGTTCGCCGTGGTGAGCTTCCACGGCCTGCTGAGCACGGACCTTCCAGCAGCGCCGGGAGCAGTGCGGGCGCGCATTCTCGTCTGCCATGGCGATGCCGATCCAATGGTTCCGCGCGGGCAGGTGGTGAAGTTCTGGGAAGAGATGGACCATGCAGGGGCCGATTGGCATTTCCATTCCTATGCCGGGGTGAAACACGGATTCACCAACCCCCTGCCTAATCCCAATCCGGCGACAGGATATGATGCCAGCGCCGACCGGCAGAGCTGGGCGGCGATGTATTCCCTGTTCGACGAAGTGCTGGAGAATTGGCGTTCGCCTCTTGAATCAACTGGATAACCTGGCCAAATTCTCTCCCGGTGGGTCGTAGGTTGTAAAAGCGGGAGATTTCCCATGTCCTCCGGCGCCGACTTGCCACAGCGCCCGCTTTTGTATCGTTTCCTGAAGAGGCAACGCTTCAAGCTCAACGCGCTTGGCGCCCGTTATTCGCTGATCCCCAACGATCCGGTTCTCGACGCGCAGCAGTTCGACTGGGCGAGAGAGATTGCCGACCATTGGGAGGAAATCCGCGACGAAGCCATGGCCATCTACGGCCATGTCGAATCCATCCCGCCGCTGCGGCGTATTTCCCCTGACCATCGCCGGATCGCCACCGATGATGCCTGGCGCAGCTTCTTTCTCATCGGATACGGCAACGAGGCGCCGCAGAACATTGCCCGTGCGCCGCGCACGACCGAACTCGTGCGGCAGATCCCGCGGCTCAATTCGGCGTTCTTCTCGATCTTGACGCCGGGTGCGCATATCGTCCGCCAACGCGGTGTGTCGAAGAGCTTCTTCACTGCCCATCTGGGGCTTTCCGTGCCTGCGGATTCAGACAAGTGCCGGATGCAGGTGGATGACCAGTTTGTGCATTGGCGCGAAGGTGAATGGACCGTGTTCGACGACACCTATGAGCACGAGGTGTGGAACGACACGGACGAACCGCGCATCATCCTCCTGTGCCAGGTCGGCCGCCCCCTGAGCTTCCCCGGCAACCTTATGGCGCGGCTATTCGAGGCCTATATTCGCCGTAGCCCGTTCGTTGCCGAGGCCAAGCGCGAGTTGGAGAATTGGGAGGACGCCTTCCGCAAGGCCGAGGAGGACGCCTAGGGCGTCCGCAGGCCTAGGGCGTCCTCAGGAAGGCCTCGGCCTCCAGCGCCATGAGGTTCGATGCGCCTGCTTCCACGCGCCGACGCAAGGTCGCCGTTTGCGGCAGGGTGCGTTCGGCAAAATGGCGCGCAGAGATGCGCTTGGCCTCGGCGAAGTCATCGTGGCGAGACACCACGATGTTCACCATGCGGGCCCACATCCAGCCGACGGACAGAACGCCGATCAGTTCCAGAAAGGCATAGGAACCGGCGCCGATATTGTCGGCGTCGGTTGCAGCATTGGCAATCAACCACTCCGCTGCCTTGCGCGCATCCTCCAGCGCATCGGACAAGGGTCTGGCGATCCAGTCCGGTGCTTCACTGCAATCCTTTTCGACCATGTCGAAGAAGCGGGCGGCGACCGCTCCCCCGTCCTTGACCAGCTTGCGTCCGGCAAGATCGAGTGCCTGCACGCCATTGGCGCCTTCGTAGATCATGCAGATGCGGGAATCGCGGACGATCTGCTCCACGCCCCATTCGTTGACATAACCGTGCCCACCGAAGACCTGTTGCATGGCCACGGCGGTGGCAAAGCCATTGTCGGATCCATAGGCCTTGAGGACAGGGGTCAGGAAGGAGACCAGTGCTTCGGCCTCGCGACGCTCCTGCTTGTCTGCGGCACCGTGGGAAATATCGATTTGCACTGCGGTCCACAGCACGAGGGCGCGGAATCCCTCGATGAAGGCACGCGCATCCATCAGCAGACGGCGGATGTCAGGGTGGACGATCAGCGGGTCGGCCGCTTGTGAAGGATCGCGCGCATCGCCGCTGCCCCTGCCCTGCCTGCGTTCGAGCGCATAGGCCGAGGCACGCTGGTAGGCGTGTTCGGCGTGGGCGAGGCCCTGCACGCCTACGGCCAGGCGAGCGGCATTCATCATGATGAACATGGCCATCAGGCCGGCGTTTTCCTCGCCTACCAGCCAGCCCGTTGCCTTGTCGAAGTTGAGCACGCAGGTGGCACTGCCGTGGAGGCCCATCTTGTGCTCGATCGAGCCGCAGGAGACCGCGTTCGTCTGACCGCTGTCCGGCAGGACCTTGGGCACGAGGAACAGCGAGATGCCGCGCGTGCCGGAGGGGGCATCCGGCGTTCGTGCCAGCACCAGGTGGACGATGTTGTCGGTCAAGTCCTGCTCGCCGCCCGAAGCAAAGATCTTCTCGCCCGAGATCGCGTAGCTTCCATCGCCTTTCGGCACTGCCCTTGTCTTGAGCAGGCCGAGATCAGTTCCGGCATGGCCTTCGGTCAGGGCCATGGTCGCCAGCCATTCGCCGGAAACCATCTTCGGCAAATAGGCGTTCTTGAGCTCCTCGCTCGCCGCCGATTCCACCGTCGCCACGGCGCCGGGCATGATCCCAAGATACATGGTGAAGCCGGAACTGGAGGAATTGAGGTATTCTTCGATCACGGCAAACAGGGCGTGCGGCATGCCCTGCCCGCCATATTCCTCGGGCATTGGCAGCGTGCCCCAGCCGGATTCAACCCACGCCTGATAAGCCTCCTTGAACCCATCAGGAGTGGTCACGCTGCCATCGGGGTGACGCGTGCAGCCCTGTTGGTCGCCCAGCGCGTTTAGGGGAGCAATCACTTCGGCACAGAAACGACCCGCTTCATTGACAACGGAATCCACCAATGCCTCATCGACCATCTCGTATCCGGCTGGCTGGTCCAGCTCGTGGATCGTGAGCAGTTCCTTGAGGACAAACGAGATGTCGCGCACAGGCGGCGTATAAGTCGTCACGTCAGATTGCTTCCTGTCTGTGTCAGTCGATCGGGGTCAGTCGATCCGTTTGAGGCCTGTTTCGCCAAGCGCCCGGTAGAAGCAAGAGCGCTTTCCGGTATGGCAGGCAGGGCCGGCAGGGCGCACCTTGAGCACCAGTGCGTCCTGGTCGCAGTCGACAAGGATGCGCTCTACCCGCAAGGTGTTGCCGGAGCTCTCGCCTTTCATCCACTGCGCCTTGCGGCTGCGCGAATAGAAATGGGCAAAGCCGCTCTCGCGCGTCTGCCGAAGCGCCTCTTCGTTCATGAAGGCGAACATCAGCACTTCGCCGGTTTCGCTGTCCTGGACGATGGCGCCGAGCAGGCCGTTGGCATCGAATTTGGGCATGAACCGGGTGCCAGTTTCGCGCGATTGCTTGTTGAGATCGTTCGCCAAATCGGTCCTCTTGGAAACTTTCGCAGTTTCAGTTGCAGCGCCAATACCGGTTTGTTGCAGTATAACCACATGAAATCGTCAAAATCCACGCGCCGCTGGCATGGAGCTTTGCTTCCGAGGCATTCGATGGAAAGAGAACAGCGCGGCAAGACGTGCCGCCTGCCGTTTTTGGCACCCAATCACATGGGCCAAGGAATGGGGAGCTTCGGACCGGCAAAGCTGGCCGATGAATGAGGGTTTGGAATGCCGCATCCTGAGGGGGGTGTTGCGAGTTCCACAAAACATCGTCACGTAAGCGCCCGGAGCCTGTCTCCGGGCGTTTTTCGTTGCAGCACACTATCTAGATCGCATCGTCCAGCACGCGCGAGAAGCAGGCTATACGGACCTTCTTCACCCTCGCCTTGCGCAAGGCGCCGATACAGGCATCGGTGGTCGCACCGCTGGTCATGACGTCGTCGACCAGCAGCACGCTGGCACCTCGCAGTTGCGCCACGCGCGCGGGATTGGTCACGATGGCACCAGACAGGGCCCGGGAGCGCGCCTTCCTTCCCAATCCACCAAGCGATGGCGTTGCCTTGCGCCGCAAGAGCGCATCGACCACCAGCGGCTGCTCCAATGTGCGGGCGATCTCCCGGGCAAGCAGGGCCGACTGGTTGAAGCCCCGCCGCCACAGACGCCAGCGATGAAGCGGCACCGGCACCACCAGCCATTCGCCTTCGAGAACCGGCAGGCGGGCTAGAACCTGATGCGCCAGCATCGGCGCAAGGGCAATCTTGCCGCCGTGCTTGAGCGCCAGCACGAGGTCGCGCGCCGTATCGTTATACAGGGTGGCGGCGGTAATCCCCCCATGCCAGGGCGGATCGGCAAGGCACGCACCGCATTGCACAGCTTCGCCGGATTGCCTGCCTAATGGCCGCTGGCAGGTGCTGCAGGCGGGTTCCCCCGGAATGACGAGCTGGCTCCAGCATGTGCCGCACAATCCCCTCTGCTCGGCGATGGCCGCGCCGCACAAGGGGCAGCGCGGTGGATAGGCGAGATCCACCAGGGGAGCGAATGCCTGCTTGAGCGACATGCAGCATAGCTGCCTTGCTGTACCGGTATAGGCAAGCACTGTTGCGCGAGCGCGCCTGACGATGCAGGGAACGGCCCATGGCAAGCGGTCCTCCGACAATCTTCGCATCGGCCCGGAAGGAGGCCCGTCGCGCACGCCAGGCGAAATTGCAGGCGCAGGACGATGCCGCGCGCTTCGTGATCGAGGACATGGTCGAAGACGTACTCGAGAGGCTGGCCTTCCTCCGCCATGAGCCCGCGCGTAGCCTGGTCATCGGAGACTGGAGCGGTGTGCTCGCCAATCGCCTTGGAGGTGAGGTCGAAAGCGTCGATGTCTTCGGGCGCGATCGTATCGATCCCGAGCTTCCTTTTCCCGGCAATGGCCATGATCTCATCGCCTGCCCTTGTGTGCTTGATACGGTCAACGACCTGCCCGGCGCGCTGATCCATATCCGCAATGCGCTGGCTCCGGGAGGCCTTGCCATAGCCAGCTTCCTCGGCGCCGGAAGCCTGCCTGCCCGCCCTGCGCCAGATCATGCTTGCTGCTGACGGCGAACGTCCTGCCGCGCGCATCCATCCGCTGGTCGATGTCCGCGCTGCCGCGCAATTGCTGCAACGGGCCGGCTGGGCAGACCCGGTGGTCGATTCCCACGCCATCTCGGTACGCTACGGCTCACTCGAGCGGCTTGTGGGCGATTTGCGTGCGCAGGGCCTGAATTCTGTCCTCGCCTCGCCTGCGCCCGCTCTCGGCAAGGCCGGGCTGGCCCGGGCACGAGAAGCCTTTGCCGCCATCGCCGGCGATGACGGTCGGCTGACCGAGACGTTCGAAGTGCTGACCCTGACCGGTCGTCGGCCGAAGCCGCGTTTCTAATCGTGGAGCGCTGCCTGCGCCGCCGCGAGGCGGGCAATCGGCACGCGATAGGGCGAGGCCGAGACGTAATCGAGGCCGGTCTGTTCGCAGAAATGGATACTCGCCGGATCGCCGCCATGCTCGCCGCAGATGCCGAGCTTGA
>JABAHR010006935.1_pt1 | contig 13979 bp, 15 predicted proteins | sample 7062101 | NCBI WGS metagenome assembly JABAHR01 (sample SAMN14534553, study PRJNA622989) | marine sediment metagenome | biome: marine biome [ENVO:00000428]; feature: marine pelagic biome [ENVO:01000023]; material: deep marine sediment [ENVO:00002113] | place: India: Gulf of Kutch | collected... | reverse complement strand
GATCGGTTCGGGGTCGTCGATCCCCTCGCGCACGAACAGCGGCGCGATCAGGTCGTCGGGGCTCAGCCGGGTCTCGGCGACGAGCCGCCGCAGGGGCTCGGTGCGCCGGAGGCGGCGGAGGCGGCGCTGCGGAAAGGTCACCCGGTCACGTTACCGGCGGGGGTGGGGGTGATCGCCCTCGGCGACCGCGGGCGGTCCCGGTCGAGCGTCGTCCACCACGTCGAAGGTCATCCGGTCGACGAAGCAATAGGCCCAGTCCTCGCCCGGCTCGGCGGAGCGCATCACCGCATGACCGGTCTCGAGGTGGTGAGCCCGGGCGTGGCGGTGGGGTGAACTGTCGCAGCAGCCCACGTGGCCGCACTCGACGCAGAGCCGCAGGTGCACCCAGCGACCCCCCTGGGCCAGGCACTCCTCGCAGCCTCGCGCCGACGGTCGGACGGCCCGAGCCGTGTCGGCGTGCTCACACGCCGTCTCGTCGAAGTGGGTGTGAACGATGCCGTCGGGGTCGGCCAGGCTGTGGGCCGGCGGATCCTCTGCGTGTTCCACCGTTCCGAGGGTGCTCTGGGTGATCACCTCGACCACCCGCTCGGGGAGGGCGAAGGCGCCGAGGGTGTGTCCGATGAGCGCGTCGACCGACGCACCCTCGTCGGCCACCACGTGATCGACCACGCCGCCCGCCTGCAACTCGGCGGCCTGCTCGATGCCGGCCACCCGGGCCAGCACGACCGCGTCGGGGTTGAGGGCCCGCACGACCGCGCCCAGCTGGTGGATCCGCTCGACGTCCTCGTCGGCCATCATCACCACCCGTGCCCCCTCGAGCCCCGCCTGCTCGGCGGTCATGCTCCGGACGAGGTCCCCCTGCACCACTCGGCGCCCCTCCTCGACCGCGAGCCGGCCGGCATCGGGGTCGAGGGTGACGACCACGTAGGCGAGGTCGGCGAGATCCAGGGCAGCGGCGATCTGTCGGGCCCGGGGTCCGTAGTCCGCCAACACGACATGGTCGCGTTGATCCGTGTGACCATGGACCGGCGTGTCGACGTCGTACACCTTCCGGGGCGGCGCGTCGCCGGGCTCGAGACGTCGGCTGACCGTCTCGGCCAGCCGGATCCCCAACGGGCTCAGCATCATGAGCAGCACGGTGACGGCGATGAAGGCGTCGGAGCCCTGGTCGAGGCCGGCCGGCGACAGACCGACCTCCTGGCCCGCCCGTTCGAGCACGAACGAGAACTCCCCGACCTGGGCGAGCACGAACGCGGCGCCCACCACGACCGAGCGGGGACGGCCGAGCACCGCGGCCGCGACGGCGGTGGTCACGAGCTTGATGGCCACCGCCGCGGCGGCGAGTCCGATCACGAGGCCGAGGTTGTCGAGGAGGTAGTCGGGGTCGAGAAGCATCCCGACCGACACGAAGAAGGTGGCGGAGAACAGGATCTGCAGCGGCATGACGTCGCCGAGGGCCCGGGCCGACTGTCGGCTCTCGCTGACCATCAACCCGGCCAGGAACGCCCCGAGCGAGATCGACACGTCGAGCAGGCTGGTGAGGTAGGCGGTGCCGAAGCAGAGCCCCACGACGGTGAGCAGGAAGATCTCACTGGAGCAGGTGCGGGCCACCGCCTCGAGGAGGCGGGGGGTGACGGTCCGGGCGAACACGAGCACCGCGGCGACGATCCCGAACGCCTTGCCGAGGGCCCAGGCCAGCTCGCCCGCGCCGCTCTCCTCCCCGCCGAGCATCGGCACGAGCAGCACCATCGCCACGACCGCGAGGTCCTGGAAGATGAGAAACGAGACCGCGACCCGTCCGGTGGGGGTCGTCGACGTGCGCCGGTCGGCCAGCATCTTCAACACGATGGCGGTGGAGCTGAGCGAGACCAGGAGGCCGGTGAACACCGCGGTCCGCCATTCGACGTCGGCCGCGAGCAGGATCCCGGTGACGATGCCGGTGCTGAGGCCGACCTGGATGGCGCCACCCCCGAGGATCAGACCGGCGAGTTGGCGGAGGCGGGTCAGGCTGAACTCGATGCCGATGGTGAACAGCAGCAGGACCACGCCGATGTCGGCGGACTGGTTCACGAGCTCGAGATCGTCGATGAGGGCGAGCCCGTTCGGCCCGATCACCGCCCCGCTNNGTTCGGGCCGATGACGGCACCGCTGAGGAGGAAGCCGATGATGGGGACGGTGCCGATCCGAACCGAGACGTAGGCGATCATCGAGCCGGCGACCACGAGGATCGCGAGCTCCTCGAACAGCGGGGGGGCGGACGCGCCGAGGATCACGGCGTCGAGGTTATTGCCCGGATGGCACGGGCCCTAACGTCTCGGCGTGCGTCTCCTGACCGACACGACTCCCCTGCGGGAGTCGCGGCAGTTCCGGCTGCTGTTCATCGGGCGCACGGCCTCGGTGGTCGGGTCGCAGTTCACCGTGGTCGCCGCGCCGGTGCAGGTGTTCGACATCACCGGCTCGACGCTCATGGTCGGCCTCCTCGGGCTGGCCCAGCTCCCGCCGCTGCTGTTCACGTCGTTTCTCGGCGGCACCCTGGCCGACGCGTTCGACCGGCGGCGCGTCCTGATCGTCACCCAGGTCGTGCTCGCCCTCGCCGCAGCCGGACTCGCCCTCAACGCCAGCCTCGCCGAGCCCCGGCTGTCGATCGTGTTCGTGCTCACCGCCGTCATCGCGGCGCTCTCGGGGATCGACGCCCCGACCCGCACCGCGGCCACCCCGAGCCTCGTCACCGCAGGACAACTCCCCGCCGCGCTCGCGCTCAACCAGCTCGGCTTCCAGGTCTCGCTCGTCGTCGGACCGGCCGTGGCCGGCTTCGTCATCGCGTGGAGCGTGGCTGCGGCGTACTGGATCGACGTGGTCACCTTCGGGCTCGCGCTGCTCACCCTCCTCGCGATGTCGCCGATGCGGCCGGCCGGCGGGGGTACGGCACCGGGCTGGCGGGCGGCGGTCGAGGGGTGGCGCCACCTCCGCTCGAACCGCGCCGTGGAGGGTGCGTTCGTGATCGACCTCAACGCGATGGTCTTCGGCATGCCCCGCGCGCTGTTCCCCGAACTCGCCGCCCGGGTGTTCAACGCCCCCGGGGCCGTCGGCCTGCTCTACGCCGCGCCGGGCATCGGTGGGCTCATCAGCGCCGCGACCTCCGGCTGGATCGCTCGCGTCGACCGTCAGGGCCGGGGCGTCCTGCTCGCCGTCGCGCTGTGGGGCTGCTCGATCGCCGCGTTCGGCTTCTCCCCGTGGCTGTGGCTGGCGGTCGTGCTGCTCGCCGTCGCCGGATGGGCCGACGTCGTCTCCGCGATCATGCGCAACACCATCGTGATGCTCTCCGTTCCCGACGAGCTGCGGGGCCGGCTCAGCGCGCTGCACATCGCCAACGTGACCGGCGGACCCCGGTTGGGCGACGTCGAATCGGGCGCGGTGGCCGCGGCGACCGACGTACGGATCTCGGCCTGGAGCGGTGGCCTGGCCTGCTTCGCGGGGGTCGGCCTCGTCGCCCGGGCCTATCCCGCCCTGCGGAGCTGGCGGCTGCACGACCGCACGACCGAGCCGGCGTGATCCCGCTCGTGACGGGTCAGCCCATCGGGACGATCAGCACCGGGCAGGTCGCGTGGCGCAGGACCCGTTCGGTGGTGCTGCCCCGGATCATGTCCCCGATGCTGTCGTGACCGCTGGTGCCCATGACCAGCAGGTCGGGTTCGAGCCCGTCCATCGCCGCGGTGATCCCGTTGACGACGCTCCCCTCCCGATGATCGGTCGTGTGGATGTGACCGGCCGCCGAGTCGAAGTCGACGCTCGGCACGGGATCGTCGCCGACGTGCACGCTCACCACCTCCACCGAGGACGCACCCACGATCTCGAGGAACGCCTCGAGCACCTCGGCCGCGTGCTGGAGGTCGGACCCGGCTCCACCGATCGGGAACACCACCAGGCGAAGGTTCACCCGCCCGGTCTGGAGGTCGACGAAGCCGGGATGGCCGTCGGGGACGACGAGCGTCACCGCCCCCGAACGGCGGGCGATCTCCTCGGCCACGCTGCCGTGCCGGAGACGCTCGAGTCCGGTGCGGGCGCCGGTGCCGACGACGATGATGTTGGGGAGCCGGTCGATGACGACGTCCATGATCCCGAGCTCGGGGGACCAGGCGACGCGGGCGTCGTGGTCGACGTGCAGTCCGAGATCGGCGACGTCGGACTCGGTGGCACCCTCCGGCAGCGTGCCCCAGCGCACGAGCAGGTCCCGCGGCTCGGCCATCGCCGGCCAGTGGAACCGGGCGTCGGGGTTGTCGGCCACGTGCACCGCGGTCAGGGGCACGCCGGTGTTGAGGCTCAGGCGCAACGCGTGCGCGAACAGCGTCTCGCTGTGGGGTCCGAGATCGACGGGGACCAGGATCTGTTCGAGTCCGAGGTCGCGCTCCATGTGCTTCCTCCCGGCTGCGACACTACCCGGCGCGCGGAAGCCGCCCGCCCGCCGGCGAGGTTCAGAACTCGAGGGTGGCCCGCGTGAGCGGGCCGTGGACGACCTCGCTGCGGACCGGCCGGCGACGGCCGCCGATCCACACCGCCGCGTCGCCTCCGGCCTCGAGGTTCCTCACCCACTGGGAGCGGGAGCGAACGGTCGACACCTGCACGCGATTCCCGAGGCGAGCGGCGAGCAGTGGCACCTCACGGGGCTCGCCCGAAACCCGGCCCGTGGTCTCGACCACGACGACCCCCGCACCGACCGGCAACGGCGACCCGACCCCGGCCTTCACCAGCGGGCGCACCACCGCATTCAGAGCGCGGAACCCCGCACGGGTGGCCGTGTTCCGGAGTTCGTGCGCGGCATGGATCACACTCGGAAGCGTACCGACCCGGGCCCGGACCGCGACGGGCCGGGGCGAGGGGGGGAGGGGGGAGGCGACGTCAGGACCGAGCTCGCCGCGCTCGCCCTCCGGCGCAGGCTCCCTGGCGTGGAACTCCGACCGTGTCTACGGACGCGGACCCGTCGCCTCGCCCCGGAGGAGATCCCGGAGCGGTCGCATGCCGAGGGTGGCGACGGCGCCGGCCCGGAGCGCCCGGTGGCCCGGCTCGCCGCCGTAGAAGGTCCGTTCGAAGTCCCGGGCGTGGGCGGAGTCGGTGATGGCCGACAGCTCCGGCCCGTCCTCGGCCGCGTGGCAGATCAGATAGTTGAGCCCGCGGCCGAGCTCCCGGATACGGCGCCGGTTGTGGGTCTGGCCCTCACCCGGCTCGAAGTCCAGCGAGTCCGCGCAGAAGCCGTCGAAGAGCGGCCAGCCGTCGGCCTCGAGCCGGATCGTCTTCTCCGACTCCGGGTTGCGGAACACGAAGAGGGGCAGTCGGTAGTCACGCCCGAGCTGCAGGTAGATGTCGTAGAAGCCCGGGTGGAACATCGTGCCCATGTGGGAGTCGAGGTGGGTGACGTCGATCCCCGCGTCGAGGGCCCGGTCGATCTGGGCCCGGAGCTCACGGTCGACCTCATCCAGGTCGGCCGTGTCGACCACCTCCTCGACGGTGCGGGGCAGGTACCCCTCGCCGTCGACCAGGGACGGCACCGCGCCGGCGCCGAGCACCGGGCCCCAGCGGTAGCTGTCGTACTCGGCGTTGAGCGTGAGGTGAACACCGAGATCGAGACTCGGATCCGCCCGGGCCCGCGCCGCCGCGTCGGGGAACCACGGGCACGGCACCATCACGCTGCCGCACGTGGCCGGCCCGGCAGCCAGCGCCGCGAACCCTCCCTGGTTGGCGGCGTGGGACATGCCCAGGTCGTCGACGTGCACTACTGCCGCCCTGATCACTCCGGCGGCGACTCCGAGATCGGTCAGGGCGGTCATGTGCCCGATGCTAGGAGTTGAGCGATCACATCCCGGAATCAGATCTTCGAAACGCGGCGGGGCCTCGGTCCGCCGCCTGGAGGTCTGCAAACCATCTGCCGACCACCTGTCGCCGCATGCCGTGACGGCGGGCGCGTGGCAACCTCGTCCCGTGATCGTGGTGGTCGCCACAACCGATCATCGCGTCGACGGGGACCGGGCGGCGCTCGCCGTGGCCCACTCCTGAACCTCCCCCGGGCTCGAGGGGGCCGAGGCGGTCGACGGGCGTCGGGAGGGTCGGGGGGAACCGGGTGCTGTTCGCCGTCAGCGGGTGGATCGGCCCGATCCGAGGCCGAAGTGGGCGAACGGGAACTCGACGAGCGATTCGAGCACCCAGTCGGCGTCGGTCGGAGGGTCGTGGGTGGTGATGCGGTTGGGGACGACCACGCAGGCCATTCCGGCGGCCTTCGCCGCCGCGCACCCGTGGCGGGAGTCCTCGATGGCAACCGCGTCGGCCGGGTCGACATCGAGCGCGCCGGCGACGGACAGATACAGGTCCGGGGCCGGCTTGCCCCGGTCGACGTGGTCGCGGGTCCGGATCACGGGGAACTCGTCGAGCAGCCCGAGCCGCTCGAGGTGTGACTCCACCCAGTCGCTCGGTGAACTGCTGGCGATGGCCAAGGCCACGTCGCCGTTCCGCGCCGCCGCGATCACGTCGATCACCCCCGGCAGCACCCGGAGCGAACGCAGGGCCGCCTCTCGCCGGACCCGGGCTTCGGCGACGACCGCCTCGTCCGGGGCCCGTCCCGTGACCTCGATCAAGACCTCCTCGAGGGGCCGGTTGTCGGCCCGGCCGATCGAGTCGACCCAGGCCTCGATCGGCAGGTCCAGACCATGGGCCTCGAAGACCTCCCGCCACACCACGTAGACGGGCCACTCCGTGTCGGCGATCGTTCCGTCGAAGTCAAAGATGATGGCGTCCGGTCGTCTCATCAGCCGGTCTTCAGAGATCGAGGGCGAACCACTGGTGGCCGTTCGGTTCGTCGTTGAACGGCTCGACCTCGACGAACCCCTCCGCCTCGTAGAGCGCGATCGCCTCGGTGAGCACCCGGTCGGTCTCCAGCTGCACCCGACGCAGACCCAGCGCCCGCCCCTCGGACACGAGCCGCCGCAGCAGGCGCCGACCGAGGCCCCGGCCCCGGACCCGCTCGCTCACCCACATGCGCCCGATGTCGGCCACGCCGCCGTCGGAGTCTGCCGACCCGCCCGGTTCGACGATCTTCAGCACCCCGCATCCGACCGGGCGGCCCGCCAGCCGGGCCACGAGGAACAGCCCGTTGGGTGGTGCCACCTCCTCCGGATCGGTCGTCATCATGGCGTCCCCGGCCGAGCCGTTCCCGAACCGCTCGTCGAGCTCCGCGTGGTACCGGTCGAGCAGCCATCGGGCGTCGTCGGAGTCGGCCGGTTCGGGCCGGAGAAGAACGACATCGGCGATGTGACCGACGATCGCCGCCACCAGCCCGGGGACCGTGTGCTCGATCGCCTGCACGTCGACGTGCAGGCCCGCGTCCCGGGCGGTGGCCGCGGTGGCCGGGCCGATGCAGGCGATCACCGGCGGCAGATTCTCGCGACCCGCACCCGCCAGCAGGTGGGTGACGGTCGACGAGGAGGTGAACGCCACGACGTCGGCGTGGCGACACTGCCGGCGCTGCTCGTGGTCGACCACGACCGGGATGGTGCGGTACGCGGGCACGTCGTCGACCCGCCATCCCCGCGCCGCGAGCTGGTGCGGCAGCACCGACCGGGCGACCTCGGCCCGGGCCAGCACGACCCGACCACCACCAGCAGGTGGGGAGGGGAACACATCCACGAGCCCCTCCGCGACCGACCGGTCCGGAACCAGGTCGACCCCGATCCCGAGCGCCTCGGCCCGGTCCCGGGTGCCCGGACCGATCGCCGCCACCCGCACGCCCTGCGGCAGACCGCCGGGCACGGCGTCGGCCACCCTGGTCGCGCCGTTGGGGCTGGTGAGGACGAGCCAGTCGTACGACCCGAGCGACCCGAGGGCAGCCCGCAGCGCGGCGCCGCCGTCGTCCGGATCGGCGATCTCGATCACCGGGACCGGGACCGCCGTCGCGCCCTCCGCCTCGAGGGCCTCGATCAGCGACGCGGCCTGGGCCCGCGGTCGGGTGACCACCACCCGCACACCCGACAGCGGCCCCTCGGTCACCGTGCGTCCGCCAGGAGGTCGGCACCGCCCGCGTCGTCGAGGAGATGCCGGGCCACGGCGCTCCCGAGCGCCTCAGGGTCGCCCCCCACCCGACGCTCCCGGATCAGCACCCGCCCGTCGAGCTACGCCAGCATGCCGATCAGCTCGATGTCACCGTCCACCGACACCGCGTGGGCCCCCGCGGGGAGTGAGCAGTCGCCGCCCAACTCGAGGAGGAACGCCCGCTCGGCGTCGACCACCCGGCGGGTCTCCGGATCCTCGATCGCGGCGAGGAGCTCCCGGGTGGCCGGATCGTCGGCCCGGCACTCGACGGCCAGCGCCCCCTGGGCGACCTGGGGGACCATCACCTCCCGCCCGAGTCGGTCCACCACGCCCGGATCGATCTCCAACCGGTCGAGCGCGGCGGCCGCCATCACGATGGCGTCGAACGCCTCCGCCTTCGCCAGTCGGGTGGCGATGTTGCCCCGAAGCTCGGAGAAGACGAGGTCGGGCCGGTGCCATGCGAGCTGGGCCCGGCGCCGCACGGAGCCCGTGGCGACCCGGGCACCCACCGGCAGCGACTCGAACGCACACCCGACGAGCGCGTCGCGGGCGTCGGCCCGGCGGGGCACCGCGGCCAGCACCAGACCCTCGGGGGTGACGGCGGGAAGGTCCTTGCCCGAGTGCACGGCGATGTCGGCCCGACCGTCGAGCACCGCCGCCTGGACCTCCTTCACGAAGACGCCCTTGCCGCCCATCGAGTGGATGGGTGTCGCCGTGTCGCGGTCTCCCGCGGTCGACACCACCACCTCCTCGAACTCGAGCGCCGGACCCGAGGCCGACAGCAACCCGGCCACGTGTCGCGTCTGCCACAACGCCAGCGCACTGCCCCGGCTGGCGGCCCGCATCCGCGTCGGTCCGCTCACCGGCAAGCTCAGAGGTCGAAGAGGTCGCGCAGCGACTCGGCCAGCCGCTCGCCCCGGGGCCGGCCCGCCGCGTGCTTGAGTCGCACGGTGGGCTCGTGGAGCAACTTGTTGACGATGCCCTTGGTGAGGGCCTCGATGGCGTCGCGTTCGGCCGGTGTCAGGCGTTCGAGCTTGGCCCGGTAGCGCTCCAGCTCCGCGGTGCGCACGTCGTCGAACTGCGAGCGCAGCGCACTCACGAGCGGTGCCACCTCCCGAGCGGAGGCGAAGGCGACGTAGCGGTCGACCTCGTCGTCGACGATGGCCCGCACCCGCTCGACCTCCGTGTGGCGGCTCTCGAGCCCTTCGTCGATGAACGTCCGGATGTCGTCCATGTCGAGCAGGGTGACGCCCGGCAGCCGCCGTGCGGCCGGATCGACGTCACGGGGTACGGCGACGTCGACGATCACGAGCGGGCGTTGCGCACGAGCTGCGGCCAGCCCTCTCAGATCGGCCGCCTCGAGGATGAGGTCCTGGGCTCCGGTCGTGGTCACGAGCACGTCGACCCGGCTGAGCGCGTCGAACAGGCCGTCGAGGGGAACGGCCGTGCCGCCACAGGCACCGGCCAGTTCCTGCGCCCGCTCCCACGTGCGGTTGGCGACCAGCACGTCACCGGCTCCGGCGTCGGCGAGCGACCGTACGGTCCCCGCGGCCATGTCGCCGGCCCCGATCACCAGCACGGTCCGGCCGTCGATGCGGCCGATGCGTTCGTCGGCCAGGGCCACGGCCGCCTGTGACACCGAGGCGATGCCCCGCCCGATCGTGGTCTCGGTCCGGGCCCGCTTGCCCGTCTCGATGGCGTGGCGGAACAGCGAACCCAACGTCGAGCCCACGGCTCCCTCGACCTGGGCCGCTTCCCACGCATCACGGACCTGGCCGAGGATCTCGTGCTCCCCGACCACGACGGAGTCGAGCCCGGCTGCGACGGTGAAGAGATGTCGCACCGCCTCCTGATCGTGGTGGGCGTAGAGGTGGTCGGCGACATCCTCGGGGGGCAGCCCGGCGTAGGCGGCGAGGAACTCCCGCACGTCCTGGTACCCACCGTGAAACCGCTCCGCGAAGGCGTAGACCTCGATGCGGTTGCACGTCGACAGCACCACCACCTCGGAGAGGTGGTCGGCGGCGGCGAGCCCACCGAGGGCCTTGGGCATGTCGACCGCGGCGACGGTCATCCGCTCGAGCTTGGCGAGCGGCGTGGAGCGGTGATTGCAGCCGATGGCGACGATCGACACGGGAGAAACGGACCTCGGTTCAGACGTACGGGTGGCGCTCCACCACGACGCAGAGCACCCACCAGCCTGATCGAACGCTACCGGCTTTGCCAACCCGTGAGGCAGGCCGGACGCCCCACGGCGACGGGGGTGACCGACGCCGGTGTCACTCCGCGACGGGCACGCCGCGCTGGAGGTGGTAGCCGAGGATCTGGAGCTCGAGGGAGAGGTCGACGGCTCGCACGTCGACATCGTCGGGGACGGTCACCAACGTCGGGGCGAAGTTCAGGATCGAGCGCACACCTGCGGCGACGAGCCGGTCGGCGGTGTCCTGGGCGGCCTCGGCCGGCGTGGTGATCACGCCGATCGCGATCCCGTGCTCCTCGACGACGGCGCCCAGCTGGGACGGATCGTGGACGGGCACGCCGTCGACCACGGTGCCGACCGTGGCCGGGTCGACGTCCACCGCAGCCAACACCGGAAACCCGCGTTCGGTGAAGCCGGTGTGGTTGGCGAGGGCCCGGCCCAGGTTGCCCAGCCCACACACCACCACCGGCCAGGTGTTGGCGACACCGAGGGCCCGGCTGACCTCGAAGACGAGACGGTCGACCTCGTAGCCGACCCCCCTGGTGCCGTGCGTCCCCAGATGGCTGAGGTCCTTGCGCACCTTGGCCGCGTTGACCCCGGCCAACTCGGCCAGCACGTCCGAGGAGACCGTCGTGGGGCCGGTCGCGGCCAGCGCCACGAGGCTGCGCAGATACACCGGCAGGCGGGCGACCGTGGCCTCGGGGATGTGGTTGGTCACACCACTACGGTACGACGCTCGTGAACTAGTTCACAAGGAGGAATGGACCCCTCCTCGTGCGGGACTCAAGGAACCCGCGACGGCGACCGACGGGAAGGCGTCATGTCGCGCGCTCCCCATTCCTCCCTGCGGCAGCGGACTCGCCGCCCGGTGCCCGTGGGGCTGCTCGCGCTCCTCGCTCTGTTGGGTTCGTTCACGGCCCGACCCGCCGCGCCGGCCGCAGCGTCGGCCGGCGACGAAGCGGCCTTCGTCACCGCGCTCAACGGGGTCCGGGCCGGGGTCGGACTCCCGCCCCTCACGGTCAACACCGAGCTGGCGGACCTGGCCCGGGACCACGCCCGGGTGATGGCCGACGCCGGGGAGATCTTCCACGCCAACCCGATCAGCGGGGGTTACACCGGGCCCTGGACCAAGATCGGTGAGAACGTCGGCGTCGGCGCCAACGTCGAGGTGCTGGTCGACGCCTTCGTGGCCAGCCCCGGCCACTACGCCAACATCGTCGACCCGGCCTTCACGCAGATCGGCGTGGGTGTCGTGTGGAAGGACAGCGCCCTCTACACCACCCACCGGTTCCTCCAGGTCCCCGGCGACCCGACCCCGACCACCACCGTGGCGCCGCCGACCACGACGACCACGCCGCCCGCATCCACGACCACCGCGCCACCACCGACCTCGACGACCGCCGCCCCCACCCCGACCACGACGACCACCGTCCCGCCGCTTCCCGCCCCCGCGGTCACCGCCGAGCGGGTCGTGACCCTCCTCGGTCTGCTCGACCGGATCGGCACATGACCCGACCCGCGTCCGACCAACTCGCCATCTCGACCCGGGCGATGAGTCGCTCCTTCGACGGGCGGGTGGCCGTCGACAGCCTCGACCTCGACGTCAACCACGGTGAGGTGCTGGCCCTTCTCGGTCCCAACGGGGCGGGCAAGACGACCACCGTCCGCCTCCTCAACGGTGTGTTGCGGCCCGACCGGGGCCACGCCGCCGTGCTCGGACTCGACCCGGTCACCCAGGGCGACGACGTCCGTCGCCGTACCGGCGTGCTCACCGAGAACGCCGGGCTCGACGATCGACTGACCGCCCGGGAGAACCTCGAGTACGCGGCCCGCATGCGGGGGTTCGAACGGAACGACGCCCGGCGCAGGGTCGCCGAGCAACTCGATCGGTTCGCGATGGCCGACATGGCCGATCTGCCGACGGCGGGCTTCTCCACCGGGCAGCGCAAGCGCGTCGCCCTCGCCCGGGCCTTGCTCCACGATCCGGACGTGCTCTTCCTCGACGAACCCACGAGCGGCCTCGATCCCGCCGCCACCCGGGAGGTCACGGACCTCATCGGCACCCTCGCCCGGGAGCACGGTCGCACGATCGTGCTGGCAACCCACTTCCTCGGCGAGGCCGGCCGGGTCGCCGACCGCATGGCCGTGCTGGACCACGGCCGGCTGCGGGCGATCGGCCGGCCCGACGATCTCGCCGCCGAGCTGTGGGACGGGGTGCCGGCCGACATCGACCTCGGGGGTCCGGCCACCGGCGCCCAGCTGGAGCTGGTCTCGATGATCGACGGCGTGCTGCGCCAGGAACCCCGGGCCACCGGTATGACCATCTCCGTGCGGGACCGCGCCGCCATGGCGTCGGTTCTGCGCACCCTGACCGGCCACGGCGTCGACGTCTACGGCGCGACGGTGCGCCGAGCCTCGATGGAGGACGTCTACTTCGCGCTCGAGTCGGTGTTCGCCGCGGAACGGACCGGGTGACGGACGTGACCGCCATCTCCGCCGTCGACACCGCCGTCGTCAAGGCCGTGGTCGCCCGGGACCTGCGGGCGGTGCGCCGCTCCAAGGCCGTCGTCCTGCCGATGATGCTCGTCCCGGTGCTCTTGCTGGTGGTGCTTCCCCTGGTGGTGGGCGTCGCCGCCCGCCGGGCCAGCATCGACTCGGGGCGGATCGGCTTCCTCGACTCGCTGCCCGCTCGCCTGGCCGAACCGATCCAGGCCCTGCCCCCCGAGGAGCAGCTCCTCACCCTGGTGCTCGGCTTCCTGCTCGCGCCCCTGTTCCTGATCGTGCCGCTGATGGTGTCGGCGGTGCTCGCCGCCGATGCCTTCGCGGGCGAGAAGGAGCGGCGCACGATGGAGACCCTGCTCCACCTCCCGGTCTCGGACCGCGACCTGTTCATCGCCAAGTTCCTCACCGGGTTCCTGCCCGCCGTCGCCGTCTCGTGGATCGGCTTCCTCTGTTTCGCGGTCGTGGCCAACGCCGTCTCGTGGGGCATCGTCGACGGGCTGATCGTGCCCAACGGGCTCTGGCTGGTGATGATCTTCTGGGTCGCACCGGCCATCGCCACGCTCGGCCTCGGGATCATGGTCCGGGTCTCGGCCCGCTCCCGCACCACCCAGGAGGCCAATCAGCTCGGTGGCGCAGTGATCCTCCCGCTCATCTTCGTGGCCGTCGGGCAGTCGACCGGGCTCCTGCTCGTCGACATCCCCGTCGCCCTCGGGGTCGGGGCGCTCGTGTGGCTGATCGCCATCGCACTGGTGGCCCGGGGGGCACGCCGCTTCACGCGCGACCGCATCGCCGGCAGCGTCTGATCACGGGCGCTCGGCTGCGGGCGGCGCCGACGCTCAGCGGGCGAGCAGGAAGAACTGGAGGGCGGCCGCGCCGAGAATGGCGATCAGCAGCAGCGCGATCACCAGGGTGGTGCCGGATCTCATCGTCGCGACCTCACTGTTCGCGCCTGCGGCCCAACTCGACCGGCGTCGTCACCCCGGACCGCGGGTCGCCCTCGAGCGCCGCGATCCGGACCTCGTCGCCCTCGGAGAGCCCGAGTTCGGCCGCGGCCGACGACCGCGCCACCGCCACCGCCACGAGGCCGCTGGAGTCGGTGACCAGGCCGACCTGACCGACCGCGATCCGGTCGAAGGCGTCGACCACCGCGCCGGTTCGCGGGGATCCCGCCACCGTCACCGCGACCCGGGGGCCGAATGCGTGCCGC
>JABAHR010004364.1_pt3 | contig 13983 bp, 9 predicted proteins | sample 7062101 | NCBI WGS metagenome assembly JABAHR01 (sample SAMN14534553, study PRJNA622989) | marine sediment metagenome | biome: marine biome [ENVO:00000428]; feature: marine pelagic biome [ENVO:01000023]; material: deep marine sediment [ENVO:00002113] | place: India: Gulf of Kutch | collected... | reverse complement strand
CCGAGGCTGGGCCGGTGGATGAAGTCGAGCATCACGCCGTCGGCTGCCGCTCCCCCGAGCTGGAGCATCCTCGGACCCCGTCCGGCCAGCCAGATCTCGATCTCCGGACGGCCGTAGTCGAGACGGGCCGAGCTCAGCGTCACGTGCTCCCCGTCGTAGTCGACCGCCTCGCCGCCGAAGAGCGCTCGGCAGACCTCGATCGTCTCCCGCACCGCCCCGAGGGGCCGGCTCCGGGCGAGGCCGATCGGGTCGAGGGTGAGGCTCCCGCCCGCGCCGATCCCGAGGAAGGCCCGTCCTCCGGTCGCCTCGTCGAGACTGGCCACCGCCGAGGCGGTCTGGGCCGGGTGGCGGGTATAGGGGTTCGTGATGCCTGGCCCGACCTCGAGCCGCTCGGTGGCGGCGGCGATGGCCGCCATCGTCACATACACATCGCGGGTGACCAGCCCCTCGTCGTAGACCCAGCACCGGTCGAAGCCGAGGTCCTCGGCATGGGTGGCGAGCCCGACCATCTCCGCGATCGGTGTCTCGGGGATGAGGTTGATGCTCTTCTTCACGGGCCTCCCTCCGCCGCGAACGGGGCCACCGCGACGACCGGGACGGCGCTCCCGACACACTCGGCGAGCTCGTCGACGAAGGGCCGCTCCCGCTCCCCGACCTGGTTGACCAACACCGCGAAGCGAGCGCCGTCGGGGCAGTCCTTGCGCGAACCGCGATCGCTCAGCAGCACCCGGGACAGCCGGCCGGGGGTGAGTCGCTGGTAGGGCGAGCATCCCGCGACCGCGGCCACCCGCAGCGGCCGCTGGCACTGGTCGGCGATGACCCGGCCCAGCGCGTCGGCACCGACGCAGGCCACGAGCACGGTCGTCGCCGCGGGCACCACCGGCTCGTAGGGCCGCGGGGCCTTGAACGGATGCCGACGTGACCCGTCGGCCTCGACCACCACGTGGTCCACGAGGTCGAACCAACGGTCGCAGGTCTCCGGTTCGACGCCGAGCGCCTTGTGGGCCGCATCGGCCTTCCATGCGAGGACCGCGCCATGGGTGGCGACCGCGGTACGCAGTTCGTCATCGGTCGGGGCGAAGAGCACGGGATAGCCGCCGGTGCGATCCCGGCCCATCTTGGTGGTCGTGGTCAACACGACCGTCGGGCCGAGCTGACCGCCGAGCGCGAACAGGGCCGTCGTCTTCCCGCCCCCGCCCACGAACGACACGAGCTCGTGCGGGCCGAGGTCCAGGGCTTCGGCGAGCCCGTCGATCGCGATCGGGTCACCCACCGGCCCTCCGGGTGAGCACCGCCTCGAGCACTCCCCCGCCGACGGCGAGTGCCTTGTCCGAGATCTCGTGGCACAGCGCAGGGTCGTCCCGGGGATCGACGTCGCCGACCTTCATCCCCTCCCGCAGCTCCACGTCGGGCGCGACGAGCCCCCGCACCACCCCGGCGAAGGGAGCGAGGATCTCCACGTCGGCCACGCGTCCCAGCTCCTCGCCGTCCACGACGCGGTCACCGATCCCCACCCGCCAGCGGGCCCGGCCCGGGGCCGGCGCCCGCAGCACCCGCTCCGCCCCCCGGCCCGCCACCATTCCCGGTGTGCCGCTGTCGGGCGCGGCCGACCCCTCCCACAGGACCCGGCCCAGACGGTGGCCCCGCTGGGTCTCGACCACCGCGTGACAGTCGAGTCCCACCGTGAACCCGGGGCCGACCCCGACCACCAGCGGGGCGTCGTCGATCGTCGTGTCGAGGTTGCGCTTGGCCAGACGGGCGTCGACGACGACATCGGCGTCGACGGGAGGGAGCGTGGGTGCCACCAGCACCGCCACGACTCCGGCGCCGGCGGTGTCCACGGCTGCCCCGGCATCGGCGCAGCGCTCGGCTCGCATCCCCTCGATCTCCACGGCACCCTCCCGCACCGCGCTCGACACCGCGACGGTGCGCCGGACCGTGAGCGGCGCGGCCAACTCGCACACGACGACCGGCCAGCGGGCCCGGGTCAGGCGCCACACGATGCCGGTGGCGAGGTCGCCCCCACCCCGGACCACGCAGAGAGGAGGCCGGTCAGGCACCACGGCGGTCGCCGATGACCTCGGCGAGGATGCTGACCGCGATCTCCTCGGGCGTCTCGGCGTTGATCTCGACCCCGATCGGCGCGGTCACCCGGGCCAGCACCTCCTCGTCGAGCCCGAGGTCGACGAGCCCGGCACGGGTCGTCTCCCAGCGTCGGCGGCTCCCCATCAACCCGATGTAGCGGGCCGGTGTGGCCAGCAGCTGCGGGAGGATCTCGAGGTCGAGACCGACGTTGCGGGTCACCATCACGACCGAGGTGTCCTCGGTGACGGGATGGGTGGCGAGGGCATCGGCCATCGAGCCGGTGAGGGGGACGTCGGCGTGTTCGGCGTCGTCGATGATCTCCGACCGGTCGTCCCACACGACGGTCCGGAAGCCGAGCCACTTGGCCAGGTCGCTCACCGCCCGGCCCACGTGGCCGGCGCCGACGATGAAGATGGTGGATGCGGGCATGTAGGGCTCCAGATAGATCTCGGCCTCCCCGCCGCAGACCCCGGGGTCTCCGTCGGCGGGGTCGACCAGGTTGTAGGTGACCAGGCGGGGCCGGCCCTCGGCGAGCACCTCGGCCGCGACGAGCGTGACCCGGTGCTCCATCTCGCCGCCGCCCACCGTGCCCGCGGTCCGCCCGTCGCCGTAGACGAGCATCTTCGAGCCGGGCCGCCGGGGAACGGAGTGGTGGGTCCGCACGACGGTGGCGAGCACCACCGACTCCCCCCGCTCGATGGCGGCGGCGAGTTCCGGGATCATCGACCCGCCTCCCACAGCCGGGTCGCCTGTTCCCGGGTCCGGGCCCGCAGGAGTCCGAGATCGGCCCCCAGGACCTCCCCGCCCCGCACCCGCCATGCACCCGCGACCATGACGTCGCGCACGTGGCTGTGGTTGCGCCACAGCACCAGCTGCTCGGCCAGGTTGTGATCCTCGATCGGCGTCGGGAACTCGGCGCCGACCACCTGGAGGTCGGCCGACCACCCCGGCTCGAGCCGGCCCACCCGGTCGAGGCCGAGGGCCGCGGCGCCGCCCTCGGTCGCCATCTTCAGGACGCGGGCCGCGGGCATGGTGGCCGGGTCCCGGAGCCGGGCCTTGTGCAGCAGGAACGCCCCCCGCATCACCTCGTAGAAGTCGTTGACGTAGCCGTCGCTCCCGAGCCCGGCCGTGACCCCCGCGTCGAGCAGTTCGGGGATCGGGGCGATGCCGCCCCCCACCTCGCAGTTGGCCAGCGGCATGTGCGAGATGCGCACGTCGCGCTCCGCCAGCAGCTGCCGCTCCCGTTCCGACAGCTGGACGCACTGGCTCGCCAGGAGCCGGGGGCCTGCGACCCCGAGACGGTCGTAGAACTCGACGGTGCGCATCCCGAGGTTGGCCTCGGCCCACTCGGGTTCGTGGATCCCCTCGTTGACATGGGCGTGGCTCATCACGCCGCGATCGGCGGCCAGCCCGAAGGCCTCGGTGATGAAGTCGGCGGCGCACGTGAAGGTGGTGTGCCAACACATCAGCCCACCCACCAGCCCGCCCGGTTCGCAGGCGTCGATGAGCCGGGTGTTCTCCTCCAGCCCCATCCGGGCGATCTCGGCGCCGGCCCGCTCGGTCGCCTCGAAGGACAGCAGGCCCCGCAGCCCCCTCCCCTCCACGACCTCCTTCTGGGCGAGGAGTGCGTCGGGCAGGGCGTGCGGCGCCTCGAGGATGTCGTAGAAGGTGGTGGTGCCGCTGCGGAGCATCTCCGCGCACACGTAGTCGGTGGCCGCCGCGATCATCTCGGTGTCGAGGGCGTCCTCCACCTTCGGCCACCAGTAGTCGTCGAGGAAGCTCCAGAAGTCCGTGGGCCCACCCCCGGCCGGCGCCGGGATCCCGTGGGCCAGCGTGCCGTACAGGTGGACGTGGGCGTTGACGAACCCCGGCAGCACCACGTGTCCGGCCGCGTCGACCACGTCGTCGTCGGGGTGGGCGGCCCGCAACTCGGCGTGGGTGCCGACCGCGTCGACGACGCCGTCGACCACCCGGACCCCGATCCCCCGCCGGGCCGGCTCGTCGGCGGCCGTGAGGAGCCAGTCGCCGAGAACGAGGGTCATGCGTCCCGCAGTGCGGTCCAGACCCGCTCGGGGGTGAAGGGGAGGTCGTTGATGGCCACACCCGTGGCGTCGAGGATGGCGTTGCGCACGGCGGGGGCCACGCCGTCCTTGGGGATCTCGGCCACCGCCTTGGCGCCGAACGGGCCGCTGTCCTCCATGGTCTGGACGAGGTACACGACCGTCTCGGGCATCTCGTCGGCCCGGTAGATCCAGTACGGGCCGAACGAGGCGTTCTCCACCCGGCCGTCGTCGTCGAAGGCGAACTCCTCGCAGTGGGCGTACCCGAGGGCCTGGGTCATGCCCCCCTCCACCTGCCCGCTCGCGGTGATCGGGTTGATGGCCACCCCGCAGTCGACGGCCATCACGAGCTTGGTGACGGTGACCTGGCCCGTCTCGACGTCCACCTCCACCTCGGCCAGCTGTGCCGCGAACGGGGGCGGGCAGTCGGGCGACACGTACGACGACGTGCCCATGATCTGCTCCTGCTCCTGCGTGTGGAGCGAGTCGAGGNNCGTAGGCCCGGCGGTCCCGCAGCTCGATCGTGCAGGGCTCCTCGACGTCGAGGAGCATGGCGGCCCGCTCCTTGATCCGCTTGCGGGCCGCCTCCGCCGCCTGGAGGGCCGCGGTCCCCGAGATGTAGGTCGTGGAGCTGGCGTAGGCACCGGTGTCGAAGGGCGTCATGTCGGTGTCGCTCGAATACACCTTGATGTCGTCGAGCGGCACGCCCAGCACCTCGGCCGCGATCTGACCGAGCACCGTGTCGGCGCCGGTGCCGAGGTCGGTCGCGCCGACCAGCATGTTGAACGACCCGTCGTCGTTGAGCTTGATCGAACAGCCGCCCATGTCGAGGAAGGGGATGGCGGTGCCGTGCATGCAGAAGGCGAAGCCGAGACCCCGACGGATGTGGGGCCGGTCGGCCGGGGCCTTCCACGCGGGGTCCTCCCGGCGGTGCCACCGGATCTCCCGGAGGGCCTGGGCCACGCACTCCTCGATCCCCTCCGACATGATCTTCGGGTACTCGTCGAGTTCCTCCTCGGCCACCGCCCGCTCGCCCAGATGCGGCGCGATGTCGAGCTCGGACCCGGTGGTGACCCAGTTGCGGCGCTTGAAGTCGATCGGATCGAGCCCCAGCCCGTGGGCGACGTCCTCCATGTGCGCCTCGAGGGCGAACTCGGCCTGCGGCGCGCCGTAGCCCCGGTAGGCGCCGGGGACGGGGATGTTCGTGTACACGACGTCGCAGTGGAACTTCTTGTTCGGGCAGTCGTACGAGCTGAGCCCCCGGAGCCCGCTGACCGTCTGGACCGTGTAGCCGTGGGTGCCGTAGGGCCCGGTGTTGCCGATGATGTGCATCGACTGGGCCACGAGCTTGCCGTCGTCGTCGACCCCGGTGCGGTAGGTGATCGTCTGGGGATGCCGGGTCCGGCTGGAGACGAACTCCTCCTCCCTGGTGAGTTCGAGGCGAACGGGCCGGCGGGTGGCCTTGGCGAGATGGCCGACGATGTCCTCGATCAGCATCTCCTGCTTGGCGCCGAAGCCGCCGCCGATGCGGGGCTTGATGACCCGCACGTCCTTGATGTCCATGCCGAGCAGGGGCGCGACCATCCGCCGCGTGTGGAACGGCACCTGCGTGGCCGTGCGGATCACCATTCGCTCGTCCTCGTCGAGCCATGCCACCGAGACGTGGGTCTCGATCGGGCACTGCTGGACCTGGTGGACCCGGAACGTCTGCTCGAACACGTGGGGTGCGGCCGCGAGCGCCGCCGCCACGTCGCCCCGCTCCGCCCTGATCTGGTGGACCATGTTGCGGGACGCGTCGAAGATCTCCTCGGTGTCGTCCTCGTCGTGGATGACCGGCGCGCCGTCGTCCATCGCACGACGCTCGTCGAAGACGGCCGGCAGCACCTCGTAGGTCACGTCGAGGAGCCGCAGGGCCTCCTCGGCGATCTCCTCGGTCTCCGCCGCGACCGCCGCGACGCGGTCGCCGACGTGACGGACCTTGTCGTCGAAGCTGACCTGGTCGTGGGGGTGCGGGTTCGGCCAGCTCTGACCGCCCGAGGCGTACTTGATCCGTTCGGTGTTCTTGTGGTGCAGGACCGCATGGACGCCGGGCAGTGCCGTCGCGGCGCGGTCGTCGATGTCGACGATGCGGGCGTGGGCGTGGGGGCTGCGCAACACCTTGGCGATGAGCATCCCCCGCAACTCGATGTCGTCGGTGAAGACGGGGTTGCCCTTGGCCAGGCGGACGGCGTCGACCTTCACCTCGGGCTTGCCCACCACCGCCATCTCGGGAACGTCGCGCGACGGGATCAGCCGGGGAACGGCCGGACTCGCCTCGGGCGGGGCGTCGTCGGCGTCGTACGGTGCGGCATGGGTGCCGTCGGTGAGCGGCGGGAGGATCAGGGGCGCGAACGCGTCGGCCTCCTCTCCCCTCAGGACCGCGGCGGCCCGCTTCACCGCCTCGACGGGCTTCACGTAGGCGGTCTCCCGGTCGAGGATGCCGGAGAGCATGTCGCGGATCTCCGCCTCGCTCGGATCCGGATCCCGCTCGAGGAGCGCCATCGTGCCGAGGATCATGGCCCCGGCCGAGTACCCCGACTGGAACGCGCCCACGGCGGCGAAGGCGGCCTGGATCGGGTGCAGCTCCCGCTCGGTGTTGAGCGCCTCGACGGTGGTGACGACGTGACCGTCCGCCTGGACCGCCAGGATCACGTCGGCGCTGGCCAGCCGGCCGTCGAACAGAACCGCCGCCGCACCGGTCTCGCCGCTGGGCGAGCCGTACTTCACGCTGAACATGCCCACACGGCGCAGCATCTCGCGGAGGTTCTCGTGCAGGCTCACCTCCGTGGTGAGCGACTCGCCGTTGAGCTCGAGGGTGACCGTTCGGGTGCTGCTCATCGCACGGCCCCCGTCGCCCGGTCGTGAAGGACGCGGGCCAACTCGAGGCGGTACTCGCTCGATCCGCGGAAGTCGGCGGGCGGGGCGAGCTGCGGGGCCGGGTCGTGGAGGCTGGGCACATCACCCACACCGGTCAGCGCGGACACGATCTCCCCGTCGCCGCGCCGGCGGGCCACCGCCGCCACGATCGGCACATCGCCCGGGGTCCGGCCGGTCGCGGCCACCGCACCCTGCCCCGAAGGGTCGATGGTGACCGCGGTGATCAGCGCTCCCTCGGGCACACCGTCCCGCAGCACATCCGGGAGCGGCCGATCGTCGGTTCCGGCCAACTCGACCTGCGCGTCGGACACGAGAAGCGCCGCGAGCAGCACACTCTCACCCGACGGCGACGCGACCGTGCCGCCGACGGTGGCCAGTGTCCGCAACGTGGAGGGCAACTCGGCCCGGGCCACATCACGCAGCCACTCCGGCACGATCCCGGCATCGGCCACATCGGCCAGCGTCGCGGTCGCCCCGAGGCGGACGCGGTCGCCGTCATGCTCGACCCCACCCAACCCGAGCGCCTGGAGGTCGACGACCTCGATCTCGCTCGGTTCGCGGTCGGCGTTGACCACGGTGCCTCCGGCAAGAGGGACTCGGTTCGGTTCGGCCAACAAAGACAGCGCCTCGTCGAGGCTGTCGGGCCGGTAGTACGCAGCTACCAACGGCACAGCATCTCTCCGTCTCTGATCGGCCCTTCCGGGGATACGCCACCGGTCGAGTCGGATCTCACTGGGTTTTCGGCGAGTGAGAGTAGCCGACCCTCGCCGGACCCGTCGATGCCGCCCGGCCGGGNNCTCAGCGCCGCATCGAGTTGACCGCCGAGACGATCGCCCGCAGCGAGGCGGAGACGATCGACTCGTGCAGACCGACGCCCCAGACCACGTCGCGGGTGTCGTGGTCGATGGACACGTAGGCGGCCGCGGTTGCGTCGGACCCCGTCCCCATCGTGTGCTCGGTGTAGTCGGCGATCTTGCCCTCGAACAGACCCTCGCTCTGGAGGGCGTGCACGAAGGCGTCGATCGGCCCGTTGCCCTCGCCGGCGACCATCATCTCCTCACCGTCGACGAGCAGCTTGGCCTCGATCTGGGTGAGTCCGGTGTCGAGGGTGTCGCTCGTGGCCCGGTGCCCGACGATCTCGACGCTCGGCTGCTCGGGCTCCACGTACTCGGCCATGAACCGCCGGTGGATCTCGTAGGAGGTGATCTCGGTCCCGGTGTCCTCGGTCACCTGCTGGATCTTCCTCGAGAAGTCGACCTGGAGCCCCCTCGGGAGGTCGAGCCCGTACTCGTGCAGCAGGACGTAGGACACGCCCCCCTTGCCCGACTGGCTGTTGACCCGGATGACCGCCTCGTAGCTGCGGCCCAGGTGCCGGGGGTCGATCGGCAGGTACGGCACGTCCCACGAGTCGTAGTCGCCGGCCAACTCCTCGCCGGGCTGCACGTCGTAGATGTCGGCCATGCCCTTCTTGATCGCGTCCTGGTGGCTGCCCGAGAACGCGGTGTAGACGAGGTCGCCCACGTACGGGTGACGGGGGTCGATCGTCATCCGGTTGGAGAACTCGTAGACCCGCCGCATCTCGTCGATGTCGCTCATGTCGAGCTTCGGGTCGACGCCCTGGGTGAACAGGTTCAGCGCCAGGGTGACGACGTCGACGTTGCCGGTGCGCTCGCCGTTGCCGAAGAGCGTGCCCTCGATCCGGTCGGCGCCGGCCATCAGCCCCAGCTCGGCGGCCGCCACCGCCGTGCCCCGGTCGTTGTGGGGATGCAGCGAGAGCAGGACGGTGTCGCGGTCGCGGATGTCGCGGTCGAACCGCTCGATCAGGTCGGCATAGAGGTTGGGCGTCGACATCTCCACCGTGGCCGGCAGGTTGAGGATGAGCGGCCGGTCCGGGGTCGGGCCGAACACCTCCATGACGGCTTCGCACACCTCGACCGCGAAATCGGGCTCGGTGCCCGTGTAGCTCTCCGGCGAGTACTCCCACCGGATCGTCTCCGGGGCGCGGGAGCGGGCCAGCCCGTCCATGCAGACGTTGGCCCCGTTGACGGCGATGTCGATGATCCCCTGCCGGTCCGTGCCGAACACGACCCTGCGCTGGGTGGTGGACGTCGAGTTGTAGAGGTGCACGATGGTGCTCGGTGCACCCTCGATCGCCTCGAAGGTCCGGTCGATCAGGTCCTTGCGGGCCTGGGTGAGCACCTGGATGGTCACGTCGTCGGGGATGTGGTCGTCCTCGATGAGCTCCCGGACGAAGTCGAAGTCGGTCTGGCTGGCCGCCGGGAACCCGACCTCGATCTCCTTGAAGCCCATGTCGACGAGCAGATCCCACATCCGCTTCTTGCGGGTCGAGTCCATCGGGTCCACGAGGGCCTGGTTGCCGTCACGGAGGTCGACGGAGCACCACACCGGGGCCGTCTCGATGCGACGAGTCGGCCAGGCGCGGTCGGGAAGCTCGACCGCCGGATACGGGCGGTACTTCTCGAACGGCATCGTGGTCATGGTTGTCTCCTGTGGGTCGGCTCGTGCACCGTGCTCCGAAAAGCACGAAACCCCCCGGCCCGAAGGCACGAGGGGATCGGCGAGCGCCGGTATGTGGCGCTCGCCTACACGAGAAGAAGCAGGGTCGACAGGTGCTTCACGGCGAACACGTTAACCAAGTCGGCGGCGATGTCAACGTCTTGAGCCTACGATCGGGTCGATGACCGACCACGAAACGAGCCTGCGGCGGGCCGAGGCCGTCCTGACCGATCCGTCCATGACGGGTGAGGTCGACACCGTCCTGCGCCGGGTGGACGGTGGCTACCGGGCCGCGTCGAGCCGGGGAAGCGTCGACTTCCGACGTGGTGACGACGGCGCGATCGAGGTGCTGACCACCACCGACGTCAACCCGCTCGCCAACGAGGCATTCGATCACCGCACGACGGTCGCCGACGAGCTCCACGACCCGTGGGCACCGCTCGGCGACCACGCCACGCCCTATGCCATGGACAGCGTGGCGCAGTACTTCGACTCACCTCACGCCCCCGACCTCACCATCCTCCACGCCCCCACCCACCGCTTCCACGGCAACGCCGGGGAGCACGGGTCGTTGGCGGCGATCCAGGCCCGGGCGCCGTTCGTCGCGGCCGGACCGGGCATCGTGGCCCGGGGCGTGATCGACGAGCACCTGCGGGCCGTCGACGTCGCCCCGACCCTGGCCGCCCTGCTCGGTTGTGCACCCGTCGACGGCCACGACGGGCTCGGCAATCCCCGCGCCGGCGTGCGGCTGAAGATCCAGGACGGCGACGAGCGCCGCGAGCTCCTCGACCCCGACGTGCGCCCCGACCACGTGGTCGCGTTCCTGTGGGACGGGTGCAACCCCCAGGCGCTGCACGAGGCCGCCGCACGGGGGGACGCGCCGCGGGTCGCGCACCTCATCGAACGCGGGACGTCGTATCGCCACGGCGTGCTCTCCAGCCTCCCCACCGCCACGCTGGCCAACCACATGACCCAGAACACCGGGGTCCACCCGGGCCGTTCGGGGGTGCTGCACAACACCTGGTGGGACCGCGGGCGGGAGGAGGTCGTCGACCTCCTCGACCTGAGGCAGATGCTCGATGCCCGGGACCACCTGCGCGCCGACATCGAGACGATCCACGAAGCTCTGCACCGGTGCGAGCCGGACGCCCGTTCGGTCGCCACCTACGAGTACGGCGACCGGGGTGCCGACTGGTCGTCCTACGCCCGCATGGCGAACGGTGAACAGGGTGCGCCCCTGTCGGAGGAGCGTCGGCGCCGCCACCGCACCGAGGAGTTCTTCCGGGAGGTTCCCGACTACCGCAACTTCAGCCTCTACGACGCCCACAGCGTCGGCGACGCGGAGTGGATCTGGTCGGGTGCGCTCGGCGGGCTCCCCCGCTTCTCGTGGTTCACCCTGAACCTCACCGACCGGGCGGGCCACGTGGGCGGGCCCCACAGCGAGATGGGTCGGGCCGCCATCCGCGACACCGACGCGCGGATGGGGGACGTCATCGACGCGATCGACGGGGCCGGGGTGCTCGACCGCACCGCCATCGTGATGCTGGCCGACCACGGCATGCAGCAGACGGCCGAGGGGGAGCCGGTCGACCTGTCCGAGCCGTTGCGGGACGCGGGCGTCGATCACCTCATGCTCGACGCCCAGTACGTCTACCTGCGCTGACCCCGCCTCTCCCCGGTCGGGGTGGGGATCACCCGAGCCGGTCGAGGAACTCGACGACCGCGTCGGTGAACGCGTCGTTGCGATCACCGGCGACCATGTGGCCGGCGTCGGACACGTCGACGAAGTCGGTACCCGGGATCGCCTCCACGAAAGCAGCCGCGCCCTCGGCGCTCACGACGTCGCTCATGCGTCCCCGGACCAGCATCATCGGCTCCCGGATGGCGTGGGCGCACTCCATCAACAGCTCGACGTCGGTCAACTCGGTGGGGGCCAGTTCCGGATCCTGGTCGATGAACTTCGGGTCCCAGTGCCAGTACCAGCGGCCGTCCCGTTCCCGCAGGTTCTTGCGCAGTCCGTCGACGCTCGGGGGGCGGGTGCGGTGATGGTTGTAGGCGGCCACCGCCTCGGCGGCCTCCTCGAGGCTGGCGAAGCCCGACTCGAGATGGGCGGTCATGAACTCGCTGATGCGATCGGTGCCGCGTTTTTCCATGTCCGGAACGATGTCGACGAGGACCAGCCCCCGTGCCGATCCCGGTGCCGCCCGACCGAGCAGGTAGAGCCCGGTCAGCCCCCCGAGCGACGCCCCGATCACCGCCGGCCGGCCGCCCACCTGATCGAGCACCTCGGCCACGTCGGCCGCGAACGAGGCCAGGCGGTAGTCGCCGGCCCAGTCCGACTCGCCGTGGCCCCGGGCGTCGAGGGTCCACGCGCACCACCCCCGGGCGGCCACCGCACGAGCCGTTCCCCCCCACGAGTGCCGGGTCTGACCTCCGCCGTGGAGGAACACGACGCCGGGGTGGGTGGGATCGCCCCAGCGGTCCGCCACGACCGTCAGATCGCCGGCACCGGCGAAGGTCACTCGCGTCGGTTCCACTCGCTCCATCGGGCGGCGACCGTAACGGGTGCGGTCCGCAGGGAGCCAGACGGCCGTCAGCCGACGGTCACCCGGCGCCGGGCCTCGATCCACTCGACGAGGTCGTCTTCGGGCATGGGCCGGGCCACGCCGTACCCCTGGAGCCGGTCGATCGGCAGGTCCGCCGCCACGATGTGGTCCCGCACCGCCATGTCCTCCACCCCCTCCGCCACGACCAGCAGGTCGAGGGACTGCCCGAGGCGGCTCACCGCGCCGACGATCGCCTCGTCGTCATCGGAGGCGAGCATCGCCGAGACGAAGGTCCGGTCGATCTTGAGCGACGTCACGGGGAGCCGGCGCAGGCGGGACAGCGACGAGTGTCCGGTGCCGAAGTCGTCGATGGCGATCCCCACCCCGAGCTCGCCCAGGGCCGAGAGCACCGCCCGGGCCGTGGCGTGCTCGTCGAGCATCTCGTCCTCGATCACCTCGACGGTGATCCGCCGGGGCACGACATCGTGGCGGGCCAGGGTCGCCGCCAACGTCTGCGGCAACGACGACCGCAACAGGCTGGCCGCGGAGACGTTCAGCGACACGCCCACGTTGAACGGACGGATGCGGGCGGCGAACCGCGCCGCCCGGTCGAACACGAGGCGATCCATCGCCCCCCGCCGCCCGATGCCCTCCACGAGCTCCAGGAAGTCGTTCGGCAGCAGCAGGCCGTGCGTGGGGTGCAGCCACCGCAGCAGACCCTCGCTGTCGACGACCTCGCCGGAGACGGCGTCGACGATCGGCTGGAAGTACAGGACGAACTCGTCGTTCTCGAAGGCCCGCTCCACGTCGCCGGTGAGGCTGATGCGGTTGCGCGACGCCGACCGGGTCTGGTCGGACCATCGCTTCACCCCACCCTGCGTCCGCTTCGCCTCGTACATGGCGAGGTCGGCCCGCCGCATCAGCTCCTGTGGGTCCACGTGTCCGTTCGGGGCCGCGAACGCGAGCCCGATCGACGCGCCGACACCGACATCGATCTCGCCGAGCGTGACCCGGTGCCGGCAGGCCTGGAGCAGCTCGAAGGCCAGGGTCTCGGGATCGGGGCAGTGGGCGAGGACCGCGAACTCGTCACCCCCGGTTCGGGCCAGCGTCCCCCGGTGGCCGACGACGCCCGTCATCCGACTCGCCAGCGCGATCAGCAGTTCGTCGCCGGCGTCGTGCCCGAGGGTGTCGTTGATGTCCTTGAAGCCGTCGAGGTCGAGGGCGATGACCGCCGTGACCTCCCGATCCCCCATCGCCGCCGTCAGCCCGGCCCGGTTCCTCAGCCCCGTCAGTCCGTCGTGCTCGACCCGGTGGCGGATCCGGACCTGGTGACGGACCTCCCGCTCCCGCTGTGTCACCGCGACGAAGAAGGCCAGCGGCAACAGCATGACGAACACGATCATGTCGACCAGCGCGAAGTCGATCTGGCGCACCGCGCCGGCCAACCCGAACCCGAGCACCCCGATGGTCGACGCGATCCAGAGCGATCGTGAATCCTCGTTGGCCACGAAGGACAGCATCGAGATGGCCACCATCATCGCCGGCCCGTAGACGGAGGGCATGACGAACGCGATCGCGACCGCCCAGACCATGTCGACCACGGTGGAGGTCGCCAGGACCCGATCGGGCGGCACCACGACGTACACCACGAACGAGCCGGCGGGGACCGCGAACACGAGCAGCAGGCCGAGCCAGTACCGGCCGGGTCCGAGCATGGGCAACAGGAAGGCCGCGATCCCGAGTGCGACCGTCGACACGGTCCGGATCACCACGATCCGGCGCACGAGGACCGGATCCCAACGGGGCTCCGGTTCGATTCGGGGCGCGGCACTCACCCGGTTCTCATCGGCAGGCGGGTG
>JABAHR010027523.1_pt1 | contig 13991 bp, 13 predicted proteins | sample 7062101 | NCBI WGS metagenome assembly JABAHR01 (sample SAMN14534553, study PRJNA622989) | marine sediment metagenome | biome: marine biome [ENVO:00000428]; feature: marine pelagic biome [ENVO:01000023]; material: deep marine sediment [ENVO:00002113] | place: India: Gulf of Kutch | collected... | reverse complement strand
ACACCATACAAGTGGCGGAGGGTGTGATGCCAATTATTTCAATAAATTTGGAATTGAATGTGCAAATTTAGGAACTGGCATGTATGAGCTTCACACTCTTAATGAATACCTAGTATTAGAAGAGTTTTATAGATCAGCGGAGATAGTCTTGGAGGCAATAAGACTTAACACCGTACTGCCTTCATAAACCCTTATTATTATTTATAATATCTATTTAATATGAGCAAAAAAGCCTTAATCATCGTTGACCATGGAAGTAAAGTTGATGAAGCAAATAAAATGCTTGCTCAAATTGCTGTATTATTAGAGAACAAAAAGGATACTGAATTTGAAATCATCTCATACTGTCATATGGAGCTAGCTGAACCTACTATCCAGCAGGCTTTTGATGACAGCGTATCAAAAGGTGCAACAGAAATAGTTATTCATCCGTATTTCTTAGCCCCCGGAAGGCACTCTACACAGGATATACCAAGCATGGTTAAAGAAGCTGCTAAAAGTTATCCTGAGATTTCGTATGTTGTAACCGATCCGTTAGGTATTCACGAAAAAATACTTGAAGTGATATTAGAGAGAGCATCAACAAAAACATAAAATGAAAAAATACAGTGCCATAATCTTTGATCTATTTGACACTATCTTAGACTTTAATTTTAATCACCTTCCTATACTGGAACTCAAGGGGTTTAGATCACGAACTACTAGTGTGGAAGTATATGAGGTGTTTAAGAAATACTATCCGGAAATAGGATTCGATAAGTTTTATGAACCCTTTATAGAGAGTTACCATGAATTCCAGGAGCTAAAATTAAAAGAGTTCAAAGAGTTTCCAAATCGTGAGAGATTTATTCTTATGCTGGACAAAATGAACCTTAGTTCAATAAACGAAAAAGATATTCTGATTCACCAGATGGTCTTGGCTCATATGAATGCCCTAACGAGCTGCATAGAATATCCAGAGGATAATAAAGAGACGCTTGAGTATCTAAAATCAAAAGAGTACAAATTAGCTATAGTATCAAATTTTGATTACGCACCTACCGCACACAGGCTCTTGCAGAAAAACAACTTAACACCATTGTTTGAAGTAATAGTAATTTCTGAGGAAGTAGGATGGAGAAAGCCTAAAGATGTAATATTTCAAAGTGCTATTAACAATCTCAATATAAATCCTGAAGACACCTTATTTGTTGGAGACAATCATAGTGCAGATGTAGTAGGATCTAAGGCTATGGGAATGGATGCTGCTTGGATAAATAGAAAAAAAGAATCAGAGCATAACATTGACCCAGCACCCGACTATGTAGTTAAGAAAATGTCTGAAATAAGAGATTTTTTATAGACTAGAGTCTCTATGAAAAAATTTACAAAACCATCTCAGAAAATACCAATTATTAAAGATCCATTAGATTTTGAAACTATCCCAGAGATGATTGAGTGGACAGTTGGTGGTAACGGCAATAACACTGCATTTATTACACCCAGAAGTGGAAATATATATCAATTAACTTATAACCAAGTACTTGAGCGTATAAGAAAACTTGCAAGGCATCTTAAAGATTTAGGAATTAACAAAGGTGATCATGTTGCAATTCTGGGAGAAAATCGCCCTGAGTGGGGAATCTCTTTTTTTGCAGTTGCTTGGCTTGGAGCAGTTGTTATTCCGCTTGACTCAAGAGCCTCTTATCAAGATAACAAGTTCATACTCAGTTTCTCTTCTTCTAAGGCCCTTATTCTATCAAGCTACTATTTAATTAAAGCCGTATCAGAAGATTTACCTGCACTTGAACATACGATTGTTATGGATGAAATTGATGATATTGCAAATAAATATTCATCTGGAATTAATAAGGCAAATATACATCCTGGTGATCTGTTAGAAATACTTTTTACTTCAGGCACAACTGGAAATCCTAAAGGTGTAATGCTTACTCATAAGAATATAATGTCTAATGTGTCTGACATATATCGAATCATCGAATACTCCCCTGAGGATATGGCTTTCTCGATTCTTCCAATTCACCATAGCTATGAGTGTACAGCAGGGTTAATTTCCACATTCTCTAGCGGTATGAGTATATTTTATGCAAGAGGACTCAAACCTAGAGAATTACTTGAAGACCTAAAAGAGGCAAGACCTACAATATGGCTTAACACTCCGTTATTATTAGAAAAATTATATCTAAGAATAGAAAAAGAACTCTCTAGCCAAAAGGGACTTAAGCGCTTTCTTACTAGAGTCTTGCCTAACTCAATTCTGGGTAAAAAGATAAGAGAAAATCTTGGTTTGGATAGAAGTAGATTAATTGTTTCAGGTGGTGCGGCATTACCCTCTTGGATAAATGAGGGATTTATGAAATATGGAATAGAGTTAATTGAAGGATATGGTCTTTCTGAAGCCTCACCACTCATTTCCGCAAATCCTCCAAGCAAACCCAAACCAGGTAGCATTGGCATGGTAATACCTAGTGACGAAGTAGAAATAAGGGATATTGATTCTGAAGGTAATGGAGAGATTGTAGCAAGAGGACCGAATATAATGAAAGGCTACTATAAAAATGAGACTGCAACTAACGAGATCCTAACATCTGAGGGATGGCTTTTAACTGGAGATATAGGTTATTTTGATGAAGAAGGTTATTTGTACATAACAGGAAGAAAAAAATTTGTAATAGTAACAAAGGGTGGAAAAAATGTATTTCCTGAGGAGATTGAAGAGAAATTAACGAGATCATTATTCATAGAGGAAGCTCTAGTATTTAGCCCAAATGATATAGATATACAGGCATTGATATATCCTGACTTAAATGAAATCGCTGCTAGTGTAAATTCTCCAATAGATGAAATTTCTAGAGAAAAAATAATGGAGCTAATACAGCTTGAGATAAGTAAAACCAATAGACAGATAGAGACGTATAAAAGAATAAGGAGATTTGCTATAAAACTTGAAGAATTCCCAAAAACTACTACGCGGAAAATCAAACGGTATTTATTTAAGGATTTGGATATAGATGAAGAGACTATATTTATTTGATATTTCTAGATGATATTAAATATAGGATAGCCTTTATATCAATTTCATATTATACTAGTAGTTTACAGGGGATAAATTTAGTAAATTCACGAAACGGTTATGAAGAGATTTTTCAAAATAGACTTACTGAATTTATGCTTTTTTGTAGTTGCGATTTCTCTGTCCCTTTTACTCGCCTCAGGGTGTGCTGCACCAAAGAATGAAAATNNACTAAGCAGAAGGTAAATTCTTCATACTCACCCACTATACAGATACAAACCAAAAATATAAAAGCCTATAAATCATTGCCTACATTATATCAAAACGCTTCATTATATTGGATTTCAGCTAAGGGTCCAAGCTCTAGTGCTTACGAAATGGTAGAAATCATTAGAAACAGCAGTGATGAAGCGCTTAATCCAAATGATTATAACTTAGAGGAGATAGAATCTACACTTTCTCGACTGGAACAAGATAGGGAGTCTGGCAATGCTTATCACCCAGAAGACCTTGCAGAGCTAGAACTCCTACTATCAAACTCATTTCTAAAATATGCTCATGATGTTCATTATGGGCGTATCAGAATTGAACAAATAAACCTGGACCTACCTTCTGAGAGACCTGTGAACCTTACGGAACTTCTTATTACTGCAACTACTAGTGGCCAGGTACAAAACACATTAAATAGGCTATTCCCAAAACATCCTATGTATGAAAAGTTAAAAGTTTCTCTTAAAGAATATAGAGAAATTGCAGCTAATGGTGGATGGCAAAGGGTACCTTATGGCGATAAATTCGAAAAAGGTGCACGTGGGAATAGAGTTATTGCTCTTAGGGAAAGGCTTAAAGTAACTGGAGAGCTTGATAGCTCAGTTCCTAATAACAATGTATTTGATAATACTCTTGATATTGCAGTTAGAAAATATCAAGAAACTCATGGTCTTTATGTGGATGGAGTAGTTGGAAAATCAACTATAGAATCCTTAAATGCCCCTGTAGAACAGCGCATATCTCAGATAGAGCTTACAATGGAGCGCTGGCGTCTACTCCCACAATATCTTGGAAGCAAGTATATTCTAGTAAATATTGCCAATTTTCACCTTTATGGTGTAGAAAATAATGATGATGCAATTGATATGAGAATTGTAGTTGGTAAGCCTCATTGGAACACACCAATGTTCAGTGAAGAGATGACTCACATTGTTATGAACCCATATTGGAACATACCCCCAAGCATTTTTAAAGATGACATTGTGCCAAGAATCAAACAGGATCCTACTTATATGTCTAAAAGAGGTATTGATGCAGTTGGGCTTGAAGCTCCTGAAATTGTTGCTATAGAAGAAGAGGAAGAATCAGTAGAAGTAGCTGAGCATGTTGAAGCCTCTAACGAAGTGGTACAAGACCAAGGATTAAGCGAAGCAGAGATACAGAACGAACAAGCCCAGGAAGAATATACTGCACAAGTCTTATCTGGGAAATACAGACTTCGCCAGAATCCCGGACCTAGCAATCCCCTCGGACAAATTAAATTCTTGTTCCCTAATAAGCACTCGGTTTATTTACATGACACTCCTAACCGTGGATTTTTCAAAAGAGCCCAGCGAAACTTTAGCCATGGGTGTATAAGAGTACAAAAACCTATAGAATTGGCTGAATTTGTTCTTGAAGCAAACCCAGACTGGACTCAGAGCAGAATTAATTCCAGCATAAATTCTAGGAAAACAAGAACCGTACATTTGAACCAAACTATCCCAGTATATATTCTTTACTTTACTACCTGGGTTGATGAATCAGGAAATGCCAATTTCCACAAAGACATTTATGGCTTGGATCAGTCACTCTTAAACGCCTTAAGGACAACAAGGCCAAATATTGATATGGCAACATCCGTACAGTAGTAAATCCCTAGAGCCCTGAATCTTAATTAATTTTCAATTTGTTCGTGTGAAAGATTCTGAAAGTCTGCCCCTGTAGGATTTTGATAAACGCGCAACCCAAACTCTGGGATAACAGCTAGTATGTGATCAAAAATATCAGCCTGTATCCCCTCATAGTTTGCCCATACCTGATCGCTACTAAAAACATAAACTTCAATTGGAAGCCCTGTTGGGCCTGGATCAAGCTGTCTAACAAGAAAAGTAAGGTTTTTACTTATCTTTGGATGGTCTCTTAAATATGACTCCAAATAGGCTCTGAAAGTCCCAAGATTAGTCATTCTTCTTCCATTTACTAAAACGCTATCATCTATATTATGATTTGAATTATAATCTTCCAGCTCTTTCTTTTTTTTGTTAATATAGCTACTCAAATATTGAATTCGATTAAACTTTACAATCATCTCAGGAGTACAAAACTTAACACTTGTCATATCTATAAATATTGAGCGTTTTATTCTCCTACCACCAGACTCTGACATTCCTCGCCAATTTTTTACACCTTCACTTACCAGCGCAAACGTTGGTATTGTTACAATGGTTTTATCCCAATTCTGCACCTTCACAGTTGTGAGAGAAATATCTATAACATCCCCATCTGCACCATATTTAGGCATCTCGATCCAGTCCCCCTTCCTCACCATATCATTTGCAGAGAGCTGTATGCCAGCAGCTAGACCAAGTATTGGGTCTTTGAAGATCAGCATAAGAACTGCGGCCATAGCACCCAAACCGCCGATGAATAAAACTGGTGATTTACCAATTATTGTTGAGATCAATATTATGGCAATTACAGCATAGAGAATGATTTTTAGAACTTGGGCTATGATTCTTATAGGAAGTTTTCCTGTCGCATCATAGCTATGATAGATATCTACAACAGAGGATAGAAAAGCATCAGCAGTAAATACTGCGACAAAGAGCATATATATCTCAGCAACTCTTCTTATTATTAATACTGCAGTGTCATTCTCAAAGAAGACCGAGGACATAAGATATATTACAAGTGCTGGTGCTAAGTGAGAAAGCTTTCTAAAAAACCCATTTTTAACTAGAACATCATCCCATTCGGTTCTACTTTTTGCTACGAAATGCTCAACAATACTAAGAATAAACTTCTTAGCTAGGAAATTTACTATGAATGCAAGTATCAAAAGGAAAAGAAGCAAGATGAAGTCCACAAGTAGTGGTGCCATATTCTCTAAACCAAGTTCTGTACTAAACCAAACTTCAAAGTTGTGCATTAGCTTATTGATCATATATAGAATGTCCTTGCTAGAGAATATATTTATACTGCAAAGAGAATTCAACCCTTTTAAGCCTAAAGTAGTATATTAGGGTGGATACTAATTAGATATTAGCTAAGGTTAGCCTGTATACGTTCACATTCAGCGTACAGATCCTTTGCAACCTCAAGCATTTCAACAGCAAGCTCTTCAGACGGCTCCTGATCAACCATATCATTCAGAACATTAGCTATATCAAGCCATTTCTCATCAGAATCGCCTGTTCTAACGAGTAGGTTTTCAAACTCCCACATTGTCTGCTCAGATGTAAATGGATCAACGAGTTTAGTGTACAGTGGCACATGAGCACTTGCTGCACATGAGTGTAATGCCTCCATTATCGAAGTTTCGTATTCCCCGTGCTTAAGCAATGCTTCTGCTTGCTGCAGGCGTTTTTCAGCATCAGCAAATGTTGGCACCTTCTCCTCAACTGTAGCTCCAGCACACTCACCTTTAACACCTTTTTGTAGCTCAAATTTTTCTTCTTCGTGACCCCAGTCCTGATAAAATGATGGATCTTCCTCAAATGGAGGGATATCAAGAAATTCCGTAATCTCTTCTTTTATTCTATCCCTTCCAAGCCTTTCCATAACGAGATCAAAATGTTCATCACTATTTCTCTCATCTCTATAAAGTTCCAGAAGTTTTTTAACTACTTTAGGAGCATTTCTTGTAGGCACTTTGATGATAGAAGTTGCAAGCCTTGTATCATCACCATAAAGACCACCACCGACATATACTTGCTCCGCTGGAACATTGCGCCCTTCTTTAGCTAGTGAGGCCCCCTGAAACCCAATATTTGCAGATACATGTTGGGCACAAGAATTAGGGCAGCCAGAAATCTTGATATTAAGACCTTTGGATAGTTCTTTAAATTCACCAAGACCATTTTGCATGCCTTCATTAAGCTTGGTCGCAAGTCCTTTTGCTGATGTAATACCTAGGCGGCAAGTATCAGCTCCCGGGCATGCGGTAATGTCTTCAAATGTTTCTGCTCCTGGCTGAGCCAGGCCAATATGACTAAGTGCTGCATATAAAGCTGGGAGACCCTCAGAAGGTACCCATCTTAAAATTAAGTTCTGAGAAATACTTATTCTTATATCGCTAGCCGAAAAGATATCCGTTATATCGGCCAAAGCCCTAGCCGTCTCAGAAGTTATATCACCGTTATGAACTTTAATATTAACCATGTTTAAGCCTTCATCGTAATGAGGCAAAACATTTGTTTCTCTCCAAGCTGTATATAAAGGATCATCCTCTATACCTTCAGGGTTTGGAGGTAGACTTAGGTTTCTCTCAGGTGCTGCTTCATCAATATTGTTTAGATAATCATTCCAACTAGGATCAACTTTTAGCTTAGCTCTTTCCTCTTCCACTAATTTACGGAACTCTTCCATTCCAAGTTTTCTAATAAGGAATTTCATACGCGCTTTCATGCGAACCTTACGCTCTCCAAAGCGGTCGAAAATGCGAACTACTGATGCAGAGAATGGAATGATCTCCTCAACAGGCATAAACNNTCTGTCCATAGGTGTCCAAGTGATGGGGAAGCGCCTAGGCCTCCTCCTACATATACCTGAAATCCACGCTTTAATTCGCCATCAAATTCTTTAACACGCGCACGGAAGCCAAGATCGTGAATCATGATTCCCGCATGATCCTTATCGTGACATCCTTCGAAGCATACTTTGAATTTTCTACCCATATTCTGACAAATTGGGTTTCTTAGCATGAAGTTTTTAAACGCTTCGGCATAAGGTGTAACATCAAACGTATCTGAGGGAGATGCACCTGCTTGGTGACAGGCAGTTACGTTTCTTACAGTGTTTCCGCAAGCCTCGCGTGTGGTTATACCGACATCCGCAAGCTCACGCATCATATTAGGCTCATCTTTTAGATCTATGTAATAGAGCTGAACATCTTGTCTTGTAGTTAAGTGCATAAAATTACTTGCATATTTATCAGAGCAATCCGCTAATCTCCTCAATTGTGTTGAGTTTAGACCGCCAAATGGGATTTTAATGCGCTGCATCTGCACCCCTTCCTGGCGCTGGGCATATACACCCATCTGGAGACGGATTTTCTGAAACTTAATTTCCCCAGTCTTACCACCTAGATAGTCCTCGATTTGGCGCTCAAAGAGATCGAGTTCTTCTCTTACCTCATCTGGCAGACCATCAATGATTTCCTGCATAGTTTTTTGCTTCACCTGTACTTCCATAACTTCTCCCTTATTACTTAATGTTTATTACTATTAAAGCGTAAATATTGTATATTCAGATCCATGTTATATCAAATTTTTTTCACATAATTAAACTTGTGATTCTAATTATATATTTTCAGATGTATTGCTGAATTTAATGGATTCAAAAATAAGCCCCTGCAACCTATGAAAAAATTCATTTACTTTAAAGCCGATTTGTACTAGTCTGGTTATAAGGACCTATACAAGGAGGCTTAATATGGCAAGTCTTACAAAAGTAGAAGGTATCGGAAAGAAGTATCAAAAACAGCTCCAAAAAGCTGGAATTGCAACCTCAGAAGCGCTGCTTAAAGCAGGCGCTACAAGAAAAGGCCGCAATCAACTTGCAAAGGATTCTGGAATCTCAGCCAAGCTCATTTTGGAATGGGTAAACCGCGTAGACCTCTTTAGAATTAAAGGAGTAGGAACTCAGTATGCGGATTTGCTCGAGGCAAGCGGAGTGGACTCAGTTGTAGAGCTTGGAAAAAGAGTTCCTGAGAACTTGCTAGCTAGAATGGATAAGGAAAATAGCAAACGTAAGAAAAGACTGGTTAGGCAATTGCCTGGACTCAGCATGGTTAAACAGTGGGTAAGACAAGCTAAGAGATTAAAAAGAGTAGTTACTCACTAACAATTTATTATCTACAATAACTCCCCTACATCTCGCCACTATTTTCACCGCTCATAATCACATTCAAACAAACTTTTGAAAAGCTTCTGAAAAAACTTGAAAGGGATTGTTGTAACTTTTTTTAATTTACTTCTTCTCTGGAATTGTTTTTGTATGGCCGCCATACCCAGAAGTAATTGGCAAACAGCCCAACCAATGATAGCACCCCTAGATATAATCCTACGGACCATAGGGTATCTATATTAATTCTCATTGCCCATGTAGCAGATATAGCTGATCTGCCAAACACACTCATTACCAAAAGAGCAGAAGCGGGTCCAGCAACTTTTTTAAACTCACTCATAGCCCCTGCGTTAACAGACGGCATTACAATGCCTGCGCTAAATCCAAACAGACTGAGTACAACTATTACTGAGTACAACTATTATCGAGACAAGACCTGAAATATCCATAACAGCAAGTACTAGAGTTATGATTGCAGATAATACTGCAGAAGCTATTCCTAGAAAGAGAAGCTTCTCTAAATCATGTTTTTTCAAGAGCATACGACTGGTAAAAAGACCACATATATAGAGCACAACTGTTGGCACTGTGAGTAATGCGTAGTGATCAGCCGCTATGCCTAGCTGAGATACAAACCAATAAGGCGCAGCTGAGTAGTATCCAATCACACCGCCTGTCATCAACCCATAACAAAGGGCATATCCCCAAAATGAAGTGCTTTTCAAAATTGAAAAATAATATCCTAAGAGTACAGAGTTAGTCGGCCGCAGGTCTTCCTCTGTATAAAACCGGGTTTCAGGCAAATCTCGGAAAGCTAAGAAAAGATATAAAAGAGATAGAATCATAAAAAAAGCGAAAATTGCGCGCCATTCAATCCAAGCTAGTAAATAACCACCAATAATTGGAGCCAAAGCGGGCATTATAGATGCAACACCGCTAATTGTACCCATCGATTTTGCCAGACTCGTTCGATCGAGAACATCGGTCAGTATAGTTCTTGCAACAGGAGAAGCGCTTCCCATTCCTAGCCCTTCTAAAGCTCGTCCGACAATATAGCTTGGCAGATCAAAAGCTAGCATAGCTATCAATGAACCTACAATACTGACCAGAACTCCAATTAACAACGTGGGTCTACAACCTATTTTTTGTGCAATTCCACCCCAGATTGGCTGCGAGAGAGCAAAGAGAATAAAGAAGATCGTAACTGATAGCTTAACCCCGCCCGATGTGCTGTGAAAAACTTCAGATAGCGTGGGTAACGCAGGCATTGATATCTTAATAGACAGCCAACTTAGTATAATTACTGCAAATGCAAGTCTAAAAGCACACTTTTGTTGATGTTCAGTGAATTTAGTGTTCATGAATAACTATTCGTTAAATACATTTTGTTCTCACTGCAACGCAAACTATGCGATTGCAGATGGGTCTTTGGATGGAAAATCTTATGCAATTACCTATAAAGATAATGGCAAAGATAAGAAAGATGAGATAAGTTTTGAGGAAGGTGGATTTTCCTCCATTGAATGTGATCGCTACGGCTTTGGTGCTTCAACATATGAAACAAATCAAAGAGACACTACTACAATATTCAAATCTACACTAATAAGTGAAAATGAAGGTACAGTGAAATGGTCTGGCATAATAGACGGTGAACATGTATTGGGCAAGTTTGTTTGGACAAAGGATGGTCAGAAAACTAAAAGTTATAGATATAGCGGCAGTCTGATTAAGAAAGAAGAAGAAAAATAAATCTCATAAAAAAGAAAGGACTTTCGAGTCCTTTCTTTTACTTTGCGCTGATGATGGGAGCCGCCTATTATAATTAGTATGTACTTAGGTCACAACTCGTAGATACGTTCAGCGTTCTCACAGAAAAGTTTTCTTTTAAACTCATCACTTCTGGATTTAACCACTTCAGTCAATACGTTGAACCAGGTTTCATATGATGATGTAAGCGTACACACCGGCCAGTTGCTTCCAAACACTACCCTATTCGGACCAAATGCATCCAGACAGTGGTTAATTGTGGGAGCTAAAAATTCTGTAGTGACAGATTCAGTATCTGTTTTAAACAGCATGCCGGATATCTTGCAGACGACATTCTTCTTACTCGCTAAAGACTCAATATCTCTCATCCAAGTATCAGCACTGTGTCTAAAAATATCGACACTATATTCATTTTCTTTTATTGATCTGTTTATAATTGCAGGCACTCCGTTTCCACAATGATCGAGTATGAACAAAGTCTCCGGGCAAAGTTCTACGAGCTTGACTGCATCACAGAGTTCTGAAGGACGTATGCATATACAAAATCTCAAACCAAGCTTACCAAGTAGTCTGATATTTTCTACAAAGCCTGGATCTAAGCAATAGCCTTTATTCCTTTCCGGGGGATGGAGAACGTGCCTGGCCCCTTTTATATTTTTGTTGTCTTTAAACAGGCGAGCATAGTCTCGGAAGCTGTAGGATAGTGGATCTCCACCAATAAAAACAGCGCTGATAGGATTATCAGATTCCTCGCATATTTCATTTATATAGGATGCCTCTGAATATTTCTGCTCCTGTATCAAATTCACTTCCATATAGATGATCTTCTTTACATTGAGATTTTTGGTTGCCTCATTAGCATCATCTAACGTGTAGTCCCTTTTTAAAGGTTCATAAGATTCTATTTCAGGCAGAACAAACCTGGACAGTTCCCAAAAATGTAAATGAGTATCTATAATATGTCGCATTCTAACCTATCCAACATTAAGTCATACATAACCATTATATCAAACTTCTGTAAATAACATTATAAACACCAATTAGATATGGATGTACTTACCATATAATTACCGGCAATACTTAGTTTGAGTTCTTTATGATTATTGTTGATACTAGTTTTATGGAGGGATATAAAGATGATAAATCAATTTCTGAGAGGATTATTAGTTCTATCTATTGTAGCGGTTGCCTATATATCGATAGCTAATGAGAAAATTAGTATTGATGGAACATATGTGCTTGAGTCCAGAGCACTTCCTGACGGAACTATGATTAAACCGCCTGAAATTATTGGACTTTATAATCTAAATAACGGATATATAAATTTGAATATTATTCGTAGAAATAACGAAGACAAAGTCTATTCACTAACACTTGTAGGTAAATACAAACTGTCTGCAACGGAGTTTTATGAAGAGAGGCTATTTTTTATGATTAATGACGAGATAGGGAACAATGGGATAAAGTATGCGTTTGAGAAATTAGGTGCCTCACCGGTCAAGTCAGTTGGTGGCAAAATAGAGTTCTCTTATCCTCCAGATCATGATATCCATGCTAGTTTTGATGGTGACAAATTTACCGCGACTAAGGCAGGTGGGTCTTATATAGATAACTGGATAAAGCTAAAGTAATAGTGGGCGTAAAAGCTGAAGTCGTATCTAGAGACATATTAATACAAGCGATCAAGATAATAACTTTTGGCAAAGTATTATAGAACAAAGTAGGTAGGAGATACAAGTGACAACTATCACCAAGAATACCAAGCTTTCAATGAAAAACACTATTGGCGGGGTAATAGGAAATGTACTTGAGTGGTATGATTTTGCAGTATTTGGATACTTTGCACCTATTATTGCAGTTAAATTTTTTCCATCTGAAGATCCTATTGCATCACTAATAAATGCTTTCGGCGTATTTGCAGCTGGATACCTCGTAAGACCAATCGGAGGAATAGTATTCGGCCATCTTGGTGATAGGCTCGGACGCAAGTATGCACTTCAACTCTCTGTAATGATAATGGTTGTTCCAACGACTTTACTGGGTCTGCTTCCCACATATTCTGATGTTGGTATTCTCGCACCCATACTACTCATAATAATTAGGTTAGTTCAAGGATTTTCTGTGGGTGGGGAGCTGATAGGTTCTGTATCTTATATGACCGAAGTTGCCCCTCCTTCCAAACGTGGTTTTCTTGGAAGTTTTTCCTTTATGGGAGCTGTAGGAGGAGTCTTGCTAGGCTCACTTGTAGCTACAATTGCACATGGATTATTTGACTCTTCGACAATAAATGATTGGGGATGGCGTGTACCCTTCATTTTTGGTTTTTTGGTTGGAGTATTTGGATTATGGATGAGGAAAGGACTAGTAGAAACTACAGATTTTAAAAGTGCCAAAGAAAGCGGACAGATAGCTAAAAATCCCGTAAAAGAAGTAATAAGCAAGATGCCTATTCGTATTATTCATTTGATAGGACTAATATTTATAAACGCAGGGGGTTTCTACACTATATTTGTTTGGTGGCCAACTTATATTGGTAAGATAGTTGACCCACCTATTCAACATGCTTTCGTAATAAATACATTAGCCATGGTTTTTTTTATGCTGCTTTTGCCACTTTTCGGTTGGTTGTCTGATTATATAGGCAGAAGAAAAATGATTATTTCCGGAATGATTGTATTTATTGCAATCTCATATCCACTGTTTGTCTGGACTGACCAAGGTATTTTAGTTCATGCCCTTGCAGCACAGTTTATTTTCACATTGGTTATGGCTAGTTTCTCAGGACCTCTTGCAGCAACAATGATAGAGATGTTTCCAACTAATATGCGCTTTAGCGGTATTGCTATTGGTTATAACGTAGCACAATCAATTGTTGGCGGTACTTCGCCTCTAATATGCACGTGGCTTATTTCACGAACAAACGATATCTCATCTCCCACATTCTATATAATAGCTCTAGGTGTAATAAGCCTAGTAGCTGCCTATTTTCTTAGTTCAAAATATGGAGATGAAGTAAAAGGATAGCTATATTTACCAGCGAGATATAACCTGCTCATCAATATCAATTGTATTTTCACAGCGTTTTTGAGAGCTTCGGGAGTTGGATGAGCAT
>JABAHR010015378.1_pt2 | contig 13996 bp, 12 predicted proteins | sample 7062101 | NCBI WGS metagenome assembly JABAHR01 (sample SAMN14534553, study PRJNA622989) | marine sediment metagenome | biome: marine biome [ENVO:00000428]; feature: marine pelagic biome [ENVO:01000023]; material: deep marine sediment [ENVO:00002113] | place: India: Gulf of Kutch | collected... | reverse complement strand
TGCGCTTCCGTTCAGTGCTTTGGCGCTGCTGATCGGCGCTCGTCCGCTGAAGGGCCACCGCCGTGTGGCCGGCGTGACCTGGTGCGGACCCCATGGCGGGCGTGAGAGCGTCACCGATTGGGAGCACCCCGAGCCACGCGAAGGTATCGACGCCTCCAAGGTTCTGACCGCCGACCGGCTCAGCAATCCGGCAGCCGGACCGGTCTACGATCAGATCCGTGAGATCCCCCAGTTGGCCGACGGCATCCGCTGTCACTGCGGGTGCGCAGAGCTTCCGGGCTACCGCTCGCTCCTCACGTGCTACGAGGAGGGCGGCATGGCGCAGTGGTGTGTCATCTGTCAGGGACAGGCGAGGCTGGCCTATCGCCGCCACCAGGAGGGTCAGTCGCTCGAGCGGATCCGCAATGCCATCGACGCCCGTTTCGGGTAGTCACGGCCCCAAGCAACACCCGATCTACCATTCACCAGGAGCACCGCGTGATTCAGCGCCCAATCCGTCGTTCCGCCCCCGCCCTGGCCGCGGGCGCGCTGGCCCTCCTCCCGCACCTGTCGAGCGCCCAGACGCCTTCGGACGAATGGATGATCGCGGCGGCCGTGCTGGCCGCACCGGCAGAAAGCCGGAGCACGGCGGAGGTCCGAAAGTGGAACGAGGCGGGCGACCTCGTAACCATCCGTCCCGGAAGCGGACTGATCTGCATCGCCGATCGGCCTGGAGACGACATGTTCCAGGCCTCCTGCTACCACGAAAGCCTCGAGCCCTTCATGGCCCGTGGGCGGGAGCTGACGGCTGCGGGAATCGAGGGCATGGAGCGCCAGGAGCAGCGCTGGGCCGAAGCCGACGCGGGTACGCTCGCAATGCCCGCGACGGCCGCCATGGTCTTCAACCTGAGCTTTCCGAGCGAAGAGTTCGATCCGGCGACGACCGACCCTGCCACGGGGGGACGACTGCACGCGATCTACCTCCCGTACATGACGCCGGAGAACACGGGGTTGCCGGTCGTTCCGACGGGACCGGAGCCCTGGCTCATGTTCCCCGGCACGGCCAGCTCGCACATCATGATCGGTGTGCCCGCCCGACAGGGTGGAGGCTGAGGCAGGTCGAAATCCCGGGTAACCCCAAGGACTGGAGCGCGGCATGTTCGTAGCGGCGGCACTCGTCTTCTCGGCCATCCTCGCCTTTCCCCTCTCGGCCCAGCAGGAGCCGATCGTCATCCACGCGGGAGAGGTCCTCGACGGTCGGGGTTCGGCCCTGGGTCCGACGACGATCGTGATCGAAGGCTCGACGATTACCCGTGTGGAGTCCGGCTTCTCGGGTGAGCCGACTTACGATCTCTCCGGCATGACGCTGATGCCGGGCGGGATCGACACGCACGTGCACATCGCCTCGCACTTCGACGAGGATGACCGGGTGCACCGCGCCCGCGACGAGAGCGAAGAGTCACGCGAGACACTCGGTCTGTACGTCGCCGAGAACACCTACGTCACGCTCATGGCCGGCGTGACGACCGCGCAGAGCATGGGTGCGCGGGTGGATCGTGACGTGCGCGACGCGATCGCCCGTGGGGTCCTCCCGGGCGCCCGGCTGCTGACGACGTACGAGTGGATCACCGAAGGTTCTCCGGAGGAGCTTCNNGAGCGCGTGGCCGCGGGAGCGGACGCGGTGAAGATCTTCGCATCGCGGAGCATCCGCGAGGCGGGCGTTCCCACGCTCGACCAAGCCCAGCTCGACGCCGCCTGCGACGAGGCTCGGCAGCTCGGAGTCCGGTCGGTGGTTCACGCCCACGCCGCCGAGGCCGTGAGCCGCGCCGCGCGAGCCGGGTGCACGACCGTGGAGCACGGCGGCCTGGCGGATGCGGCATCGCTCGCCGAGATGGCCGAGGCGGGGACGTTCTACGATCCGCACACCCACCTGGTGCTCCAGAACTACTTCGACAACAAGCACCGCTTCATCGGGATCGGGAACTACACGGAGGAGGGCTTCCAGCACATGGAGGCGCTCGTCCCGCAGATGCTCGACGTCTTCGCGATGTCTCTGGCGCAGCCCGACCTGAAGATCGTCTTCGGGACCGACGCCCTGGCGGGGAGTCACGGCCGGAACTGGGAAGAGCTCATCTACCGCGTCGAGGTCGGTGGACAGGATCCGATGGAGGCGATCGTCTCGGCGACGTCGGTCGCTGCCGAATCGCTCTGGCTCGAGGACGAGATCGGAACCGTCGCGGCCGGCTTCGAGGCCGACCTGATCGGCCTACCCGTGAATCCCGTCGACGACATCGCCGCCCTCCGTGACGTCGCCTTCGTAATGAAAAGCGGAATCGTCTACAAGGACCTTCCCCTGCGTCGTTGACGAGCCTGAGGAGCGAAACTCCCTCATATGCCCCACCGTACGGGGAATAGGGATCCCCAGGCACATCAGACAAGGCGTATATGACGCAAACCTCCATGTTCGGACGGTTGCTGTTGTTGTGCTTCGCGGTCGCGGCAGCCCCGATCTCTGCGCAGGACGAAGACCGGATCTGGGGTCGTGTGCACACGACCGGCGAGGAGGTCCACGAGGGCTTCATACGCTGGGACCGGAACGAGGGCAGCTGGGTCGATATCCTCGACGGCACCAAGGTGATTCCCGACGAGAACTACCTGGCCTGGCTCGAGGGGCAGGAGGACACCGAGCGCCCGGTACGCACCATCGAACTCATGGGCTACCGCATCACCTGGGACGAGTCGGACCCCGACTTCCCGACCACGGCCACCGCCGGCGTCCGCTTCGGGCACCTCCGTGAGCTGATCGTGATCGGGGACGACGCGGTCGAAGTCGTCCTCCGGTCCGGAGAGGTCCTGGAGCTCAGCGGAGGATCGACCGACCTGGGCTTCTCGATTCGCGACGTCGTGGTGGACGTGCCCGGCAGCGAAGCGGTCGAGCTCGACTGGAGCGACCTCGACCGGATCGAGTTCTCGGCCGTGCCACCGGGCGTCCGGGCTTCCTCCCCGCGCCTTCACGGGACGGTGGAGGACGAGGCCGGCAATCGCGTCACGGGCTACATCTCCTGGGACCTCGACGAGATCCTGCAGTCCGACGTGCTCGACGCCGAGACGATGGACGGCGGCGACGACCACGACGTTCTGTTCGGTGAGGTCGCCTCGATCGAGCGCATCGTGGGAGGCTCGCGCGTCGTGCTCGTGAGCGGTGAGGCGCTCGAGCTGACCGGCTCCAACGACGTGGATCGGGGGAACCGGGGGGTGCAGGTCTCGGATCCCGAGCTCGGGATGGTCGAGGTGGAATGGCGGGAGTTCAAGATGCTCACGCTCCACCCCGCTTCCGCGGCGGTCGGATACGACGCCTTCGACGGGGGAACGCCTCTGGTCGGCCGTGTGACGCTGCAGTCGGGCGAGTTGGTGGAAGGGCTGATCCGCTGGGACGCCGACGAGGGAAGCTCGTGGGAGTTCCTCGACGGCGCCACGGAAGAGGCCGATTTCACCGTCGAGTTCTCCCGGATCGCGAAGATCACGCGGGGTGAGGTGTTCGGAGCCACGGTGACGCTTCGGGACGGCCGGAGCTACGAGCTGGACCGCTCCAACGACGTCGACTGGGACAACAAAGGGATCCTCGTGATTCCCGAGGACGGGGGCGAAGACGCCGAATGGCGCCTGGTCACCTGGGACGAGTTCATGGAGATCGAGTTCCGGCATGGTCCGGGGCTCGAGGCGGGCGGTGGCGACGATGGCTAGGCGACGTCTGATGGTGTGCGCCGCGACGTGGGCGCTCGTGCACCCCGGTGGGGAGGCGCTGTCGGGGCAGACCGCCGAGGACGCCTTTCTCGACCCGGTGGCGCAGACGCTCTTCGCGTCGGCCCAAGCCAACTGGCGCTCGGTAGACGAATCCATCGTGCGATACACGGCGATGATCCGACAGCGGATCGCCGCGAAGCTCCGTACGCCCCTCAAGGACCGCGTCCTCTACCGGAACGAGACGGCCGTGCGCGCGTTCTGGGACCGCGACTACGACGCCGTCGTGCAGGTGCTCGGCACGAGCTCTCAATACCCAGGACGCGCCACCGCGGTGCGGGAGGGTGATCTCGACTGGCTCGAGGATCTCCCCTTCGACAAGCCGTTCGAGCCGGGTGCGGAGCGCCTGCTCTTCGGGCTGGACGATGGTGAGGAGGGCGCGTTCGAGCAGAACGAAGAAGGGTTCTGGATCGACCATCCCCTGACCACCGGTGCGGATACGATGTACCGGTACGAAAGCGGAGACACCCTCACGCTCTCGCTGCCCGACGGCCGACGCCTCCAGACGATCCAGCTCGACGTGCTGCCTCGGGAGGCCAACGTGCACCGCATCAGCGGGAGCCTCTGGATCGAGCCCGAGTCCGGCGCCCTCGTCCGGGCGGTGTACCGGCTGAGTCGGACCTTCGACGCCATTCGGGACATCCCGGACCTGCAGGAGGAAGAGGAGGCGGGCTCCTTCAAGTACGTGCCCGGTCTCTTCAAGCCGTGGACCTTCGACCTGAATATGGTCGCCGTCGACTACGCCCTCTGGAACTTCGAGGTATGGCTGCCCCGAAGCATGCGGATCGAGGGAGAGGTCGCCGCCGGAATCCTCAAGATGCCGGTCTCGATGGATCTCTCCTATCGGATGGAGTCCGTGACGACCGCAGCGGATGTGGAGGCCGAGCCGACCGCTGCCGAAGAGGGTCTCGTCGAGCGTCACTTCGAGAGCCGGCAGGAGGCGATGGACTTCATCGCGAGCCTGCTCTCCGAGCAGGACGGCATCGACTACGAGTCCGCCCGGAGAACGGAGGACTTCGCACGCGAGCGCGAGTCGCTCATGATCGTCCCGCAGGACCGCAGCACGATCGCGACCAGTCCGCACCTTCCTCCGCCGATCTGGGAGGAGGCGATCGGATTCCCGTCGGACGAGCAGCTCGAGGAGTACTTCGACAACCTCGCGAACCTGCCCGCACCGACCGTGCAGGGGGTACCCTTCTCGCTGAACTGGGGATGGGCCCGACACNNTCACGACCTGATCCGCTACAACCGAGTGGAGGGGCCGGCGATGGGCGGCCGGTTCGAGGCGGACCTCGGAGGACCCTATACGCTGGAAGCGAGCGGCTTCTTCGGATTCGCAGACCTGAAGCCAAAGATCCGACTCGACTTCGAGCGCAGGAGCATTCGCCGGCGACTCTCCTTCGGGCTGTACCACGAGCTCCGTCCGACGGACGAGCAGGGACGGTATCTGGGCTTCGGCAACTCCTGGAATGCGTTCTTCTTCGGTCGCGACGAGGGCGAGTACTACCGGGCGACCGGGGCTGACCTGACGTGGCGGCCGCCGACCGGGAATCGAGAGTCCTTCGAGCTGCGGCTGTACGCCGAGCGCCACCACGACGCGCCCACGGAGATCGACTTCTCGTTCTTCCACGCCTGGGACGGCGGGTGGACCTTCCGGCCCAACATCGTGGCCGGCGAGATCGAGGAGGCGGGTGCCGAGCTCAGGTTGTCCCCCTGGTGGGGCGGGGACCCCTTCCGGACCCAGGTGGGACTCGAGCTGTACGGGCAGGGTGCCCGCTGGCGCGAGACGGGCAGCTCGGAGACCGCCGACTACGGCAGGGCGAGCGCCACGCTTCGGATTGCCGTGCCGCTGTCGTATCCGACCTGGCGCGTCGGTGTCGAAGCGGGTGGCGGCACGAGCTGGGGCGAACCTCCGCTCCAGCGCTCCTGGTTCATGGGAGGAGCGCGCACGCTTCGCGGCTATCCGGCCTCGACCTCGTTCGGATCGTCCTTCCTGCGCGGTCGACTGGAGGTGGCCCGTACCTTCGACGTGGGCACCTTCAGCATCTTCGGAGACACCGGCTGGGCCGGGCTCCGCGAGGACTTCGACGCCGCGGACCTCCTCTACGGGGTCGGGATCGGCGGGAGCGTCCTGGACGGCCTGATCCGGATGGACCTGTCACACGGCCTGAAGGGCTCCGCCAAGCAGCTTCGCTTCGATCTCTACCTGGACGCGCTGCTGTAGACGCGGGATTATTTCCTGCAACAGCTCGCGAGGGTCGACCGGACCGGCGGACCCCAATCCGAGGAGGCCGACCGTTGATCGCTCACATCCAAGTCGAGACCCGCGGGAAGGGTCTCCACGAGATCACACGTGACGTCCAGGCCGTCGTCGCGTCGGCCGGGGTCGACGACGGCCTCTGCACGGTCATGATCCGGCACACCTCTGCGAGCCTGACCATCCAGGAGAACGCGGATCCGTCGGCCCGCCGTGATCTCGAGGACTGGCTCGACCGGCACGTCCCGGAGGGCGATCCCCACTTCACGCACACGCACGAGGGGCCGGACGACATGCCGTCGCACATCAGGGCGGCGCTGACCTCGACCACGCTCTCGATTCCCGTCGAGCGCGGCAGGCTCGCCCTCGGGACNNTCTGGGAGCACCGACGCCGGGGATCGAAGCGCAGGTGCGTGCTGCATATCGGAAGCTGAAGCTCGCCTTTCGCCACGGGGCCCGGATGGTCCTATCTTGCCCCGACTGTTGCGACCATCACACCGGGAGCCACCATGCCGACTCGTCGCCGATTCCTGCGAGATTCCAGTCTCGCCCTCGCCGGCGCCGCCAGCCTGCCGCAGACGCTCCGAGCGCAGAGAGCGGCGGTCGCACCGAGCGATCAAATCCGGGTCGGCGTGATCGGATGCAACGGCATGGGATTCGCCAATCTCCGCTCCATCATGAAGATCCCGGAGGTCGAGTGCGGGGCACTGTGCGACGTCGACGACGAGGTGCTGAACGTCCGGGCGGGCGAGGCGGAGGAGGAGTGGGGCTCGACCCCCGAGCTGCACAAGGACTTCCGAAGCGTCCTCGACGACCCGGACATCGACGCGGTGATCATCGGGACGCCCGACCACTGGCACTGCCTGATGATGGTCATGGCCTGCGAGGCGGGCAAGGACGTCTACGTCGAGAAGCCGCTGGCCAACTCGATCGGCGAGTGCGGGCTCATGGTCGCCGCCGCCGAGCGCTACGGGCGAGTCGTGCAGGTCGGACAGTGGCAGCGTAGCGGCGCGCACTGGAGCGAAGCGGCCGAGTATGTTCGGTCGGGTGCCCTGGGCCGTATCCGACTCGTCAAGTCATGGGCGTACCAGGGCTGGATGAAGTCGATTCCGGTCCATCCGGACGAGCCGGTGCCCGAAGGCGTGGACTACGACATGTGGCTCGGCCCGGCCCCGGAGCGGCCGTTCAACCCGAACCGCTTCCACTTCAACTTCCGCTGGTTCTGGGACTACGCGGGCGGCCTGATGACGGACTGGGGCGTGCACCTGATCGACATGGTGCACTTCTTCATGGACGCCGATACGCCTCGGAGCGTGACGGCGAGCGGTGGGAAGTTCGCCTACCCGGACGATGCCGCCGAGACCCCCGACACCCTCCAGGCGGTCTTCGAGTTCGACGAGTTCTCGATGCTCTGGGAGCACGCCACCGGGATCGACCTCGGGCCCTACCAGCGGAACCACGGCGTCGCGTTCATCGGCAACCTGGGCACGCTCGTGGTCGATCGCGAAAAGTGGGAGATCTACGCCGAGAGCGAAGAGGTGGACGACCGTCTGGAGTACCTGACGCCCGTGCTCCCCGTCCAACGCCGGGACGGCGGAGGCGGCCTCGACGAGCACACGCAGAACTTCGTCGACTGTATCAAGAGCCGCGAGCAGCCCCGGTGCAATCCCGCGATCGCAGCCCAGGCGGCCATCACGTCCCACCTGGGCAACGTCTCGTTCAAGACCGGTCGGCGATTGGCGTGGGACCGCGCCTCCGGTCGCGTCGTGGACGATGCGGAAGCGAACGCCCTCCTGGTTCCGAGCTACCGGTCGCCCTGGGCGCTTCCTTCCGTCTGACCGCTCCGCAGCCGACCTAGCTCAGAAAAGCAGGTACGGCGAGAGCCACGATGATCCCCAGGATCACCAGACCGCCCCAGACCACGGCGGCCACGAGCTGGATGAGGAAAGCCTTTCCAAGGCCCTCCATGGACTCCATGAGGTGGTCGATGTCGTTGCCCTCGGTCGTCACGACCGCCCCGAGTGCGTTGCCGGCTTTCATGAAGTTCAGGCCGACAAAGATCGGGATGAGGGCGAGCAGGCCGTAGATCACGCCGCCGATCAGCCCGACCGCCTCGCCAGAGAGGGCTGCCACGAGGCCCATGAGGGCGGTGAGGCCGCCAACGGCGAGCGTCAGTATGCCCCAGATCTTGGTGCGAGACCCCGTCTTGCGGATGACCTCGTTCTGGTCCGCGGTAAACTCGTAGGCCATGGCTTGTCCTCCTCAGGCAGTGACAGGTCAAACAGTGGCGCTGAAGCTGCGTTCTCCCGAGCCCGTCGGCAACAGAGGTCAGTCACGCACCCAGATGAGGAACGATCCACCCGGCAGGGTGATCTCGTGAGAACCGCCTCCGAGGAGCGCGTGGTCCCCGTCGACGCCTGTGCGCACGTCGACCCGCTCACGGCTCCCCACCTGACGCCACGCGCCCTCGGGCAGCTCGAGCCGGACGGATCCCCGGTCCGGGCCGTTGTTGGCGAGGACGAGAACGCGCTCGCCGACGACGTATCCGAGGAGGTGTCCGTCCTCGGGTGTGATCCACCGGTAGTGCCCCTCGGGCACCTCCACCACTCGGAAGACGCTTCCGTACGTCGAGCTTCGAAACTCGACGAGCCCCCGCCAATAATCCCGCATCGATTGGTGATCGGAGCCGGGCCGCAGGGAATCCCATAGGAAGCGGTTCGGCGCTCGCAGATTGTAGGTGTCGTCCCGGCCCTTGAAGTGGATGGGGCCGCCCGCGATCTCCATGGTGAACTCCTCGTGGGGCGCGAGCCCCTTCGACCGGAGCATCTCGGTCCCGCCGTTGAGAACGATGGGGCCGGCCGAGGTGAAGAGCAGCCCGGCCGCGATGCGGACGGCCTCCATGCGCACGCCCTCGAGGCCGTTGTGATCGTCCCCCAGCGCGAAGCGGTCCGCGAGGGTCCAGTTGTCGTGGATGTCGAGGTAGGAGATCCCGTCCGTCGCTCGCGGCTCCTCGTCGTAGTCGTTGGCGAGCGCACGCATGACATCGGCGCGAAGCGCCGGGTTCCCCCCCGCCCAGCCGGGGTCGTCGATGTCGAAAGGCGATCCCTTCATCGCGTTGCGCGCGTCGTCCTGGAAGAAGGTGATGGGCGCATCCGCCTTGTACCACGACCAGTCGGGGTTGGCCCGCACATCGGGATCGCTCGGGGCGATCCATGGCTCGCCGTAGACAATGAGGTCCTCGGGCAGCTCGGCCTTCACCCTCAGAAGCGTTTGCTTGTCCAGCTGCCCGGCCAGATCGATCCGGAAGCCGTCCACCCCGAGCGACTCGACCCAGTGTCGCAGCTGGTCCACGATCCAGCGCTGCACCATGGGCCGGTCCTCCGACTTCACCTCGTTCCCGAAGGGCCCGATGTGCTCCAGGTCGTCGTCGGTCCGGTAGTAGTAAGGCAGGTCGAGCGCGTTGAAGTTCAGGAGCAGATGGCGATCGTCCATGTTCTCGCCGGTGTGGTTCGGCACGACGTCGATGATGACGGCGATGCCCCGCTCGTGGAACGCCCGGACGAGCTCTCGAAACTGCTGCCGCTCCTCCCCGGGCTCGGCATCCCGCGACCGGAACCGGCTCTCGACCGCGAAGGCGTGCGTGGTCCGATACCCCCACTGGTAGTTCTCCCGGTCGATACCCATCTCCCGCGCGAACGAATCCTCACCCAGCGCCGACCGCCACTCGCGATCCGGATAGTGCAGGTATTCCTGGACGGGCATCAGGTGGACGACGTTGATCCCCAGGTCGACCAGGTAGTCGAAGCCGACCGGTTGCCCGTGCCCGTTCGTGAGTCCGGGGCGTGCCATCGCCGGCAGGGTCCCGGCCTCGTCCTCCCCGACCGGGAGGAGATCGGTGAAGTCCTGGACGTGAACCTCGTACGCCACCACGTCCTCCATCGCGGGTCTTCCCCCAGTCACCGGGGGCGGAGGCGGACCGTCACGCCAGACGCGGGACTTGCCGAGTGCGTCGTCGTTCACGAGCGCGTAGGGATCGGAGACGTGGACCGGGTGCGTCTCGTAGAAGTAGTTCCCGGGATCGGACGGACCGTGCACCGTGAAGTCGTACCACCTGCCGTGCCAGTCGCCCTCCTCCGTGATCTCCCAGACGCCGTCGGTGTCCTTCGTCATCTCGATCACGCGGACGGCATCTTCGGGAGAATCGTCCTTGCCCTCGTAGAGGAAGAGGCGCAACGCCGTCGCGCGGGGCGCGAAGACGCGGAAGGTGGTCTCGCCGCCGTCCTCCGCGACGACCGCGCCCAACGCCTTCGTCGAGTAGAGGCTTCGGAACATCGGATCCCGGCGCACCAGCGCGCGAAGCTCGAGTTCAGGCACCTCGAGGTAATGGACCCGCGTGGGATCCAGAGGCTCTCCCGGTACGAGCAACGACTCGCTTGCCGTGTTCGGCAGGACCTCGGCTACGGGAAGCACACGCCCGCCCCCGTCCGTCAACCGATAGGCCGACCGACTCGACGGACGCTCCGTCCCCGCGATCGTGAATCGGATCGCGGTCGGGCTGTGGATCTCCGCGCGCAGCCGGGGGCCGACGTCACTCGCCTGCGCCGACGCGTCCGACGCCCCGAGCAGGCCGATGGCCACCGCAGTCGTGCTACGTGTCATAAGACGAAGTGCTCTCATGGAGTGAGTCGGGCGAGGTTACGGAACGCGGCGATCGCCGGCGGACTCCTTTGCTTGCGAACGCCCCTTGTGACGTGGATGTACCGACAACGGCCAGGAGAAGCGCCCGACGCCGTAGGCTTGAACGTCCGAGTGCCCGGTGGAAGCCGACTCCACCGGGCACCCGTATCGGAAAGTCTCGACCTCGCCGAGCTCTACATCGACGACGGCGGGACGATTCCGTTCATGCGCATGTACGTGACCAGGTTGCCGTAATGCTCGTAGTTGTGCATGGAGTTGAACGCGAGCACGCCGAAGGCGGTCTGGGGGCCACCGAAGAAGGTCATCTCCGTTTGCCCGCTGGTGTCCGTCATGTTCCCGAACACCCCCTCGCAGTACCCGAAGCCCATCTCGAGAGCCTCGACGATGGCGGCCTTGGAGGTCCGGGTCTGCTCGAAGTTCTCCGTCGCCGGGGGCTCTCCTCACCGGCGGCAGACGAGCAGAACAGGTACTGGGCATTGGCGATGTGAGCCAGCATCTCACCCACCGAACGCACCTCGTCCGTCGGGCGGAACGCGTACATTTCCTCGTCCAGCATCTCGGCGGTGGCCATGATGTTGGTCTTGGTCGTCGTGAAGAGGCTGTGGAGGGACTCGGTCACGGGATTTTGGGCGGCCACCGCGAGTGGTGTAACCAGCATCAGAGTCAGGGCGGCGGAAAGAACACGGGTCTTCATACGAGGGACTCCTTGGTGACGGTATCTCGAGATCCAGCGGTCAGTCGAAAAACGAGCGCTAAGCATATGCGTAAGACGCCGGGGAAGACAATGAGGCGAGGACTCGATGACGGATCACACCTCTATGGCCCCCCTCCACCGAGGGCATCGAGGCTCTGGCGCACTGCTTCGGCGTGGAGCTGATATTCGGGCTCCACGCTGGACCACAGGACCAGGAACCGCTCGTATCGATCCCTGGCCAGGTCCGTCTCTCCCAGCGCGGCGTAGACGTCGCCCTCCACTTTCCTGAGCGTCGGTGTGAGGATGGCGTTCCCACCGATCCGGAAGAACCCGTTCTCTACCCATCGACGCGCCTCCAACGCCCTTCCCAGGTCGAGCAGCGATTCGATCCGCAAGAGCCGTGCATGCTCCTGGGTGAACAGGTCGGCGATCTCCTGTCGGGCGGGCCCGGTCTCCACAAGATCNNACGGGAAGCTGGGCTCGAATGCCCTCGAGCAGCCGCAGCGCGTCATCGGGACGCCCTTCGCGGAGCGCTACGTCGGCACGAACCGTCAGCGCCAGGTCCCTGGCCATCCCCTGAGCGTCGTCGGGCTCAGGGGTGACCTCCAGGCTGTCAGCCCACGCCAGAGCGGCACCCGAGGCACCTCTTCGCGCTTCCAGTAGTCCAAGCAGGTATCTGCGCCCGAGCGGCAGCAGCGGCGACATCTGAGACTCGAGGTCGGCGAAGTCACCGTCCGTCCCAGACCACCCCTCCAGCTCCGAGAGCATCCCCTCGAGCTCGGCCTGGGCCGGACGGGCCAGGGGCTGCGTCATGTAGAAGGCGCGACGTAGGAGCGTCCTCCCCGGCGCAATCACTGCGGCCACTTCCAGAACGTCGGGCACCTCGGTCCACCGTCCACGGGCAACCAAGAGGTCGGTCAGGATGAAGGCGCCGTGCACTCGGACGAGCTCGTTCTCTCGGCTTCCGCCCGTCATCGGCCGCACCAACCGCTCGGCCCAGTCGTAGGACTCGAACCAAGCCGCGATCCATGGGCCCTGCCAGAAGAAGTTCATCCCCGGCTGGTAGATCCGATCGAACGCCGCCGAGTCGTCCCGGGCCGCAGCCGAAGCGCTCCAGTAGGTGGTGAAGCGCGGTGGATCTCCGTAGCGGGCCCTCTGGATCGAGTCCGCAAGCTCGATATCGGCCCGCGAAAGCGCGTGGTTGGCCAGCGTGCACGTCGGACAAACGAAGGCGGGGTCGACGACCGTCACCTCTTCGAGGTATGGACGTCCTTCCGAGGCCGGCCGTCCCCGGGGAGGGTTGTGCGTGGTCAGCATCTCGCCGAGGAAGAACCGCGCTTCCCAGGCGTCCGGATAGTCCTCGAGAAGCGCTCGATACCGGGCCTCTGCCTCGTCGATTCTGCCGGACTGCAGCGAGACGAAGGCTGCAACGAGCCGGCGATTTCGGTCGCCCAGACGATCGGCGTAGGTGAGGGCCTGCTCCAGCGAGGACTCGGCCAGCACGTAGTTTCGCCGCAGGCTGGCCGCGACAGCGAGCCGATAGTACGCCAGTGCGAATCCTCCATCTTCCTCGATCGCTCGCTGGAAGCCGGCGATGGCTTCGTCCCGTCGGTTACGGCGAAGATCACGTTCCGCGTCGACGAAGGCCTTGAAGGCGAGAAGCGATTCGGTGTCGCGCGCGGCGCTGCGCGTCAGCTGACGGCTGAAGGCGCCCACCTGCTGTGCGAGGAGCTGAGCGACGAGATCCTCCGCAAGTCGGAAGACCGCGCTGAGAGACCCCTCCACGCTGGCCGAGCTCGGTTCCAGAGACGCGTCGGCCTCGTAGAGCCGAGCCGAGAGCGCGATTCGCCCGGCGACCTCCGTGACTGCACCCATCACGAAACGCGTGGCGCCCATCTCTCGAGCAATGCTCCGTGCCGAGGACGGATCCAGACGTGGTCCGTCAGTACCGACCCTGTTGAGCATCATGCTCGGATCCGTCGCACGAAGCCCGGCCACACCGTCGAACTTCTCCGTGAGGAGGCTGACCATCCCGTCCCCCAGATGCCCGACGACCGCCGTGTCTCCCTGGATTTCGAAGGGAAAAACCGCGACCGATCCGAGGTCTCGCAGCTCGGGAGTAAAGTACCGAATCCACACGATCCCGCTCGCGCTCAGAAGCAATACGACGACGCCAACCGCCAGCGGAAGTCGGCCCAACCCGGTCCGAGCCACCGGTTGGCCGACCACGTCCGAGTCCGCGCGTTGAATCCCCTCCGGCGTGAGGTCGAACGCCCAGGCCAAGACGACAGCGATCGGAAGCCCGATCCCGGCGATCACGATCACACCGGTGACCGCCCGATCGGAGAATCCGAGGTAGGGCAGGATCGTGCTCGTGACCTCGATCGTCGCCCAGGCGGCGACGAGATAGACACCGAGCGTCTGTACCACGCCCCTGCGTTTCAGGTCGGCGAAGAACCTGCGCCAGGACTTTCCGGAGCGAGACATCGCGAGCTCCGTGGACGGGGCCGAGGGGGAACGCACCGAGATGCGATATTAGGTTGCCCGCCGGGTCGCATCAAACTCGG
>JABAHR010010944.1_pt1 | contig 14004 bp, 13 predicted proteins | sample 7062101 | NCBI WGS metagenome assembly JABAHR01 (sample SAMN14534553, study PRJNA622989) | marine sediment metagenome | biome: marine biome [ENVO:00000428]; feature: marine pelagic biome [ENVO:01000023]; material: deep marine sediment [ENVO:00002113] | place: India: Gulf of Kutch | collected... | reverse complement strand
TGGATACAGGCGTATTACGGCAATGCTTAGGGCAGAAGGTTGGAAGGTAAATCACAAACGAGTTGAAAGAATTTTGATACTATAAGAATCTGTCTAAGAGTAGAGCTTTATACCTGCATGCCCGAGACATCTGGTATGGGTGAATGTTGTACTGCTCATTCCAGCATTGCGTGTGAGAGTCATTCATGTTCGTAGACTATTTGTGATATTGATCCTTACTGCTGTATATTTGACTGGGATGAGATATGCGTTGAAGAAGCAATTGAGCTTTGTCACCAGGTATGTGCTTCCGCTGGTAGTCATTGTGCCGGCACTCAATCAATTTGGAATAATATGTTTGGTTGTTTTAATGGGTGTATACTCTGTTTTTAGATTGAGATTTAGTAATAACAGAGATAAATGCTAATACTTATTCCAAACAATCAACCCTCATGAGATTTGGAATAATTGCTCTATATTCAGTATTATACATAATACTTTTAGAGCCCTTTAGATAAGTGATGCTTTCTTGTTGTGGAAGTCTTTTTAATTCGATAACCCTATAATCCTTTGCTGCTTTAATATTATCAAAATTACTGCTATGCGCTTTTGATAAATCTATATTGAATTCATAGGCATGCTGATATGTTAATACTACAAATTTCTTGCCGTCATCAGATATATCTAATGATGTAATAACATTATCAAGAAAACCGTTTGTCTTAGAATTAATTTGTTTAATATCTAATGTTCCCACATGCTCTAGTGTCAGAGGTTTTGTGCCAGCATTTTCCCATTTGATTCTGCTGATTTTATATATTTTGGATGGAAATGATTTTTGACGCCTAAGACTTTCTTCTTTAGTCATTATGAACATGTCACCGTTTGGATGTACGGCAAATGCTTCTGCATTGTGAGGATTGTCGGGGTATGTAAGCTTTAATATTTTTAAGGGAGTAGACGAAGAGCTATTATTATTTTCTTCTATTATAATTATGTTTATATTGTCTCTTGATTTTAGATTGTCACCTATATCACCAATGAATAAACACTTTTTATCATAACACTTGCCGGTGCTAATATCCTCATAGTCAGATTTTTTGAGATTTAAATTGTTTATTCGAATTTTCTTAGAATCCGAGCCATCGAATTTGCTCGAATAATAATATGGCCCGTTCCCGGAGTCATTGATATGATATAAAATGCTATTATCTATCATTGATACATCAATACCGCTAGCCTCATTTATCATTTTATGATCTAGTTTGCCTACTACTTTTGCCTCGCTCCACAAACCACAGACCTGTCCATAAGAACTTGAAGAAAATATTGCAAGTATTAATAAAATAAATATGTTAAGTCTTATCATAAGCATAAACTAGTATATCAAGATAAAAGATATAACAACAAATATTAATTGTCATATCTCAAAAAACCATTATTATAACATCCTTATGGCAGTTACTGAGAAAAGGCAATACCAACGACTGGATATAAAAGAGAAGATCAAGTTTGGAGAGGATACTCCCGTACATGATGGATTTACACGCAATCTCTCTCCCGATGGAATGTCTATAATTTCAGAGTACGGCTTGGATGCTAATTCAAATATTAAAGTTAAAATTCTTAGATCTACGGGGCAATCAATAGATATGGAAGGTAAGGTTATCTGGTCATCTAATCCCCCTGGAGTAAATAAGTTGATAGGCATAAAATTTACCAGTTCTAATGATGATTTGTTAAAAGTATATAGATTTAGATCGAGATAGTACATTTATAAACACTGGAATTCAATTTTCATATATCTCTTATATTTATGACTTATTTATAATTAATGTTGATCTAATTAATTATTACATTCAACCCAATTATATTCATAAAAGGACAAATATATGCAAGAGCAAATCCTTACAGTACTAAACCAAATTAGCGGATATATCTGGGGAGAACCACTTATAATACTTCTTTTGGGCACCGGTATCTATCTTACGATAATACTAAGAGGAATACAGTTTCGTGCTCTTGTTCCATCACTCTTTTTGGCTTTTACAAAACGAGATAAGGATGCTGAAGGTGATATCACCCACTTTCAGGCGCTTATGACTGCACTTTCTGCTACCGTGGGTGTAGGAAATATTGCAGGAGTTGCAACTGCAATAGCCGTAGGCGGCCCAGGGGCGCTATTTTGGATGTGGATTACAGGGCTTGTGGGAATGGCAACTAAGTATTCTGAGGCAGTGCTTGCCATTAAATACAGAGAGAAAGACAAACTTGATACTATGAGTGGTGGTCCAATGTACTACATATCCAAAGGGCTTGGGCTTAAATGGCTTGGAACCCTTTTTGCGATCTTCGGGGCGATTGCAGCATTTGGAATTGGCAATATGGTTCAGTCAAATTCTGTTGCACATGCACTCAATGCAGCTTTTGGAATTCCTTATGTAATTACAGGAATAGTACTTTGTATTGGAACAGGTTTTGTAATAGTCGGTGGAATCAAAAGCATAGCAAAAGTTACAAGCGCTATTGTCCCTTTTATGATACTGCTGTATTTATTGGGCGCTATTATATCATTATGTATAAATTTTGAACAAATTCCACACGCATTCTATCTAATCTTTCACCATGCATTCAATCCAATAGCTGCTACAGGCGGATTTGCCGGAGCAATAATAAGGGAGACAATCACCAAAGGTGTTGCAAGAGGTATTTTCTCGAATGAATCGGGGCTTGGAAGTTCCCCTATAGCGGCGGCTGCTGCTAAAACATCTAACCCGGTAAGGCAAGGGCTTGTTTCAATGAGCCAGACTTTTATAGATACCATAGTGGTTTGTACATTCACGGGACTTGTGATTATTACATCAGGCCACTGGACAAGCGGAGAAACAGGCGCTGCACTCTCTGCACATGCATTCGATGCTAGCATGCCTCTAAATATTGGAGCCAATCTTGTATCAATCTGTCTTGCTTTCTTTGCATATTCCACGCTTCTTGGATGGAGTTACTATGGAGAGAAATGCATTGAATTTATATTTAAAGAGAAAGTAATAATGCCCTATAGAATTATTTTCACAGCTGCCGTTCTTGTAGGTGCTGTTATAAAGCTTGAATTGGTATGGACTTTTGCTGACATTGCTAACGGGCTTATGGCTTTTCCAAACCTTGTTGGGCTTCTTATGCTTTCAAGAGTAGTGGTAGAAGAGACCAGGATATACTTAAGCGCAGAAATGGGAAAAAGAAATTAAAGTCCCCCAAGTAGGTAAACATCCCCTGTGGGTTCTTCACTTCCCATGCCAAGCTCTTTTGTTACAATAAATCGCTTAATCTTATTCGGGTTTGGAATATATTCTAATTTCAGAAGTGCGTTGCCGTCTGAGTCTGATTTGAATGTGCCGATGCTTTTGGGATTAATCTTAAAAACAGCCCATATCTGATATGTTTGATCCTGTGGTAAGACATCTAAATTTTTACCAATAAGTACAGCTTTTTTATTAGCCTTATCCAAGAATATCTTGCCGTGAATTACAAAGTTATTTTGATAATTTTTAAGACTTATATTAGAGAGTGTAGTGGTTTGTAAAAAATCGAGAATATCCTGCTGCTCCAGGATAATTTCATCCAGATTACTGATTAACTGTTGGTTTTTATATAACTGGTTTTCTAATGATTCTATCTGTTCTTTCTGGCGGGCTATTTTTTCATTTGAATTTGCGAAATTGGAGTCCTTTTGACCCAGTTTGTTCCAAAATGATATACAAATAATAATAGACAGTACTAGGGCAGCAACAATAAATGCTTTTAACATGGTTGCAAATACTTTTTTATTGTTGTCTTCAATAAATGTTAAAATTTGAGAAAATTTATCTTTTGATTTTTCAGTATTTTGCATATTCAATCGGAATTGTTAGGATTTGTAAATTGTCTATGTTTGTTATTATAACAAAATAAGCAATATAACAAACTTTAAGTATATTATTAAGTAATAAGTATAATAATTACAGTATGTTGCTGCAGCTATATGAGATTTCTTATAAGGTGCTTATTTCTCTTTATCTAATTCTGGAACATCTTTTAAAGCTTCTGAAAACTGTTTTGTAATCCATTTTTTAATGTGAACCTGAGAAGCTCTTCCAAGTATTTTTCTCAACTTTGATAGAGGTATAACCGCTTTTGCAGCCGACCTGTGCCCACCAGCGCTGCCAATTTCAGTAAACATTTCTCTTACAAGTCTTCCTGCGCTCTTTACATATCCCACGTTTCTTACTGAAATTACAAGATGAGAGTTGCCCAATATTCCAAATGCCACAGACCACTCAACGCCTTTTACCTGAATACCGAGGTCAGCCATTTTTGGTATCAAATATTCCCTTTTTACCCTCCCAAGGTTAACAAAAAACACTCCGTTTGAAATCCAGTGATCAGCAAGCGCCTGTCCGAAACATTTAACCTCTGCTGGGGGTATCTCGGCTCTTTCGATTCTTCTTAGTAGTCCCAGATTTGCATTTGGATACAGATAAGTAAAAGCCTCTACATCATCGGGGTTTGCATCACGGTTAAGTGACACGGTATCTGTCTTTATTCCATAAAGCAGAGCTGTTGCAAGTCTTTCTGAAATATCAACCTGTGCGGCTCTTAAGTACTTTGTGAGGATTGTAGACGTAGCTCCTTCTTCGGTTTTTATCTCGGAAAAGTTAACCTCGTAATTTGCCACCTGGGGGTGATGATCTATTACAGAGGCAATCTGTATATCAGATAGAATATTACCAAAAAACGGGGGCTGTACATCTACAAGGGCAATTGAATCAAAATCTTTAAGGTCATCTGGTGTTACATTTTTCAGCTCAATCTCTAAAAAGTCTATCATTGCAACGTTTTCAGGTCTTGAAATTTTTTCTCCAAAATGACCGATTAATGCAGTCTGACGGTTCCTTTTAAGAAGTACTCTAAGAGCCAGTGCGCTTGCAATGGAATCGGGGTCGGGGTGATCGTGCACCAGTATTAAAAGTTTTTTAGCATCGCTATGAGCTTTTCTAAGCTGTTCTACTCTAAGCTCGGTTTTTGCAAGAACTTCTTCTCTGGCAAGCTCATTTGTAAGGATTTTATGGAATGGGACAAATCTAACCGAAGGGTATGATTCTTCAGGTTTTTCTCCGTTACTTACAATAATTGGGGTATTGGGATAGTGGATAGACAGTTCACCTGTGATATTTTCATTAAAACAGCTTTTCTCTATTACTATTATAGAAAAATTACCTGTCTGGTTTAATGCTTCTTCGAGTGAACTTACCCATATTACTTCACCCCTCTTCGAATACAGACCCATGAGAACAGAGTCAAATTCACCTATAAACAGGTATCTTGTAGGTTCTTGTTGCATAGTTGTTGGAATTAAGTTTAAACCCGGTAGCAGGCCTTACTAAGTTTTTTAGTGAAATCCCCCATTTGTTCTAATACAGCCTTGTTATTATAACCATTTTTTTCAATAATTTTAACAAGTGCACTGCCTACGATAACAGCATCTGAATAACCTGCAAGCTCCTTTGCCTGCTTGGCACTTGAAACGCCAAAACCAACTCCAACCGGTAGATCCGAACTTCTTTTAATCTCTGAGATCAGTGGTTGTAAAGAATAGTTCATCCCGGGTCTTGCTCCTGTAACTCCCGTTACAGATACTAGGTATATAAACCCAGAGCCATTGTCTGATACCATCTCTATTCTTTCGTTAGTGCTTGTAGGTGCTAACAAAAATACTAAGTCGAGTTTATTGTTGTCGAGATGCTTCTTAAACTCTGAAGACTCCTCTGGAGGAAGATCTACTACCAAAACTCCATCTACGCCTGCTTTTTTAGCATCTTTTGCAAATTTACTAAGACCGTAAATATAAAATGGATTGTAATAACCAAAGAGTATAATAGGAATGTCTGTTTTTTTTCTTATATCTGTTACAATTTTTAGTATTTTAGTAAGTGTAGCCCCGCTCTTTATGGCCCTTTCCGATGCAAGCTGTATAGCCGGTCCGTCTGCCATTGGATCGGAAAATGGTATGCCCAGCTCTATGATGTCGGCACCGCTGTTTTCAAGCTCAAAAATAATATCTTTAGTAAGTTTGAGATTTGGATCACCAGCAGTGATGTAGGTTATAAGAGCAGCCTTATTAATTTCTTTTAGCTTATTAAATGTGGATTTGATTCTCATAGTTAGGGTTTTTTTATGTGTAGAAACATAAATTAATTAAATGCAAAAAGAATGCCAATATTGGTATAGTTGCTTTTTAGAAGGATTTAAATCTAACTGTATACAAGCTTAAGTCAATATTGAAGTACAAATACACTATTGATGGATTTTGCCGTCTTTATCAAAATATTCATTTACACTAAGTATGTCCTTATCACCTCTTCCTGAAAGACATACGACTATTACAGAGTCTTTGGGCATTTTGGGTGCTATTTTAATCACATGAGCTATTGCATGTGATGTTTCAAGTGCAGGAATTATACCTTCTACTTCTGACAGATACTTAAAGGCCTGAAGAGCTTCAGTATCATTTACTGATTTATATGAGATTAGTTTTTGATCATTGAAATAAGAGTGTTCCGGGCCTACTCCGGGATAATCGAGTCCTGCGGCAATGGAGTGCGCTCCCTTAACAAGACCATCATCGTCCTGAAGCACATAAGTTTTACTGCCGTGAAGTACTCCAACTTTACCCTTACTAATGCTTGCTGAGTGTCTGTCTGTTTTTATTCCTTCTCCTGCTGCTTCAATTCCTACTTTTTTGACCTGTTTGTCCTGGATAAAAGGAAAGAAAAGACCCATAGCATTTGAACCACCACCTACACATGCTACAAGCATATCGGGTAGCCTCCCTTCCTTCTTAATTATCTGTTTCCTAGCTTCATTTCCTATAACAGATTGAAAATCTCTTACTATCATAGGGTAGGGGTGAGGTCCGGCAACGCTGCCTATTATATAAAAAGTATCCCTAACGTTTGTAACCCAGTCTCTCATTGCCTCGTTCATGGCGTCCTTTAGGGTTTGGGTACCGGATGTTACCTCTTTCACATTTGTTCCAAGAAGCTTCATCCTGAATACATTAAGTGCCTGTCTCTTGGTGTCTTCAAGTCCCATATAAACTTCACATTCCATATCCAGCAGGGCTGCTACTGTAGCCGTTGCTACTCCATGCTGTCCTGCACCGGTTTCTGCAATCACTCTTTTCTTGTTCATTTTTGCAGCCAGTAGAGCCTGTCCAATAGTATTATTTATTTTATGAGCACCAGTATGAGCAAGGTCTTCTCTTTTAAGATATATCTTAGCTCCGCCAAGTTTTTCTGTCATTGTTGCTGCAAAGTAAAGAGGGGTTGGCCTGCCTACATATTCTTTTAAGTAGTAATCAACCTCTTTTTTAAAGCTTTTGTCATTTTTTATCTTATTATAAGCCTGTTCCAGCTCCAATAATGCTGGAATCAGAGTTTCAGATACATACCTGCCTCCAAACTGTCCAAAATGTCCAAGTTTATCGGGATATTTGTATTTATTTTGCATTTTTAACAACCTCTATAAATTCTTTTATTTTCTTATGATCTTTAATCCCAGCAGATTTTTCAACCCCTGAGCTTACATCAACTGCATATGGTTTTACAGTCTTTACAGCTATACCAACATTTTGCGGATTTAATCCTCCGGAGAGTATAATCTGTTTATCAGTTTTCAATTTTCTTAAGATTTTCCAGTCAAAAACTCTGCCTGTTCCACCATAATCTGCATCAGAGTATGTGTCAAAAAGAATAGCCTGGGTGTCATAAGAATCAACCTTTTCTAGATCTTGATGATCTTTAATCCTCAAGGCTTTTATTACAGCAGGTGGAAATCTCTTACAAAAAGCGGGGGTTTCATCGCCGTGCAGCTGGATAGTGTTTATTGATAATGTCTTAGAGATTTTGGTTATATGGGTATATGAAGAATTTACAAATACGCCTACTTTGGTTACGAATGGGGGTAATTTTTTTATTATATTTAATGCTTCGGAGGGATCAATATATCTTTTGCTTTTTTTATAAAAGATAAATCCCAGAGCATCGGCGCCGCAGTCTATGCTTTTTACAGCATCTTTGTAGTTTGTGATTCCGCAAATTTTAACTTTGGTCATAGTATGTTTTCACATACTATAACCAAAGATTTATTTGTTAGATAGTAGGTATTGTACTACTGGTCAGATTTTGTAAAATATTTGCTAAGGTCGAGTGATCTTGTATGGCTTAATCTTGATCTTCTGTTTAACTGATATACTTCTCTTGTTTTTTCTGCTCCATACATATCTGTTTCGCCTCTTCCTACCGAAATAATTCTATCTCTCTCTACGCCCTGTTCAATCAGGAACTGTCTTGTCATATCAGCTCTGTTCTGAGCAAGTCTGTGATTATATTGCTCTGTACCTCTTATATCAGCAAAAGATTCTATAAGAAAAGTTACATCGGGGTTATCCTTTATAATTTGTGCATTTTCCATAAGAATAGGTTTTGCATCGTCTCTAATCTCAAATCTATCAAAATCAAAAAATATCACTTTTAGATTAAGGTCAAGATCATCAGGCATAGGAGGGGGTGGAGGAGCTGCTATCATTGGTGGATATAAAATGCCGTGCATATCTGAAAACAGGCCTTTTTCAAACTCACCATTTGATCTTACGCTTCCAATATATCCTATTTTATAGCTGTAATAAGGCTCAATCTTATAGTTAGCCTTTACTTTGGTATGATTATCATCTACAGGGGTGAACTTTAAATTTAATGTTTCCCTTACAAACTTAGGGTCCATTTCTGTAGTCTTCTCATAATATGAAATAGATCTTAAATAAGGTTTTATGAATGATTCTTCAATTTCCTGGTTTGTAGGCTCAACATATATCCTGCTTAGCATATCAAATTCCGGAGTGTACACGAATGATGGCTGAAGATGAATTTCACCTTTTTCCTTATCAGCCTTTTTAATGTCCCAATTGGTATTTTCCAGTGAACTTAGTGCTGCAGACCAGACTTCATCGTAGCCTTTGTCGTAGTCCATTTCAACATTTTTATATTTGTCATGCCGGTGAGTATCAACCGCAAAGTGCCCGTGACACGAAACAAATGCCATGACAACTGCTAAAAAGGTAATTTTAAAACTTAATGATTTCATCGTCCTCCCTCCTGTTAGAAAAATACACAAGATTTTGCTAATTCTTTACTTTTTGTTTGATATATATGTACACATAGTGGCTGTCTCATTGCCGTTTTGCCTCTCTCGGCAAGGGTTTTCGCGAGATTCTGGGCCTTTTTGGTATTCGGAGGAGAACCTACAGCTTTCGAAGAGGTTCTGATCCACAGTGAAACGGGTGATTCCCAGCTTACGCTCATAATTCCGGGAAGCCCTCTGAGTATTGAGGTAAAGTGCTTTTGAGAAGCTGTAAGAGAAAACTCATCAGCAGCGCTCGCCTTATCAGCTAGTATGTGTAAACAGAATATGAATTGTACTATAATTAGTACAGTCAGATTCTGCTTAATCTTTATTTCATTCATCATTTGTTGCTTCAAATAATATTAAATTTTACTAAATTATAAAACTTAACTTTAACTATAACACATAACTACTTTAATTTAAATAACTTTTTTCTAATTATATAATAAACCTAAATAGTAATCAAGTGTTTTTTTTGAAACAATTTTTAGGTTTATTGGTTAATATATTTAAAAACATTTAAAAAGGAGAGTCTAAATGGAACCTATTCTTGCAATTTTAGTAGGAATTGGCCTTGCTGCAGCCACGGGATTTAGGATTTTCGTTCCATTTTTAGTTATAAGTGTTGCGGCAAATTCAGGGCATTTAACCCTTGCAGAAGGATTTGAATGGATTGGTAGTGAAGTTGCTATTGGAACATTCCTTATTGCTACAATTCTAGAAATTGCGGCTTATTATGTGCCTGTTTTAGATAATGTGCTTGATTCAGTGGCTACTCCTGCATCTTTTATTGCAGGCACAATAGTAATGGCATCCATGGTATCTGATTTTAGCCCATATTTGCAATGGGCACTGGCAATTATTGCTGGAGGTGGTGTAGCAGCATCAGTACAGAGCTTAACAGCAGTTACAAGGCTTGCTTCTACAGCCACAACAGGAGGTCTTGGAAACCCTCTATTCTCGACAGCTGAGGCTGGTGGTTCAACATTACTCTCGGTTGCAGCAATATTTATTCCTATTGTAGCATTCCTGTTTGTTGTTGGTCTTCTATATTTTGTATATAAAAAGGTGATTTTAAGATTGTTCAGAAAAACCGAAAATGGAATGGCATAATTTATTTTAGCTGTTTGATGATATTTTCAGCTGCTATTTCTCCGGACCTGATACAATCAGGAATTCCAACTCCTTCGTAGGAGTTGCCTGCGAGCTGAAGACTGGGATGATTGGACTTGAGTTTTTCTAAATTGGATAATATTTCAGAATGTCCAACATTGTATTGGGGCATAGAGTTAGGGTAGCGTTTTAGATGGGCGAGCTGCGGTTCACTATTAATATGCAAAATAGTTTTAAGCTCTTCTTTTACAGTATCAATAATCTCTTTGTCATCGTTTTTAAGAAAACTCTCATTTAGTGCCCCTCCTACAAAACACCTGAGTAAGACTGTGTCATTGGGTGCTCTACTGGGAAATTTTTCACTACTGAAAGAGCAGGCAATAACATTTAAATTCTCTTTAGCAGGAACGACAAAGCCAAACCCATCTATTTTATTTTTGATATCTTTCTTTTTATAGACAAGGATTACTATTGCAGATGATGCGAATTCTATCTTTGATAACTCACTTGATAGAGAGGGGTCATATGAACTGAGGATATTTGCTGATATATAAGATGGAGTGGCTAATATGACTCCATCGGCTGAAAATTTATCACCGTTTTCGGTCTCTACCTTCCATTTTTTTCTGGGTTTTAATATTTGCTTTACTTTCTGGCTTGTGTTGATTTGAGTTTTGGGAATTTTAGAGGTCATTGATTCTACAAGCTGCCTCATGCCGTCTTTTAGTGTAACAAACTGGCTGTACCTGGCTCCGCTTTCCTTTTGCCCTCCATATAGATTTATAAGCCCCTTTATTATACTTCCGTACTTATGCTCGAGATTATGTATATTTGGCATAGCGGACTTGATGCTTAGTTTGTAGGGATCCGAAGTATAAATTCCTCCAATAAGCGGCTGGGCGATATTTTCGAACATCTCCTTTCCAAATCTTCTGGTGACAAATGACTCAAGACTCTCGTCCTCGATTCCAGAATTTTTAGGAATAACCAATTCCATAAGCGCTCTTAGCTTTCCCTTAAGGCTTAGAACAGGGGAAGTTATGAAAGGTAATATCCTGGTTGGTGATAAAAGTATAAAACCTTCTGGTAGCTCGATTAGACTTTTGTTTAGATAGATAAGCGTTCTGCGATTTGAATCACGAGTAGATATTAATTCTTTTTCGAGATCTAACCTTTTGCAAACGTTAAGAGCATATGGCTTAGAAGTAATAAATGAGTCGGGTCCTTCCTCAATTAGCAGGTCGTCTTTTTTAAGTGTGGATATATTGCCACCAACCCTGGGAGAGCTTTCAATTAATTCAATTTTTATATTAAGATCATTTTCTTTACTTAATTCAATTAATCTATGTGTTGCTGCAAGGCCTGTTATCCCGCCGCCAATAACAATGATTTTCATTTATCAAGATGATTCAATTAATTTAATTACTGAATTTGCAAGACCTCTTAAAAATTTGGGGTCGTCATTTACAGTGTTTGCCCTATGCATTTTAATCCCGTGATGGCGGCAGACCTGGAATGCTTCGATACCAATATCATACATCACTTCTACATGGTCACATATAAATCCTATTGGCTGAATAATCACATGTTTAACTTTCTTTTTCTGCTCGGCAAGCTCATCGATAACATCACACACATCAGGCTCAAGCCATGGGTCAGAAGGCCTGCCGCTCCTGCTTTGATAACATAGCAGCCAGTTTTCATGCTCAACTTTTTTTGCTATTAGTTTAGCAGTAGTCTCAAGTTGCTGCACATATGGGGAGTCCTCTGCCATGGGAACGGGTATGCTATGAGCCGTAAAAATAATTTTTGTATCTGCCCTTTGTTCATCTGGTATCTCATAAAAGCTTCTGGCAATTTGATCGGCACAGCTCTCAATAAAAAGCGGATTATCAAACTGGGGCTCAATGTACTCTATATTTAGATCGATATCGGTATCTTCTTTTGCCTGTTCTATATCTCTCATATATTTTTCCCAGCTTGCATCACACTTGTGAGCAGCAAGAATTATCCCTACAGCGTTGAGGGTCTGCTCCCTTTTCATGATTTTGAGAGTGTCAGGTATAAGCGGGTCCCAGTTTCTCATTCCTATAAACACTGGGAGATCATGCCCCATAGCAGCAAGCTGATGCTCAAGACCTATTGCCTGCCTGTAGGTTAATTCGTTTAGGGGAGATTTGCCCCCTATAAGCTCATAATGATGAGCAACTTCTTCTAATCTGTTTTTGGGAATGTTAAACCCCTTTGCCACATTCTCTAAAAATGGCATTATGTCTTCTGGCTTATCTGGCCCGCCGTAGCCGATCATTAAAATCGAATTAAAATCCTTGCCCATATTTCTCCTTATCTGCTTGAATATTCGTGTACTGCATCAATAAGAGCTAATACATTATCTGGTGGTGTTCCCGGCAGCACTCCATGTCCTAAATTGAATATATGACCCCTTCTACCGTTAACATTATTTAGTAATTCTTTAACTTTTTTTCTAATTATTGAAGGTGTTGAAAAGAGCACTATAGGATCAATATTGCCCTGTACTGAGCAAGTATACCCTATTTCTTTCCACGCCTTATTGATATCCACACGCCAGTCAAATCCAATTACACTGCCGCCGGCTTCTTTCATAAGTTTAAGTAGACTAGAGGTTCCTGTTCCAAAGTGAATAGTTGGTACATCTTTATCAATTTTACTAAATAGTTCTTTCATATGAGGGAACACATAATTTTTATAGTCACCCGGTGACAGGCATCCAATCCACGAATCGAATAACTGAAGAGTATCTGCACCTTCTTTTGCCTGTCTGTTGAGATACTTAACGGTTGCGTTAGTTAGGATGCTCATTATCTGATGCCATAGCTCCGGGTCTTTATACATAAGGCTCTTTGTGAGTTCAAAGTTCCTCGATGCTCCTCCTTCAATTGCATATGAAGCAAGGGTAAATGGCGCCCCCGCAAATCCTATGAGAGGAATCTCAGGATTAAGGGCTTTTCTAGTGATCCTTAAAGCATTATATAAAAAGTCCAATCTACCTACTTCAAACTTCCTGATATTTTCAATACTCTTTTTGGTTCTTAGAGGATTTAGGATTTTAGGCCCGTCGTTTTTGGTATAGGTTAAATTTAAGCCAAGAGGCTCTAATATTAATAAAATATCAGAGAAAATTATGGCAGCATCAACCCCTAGCTGGTCTACTGCCATTAGGGTTACTTCTGATGATATCTCCGGGGATTTGCAAAGCTCCAAAAATGTGTGGTTTGCTCTTATTGATCTGTAGTGTCGTGAGAATCTGCCCGCCTGTCTCATGATCCATATAGGGGTGTAATCCGTTTTTTCTCTTCTGCATGCCTTCATAAATTGAGAATTATTTGTTATTGCTCTTCTATTTTTATCAGAAATCTTTCCCCAGTTAGTATCTATTCTTTTCCATTTGTTAGTATCGACTCTGTTTTTTGCAGATACTCTCTTTTTTGTTAGTAAGTATTCCGACCTTCTGGCGATCTCTCTCACAAGGTTACTCATGCGTGAGTTTTCTGGTTCATAATCTGCTTTGATATCATGATCCATTAGAGCTAGAGATGTGTTTGCTCCCACTGAACCAATAGCAATTTTCTTGAAACCCTGTTTGAGCTGCTCATTCAGTTTTAGTTTTTTTGCAAATCTGAATATGTTTGCAACCTGCTGGGAGCTTGTGAAAAG
>JABAHR010000259.1_pt1 | contig 14012 bp, 12 predicted proteins | sample 7062101 | NCBI WGS metagenome assembly JABAHR01 (sample SAMN14534553, study PRJNA622989) | marine sediment metagenome | biome: marine biome [ENVO:00000428]; feature: marine pelagic biome [ENVO:01000023]; material: deep marine sediment [ENVO:00002113] | place: India: Gulf of Kutch | collected... | reverse complement strand
CATGTTGTTTATCCTCCGCTGTTCTGCAGCTTGGCGTTGTCGACGGACTATCTTCGCTGTTTCATAAAGTTCAAATGCCTCAGCTCTACGTTTGTTCCAAACTGTATTTGTGGTACCCATGGTATCGAGTGCCAAGACGTTATCTAGCTTACCATACCCTCCACGAGTACTGAACTTGTTCTGCGCACCGCCTCTGCCTTTAGTGCGTGTAAACGTACTGAGGTCTCGTAGCTGCTCATCTAAAAAGTTCTTGTGAGGTGCATTTGCATGTTCATAATACAAGGGCCCGACTTGATCTTGCCCCATACTGTAGGCATCACCAATCTCCTGCGCAACCAAGCTATCTCGCTCCGTAAACGCTCCATTTCGTTGCGNNNATGCCCACTATTCTGAACAATAGAGTCCGTTTTGGCTAGAGTATTAAGCGTTACGCGCATACCAGCAGCATCACTAACAGCGGCAAAAGCCTGTGCCCAGGGTTGACTCCACATACCGACACCGACACCAATTGCCTGCTGTTCTATCTTCCTCAGCGCTGAATAATCGATTATAGAATCTTCCCTCTTGCCGTAAGGCAGATGTGCTGCAAGTCCACGACGAACAAGTTCGAAGTTCATGTTATCGCCGTCGACAACAAGTGCACCCATCATACGACCGTAGGTAGTCTGCGTGGGATCAAACACAAGTGTCTGATTAACAGAGCCAGCCACCATGGCTTTTACAGCGGCTGCCGCATCTTCAGCAAATGGTTGAGGAGCATGGTAACTAGTACTACCGTGACTAAGCTCAGGAGCATCAACTCCGGCAAGACGGAAGCTGTATCCTCTGTTTAGCCCGAAGAAAGAACTAATAGCACCACGAACACCACCACGCTTCAACACAATGGTATCAGCGTCTTCAACGCTGACCTTCCATCCACCGTCTTGAATGTTAATGGCCATGAGGTTGCCACGCAGTCCGTAACGTTCTCCATCTACTGGCGTGCCACCTTGGATATAGCTGTAACCGCCGTTAAAGAACTTGAAGAGCCCACCGGCCCCAAATATCCCTGTTACAGGATCATGATGAATAGCTCCGTACTGAGCTCGTAGCCACTTCTCACGCTCGTTGAGAAGCTCCTGGTCTACAAAGACTTCCTCGCTGATAAACGGTCCACGATAAGGACTTCCAAAGTCGGTATTGAACGGCCTGCGCTCGCTCGCCACACCCTGGGTGCTCATACCCTCGATCTCTTTGTTGCGTACCCAATCTCTATAACCGTAGTGCAGCATGCTCGGCGCCGGCTGTTTTTCACGCTGGAATACACTACCTAGCACCCCGAATCCAACAGCTGTTGCTGCGGCACCTGCCAGTAATCGACCTGCACCCGGAACACGTCCAAGGAAGTCATTAATCGCGGCTTTGAACTCCTTGCCTTCAAAACGATTGACTACCCCGCGTAAGCGGCGTCGCGAATCTACAGCATTCATCTTCATAATCCGCTCATCCAGCTCTCGCACGCGTGATTCCACTTGTAGGTTCAGCGTCGGGATATCTGGCACGTCCTTTATACGTGCATACTGCTCGTACACATCAAGGCCAAAGTCACCGTAGCCCCCGTGCTTACTGAGCCATCCCACCAGATCATCCATGGTGGTGAAACGTCTGCGGTCAACTCGCTCTGCATAAACAACAGTAGGAACGTCATCGGGAGTTACTGACGCGATTGTTCGCGGTCCCATACCCACTCTCTGCAAAGTCACGCCCTCTGCAGCAATATCCTGCCTTGCTCGTTGGAGACGCAGTAGCAGATTGCGTTCTTGCAGCAGTGGAGCACGCTGCTCTAGCAACTCGAAATACTGCGATAGCTCCGCAAGCGCGCCCTCACCACGTACTGCGGACTCCACCAGTGATTGGCCTGCGGTTGTGCGTTCAGCAACATCCTGAAGTGCCTGTGTGTATTTGACGCTCTCACGCAGTACATAGGCTTCATGGATTGCAGCATCTTCTGCAGCTCGGTGAACCTCGCGACCTAGCGCTTGACCCTGCACGTGTGCAAAAAGCTGAGACACCACATCGATAGAGGTTCCAAAGTAGCTGGTTCCACCACCGAACATCCCTAGCTGACGACCGTAGGACATCATTGAACGCACGACATCCTGGATGTCACGTACGGCAGTCTGGCCAGCACGGGGAGTAAATTGCTTATACGCGCGCCAAACACCAGTCCAATCGTGAGTCTGTTGAGCAAGCACGCGCGCGCGCGTAACTTCCTTTCCTGTGACGTAGAATGGATCTGGACTGTCGGGGTTAGCAGTCTCTAACATGCGTTTGAAATCAAGACGTGTCTGCTCGTCAGCCGTAGCAAGCTGTGCACCAAGCTGCTTGGCCTCAAACGCGGCATTGGCAATCCAAACGGTTTTGCCACGTAGTTGCCGGNNTGCCGGGGCAGCTCGTCACGAAGCAGGTTCTCAATGCCTCGGGAGATATCAAGCTCGACGGCAGCTGCCCCGGCTGCCTTTAGCGCCGCGGTTCTCTTGGCATTTTGCTGGGCAACCCGTGCAGCTACGGCCCCGGGTGGTTCAACACCACTGAGTAACCTGGGAGCCGCACTGTCCAACCCAGCGTCTAGCAACCTGGCAAGGAACGGATTTTGCCAACGTAGTACCTTGCCGAGTCCCTGTCGTTGCAGGGCCTCTCCAAGGCCCTGCGCATCTAACTCGATTTGAATTTGTCTGTGAACGGCATCTCGCCAAGTACGAAGCTGTTCTTGACGTATGAACACATCACCGGCGTTACTGACGAGCTTAGCTCGGTCTTGCTCTGTAACAGGTCGTACATGAACTAGGTTGGGATCTAGCGTGTATTCTCGAAGTGCCTTGCGCTCAAGATCGTAGATAGCGAGTTCGTGAATGCCTGATCCACGACGTAGACCTGTAGTCTCGATATCGAGAATCAACGCATTGCGAAGCAGCTCGCTCATCAGTCATCCAGTAGCACGGGTTCGTCATCCTCCACTGTAGCACCTGTGTTGTTTGCAATCCATTCTCGTACTGCACGAAGTTCCTGAAGCAGATCTGATTCCTNNTTCCTGAGTGGCTTTGCCACGCTTGATATCAATATCCACCTTGCCTTTACGGGTTTCAACAAGCCTGTCTAACAGCCGTTCTCTACGGCGCTCAAGCCTGTCTATGACCTCAAGTGCAGGGTGTAGTTGCGTGCTCTTGGTAGGGAGCCCCTCGTCAGTGTAGTTCGTAATGTCCACGCGTAGAAAGTCTCTACCCTCTTCGTCACGATCGCCACCGCTCATAATCATCATAGCGCGGTTCTTATACAGGTCGATAATAGCCAGGTCGTTTACAATCGCGGTTTCAACAGGATTCCGTGGATCTACCTCCAGGTGTTCCATGTACTCTATGATCTTTTGCCGTTGATACATGGTTTCAAGCACACAGCTCATACCTAGTGGATAGTCAGCATCGGGACCCTTGATGAGTTCTCCCTCCGGGGATCTACTAGGGATAGGGCAGTGGGACGCAAAGGGACATGCATCAAGGCCCTTGCAGATAATAGGAGCTACAGCATGAAGACCGTGACTCATACGTCCTAGATGACCTTGGATCCGCTTGACTTTGGTGGGCGCGAGCTTCTGTAGATAAGCAGTATATTCCTCAGGATCCTCCCCAAGGGATTTTAGCGCCGCACGCCGACGTAGGGCAATTTCATTTTTATCCGACATAACAGCAGTATATCACTTGTCAAAGAACTGAAGTAGCTCTTCAACAGAGAGACGTAGATCCTGTACATCGTAAGGAACTGCGTCAGCAACAAGATCTAGCTTGGCATCAACAAGCAGTTCACAAGCAACACCAGATAGGTGAAGGATGGCTTCAGTTTGCTCTTCATCGGGACTGCACATGAACGTGAGGATCTGCACGCCCTGAAGGGGCTCGCCTGTAACGGCATCAACAACGGCAGTACCTTCGGTAGTACCGTCAGAGATTATCTTGAGTTTCATTGGCTTGAACCAGGGTAATGGCGCGAGACAGCAGCACAAGGTCGTTACACGGACTAAGTTCTGAAGACATGGCAATAAGCTGGTCGAGAAACTGCTGTTGTTCTTGCTCGTGGAAACGAGCTGTAGCGCGTGCGTAAGTACAATCCAGACCCCTACTGCTGTTGTCAACAAAGTAGCTATAGCGATAAGCGTGGTAGCCCTGTAGTTGAATACGCAGCTGCGGACTAAGCTGCCGCAGGCTCTTGGAGAGGTTATATAGCGCGCGAGGTTTCATGTACAGAACTTAACCACGCACGCGGGTACAACGAGTATTTGAATTAAAATTTTCAGAAACGGCAACAACAACGACCAGAAACTAAGGTAAACCAAATAGGGGAAGAAAATATACAACGTAGAGTGATACCTGCGATAGTCTGATATGGGGTAAGAAATACAGCACGTAGAGTAGTACCAGGTATTGAATGGGTTGTTTAATGGGTCCCCCCTATGTTCGGAGCCCACCGGGGTAGATATCTGACCCATGCTCTTTTTTTACTATGGACTCTAACCACAGGAGAGACCATGGACCTCGAACTCTGGATCAGCCTCTACAAGAGCTTGATCGTAGTGTGTTCATACGGGTTCGTCTACTGCGTACGGCGTGCGTGGTAGGGCTAGCCCTGCAGGTGGTGCGTTACAGCGCACCACCTTTCTTATTACTCCCTTTTTATTTACGAGCTGTGTGCGAATATAGCTCGTTACTGGTAGGCGACCATGCTCTGTCTATAGCCGGTAACTAACAATGAGAGCATAGGGACGTCCCATTATTCCAGCCGAAAGTCAACCCGTACCACGAGACCTCGTGGGTTAGGATGTTGTGAGCCTGGACAGAGGACGGTGAGGAGAAGGTAAGGACTGTCGTGAGACAGGCCAAGCCAGGTCTAGCCAAGAAAAGAAAAAGACCAAACGGGTGGCTTAGCAGCCAGCGCTAACCTAGGTGACTGAATAGCGCAATACAGGAAATCGGGGTAACTCCCGTGCACTCCTGCCCTGGACCCAGGGGAACCACAGTCCGAGTGGTGCTCGGACTAGCGTAGCCTGTCTGCGAATAACAGGTACGGAAGGTGATGCTCCCTGACAGGAGCCTGAACAATCACCTGGGTGAATCCGTGGTTGGCCGCGCCAACCAAAGAGAACCCAAACCTGTGGGAGGGTATATCCCACGCACCTCGCCTTGGAGACTTGGCGTTGTACCTTGTGCTGGGGTTCAGCACACCACTAACGGCCTAGGCCGTACTTAGGTCCCACTTAGTGGGTGTGTGGTACCAAAACCACGCTGGATAACGTCGCGTCCCATACGCGCCTTAACGGGGTGAGATGCCCGTCAACCACCTGGAGGTGGCTAAACATCCAACTTGGGTGTGCGCCCGCACATCTACCACCACCACAACGACCAGGAGTCTACGTGGAATTTATGACCGACCTGGCCCTGCTGGGCCTCCTCGGTCTCGTTGTCGGCGCTTTCTTGGCGCTCGGCGGCGAGACGATCAACACTTGCACCCTCTCGCAGCTGAAGGAGGCCTGCTCGGAGAGCATCCGGGCCAGGCTGCGCAAGTACTTCCGGTACAACCGGATCACCAGAAGGTCCGGGCGGGTAGAATACCGCCTGGACTGGCAATTCGGAGCTCGACACAGTGGACGTTTCGTCCACTGTGTCGAGCCCAAGCCCGAGCCCGAGGTCGTCGAGATCCGCGAGGAAATCGACTTCTCGGGCCTTGGCTTCGGCCAGGTCTACGTCGCCTACTGGGCGATCGCTGGCCTGGTCGTGTGTCTGGCCCCAGTGGGCCTGGTCGTCGCCAACGTCGCGGGCTTCATGCTCAGCACGTTGGCGGCCGTCTCGATCGCCCTGGCCCTGGCCTGGACGATTGTGGCGAATGCGCTCGTCCTCGGTGTCTGCTGCCTGCCGGCGCCGTGGACGCTGGTGCTGGTGCTGAACAAGCGCCTGGAGCACCAGATCGGCCACCACGAGCTGGACATCCTTGCAATAAGCAAGGATCTCTGGCCGCTGGTGGCCGAGCGCCACCGGCGACGACGTCAGCATCAGCGCGAGACCGAGGAGGCCATCAAGGCCCCCTCACCGTCGAACGCGCAGGAGGTGCCCGAGCCGGGGCACTTGTAGCACAAGACCAGTCCTGAGTACTTGCAGTCTGTACTTCAGTACTGGCTGTAAGCACGACGGCCCATGCAATAGGTAAAAGCTTCAGGCCTAGCTGGCTCTAGGAACCCGGCCCGGTAGGACCCCATAGGGGGCTGCCGGGCCTCCTTCTTTTTATGGCACTAACCAAAGGAGTGACCATGTGGGATAAGGCAATTGTAGAATCTGTTGCATTGGGAGTAGGAATCGGAGCATTCGTGCTCTGGTTCTTCTTCGTAGTGTGATCTGCAGGGCTCTTCGGAGCCCTCTTCTTTTATGGACTCAGAAGTATGAGTGGTATCCAATGCATGTTGCGGCGGAACTGCGATTACAGAGTTCATCAGGAGGACATCATGTCCATGTACGAAGCGATGAAGAACGCCGGATTTACCACCACCGAAATGGCGGATCGGCACGAGGAAATCGATCGTCGAGATCGAGAACACGCAGCTGCTCGTGAAGAGCAGCTCAAGAACGAGGCCACCAAGCCTCGTCACGGCTGGAAGGCCCAGACCGCTTGGCAGGCCAAGCGCAAGAGCCCTCAGCCAGTGAGCGTGCGGATCGGCACGTACAAGATCCACACGAGCATCATCGTGTCGATCGAGTCCGTGCGAGCGTACTCGCGACTCATCCGTGACGAGGTCGAGACCAACCAGGAGCTCTCTGTGAGCTTCAGCTACGGCGACGAGCAGGTCGACCACGGCACCGGTCGGATCTACGAAGGCGTGTTCGTCAACGAGACCGCCTGGGACGTCCCGGCCGACGTCATCGAGCAGATCGAAAACTTTGCGAGCAGGAAGCCGCAGGTGATCGACATCATCGTTGATGGCAACAAGACCGTGGCAGAGTGCGGGTGCGTGCTGTCTCGCCAGGGCAGCGGATACAGCGAGCATGCGTGCAGTCGATACTGCACGACGTTCTCGATTCGGCAGAACGGGACGTCGGTGGGCCCGCACCGATATTACTTCACCACGCGGTCATTCGGCCGCAAGGTGGGCTACGGGGACGTCAAGGCGCGTGCCACGGACGTCTACGACTTCCGTGGTGGACCGAAGTTCTACCGCGTCTGCTAGTAGCTGGTGGGAGACCCCGGAGGGGTCTCCCACCCTTCTCTTTTCGTCACCTCTTATTTCCTGACTAGTATGATGATGATGACCTGCGCAATGACCCGGACGACCTTGGGGGTTCACACCCCCGAGTCGACGAACGAAATGCAAAAGGTCTTCAGGGCCATCTACTGCTGAGAGACTACCCGGTAGGACCCCACGGGGGGCTGCCGGGCCTCCCTCTTTTCTTTATGGACCAATCAACATAAGGAGTCCAAATGAAGAAAGCGATCCAGAACCTGATCAGTGAAGCGGAACAAACGGGAGATCTCACGAGAGCTTCGGGGCTCACCCTAGCCTTGTCCCTGACCGTCAGGGAGATCGAGGTCAAGATGGAAGAAGCCGATGTGCTCGGTGACCTGGACCTGTGGTGGGCCCTCAACGACGTGCTTCGATTCAAGCTGGAGGAGACCCACTGAGCACACAAAGTCCTGGCCCCACGAGGGCCAGGCACCCTTCTTTTCCTTATCTTCTTATTTCAATGGCAAATACGCCGATACCACAAAGGAGATACCCATGAACCTGTACATCCGAGTCCTTCGTCGCATCCTCTGGATCCTCATCTGCCACCAACGCATCTACATCATGCCCTGGGACATCCCAGCATGTGGTCGCTATTTCCCGAGCCTTGTGGAAGGAATGGGTTACCGTGGCTGCAGTCTGGAAGAGATCGCAGAAGCCGAAGAACGAGGCTTTCGCGCGGCAATCATCATCCCCAGGGGTCAGAGCCTTCGAACTCTCAGCTGGGCAATTCACGAGTTCACCCACCATGTACTCTACCGGCTAGGAGTACCAAGTGGGAGGACAAACGAAACCATAGCTTACACAGTTCAGTGGCTGTTGGTTCATCGTAAGATCGAACCTGACTACTGGGACTTCCTGAGCTATGGACTGGGGTACTCGACATGAAGAAACTCAAGTTCCTGGTGTTCCTGGCCATTCAGTGGCTGGGAGCACTAGCCCTGTGGGTGGTGCCTGTGACCATCTACTGGGCAAGCAAGGGATTTGCGGCATGCTTTGTCGTAGATCCCGCGGGCACGATATTGCTCCTACCCATATACCTGCTACTAGCTAGTATGTGGAGTGTAGGGGTAGTAATTGCTGCCTTGTGGAAGTATGCAGACTTCAAGAAGCTTGACCGCTTCTGGTGGTGGACAGTGTTGGGCGCCTGGGGCCCAGGGTTGTTCTTACCGCTAGTCTGCCTGATCTCACTCGTGCTCTACATCGTAGGTACATGCGGTGCCTTGGTTGTAGCAGCTCAAGAGTGAACAGCGCACTTGGAGCCAGCCCCTCTCGGGGGGCTGGCTGACTTTCTTTATGGACCTACAACAACAAGGAGCAAGTGGTGAAAAATTGCCAATGCCAAAGCGATCTACAGGCAGGATGGATCGTCAAGAACAACCCGCACATCAGAGGAGGAAAACAGAACGTACCTGCATGGTTCTGTCTATCGTGCGGAGCATTCGCCCAAGAGATGGATCGAGGACTTGCCAGACTCTTCAAGGATCGATACTTTTCGATCCCCAAGAAGAAGCGTGGCGCGCGGAGCGCATTCATGAGAAACTTCCACTATAACCAGATCAAGAGTGAGATGACTGGCTCGGCTGTCATCTCGAACAAGAGGGGTGGGCGTGCTATCTGTGGAGCCCCCACAAAGTCAGGCAGACCCTGCCTGACTGGAGTTCGCGTCGGCAGACGGTGTCGCTGGCATAAAGGAAAGCAACTAACACTGTTCTGAGCGCTACAAGTCCCGGCCCCAAGTGGGCCGGGCACCCTCTTTATTTCCACTAGCTATAACGTCCTACCCACAACGCCTAAGCTAAATACGACGAACCCTTTTTTTATGACTCCGCACTGAAGTCATAGAGGTCTGGAGATGAGCAAATCCAGATACCTCCGCAACCTCAACCAACCAAGCGGACACGCACAGCGTGTCCGTTGTTCTTAGCTCACAGGAGAAACCAACCCATGACCACCGCCATCAACCAATTCTGTCAATCAATCATTACCAACATCGGGCTCGCCATCGAAATCGCAGGTCTGGAAGCCTGCACCCTCCAGCGCAAGCTGGTGGAACTCCAGCACATCGACCGCGACAACGACGTCGTCAGCTGGAGCTGGGACGAGCTCATGGCCAGTGCCTACGGGCACGAGCTGGGCGAGTACGCCGCAACAGAATACGAATGGGGGAAGGAGCTGATTCGCAAAGACCGGCACATCAACGCCATCGGGAAGAAGACGTCCAACCGTCTCCAGTGGCAGGGCCACGTGGGTATGCACATCAGCCTGCGGGCTGATGGTACTGCCAAGTACGGTTTCGACTTCAGCAAGCTCGACCCTCCGGGCCTCGGTGCCTGTATCCTGGACAGCTGGGGAATCGACCCCGGTGGTCCAGTCTGCATGGTGCTCCACAACGACATTCCTCCAAAGGTCGATGGCAATCGACTCATCAAGCAGGAGGTTCCAGACGAGGAAGCCCAGTTCTTCTGGGACAACGGCTACCTGTTGGTGGGGAAAGACACCGTATGGAAGCGAGTACCAGAGCTCATGAAGCTCTTCGAGGACACTCTCCCCACGGACGTCGACTTCCTGGGCTACCAGAGCCGATTCAGGAGTGCACTCATTCCTCACGGCTACAGGCGTCTCGCTGCTGTAGCAGAAGACTGTTGCGCGAGCAACGGCCAACTCTTCGGCTACGACGGGTGCGGGCACTACGACGCCAACCACCCGGACAACGCCTGGTTCGTCACCGAGCACGGGCCGGTGGCAATGCAGTTCACGGCCTGGGACGAAGTCACCAAGACTCTGTTCAAGGGAATCCTGCGCCCCTTCGACTGGGGCGCACCCACCGAGTGGCCGATTCACTTCGACCACTTGCAGGTCAAGGGCGTCATGAAGTCCAAGCACAAGGACCTTCACGGTATGAGGGAACAGGTGGTGCTCGAGAACTTGCACTTCGGCATCATCAAGGCCAAGACCCGTATGGGCAAAGTCGGGGGCTCGTTCGAACTGCTCGAATGTCTGCTCTACCTCATCGAAGGTATGGGCGCGGAGAACCCACACTTCGCACGCATCAAGGCCATCCTGGACGAACTCATCGCAGAGTTTGTCAACCACCTGCGGGAAATCGGGCAGTACGGCCTTGCCGGCCGCGCTACCCGACAGGACCCGGGACTCGCTCGTCTCGTATCCCTCCTCCTGGCGCTCAAGGAACTCGACATCGAAATCGTACCGATGTCCATCCCACTGCTCGCACGCAAGATTCTCGCGTCCCTGGGACGTACCATGCACAGTGCTTGTCAAGGTGGTGCTGTGGAAGGCCGATACCCAATCGCCATCGGTGACGACGTTCACCTCGAACCAGGACAGTGCGTCATCCGAGGCTACGACCTCGGAACCAAGCTGGCTGTCTGGAGATTCCCGACCGTTCTCGGTCAGGGTCTGCGTCAGGTCGAGGTGGTTGAGCCCCACATCGACCACCTCGTCTGGGGGGAACTGACTCCCAACGTCATCTACCTCCACCCGGAGGACTTGACGACAGGCATGCAGGGTGACGACGACGGCGACGAAGTCGGTATCAGCGCTGACCCACGCATCCTCGAGTTGTTCAGCTACGTAGCGGACAAGGGCACGTACCTCATCGAGCCAGCTGGTGAGAAGAGGAACGTTCCTGTGTTCAGTCCTGAAGGGCTGGAGTACATTCTCCACAACCCACAGGGACCGGTGGGACTTGCAACCATTCTCAGAAGCCAACTGCTCGCAGCTGGTGACGAAGATGGTGCGCGTGCCATGAGCATCGCAATCCAAGAGAGCATCGACAGCGCGAAGAGATTCGTACGGCCGACCAACCTCTGGAGAGCAGTGAACCTCCGCAACTGGCACCAGGACGACCAGGGCCACTACCACGTCCACTACAAGGTCGATGGCAAATACATCACCAACAACTTCATGCCGGAAGGTACGAAGCTGACTCCCGAACTCATCAGGGAATTTGCACACGAGCGTCTCATCGCTCGTGGCTGTTGGCGCTGGAAGAAAATCGACAACACGTGGCACAAGGTCGCTGCCTACAACCTCGGGTGGCGTTCCCAAGTGGACCTCGTGGAAGACGAGTCGGGTGCCGTGTCTGAAGTGCGGTTGGACAAAGCGGTGGCGCTGAACAACTGGCAAACCTGGGAGGAGAAGCAGTACCGACGCAAGGACCAGGAAATCGACTACGTCAACTGGGTTCACTACTCCCACAACAAAGCTCGGGAAGAGTGGCTTGCCATCGCAGACGAGTTCACCACCAGCAAAGTAGTCAACGCCCGGGACATCCTCCCAAAGGCGCTGGCTCAGCTGGGGCACCCGGTCCAACCGTTCGCCATGACCTGGCACGAGTACGAAGAGCTCCGCGCAAAGGCAGGCTTCACGGCCTATGGCAAGGCGATGCACAAGGCGTGCAAGAACCCACGAGAGGAAGAGCGCCTGGCGCTCATCGACAGTGCTCGACTCACCCTGGACGGTGAGCTCTCGCAGCTCACAATCCAAGAGGTCGTCACAATCTGGCGCAAGGAACTCACGCCGTGCTGGCGCACCAACACCTACGGTCGCGTCAACTACTACGATGAGAAGCCAACCCACAAGAAGTCGTACCAGGCCAACAAGCCGAACTACGCCTTCCTGGCGGCAAGTGCTTCCAACTCGGCAATTGCCAAGCTCCTGAAACTCGAGAACGCTGGAGTCTGTGACTTCATGAACGCTGAACGGGTCAAGAAAGCCCAAAGGTTCGTACTCTCCGGAGAAGACCACATCTCGCGCATGAATCACCTCATCAAGGTTAACACCTCACACGCTAAACACGTGTTCGATGAGAACGGCGAAGGCATCGAGTTCCACAAATGCAACCACTGCATCGAGACTCTGACGAACACAGTTGTTCGTTCGCTCCGGGCTCGAGCAAGTGGCAGCGCCATGAAGGCCGCTATGAAGCTCACCAGCGCCTTGAACGCAGAGTGGGCTGGCTCCAAGCACGGTCGAGGTCGTCGTACAGTGCAACTCGAAGTACCTGCTAAGAAGAAGCAGCAAACCCGTATCGACTTCATCTACGAAGATATCGAACTGGGATAAGCTGTAGGGAGCTAAGCCGGGCTGTAAGCCCGGCTGGTTCCTGTGGTGATGTGGGGTGCGCGCGCAGCGCGCCCCTTTTTCATTGAACTGCCTCTACTTGGAGCTACCATGCACACGACTGAACGAACCCTCAACTCCCTCGCCAAGAGCTTGGCCCTTGTGGTCTGCGGCGTAGCGGGCCTCGCACTCATCTACGCCCTGGTCCCCGGACCGGTGCTGGAGATGTGTTCTCTGCTGATTCTCCCTCTGGGCGTCATCGCGTTGGTGTTGAGTTCCATCGGCCTCATCAGCACCGGTGCTGCTGGAGTCTTCTTCGACCGCGCCAGCTTCAAGCAGAAGGTGGCTGCCTACGTCCAGGAGGGGCTCCAAGAGCGCGCAGCCTCTGCCGTCGCCGCTCCCTGACCCACAGGACTCCGTCCTGGGCTGACCCGCAGGGTCAGCTTTTTCTTTGGATGGAGCTGCACGCCGCAGCCCCCACAGGAGAAACTACCATGAGCTTCAGCATCAGCAACGACACCGTCTTCATCGACGGCACCCCCCTGAACGACATCCTCAACGCCGTGGAAGGCGGCATGACTCGCGTGGTCCGGTTGCGTGACGACAACCGGGTGATTGTCAGGTACGACGACTCGTACTTCACGAAGTCGGAGTCTCGTCGGTCGGCGAACGACGTCTCCAGCCGGAACCTCGCCATGGCCAAGGGCCAGCTGGCGACCTGGCAGGCGCTCACGGAGGCCGGCATGGACGAAAGCGAGATGTTCTTCGCCACCCAGTTCAGGGACAGAGACGGCAACTGGAAGCCTTCGCTGTCCATCGAGCTGCGACGCTCGGCATCTGACAGCGTCTCGCGAGGTCCGAACCTCCAGGAGCTGACAAAGTCGTTCCTCCAGGCCGGAGGCTCTCTCCAGGCAGTCGCAGAGGCGAAGAGCCTGGTCGGCGAAGACACGGGCATCCTCGCAGGATGGTTGGAGACCGAGACTGCGAAGCTGACGACCTCGAACACGTCCGAGGTGGCGCAGGCCATCGCCGACGAACCCGAGACCGACGACAGCGAAGACGCCGAAATCGCCGAGCTGTAGTCCACGTTCCTGACCGCACGTCCCTCCGGGGGCGTGCAACCTTTCTTTAACTCGGGCGACCCCACAGGGGTCGCCTGTTCGTTGAAAGGTGGTTGTGGTTGGTCCTCCTGCTGCCCCCCGAGAGGGGGGCAGCTCTAAAGCTCCCGAGCCCCCGAGAGGGGGCGACCTCGAGTCCTCCTCTCCCTCTTTTATCTCCATATACCTCGATGCCGTAGAGCAGTACCCTGTAGTCGGACAGAAAATGTCCGATAACACCCTATTGCAGGCAGGCTCCAAATTGCACCCCCGGGGAAAAATGGAATGCCTTTGGACATAAGCTGAACAACCGTACAGTAATTCTGAGCCCTGAAAAGGGCTCTCTGCAAACAAAAGCTGGCAGATTCAACTATTTTCGAAAAAAGTTGAAGAAATACTTGCGGTAGGTAGCTATAGTCGGATAGTATCCAAATACCACGAAAACGTACAAATTTTAGGACAATGTTGAAAAAGCTTGACGAAATTGGGCGAAAAAGTGGTTCATCAAACCCATCTTTACCCTTCTTGTCCAC
>JABAHR010007010.1_pt4 | contig 14041 bp, 14 predicted proteins | sample 7062101 | NCBI WGS metagenome assembly JABAHR01 (sample SAMN14534553, study PRJNA622989) | marine sediment metagenome | biome: marine biome [ENVO:00000428]; feature: marine pelagic biome [ENVO:01000023]; material: deep marine sediment [ENVO:00002113] | place: India: Gulf of Kutch | collected... | reverse complement strand
ACCGACGACATGTTCAAGGTGAGCGGCAACTGGGTTTCCCCGTTCGAGGTCGAGTCGGCGCTGATCACCCACGAGAAGGTGCTCGAGGCCGCGGTGATCGCCCACGACGACGGCGACGGATTGCTCAAGCCGAAGGCGTTCGTCGTGCTGAAGAGCGGTTTCACACCCGCGGACATCGCCCCCGACGAACTCAAGGAGCACGTCAAGTCGCAGCTTGCGCCCTGGAAGTACCCGCGCTGGATCGAGTTCGTCGACGACCTGCCGAAGACGTCGACGGGAAAGATACAGCGCTTCAAGCTGCGCGGCGCATGAGCGATTTCCTCACCGTCGCGGGACAACGCCTGGAGTGCCGCTGGGTCGGCCCCCCGGCAGACGCCGCCCCGACACTGGTGCTGCTGCACGAGGGGCTGGGCTGCGTCGCGCTGTGGCGCGACTTTCCCGAGCGCCTCGCCGAGCGCACCGGCTGCGGGGCCTTCGTCTTCAGCCGGGCGGGCTACGGACGCTCGGACCCGGTGACGTTACCGCGCCCGCTCTCGTACATGCACGACGAGGCCCTGCAGCGGCTCGGCCCCCTCCTCGACGCCGCGGGCGTGCGCCGGGCCGTGCTCGTCGGCCACAGCGACGGCGCTTCAATCGCGGCCATCTACGCCGGGGCCGTCGACGACCCGCGCATCGTGAGCCTGGTGCTGATGGCGCCGCATTTCTTCAACGAGGACATCTGCGTCGCCAGCGCCCGCAGGGCGAAGGCCGCCTACGCGACCACCGATCTGCGCGCGCGTCTGGCGCGCCATCACGGCGAAAACGTCGATTGCGCCTTCCTGGGCTGGAACGGGGCCTGGCTCGATCCGGACTTTCGCGCGTGGAACATCGAGCGCTACATTGCCGGCATCCGCGTGCCGGTGCTGGCCATCCAGGGTGAGGACGACGAGTACGGCAGCCGTCGTCAGATCGACGTGATCGCCGAGCGCGGCACGTGCCCCGTCGAGACGCGGCTGCTGCCGCGATGCCGCCACGCTCCGTTCACCGACCAGCCGCGGGAGACGCTGGCGGCCATCGCCGCCTTCGTCGCGCGCACCGCCCCGATGGCGCCGGCGGACTGCGCCCCGGACGCGGCCCCGAGCGGTGACGCCGGGGCCGCCGGGTCCGTGACGGCGTGAACCGCGCGCGCGCACACTGCAACCGATACGAGGGCTTGTCGTGAAAACCGCCAAACCCGGTGTCATCTGCGGCGTCGTCACGCCCCACACGCCGCGCATGGCCGATGCAGCCACCGCGCCCGAGTTCGTCCACGGCCTGATCGCCGGCTCGCGCGCGCTCGGCGAGGCGTTGCGCGCCATGCAGCCCGATCTGTTCGTCGTCAACTCGGCGCACTGGGTCAGCAGCTTCAACTGGTATGCGACCTGCCATGGCGTGCACGAAGGCGTGTGCGTCGCCGACGAAGCGCCGGACATGATTCCCGGCATCCCTTACCGGCGCGCCGGCGACGAGGCTTTCGCACGCGAGTTCGTCGCGCGCGTGGCAGCGGAAAACATCCCCTGCCGCGCCAACGAAAGCCGCCACTTCCACTGGGACTACGGCGCCCTGGTGCCCCTGCTCTACATCGACCCCGAGGCGAGCGTGCCGGTGGTGCAGATCCCCACCGTGCTGAGCGCCGACCTCGACGAGGCGCTGCGGGTCGGGCGCCTCGTCCACGACACCGCCTGCGCCACCGGCAGGCGGGTGATTCACATCGCTTCCTGCGCGCTCTCGCATGCCATATTGCGCGGCCCGTCGCAGTGGCCGACGCCCCCCCGCCGGGAACTCGACGCGCGTTTCATCGAGCTCGCCTGCCGGGGAGCCGTCCACGAGCTGATCGAGTGGCTGCCGCAGTTCAGACGAGAGGCCGTCGCGGAGATGGGCGGGCGCCCCCTCGCGACCTTCCTCGGCACCCTGGCGGCACACGCGGGCGCCGCCTTCGAGGGCCACCAGTTCGGGCCCTACGGCCAGTCTTCCGGCAGCGGCAATGCCTCGCTCGCCATCACACCGGCGGCGTAGGGCACGGCCGCGGCGCGACGGGCGGGCGCAGCCGCCGCGAGCGACGGCCCGCGTTGGTGCGTGAGCCGCGACACTTTATAGTAGCCGGCGGGCGCAGGCGCACCCGCCGGGATTCGAAACGATACCGTAGTGACGTTGCAAGGAGGACGGAGGTGAAGAAGACCAAGACCAAGACAGTGTGTGGCGTGATTGCGGCGGCCTGCCTGCTTCTCGGCGGACCGGTCGCGGCCAAAACGGTCAAAGTGGGCGTGGTGCTGACGTTCTCGGGCGGTGCCGCCGAGTTCGGCCAGCAGGTCGAGCGCGGCATGAATCTCTACCTGCAGCAGCACGGCGCCGAGCTCGGCGGACACGAGATCGAGCTCATCAAGCGCGACTCCAAGCGCCCCGGCGGGGATGTGGCCAAGACCGCCGTGCGGGAGCTGATCACGCGCGAGGGCGTGGACCTGCTCGCCGGCTTCATCTTCTCGCCCAACGCCATCGCCAGCGCGCCGCTGGTCACCCAGGGCAAGGTGCCGATGGTCATCATGAACGCGGGCACGGCGTGGATCCCGCAGCTCTCGCCCTACATCGCCCGCGTGTCCTTCACCATGTGGCAAGCCGGTCAGCCCATGGGCCAGTACGCCAAGGCCAAGCTGGGCTGCACCACAGCGGCGAGCGGCTACACCGACTACCCGCCGGGCAAGGACAGCATCGCCGCCTTCAAGACCGGGTTCGAGGGCGCCGGCGGCAAGGTGATCGACGAGATCCCCATGGGCGGACCGCGCGAGGTGCCGGACTTCACGCCCTTCTTTCAACGCGTCAAGGACGCCAAGCCGGACTGCCTTTACGTCTTCGTCCCCGCGGGCAACCACGCCGCCGCCATGGTGAAGACCTACGCCGACCTCGGGCTGCGCGATGCCGGCATCAAGCTCATCGGGCCGGGCGACATCATGCCGGACAACAAGCTCCAGGCTATGGGCGACGACGCCCTCGGCATGGTGACGACCTTTCACTACTCGGCCGACTACGATACGCCCGAGAACCGCGCCTTCGTCAAGGCCTGGAAGGAGGCCTACGGGCAGGACACGACGCCGGACTTCATGGGCGTGGCGGGCTGGGACGGCATGGCGGCCATCGTCCACGTCATCAAAGCCCTCGACGGCGACATCGACGCCGACAAGGCCATGGAGGCGCTCAAGGGCTGGTCATTCGCGAGCCCGCGCGGCCCCATCCGCATCGATGCGGAAACCCGCGACATTGTGCACGATCAGCACGTGCAGCGCGTCGTGCGCAAGGGCGACCGGCTGGCCGTCGAGGTGGTCGAGACCATTCCCCAGGTGAAGGATCCCTGCAAGCAGCTCAAGATCGGCAAGTGCGGCGAGTAGGGACAGCCGCGCGCCCAATCTTTTTCACGCCACCGTTGCCGGCTCCGCCGTGGCCGGCAACGGCCTCCCCGTGACATGACTCAGCTCGTCAGCATCCTCTTCGACGGGCTGGCCTACGCGATGATCCTGTTCATCATCTCCGTGGGGCTTTCCGTCACCATGGGTCTGATGGGTTTCATCAACCTGGCCCACGGCGTCTTCGCCATGTCCGGCGGCTACTTCGTCGTCAGCGCGATGAGCACGCTCGGCGTCGGCTTCCTGCCCGCGCTGGCGCTGGCGTCGCTGGGCGTCGGCGCGGCCAGCCTCCTCCTCGAGCGGTTTTTCTATGCGCCGCCCCTCTACAAGGCCGACGAGCTCGATCAGGTGCTGCTCAGCATCGGGCTGGTGTTCATGGCCACGGCCGCCTTCACGTATTTCTACGGTCCCTCGCCCGTGACCGTCGAGGTTCCCGCAGCGCTGAGCGGGCAGATCGAGCTCGCCGGACGCCGCTTTCCCGCCTACCGCGTCTTCATGATCGCCACCGGGGTCGCCCTGGCGGCGGTGCTGTGGTTCGCCTTCGAGCGCACGCTCGTCGGCGCGCGCGTGCGCGCCGCCGTCGAGAACCGGCGCATGGCCGAGTCTGTGGGCATCGACGTCGACAAGCTGTTCAAGCTCACCTTCGCCGTGGGCAGCGCCGTGGCGGCCCTGGGCGGCGGGCTCGCGGTCGACGTGCTCGGTCTGTCGCCGGGATTCGCCATCCAGTACCTGGTGCTGTTCATGATCGTCGTCGCGGTGGGGGGGCTCGGCACGATCCGCGGTCCCTTCGTCGCGGCGCTGGTGCTCGGCGTCATCGACAACGGCGGCAAGTACCTGTGGCCGGAGGGCGGCGCGTTCTTCATCTACGCGGTGACCATCGCCATACTGCTGGCGCGCCCGGCGGGGCTGCTCGGCAAAGGCTGAACGCGGCGTGGCCTCCACGGCAGAGCTGCGGGAACACTTTCGCCGCCGCCATCGCCTGCGCCCGCTCGAGGCCCTGCCCTGGATAGCGGCCATCGCCGCTTACTTCCTGCTGCCGGATTATCTCGCCTTCGGGGCGCAGATCCTGATCACGGTGATCTTCGCGCTCTCGCTCGACCTCGTGCTGGGCTACGCCGGCATCGTCACGCTGGGTCATGCGGCCTACTTCGGCACCGGCGCCTACGCCGCCGGCATGCTCTCGGCACACCTCGGCTGGAACGAGCCCCTCTCCGCGCTGCTCGTGGCCGGCGCCTGCGCCGCCGCCGTCGGCTTCGTTTCCGGGCTGGTGCTGCTGCGCTACCACGGTCTCACGCTGCTGATGCTGACCCTGGCCGTGGCCATCATGCTGCAGGAGCTTGCCAACGTCTTCGAAGCCGTCACCGGCGGCTTCGACGGACTGCTCGGTATCGACTTCGACCCGCTGCTGGGCGTGTTCGAGTACGACCTGTGGGGCCGCACCCACTACGTCTACGCGCTGGCGGTGCTGTTCCTCGTCTTCGTCGTCGCCCGCTGCGTGGTGCACTCGGCCTTCGGTCACTCGCTGATCGGCATCCGCGAGAACGTCCGCCGCATGAACGCCGTCGGCACGCCGGTGTACTCACGCCTGGTGGCGGTGTATACGCTCTCCGCGGCCATGGCCGGGGTCGCCGGTGCTCTGTTCGCGCAGACCAACGCCTTCGTCACGCTCGACGTGCTGGGCTTCGCGCGCTCGGGCACGGTGCTCATCATCCTCATCTTCGGCGGCATCGGCCGTCTCTACGGCGCTTTCGTCGGCGCCCTCGTCTACATGGTGCTCGAGGACGAGCTCGCGAAGCTGAGCCCGGAGTTCTGGGAGTTCGGCGTCGGCCTGATGCTGGTGCTGACGGTGCTGTTCGCGCGCCGTGGACTGCTCGGCGTGCTCGAGGCGCTGGGCGCACGCCTCGGCCGCCGCCGCGCCGCGCCGGTTCCCAGCGAGGAACGACCGTGAGCGTGCCCGCGCTGGAGATAACCGGCCTCAACAAGAACTTCGGCGCCCTCGCGGTGGCGCAGAACATCGACTTTCGCCTGCAGGGCGGCGCCCGCCAGGCACTCATCGGCCCCAACGGCGCCGGCAAGACCACCTTCCTCGATCTCATCACCGGCGCGCTCGCGCCGACGTCCGGGCGCGTGTGCCTGAACGGCGTCGACGTCACCGGCGAGAGCCAGTGGCAACGCAGCCGCCGAGGGCTCGCCCGCACTTTCCAGATCAACCAGCTGTTCCGCGGGCTGAGCGTGTTCGACAACGTCTGCCTCGCCGTCGCCGAGCGCACGCGCGCCGCGCGCTCGTGGCTGCGCCCGCGGGGACGTCGCACGGAGGTGGGCGACGAAGCCATCGAGCTGTTGCGCAGCCTGCGCCTGCAAGACGACGCGCTGACACCCGTGGCAGAGCTGCCCTATGGCCGCCAGCGGCTGGTGGAGATCGTCATCGCCCTCGCCCAGCGCCCGCGCGTGCTGCTGCTCGACGAGCCGTCAGCGGGCGTGCCGTCTTCGGAGGCGGGCCTCATTCTCGACGTCATCGAGGGGCTCGCCGAGGACATATCGGTGCTGATCATCGAGCACGACATGGAGCTCGTGTTCCGTTTCGCCGAGCGCATCACCGTGCTGGACTCCGGGTGCATCCTCGCCGAAGGCGCGCCCGAGGAGATCGCCGCGGACTCGCGCGTGCGTGCCGTGTACCTCGGCGGTGCGGGCCGTGAGTGAGGCGGCGCCAATGCTGGAGCTGAGCGGGGTCAGCGCCGGCTACGACGAGACCGTCGCGCTGGAGGGGGTGGACTTCGCCGTCGCCGCCGGTGAGTCCGTATCCGTCATCGGCCGCAACGGCGTCGGCAAGACCACGCTGCTCGCGACCATCATGGGCCACACGACCCTGCACGCCGGCGGCGTTCGCGTGGGCGGGGTGGACGTCTCGCGCTACAAACCCTACCGGCGCGTCTGGGCGGGGCTCGGTTACGTGCCCCAGGAGCGTGAAATCTTCCCTTCGCTCACCGTGCAGGAGAACCTGGCTGTCGCCGCACGGCCGGGGCCGCGCACGCAGCGTGAGGTGTTCGAGCTGTTTCCGCGGCTGCGCGAGCGGCGCCAGCACCGCGGTGACCAGCTCTCCGGAGGCGAGCAGCAGATGCTGGCAATCGGCCGCGCACTGGTGGGCAACCCGTCGGTGCTGCTGATGGACGAGCCCTCGGAGGGGCTGGCCCCCATCGTCGTCGCGTCACTGCAGAGCACCCTGGAGACACTGCGCGACGAGGAGTCCATGGCCATCGTGCTGGTGGAGCAGAACACCCGCGTGGCGCTCGAGTTCGCCTCCCGTTGCGCCGTGATGAGCCGCGGGCGTATCGTGCGCGATGGCCCCGGCCGCGAGCTCGCCGACGACCCGCGTCTGCTCGACCGGCTGATCGGCGTGGACGTGGAGAACTGAGGCGGCGGGCGGCGGAACACGCCTCACCGCCGACCCAACCCGAGCAGGACATGAGATCATGACGCAACGCCCCCGAGCTCCCTTTCGCGCCGATCACGTCGGCAGCCTGCTGCGGCCGCAGCGCCTGCTCGAGGCGCGCGCACGACATGCCGACGGCGAGCTCACGTCGCAGGCGTTACGGGAAATCGAAGACGCCTGCATTCGTGACGCGGCGCGGCTGCAGGAAGACGTCGGCCTCGAGGCGATCACCGACGGCGAGTTTCGGCGCACCTACTTTCACATCGACTTTCTAGAGCAGCTCGAGGGTGTCGCCGTGCACGGCGGTATCGCCGTCAAGTTCCACCGCCGCGACGGCGAAGTCGACTTCGCACCGCCGAAGCTCGCGGTCACCGGCAGGCTGCGCCACACACACGGTATCCAGACCGACGACTTCCGTTTCCTCAAGTCGTGCACAAGCCGCGTTGCCAAGGTCTGCATACCCTCGCCGACAATGGTCCATTTCCGTGGCGGCCGCGACGCCATCGATGCCGCCGCCTACCCCGACCTCGACGCCTTCTTCGACGACCTCGCGCGCTGCTATCGCGAGGAGATCCGGGCGCTCGCCGATCTCGGCTGCACCTACCTGCAGCTCGACGACACCAACCTCGCCTACCTCTGCGACCCGAAGCTGCGCCAGGGCGCCCTCGAGCGCGGCGACGACCCCGACGAGCTGCCACGCACCTACGCCCGGCTCATCAGCGCGGCACTGCGCGAGCGACCGCCGACGATGACAGCCTGCATTCACCTGTGCCGCGGCAATTTCCAGAGCGCCTGGGTGGCCGCGGGCGGCTACGAGCCGGTGGCCGAGATCCTGTTCAACGAGATCGACGTCGACGCCTTCTTCCTCGAGTACGACGACGAGCGCTCGGGCGACTTCGCGCCGCTGCGCTTCGTGCCGAGGGAGAAGTACGTCGTCCTCGGCCTCGTCACCACAAAGGTACCTGAGCTGGAGAGCAAGGACACGCTCAAGCGCCGCATCGACGAGGCCGCGCGCTATGTCGACCTCGAGCGCCTGTGCCTGAGCCCGCAGTGCGGCTTCTCCAGCACGGCGCACGGCAACCAGGTCAGCGAAGCGGATCAGATCGACAAGCTGCGGCTGGTGGTGGAGACGGCGGCGGAGGTCTGGGGGTCGTCGTGATGCGGCGGGCGCGAGCGTGAGCCCGAGCGGCGAGAGCCGCGGCGACGTCGCCGCCGAGACCGACACGCGCGCGGGCGCCGGGGCGCCGTGGCTCGTCATGGTGCACGCGCTCGCCCAGGACCACCGCCTGTTCTCGGCGCAGGCGGACGCGTTCTGCCGCGACTACCGCCTGCTGCGGGTGGATCTCCCCGGTCACGGCCGCGCGGCGGCGACCCGCGGCCCCTTCGGCCTCGCCGAGTACGCCGACGGGGTGCAGCGCACCCTGGACGCCGCCGGCGTCGCGCGCTGCCATTTCTGGGGTACTCACACCGGCGCGGGCGTCGGGCTGCTGCTGGCGGCGCACACGCCACAACGCTTTGCCTCGCTGGTGCTCGAGGGCGCGATCGTCCCCGGGCAGGCGCTGCCGGCGTCGGCCCGCGCGGGCATCGAGCAGGCGCGCGCCACGGCGCGCACGCAGGGCATCGCCGCCGCCCGCCGGCAGTGGTTCGACGACAGCGGCTGGTTCGAAGTCATGCACACGCAGCCCGAGCGTTGCCGCGCCGCGGCCCAGTGGGACATGGTGGCCGAGTTCCCCGGCGGGCCCTGGCTGGACACCTCGCCGCCGCGTCCCGTGCCGGACTTGACGGACAAGCTTGCCGAGCTGCGCCTGCCGGTCCTGCTGGTCAATGGCGAACACGAGCTGCCCGACTTCGTCGAGCTCGCCGACGAGCTCGAGCGCATCCTGCCCGACGTCGAACGCGCGCGCATCGACGGCGCCGGCGGCTTTCCGCTGTGGGAGTTCCCCGAGGCCGTCAACGCGTGCGTGCGTCGCTTTCTGGACAGGCGACGCTGAGACCGGCGACGCTCACGCCGATGCCGGCTCCGCTTCTTCGAAGATCTTGTTGATCACCTCCGCGCCCAGGTTGAACGCCGGCAGGCCGCGGAACAGGAAGGCCAGCGCCGCCACCGCGTGCAGCTCCTCGCGCGTCGCCCCCGCGCGCACGGCGCCGCGGGCGTGGTACTCGCTGGCGGGCGCGACGTGCGAGAGCAGCACGGCGAAGAGAATGAGCTGCGCGGTCTTGACGTCGAAGCACTGCGGGTACATCGCGCGAGCGCGCAGCGCTTCGACCATCTCCAGCAGCTCGGCGTCGACGTCGAGTCCGAGCTTGATGCGCTCCTGGATGCGCGGCGGCACGAAACCGATCAGCTCTTCGTAGCTGCGGAAATACTCTGCGGCAGTCTTGCTCATTTCGCTCTGTCTCCTGAAGATCCGATGGGCGGCACACGCTCACATGTTGCGCCGGTATTGACCGCCGACCTCGAACAGCGCGTGCGTGATCTGCCCGAGCGAGCAACACCTCACCGTGCGCATGAGCTCCTCGAAGACGTTGCGATTCTCGACGACGGCCTGCTGCAGCCGCCGCAGCGCGAGCGGCGCCGCCGCCTCGTGGCGCTGGTGAAATTCCCGCAGGCGGCGGATCTGGCTCTGCTTCTCGGCCTCGGTGGAGCGCGCCAGCTCGACGCGCGTATCGGGCCGGGGGTCAGGGTTGAGGAAGGTGTTGACGCCGACGATCGGCAGGCTGCCGTCGTGCTTGCGGTGCTCGTAGTAGAGGGACTCTTCCTGGATCTTGCCGCGCTGGTAGCCGGTCTCCATGGCGCCGAGCACGCCGCCGCGCTCCGAGAGCCGCTCGAACTCCTGCAGCACCGCCTCTTCGACCAGGTCGGTCAGCTCCTCGATGACGAAGCTGCCCTGGTTCGGGTTCTCGTTGCGCGCGAGCCCCCACTCGCGGTTGATGATGAGCTGGATGGCCATGGCGCGGCGCACCGACTCCTCGGTGGGCGTGGTGATGGCCTCGTCGTAGGCGTTGGTGTGCAGGCTGTTGCAGTTGTCGTACACCGCCAACAGCGCCTGCAGCGTGGTGCGGATGTCGTTGAAGTCCATCTCCTGCGCGTGCAGCGAGCGCCCGGAGGTCTGGATGTGGTACTTGAGCTTCTGGCTGCGCTCGTTGGCGCCGTAGCGCTCGCGCATCGCCGTCGCCCAGATGCGGCGCGCCACGCGCCCCATGACGGTGTACTCCGGATCCATGCCGTTGGAGAAGAAGAAGGACAGATTGGGCGCGAAGTCGTCGATGTGCATGCCCCGCGCCAGGTAGGCCTCGACGTAGGTGAAGCCGTTGGCGAGCGTGAAGGCGAGCTGGGTGATCGGGTTCGCGCCCGCCTCGGCGATGTGATAGCCGGAGATCGACACCGAGTAGAAGTTGCGCACGTCGTTGCGCACGAAGTACTCCTGGATGTCGCCCATCATCTTGAGGCTGAACTCGGTGGAGAAGATGCAGGTGTTCTGGCCCTGGTCTTCCTTGAGGATGTCCGCCTGCACCGTGCCGCGCACGTTGGCGAGCGTCCACGCCTGCCGCTGCGCTGCCTCCTCGGCGTCCGGTTCGCGGCCGTGCTCGCGCACGAACTCATCCCGCTGCTGCTCTATCGCCGCGTTGAGGTACATGGCGAGGATCGTCGGCGCGGGGCCGTTGATCGTCATCGACACGGAGGTGGTCGGGTCGCAGAGGTCGAAGCCGTCGTAGAGCGCCTTCATGTCGTCGAGGGTGGCGATGGACACGCCCGAGTTGCCGACCTTGCCGTAGATGTCCGGCCGCTCGTCGGGATCGTCGCCGTAGAGCGTCACCGAGTCGAAGGCGGTGGACAGGCGCTTGGCCGGCGCGTGCCGCGACAGGTACTTGAAGCGCCGGTTGGTGCGAAAGCCGTCGCCCTCCCCCGCGAACATGCGCGTCGGCTCCTCGTCCTCACGCTTGAGCGCGAAGACCCCCGCGGTGTAGGGGAACTCCCCGGGCACGTTCTCGAGCAGCAGCCAGCGCAACAGATCGCCGTGGTCGTGGTACCTCGGCAGGCACACCTTGGGGATGCGCGTCCCCGACAGGGTGGCATGCGCGAGCGGCGTGCGTGCCTCGCGCCCCCGCACCTGCGTCACGAACTCCGCGGCGCCATAGCGTGCCTGCAGCTGCGGCCACTGCTGCAACAGTCGCCGGCCGTCCTCGCCGAGCGCGCCGTGGCGCTGCTCGATGAGGGCGCGCAGCATGTCGTCCACCGCCCCCTCTTCCTCGAGCATGCTCCGGGCGGCGACGAGTTGCTGCAGCTCGCGCGCCAGCACAGCCTGACGTTCCGCCTCGTCTCGGTAAGCGCGCACGCTGCCGGCGATGTCGGCGAGATAGCCCTGGCGCGCGACCGGCACGATCGCCACCTGTGCGCTCGACGCCCGGCCCTCGGCCCGCGGCAACCGCCGTGCACCCTGCGGCAGCCCCCGGGCCTCAAGCGCGTCACGCAGCGAGTGGTACAGGGCGGTCACGCCGTCGTCGTTGAAGTGCGCCGCCGTGGTTCCGAACACCGGCATGTCCTCGAGCGGGCTGGCGAACGCCTCGCGGTTGCGTTGCACCTGCTTGCGCACGTCGCGCAGGGCGTCCTCGGCNNAGCATGTCGATCTTCTCGAGCTGGCTGGCGGCGCCGAACTCGGGCGTCATGACGTAGAGCGAGGTATCGACATGGGGCACGACGCCGGCGTCGCCCTGGCCGATGCCGGGCGTCTCGACGATGATCAGCTGGAAGCCGGCGAGCCGGACCGCTGTCAGGATGTCGTCCAGTGCCGGCGGGAGGCCGCCGCCGGCGCTGCGCGTGGCCACCGAGCGCAGGTAGACCCTGCCGCCGTCGATGGCGTTCATGCGGATACGGTCGCCGAGCAGCGCACCGCCGCTCTTGCGACGCGTCGGGTCGACGGCGATGACGGCAACGCTCAGCTCTTCGCCGTAATCGATTCGGAAACGCAGCACCAGCTCGTCGGTGAGCGACGACTTGCCCGAACCCCCGGTGCCGGTGATGCCGAGGATCGGCGCCGGGTCGCGCGAACGGGCGCTGTGCGCGACGAGGCCGCCGCGCAGCGGCTCCGGGAGGCCGCCGTTCTCCAGAGTGCTGATGAGCCGCGCCAACGCATCCCAGTTGCCCCCGCGCACAAGCTCCAGCAGTCCCTCCGGCTCATCGTCGGCATCGAAGGCGCAGCGCCCGAGCATGTCGTCGATCATGCCCTGCAGCCCGAGTGCCTGGCCGTCGGCGGGAGAGTACAGTCGCGTCACGCCGCGCGTCTCCAGCTCTTGGACCTCCCCGGGCACGATGACGCCGCCGCCGCCGCCGAAAACGCGGATGTCGCCGCGCCCGCGCCCGCGCAGCCTCTCCAGCATGTAGGTGAAGAACTCGAGGTGCCCGCCCTGGTAGGAGCTCACCGCGATGGCCTGCGCGTCCTCCTGCACGGCGGCGTTGACGATCTGCTCGACGGAGCGGTTGTGGCCGAGATGGATGACCTCGGCGCCCGACGCCTGCAGGATGCGGCGCATGATGTTGATCGAGGCGTCGTGGCCGTCGAACAGGCTGGCCGCGGTGACGAAACGGAAGGGGCGCTCGCTGCGCCGGGCGGCGTCGACGGTGCTGCCGGGGACGGTCGCGGGACGGGCCATGGCGTCAACGGAAGCGGCGCATCGCGCCGGAGCTGAAATTTTCCATTACGTTTACGTAAACGTCAAGTTGTACTACACTGCCGACTGGACCCGCCCCCGCGGGAGCGGCCTGCCTGCACCCAGGATCCGAGGCGACACGCGACCATGCGCTGCGCTCAACTCGACCGACACCTTGCCGCTGCCGACGAGGCGCGCGAGAGCTACTCCATCTCCGAGCTTGCCAAGGAGTTCGAGATCACCACGCGCACGATCCGCTTCTACGAGGACCGGCGCCTGCTGAACCCCGCCCGCCGCGGCCGCACCCGCGTCTACTCACCGCGCGACCGCGTGCGGTTGAAACTGGTGCTGCGCGGCAAGCGGCTCGGCTTCTCCCTAAACGAGATCGCCGACATCATCGACATGTACGACGCCGAGAGCGGCGAGGCCGGTCAGCTCGAGTACTTTCTCGAGAAGATCCGCCAGCGGCGCGACGCGCTCGAGCGCCAGCGCGAGGACATCGACATCACGCTCAAGGAGCTCGCCGGCATCGAGTCGCAGTGCCGGCAGAGCCTGAGCGAAGTGGCCGCGGTGCGCCGCGGACGGCCGCGGCGCGCCCGCGCCTGAGGAGCCCGTATGTCCGAGCGCCCGTCCGCTTCCGCCGAGCACGTCCCGGGCGCCGGCGCCGCGGCAGCGGATTACGAAGCGCGGGTGCGCGCGAGCTTCGCCGCGCAGGGCATCATGGCCCTGCTCGGCGCTCGGCTTCAGACCGTCGGCCCGGGGCACTGCGAGATCCGCCTGCCCTATCGCCCGCAGCTCAGCCAGCAGGACGGGTTCTTCCACGCCGGCGTCACCAGCACCATCGCCGATTCCGCCGGCGGTTACGCCGGCTACAGCGTGATGCCGGCGGACAGCCGCGTGCTCACGGTGGAGTACAAGATGAACCTGGTCGCGCCGGCCCGGGGCGAGCTCCTTGTCGCACGCGGCAGCGTGCTCAAAGCGGGACGCACTCTCGTGGTGACGCGCGTCGACGTCGACGTGGTGGCGGCGGGCGAGGCGAAGCTGTGCGCCACGCTGCTGCAGACGTTGATCTGCGTGCAATGAAAGCTCGCAACGTCGACACTCGCAGCGGCCGCGGCGGCGTTAACGCGCAGAGGAGACGATGACGGCCGCCGCGTGCGCTTCGCTCGATTTCGGTCTCGGCGAGACGGCCGATCTGCTGCGCGCCTCGGTGGCGGCCTTCGCCGCCGACGAGATAGCGCCGCGTGCCGCCGCGATCGACCGCAGCAACGAGTTCCCGCGCGATCTGTGGCCGAAGATGGGCGCGCTCGGGCTGCTCGGCATCACCGTCGAGGAGCGTTACGGCGGCGCCGGCATGGGCTACCTCGAGCACGTCGTCGCCATGGAGGAGATCAGCCGCGCCTCGGCCTCGGTCGGCCTCTCCTACGGCGCGCACTCCAATCTCTGCGTGAATCAGATCCGCCGCAACGGCACCGAGGCACAGAAGCAACGCTACCTGCCGCGACTGATCGACGGCGAGCACGTCGGCGCCCTCGCCATGAGCGAGCCG
>JABAHR010012520.1_pt1 | contig 14044 bp, 18 predicted proteins | sample 7062101 | NCBI WGS metagenome assembly JABAHR01 (sample SAMN14534553, study PRJNA622989) | marine sediment metagenome | biome: marine biome [ENVO:00000428]; feature: marine pelagic biome [ENVO:01000023]; material: deep marine sediment [ENVO:00002113] | place: India: Gulf of Kutch | collected... | reverse complement strand
GGGCATCGCCGCCCTCCGCGTCCCGGCGACCGAGAACTTCGACGTTGGCCTGAAGTATCGCTACTTCACCACTGGCGATTTCAACGTCACCGACAACGCCGGCCGTTCGGCCGAGTTCGACATGACGACGCATTCGGCGCTGATCAGCCTGATCTACAACTTCGGTGGATCGGAGCCGCCGCCCCCGCCGCCTCCGCCCCCGCCGCCTCCGCCGCCTCCGCCGCCGCAGGCGGTGTGCAACGAGGGCCCGTACATCGTGTTCTTCGACTGGGACGAGTCGGACATTACGCCCGAAGCGGCCACCGTTCTGGATAGCGCGGTCACGGCTTACGGCGATTGCGGCACGGCTGCGATCATGCTCGCCGGTCACACCGACCGTTCGGGTTCCGTGGAATACAACATGGGCCTGGCCGAGCGTCGTAACGCCTCGGTTCGCGAGTACCTGACCGGCAGCGGCATCCCCGACGCACGCATCTCGAGCGAGGCGTTCGGTGAAAGCAACCCGCGCGTTCCCACCGCCGACGGTGTGCGCGAGCTGCAGAACCGCCGCGTGGAAATCACTTACGGTCCGGGTTCGGGCATGTAAGCGAGACCTGCACGGTCAAGCGAAAGGGGCCGGGAGGAAACTCCCGGCCCTTTTTCTGTGCGCCGCTCACTTGCTGCCGGCTCGTTCGCAACCCTGCCGCTGGCGGATCATGGCAGAAGTCTCGCGGCTTCCGTCATGCGTCCAGCCGGGCTCGCGCCAGATGTAGGAGAGCTTGTGCCGCCAGGGTGCGCGCACCACATCGCCAAGGATCGCCGCCCATTCATGGAAGGCTGCCTTCAGCAGGTTGAAACTGCCCAGCTGGCGCACCAGGCCGTAGCGGATGGGCTCGTCGCTCAGCTCCGCCTGGAAGGTCCCGAACAAGCGATCCCAGACAATGAAGGTCCCGGCGTAATTGCGATCGAGGTAGCGTGCATTGACGCCGTGATGGACCCGGTGATGCGATGGCGTGTTCATCACTGCTTCGAACCAGCGGGGCAGGCGGTCGATCGCTTCGGTGTGGATCCAGAACTGGTAGATCAGGTTGAAGGCCGCGCAGGTCAAGATCATGCCCGGCTCGAAGCCGATTGCCGCGAGCGGCAGGCGGAAGAGGAAAGCGAGGGCGATGAAGCCGGTCCAGCTCTGCCGCAGCGCGGTCGAAAGATTGTAGTGCTGGCTCGAATGATGATTGACGTGGCTGGCCCAGAACCAGCGCACGCGATGGGCGCTGCGGTGAAACCAGTAATAGGCAAGATCGTCGAGGACGAAGCACAGGGCCCACGCCCACCAGGCCCAGCCGATCTGCATTGGGGCGAGGCCATGCGCCAAGCCCAGCGCCATCGCCACGGCTCCTGCGGTAAGCGCCCCTGCTACCGTGCTACCCAGTCCAAGCAACAGCGAGACCGCCGTATCGCGCGGCTCATAGGCCCGATTACGCCTGCCGCGGTGCATCCACACTATCTCCGCACCGACCAGCAGCACGAAGATGGGAATGGCATAAGGGAGCGGGTCGAAATAGCTCATGCCGCCAGACCGGGCCCGGCGAGCAGGACCTCCCATTCTTTAGCTTCCCGTGCCAGATCGAGGGGCAGGGAGAGGTTTCCGTCCCTGACAATCAGCATGGCCCCTTCGCGGCGGCAAACCGTCGCATTGCCGAGCAGGCGGGCGATGAACTGCGCGCCATGGGGATGGACGAGCACGATCCGACCGTTGCTGTCGCGAAGTAATGCGCCATGGCCATTGCCGTCGATGGCGCAGCTGGTGGCGGCAAATCCCCCGGCAATCGAATCGGCAATCGCGCGCGCTTCGACTTCATCGCGCAAGGCGGGAAGGCCGGTCTGTCCGTAGCGCCAGGCGAGAAGGACGAGCAGGCCGATGGCCAGCAGAGACCCGGCAAGCTGCCAGGCCATGGTCATGGTCAGGAGGCGCTGCCGGCGGTGAGCTGTTCCAGCATCGGCCTGATCGGGCTGATGTCATATCCGGCGGCAGCTGCGGCCGAGGCGATCTCTGTCACATCGCGCCCTTGCTTCGCCTGCGCCAGCGACCACAGCAAGGTCGAGCGCGTGCCCGAACGGCAATAGGCCAGCACCGGTCCATTCGCCTTGCCGAGCGCTTCGGCCATGGCTTCCACCTGGGCGAGACTGAAGCCGGCATGGGTGATCGGAATGGCGCAGTAATCCATGCCGGCGGCGCGTGCGGCGGCCTCTATCTCGGCACCTGACGGCTGGTCATCCACTTCGCCATCGGGCCGGTTGTTGACGACCATGGTAAAGCCCTGCGTGCCAGCTGCCGCTACGTCTGCGGCATCGATCTGCGGGCTGGCCGAGACGCTGTCCGACAGTTTCCTGAAATCGCTCATGCTTCGCTCTCTCCTCCGCCTGCTTGCCTGCCGCGCCGGCGGCGATGGCGGTTTCGCTTGATCATGTTGAGGATCTCGACACCCACCGAGAATCCCATGGCGGCATAGATATAGCCCTTGGGCACGTGGAATCCGAAACCATCGGCAATCAGCACCAAGCCGATCATCACCAGGAAGGCAAGCGCCAGCATTACCAGCGTCGGATTGCGCTCGATGAAGCGTGCCAGCGGATCGGCGGCAAACAGCATGATCGCAACAGTTATGACGACCGCCGTGACCATGATCGGCACATGATCGGTCATGCCCACGGCGGTGAGGATGGAATCGACCGAAAACACCAGGTCGAGGGCAATGATCTGGACGATGGCGGCAGTGAAGGTGAGTTCGCCCATGCCCGGCGTCTTGTCGAGCAGGTCGCCGGAATTGTCCTCCGGCTCCATCGCGTGGTGGATCTCCTTGGTTGCCTTCCACAGCAGGAACAGCCCGCCGGCAAGCAGGATCAGGTCACGCCCGGAAAAGGCGGTTTCGAAACTTGGCTCGCCATAGGGATTGGGCGCGCCTTCGATGCCGAGGTCGAACAGCGGGGTCTGCAGGGTTACCAGCCAGCCGATCAGCATCAGCAGGGCGATGCGCATGCCGAGGGCCAGTATCAGGCCGATCCGCCGGGCCTTCGATTGCTGTTCGGGCGGCAGCTTGTTGGACAGGATGGCGATAAAGACGAGGTTGTCGATGCCGAGCACCACCTCCAGCACGACCAGAGTCAACAAGGCAGCCCAGGCTGCGGGATCGGAAAGCAGCGCCATAATCTCCATGATGAAACCTCTTGCCTAAACCAGGGTGCGGGACAAGCACCGAGAACACGTTCCGGGCCCTTGCAGGAATGTCACAGTTCCCAATTCTTAAATCATTCGCGTCGCGCCACTTTCTGCGATATAGAGCGCGCCAGGAGTTTTAGGCAGGTCCTTGGCTTCTGCTAGGCGAACTTTCGTCCGTGTCGCCCAGGTCACGTGAAGAGGACGGGTACTGAGGGTTATTAGAGTTCATGGGTTACGATAGAGGTCGTCGCGGCCGGGGGCGCGACAAGCGGGACGGTTTCGGAGAAGAAGGTTTCGATCCCTTTGGTGAGGGCGGCCCCGTGCCAGCGGGCGGCAATGACTGGAAGGGCGGTGGCGATCGCTTCGGCGGTGGTGACCGGTTTGGCGGCAACGACCGCTTCGGCGGCGAAGACCGTGGCCGTTTCAATGACGATCGCGGTGGACCGCGCGGCGGAGGCGACCGATTCGGTGGCCGCGGCGGCGGCGGTGGCGGTGGTGGACCGCGCGGCGGCGGGATGCCGGCGCAGGTCGTCGGCACCGGCCAGGGCAAGGTCAAGTTCTTCAACGGCCAGAAAGGCTTCGGCTTCATCCAGCAGGATGGGGGCGGAGAAGACGTCTTCGTCCACATCAGCCAGGTCGAGCGGGCCGGGCTGGAAGGCCTTGCCGAAGGGCAGGAGCTGCAGTTCAACCTGGTCGATCGTGGTGGCAAGGTTTCCGCTGCCGACCTGCAGGTCGTCGGCGATGTGATTCCTGTCCAGAAGCGTGGGCCGCAGCGCGAGCTGACTGGCGAAAAGGCCGTCGGTACGGTGAAATTCTTCAATAGTATGAAGGGCTTCGGCTTCATCACGCGTGACGATGGCAAGGAAGACGCTTTCGTCCACATCACGGCTGTCGAACGTTCCGGCCTGTCCGGAATCGAAGAAGGCGACCGCTTCGAATTCGATCTCGAGGTCGACCGACGAGGCAAGTATTCGGCCGTCAACCTGGTGCCGGTGCAGGGTTAAGCACGCGGGCACACGGAACCGGCGGCCGAAGTTTGACCGGCCGCCGCACCCGTCATAGATGGACCTATTCTGCGGCGGCCATTTGGCCGCCATTTGTCGTTTGAGTTTCTGTTCGAAGGAAGAGTTCCATGTCGATCACCCCTCTCATGCCGGTGTATCCGCGGTGTGGCGTTCGGCCCGTCAAGGGTGAGCATTGCCACCTGATTTCCGAGGACGGCACACGCTATCTCGATTTCGCTGCGGGTATTGCAGTGAACCTGCTTGGCCATTCGCATCCCGGCCTGATCGGCGCGATCCAGCGCCAGGCCGAAACGCTGATGCATGTCTCCAATCTCTATGGCAGCCCGCAGGGAGAGGAGCTGGCGCAGCGGCTGGTCGATGCGACCTTTGCCGACACCGTGTTCTTCACCAATTCCGGGGCCGAGGCCGTGGAAGCGGCAATCAAGACCGCCCGGGCCTATCACCAGGCCGAAGGCGGCGATGCGAATCGATTCGAACTGATCACCTTCAACAACGCCTTCCATGGCCGGACCATGGCCACGATCAGCGCCTCGAATCAGGAAAAGATGCACAAGGGTTTCGAGCCCCTGCTGCCGGGCTTCCGCTATGTCGAGTTCAACGATCTCGAAGGCGTGAAGGCGGCCATCGGTCCCAACACGGCTGGATTCATGGTCGAGCCGATCCAGGGAGAAGGCGGGATTCGCGTTGGCACGCAGGAATTCATCACCGGCCTGCGCGCGCTGGCCGATCAGCATGACCTGATGCTGGTCTTCGACGAGGTCCAGACCGGTGTTGCCCGCACCGGCACGCTCTATGCCTATGAGCAATACGGGATCGAGCCCGATATCATGGCCACCGCCAAGGGATTGGGCGGCGGGTTCCCGATCGGTGCCTGCCTGGCGACGGAAAGGGCCGCGCGCGGCATGGTGATCGGCACCCATGGCTCGACCTATGGCGGCAATCCGCTGGCCATGGCGGCCGGCGTGGCCGTGATGGATGAGGTCGCGAACGAGGAGTTCCTGGCCGAAGTGCGGGAAAAGGGCGAGCGCATTCGCACGCGGCTGGAACAGTTCATCGGCAATTATCCCGAACTGTTCGCAGGCGTGCGCGGCAAGGGCCTGATGCTGGGCCTGGAGATGAAGGTCGAGCCGCGTCCGTTCATGGTGCATCTGCGTGACAACCACCAGTTGCTGACGGTGGCCGCAGGCGACAACACGCTGCGGCTGCTGCCGCCGCTGGTGATCGGCGGTGCCGAGATCGACGAGTTCTTCGAGAAGCTCTCGGCCGGCGCTTCCGATTTCGAAGCAGGAGAGGGCTGATGGCTCAGCGGCATTTCCTCGATCTCGCCGATGCCGGCGGCAATGCCATTGCCGCGATGGTTCACGATGCCATCGAGTGCAAGGCGGCGCGCAAGGGCTGGGCCAAGGGGCGCGTCGATGCCGATGCGCCGCTCGCCGGGCGCGTTCTGGCGATGGTGTTCGAGAAGAATTCCACCCGGACGCGCGTGAGCTTCGATATCGCCATCCGCCAGCTCGGCGGGACGCCGCTGATCCTCGATTCGGGGACGTCCCAGCTGGGCCGCGGTGAGACCATCGCCGATACGGCGCGTGTGCTCGGGCGCATGTGTGATGCCATCATGGTGCGCACGGACGACCACGCCAAGGTCGAGGAAATGGCGCGCCATGCCGGGGTCCCTGTGATCAACGGGCTGACCGATCGATCCCACCCGTGCCAGATCGTCGCCGACCTGCTGACCATCATCGAGCATGGCAAGGCCTTGCCCGGCCTGCAGCTGGCGTGGCTGGGCGATTGCAACAATGTGATGAATTCGCTGGTCGAGGCTGCCGGGCTGATGAAGTTCGACATGCGCATCGGCACGCCCGCTGGCTATGTCCCCGAGGCGCTTTATGTCGATCGCGCGCGTGCGCAGGGTTCGGCGATCACCGTCACCCATGATGCGGCGGAGGCCGCGGCGGATGCGGATGTGGTGGTCACCGACACCTGGGTGTCGATGGGGCAGGATCATGCCGAGGAGAAGCTGGCGGAGCTCGCGCCCTACCAGGTCAATGCCGCGCTGATGTCAAAGGCGCGCGAGGATGCGAAATTCCTCCATTGCCTGCCGGCGCATGTCGGGGAGGAAGTGAGCGAGGAGGTCTTCGAAGGGCCGCAATCGGTCGTTTTCGACGAGGCGGAGAATCGAATCCACGCCCAGAAGAGCATATTGCTGTGGTGTTTCGGCCTGCTGGGAACCGAAGCGGGTTAACTTCCCGGCCCATCGTCCCCATCTTGGCCGCAATGGCAGACCGCATGGACCAGCAGCCGGAAACCGGCCTCGACCAGCTCCTCAGCTTCACCATCACCGACCGCGATTGTCGCGGCCGGGTGGTGCGGCTCGGTCCTGTTCTCGACGATATCCTCTCGGCCCATGACTACCCGCCGGCGCTCAAGCACGTGCTGGCCGAAGCCCTGGTGGTGACCAGCCTGATGGGCGGGTTGCTGAAGGAGGAAGGCGACCAGCTGACCATGCAGGCGCAGACCGAAGGCGGCGTGATCGACCTTCTGGTGTGCGACTACCGCGATGCCCAGTTGCGCGGCTATGTCCAGTATGAGCGCGAGCGCTTCGATGCGCTGGGCTCGGACCTTTCGCTGCAGGCGCTGTTCGGCAAGGGCTATCTGGCGATTACCTTCGACATCACCCGCAGCGGTCAGCGCTACCAGGGCGTTGTGCCACTCGAGGGCGCATCTCTGGCCGAAGCCGTGGAGCACTATTTCGCCCAGAGCGAGCAGGTGCCCACGCTCATCCGCACGGCAGTTCGCTCCGGCGCGTCTGGGTGTAGTGCGGCGGGTATGCTGGTCCAGCATCTTCCGGAAGGCGAGGACGGGCGCGAGCGCCTGCATGCAAGGCTTGACCATCCGGAATGGGAGCATGTCGCTGTTCTCGGCCGCAGCCTCAGCGATGATGAACTGATCGAGCCGGAGCTGTCGCTCGAAGCGCTTGTCTGGCGGCTCTATCACGAGGAGCGCGAAGTGCGCGTGATGCAGGGGCCGGTGCTGTCGAAAGGCTGCCGCTGCACGGAAGTGCACTTCGAGGAAGTGCTGGCGCGCTTCCCCAAGGAAGATCGTCGCGACATGGCCGATGAGAACGGCATCATTCTCATCGATTGCGCGTTCTGTTCGCGCCAGTTTCCGATCCAGGATTGAACGTTTCGTCGTACGTACAAGTCAATTGGTCGTTCATGTTCGTCGTGATATGGTCGATCGCGAAACATGGGCTTTGGAGGTTTGATGGGCAGGAAGTGGGCAATGCGCTTGGCAGTGCTCGTCGCGGCAATGACGGCCGCGGCGTGGCCGGCTGCTGCCCAAGCTCCGGAACTGGCCATGCTCGATTCGCTGAAGCGTGGCGGCTGGGAATTCCGTGTCCGTTCCGATGGCAGCGAACAGCGCCTGTGTGTCCAGACGGGGCGCGAATTCATCCAGCTGCGCCATCGGCAGAGGGGTTGCAGCAGCTTTGTCGTGCAGGATGACGCCAACGAAGTGACCGTGCAGTACACCTGTCGTGGCGATGGCTATGGCCGCACCACAATCAGGCGAGAGGGAACCGGGCTGGTGCAGATCAGCAGCCAGGGAATCCAGGGCGGCACTCCCTTTTCGATCCAGGGTGAGGCTCGCCACACCGGCGGCTGCTAGATCCTTCGGCCTTGCCGATCACGCCAGACCTGCCTAGCCCTTCGCAGATGGCGGATATGCAAGCTAGTGCAGTAGTGCTCCTCTCCGGCGGCCTCGATTCGATGGTCGCTGCAGGGATCGCCCGCGAGCAGGGCTTTGCCGTCAACGCCCTCACCATCGATTACAACCAGCGGCATCGGCGTGAGCTCGAATCCGCGCGGGCCATTGCCAAGCGCCTCGGAGCGGAACGGCACGTCATCCTGCCGCTCGACCTGACCCAGTTCGGCGGCTCTGCACTTACCGACGATATCGATGTGCCCAAGACGGGGGTGGGAGAAGGCATTCCGGTCACCTACGTGCCGGCGCGCAACCTCGTATTCCTCTCGCTGACGCTGGCCTGGGCTGAAGCGATCGGCGCGCACGACATCTTCATCGGCGTCAATGCGCTCGATTACTCGGGTTATCCGGATTGTCGCCCTGACTTCATCGCCAGCTTTGCCGAAACCGCGCGGCTGGCGACGCGAGACGGAATGGAAGGGGAGGGTTTCCGCATCCACGCTCCGCTGCAGCACTGGGGCAAGGCAAGGATAGCCGAGGAGGCGTTTCGGCTGGGCCTTGAACCGGCGATGAGCTGGTCATGCTATGATCCAGCGCCGGATGGCAGGGCCTGCGGATTGTGCGATAGCTGCCGCTTGCGGCGCAAGGGGTTTGCCGAGGCAGGGCTCGTCGATGGCACTTCATATGCCAGCGATGCGATGGAGGCCTGATGGAGGCGGCAGACGATCCTGAGCAAAAGGTCCCGGCATACAGTTGGTACGCGCTGGGCCTGCTGTTCGTCGTCTATCTCGTAAACTTCGTCGACCGGCAGATCCTGTCGATCCTCGCCAATGACATCAGGGCGGACCTGGGGATCGACGATGCCCAGCTCGGCTTCCTCTACGGCACCGCCTTTGCCATTTTCTATGCGCTGTTCGGAATACCGCTCGGTCGGCTTGCCGACGGCACCTCCCGTGTCCGCCTGCTTTCGCTGGGGCTGGCCCTGTGGTCGATGATGACCATGCTTTCCGGTCTTGCCCGCAACCTAACGACGCTGACAGTGGCACGGATCGGCGTGGGCATCGGCGAGGCTTCCGCCAACCCTTGCGCCTATTCGCTGATTTCCGACTGGTTCCCCAAGCGCATCAGGGCGACGGCCCTGTCGATCTATTCCTCCGGACTCTTCGTAGGGAGCGGATTGTCGCTGCTGATAGGCGGGGCCATCGTCGAGCGCTGGAACGCGGCCTTTCCCGATGGCAGTGCGCCCTTGGGGCTGGCGGGGTGGCAGGCGGCTTTCATCTGCGTCGGCCTGCCCGGCGTGGCGCTGGCTATCTGGGTGCTGACCCTGCGCGAACCGGCGCGCGGCGCACTGGACGGGCATGAAGCAGGGAACAATCCGCGCGCCTGGCAGGAATTCCTTCAGCGGGTGGTGCTGATCGTGCCGCCGCTTACACTGATTGGCGCGGCACGGCGCGGGCCGAAGGCGGTTTTGGTGAATCTCGTGGTTGCCGCATTGCTTGCCGTCTCGGCCATTGGCGCATCGTGGGTTTTCGGAAACAGCCAGCAATTCTGGTTTGTCGCCGTGGGGTATTACTCCGTCTTCAGCTGGGCTTGCGCGCTGAAAGCGGAGGACAGCGAAACCTTCTCCATGACCTGGGGCGCACCGGCCTTCATGGCCATCGTGCTCCTTTATGCGGCCGATTGTTACATCGGCTATTCGATCACCTATTGGGCGGCGCCCTATGCCGAACGCAGCTTTGCCTTTTCCAAGACCGAGCTTGGCTGGCTGGTCGGAGCGCCCAATGCGCTGGGCGGCTTTCTCGGCGTCATCATGGGCGGATGGCTGGCAGACCGGCTGGCACGGGTGATCCCGGGCGGGCGGGTGCTGGTCGCCGCCATTGCTCTGCTTGTCTCGGTGCCGCTGCTGTTGATTGGCTATACAACCGGATCGAGTACGCTTTTCCTAGTCTGCAACTTCCTTGCCCAGCTGGTTACGGCTTCGGCCCTTGGGGCATGTGCCGCAGCGAGCCTCGCCATCGTCCGGCCACGCATGCGCGGCACGGCGACCGCAGTCTTCCTGCTTGGCGCAACACTGTTGGGTCTGGCATTCGGCCCCTTCGTGGCCGGCCTGATTTCGGCCACCACTGGCAATCTTGCGAATGGCGTCATGTTCTCGCTCGTCGTCGTGGTCCCGGGAATGATGGCGCTGGCGTTTGCGGTGCGTCGCTATCCGGCGGCGCTGTCCAGGCTTGCTGCGCCTGCGGGATAGCGCCGGTCAGATGCCATGACGAGAGGGTTAGACTGTCGGCAATATGCCGGCGGCCACCAGCGCCGCCACCAGCTCGGTAATCGCCGTGCGCGCTTCGGCATCGACGATCGTGCCGCCGGTCGGATCGGTTACGCCCGTGGCCGATATCCAGCCGCCCAGATAGCGGCGGGACTGCCCGCTGGTCTTGTCGAACAGGACGAGTCCGTCCTGCGGCGTGACAAACACCCATGTGCCGCCCTGGTTGCAGGCAATATCGCCTGCTTGGCTGACCCAATCCCCGGTCGGGGTGCTGCCGACCAGCCAGCACTCGCCATCCGTTGGAGTTGCCGGCGGATCGTTTGCCTCTCCCTCGATCACCGGGTGGAGCAGCATGTCGGCGAGCGAGTGCGCCTCGTTGACGAAGAACTCCTTCTGCGACTGTCCGGCAGCCATGGCTGTGTTCAGGCCCGCGCAGGCTTTCCGGCTCGCCGGCCGAATAGAGGAAGGCCTGTGCACCATTGGGCCAGGTAAGGCGTCGGAGCGATGCCTCGAAGCGCGGCCTGGTCGCATTGGATGAACAGGCGAGCAATCCGCTTTCTCCTTCCACCATGACCGCGCGCGCCTCGCCGATCGAGGAGCCGACCAGGGCGATGCGCGCGTCGGGATTGCAGCGCGCGACCTCGCCGATCCACTCGGCCCCGGCCCGCGTCTTGCCGAACCCGCGTCCGGCACAAATCATCCACACGCGCCAGTCACCATCGGGCGGCATTTGCTCGTCACGGGCCCAGAAGGGCCAGTATGCGGCGAGCTTGCGCCGTTCGGGCTCGCTCAATTCTTCCAGCAGGTGCTGACGTGACGACGGCGCAAGGCTGGCGAGCCAGCGCAGGCGGTCATCAGCTTCCATCGCTGCCCCGTGCATCCTCGGCCAGCATCTGCGCCACGGCGGCTTCGCGCGAGCGCATGGCGTCGATCTTGGCGTTGAGCGAAGCGAGGACGCTTTCCTCGTCCTGCTCGGACTCCAGGGCCCGTTCGCGGGCTATCGTTTCGCTGTGCAGCGCCAGCAGCCGCAAGGCATTGGCGATATCGAAACGATTGTCGTCCTTGGCCACGCCGAAGCGCAGGCGATGGAGGGTTTCCATTTCGAGGTGCTCGTAGCCTTCCAGCAATGCCTGGCGCCATTCCTTGCGGAAGGCGGGATCGTTGCGGCGCAAGCGATATGCGCGCGAGGTGCAGACGCCGGCTTCGCGCACCGAGGCGCTGACATTGGATGTTTCGGCCAGGCACTCGAGGAATGTCTTGCGCCAATGGCTGTTCGGCGCCTTCTTTCCGGTCTTGCTGCGGTCTCCCTTGTTTCTCTCTTCCCTTGTCCGGGCGCGCGCAGGCGCACCCCGCTGGCTTTTCGCCTCGGTCACATGAAACTCCGTCCAGTGGGGAATGCGACAGGCGGTAATCCCGACTCGCTCTATCGCGATGTTCGATTTATGTACCCAAACAGCGTTACAATGTCAATAGAAAAGTGCCAAATAGGTTATCTTTTCCTGCTTGCGCGGGAGTCCGTGCTGGCTTAACGCCGCTAGATTCCTCGCGAAAACGAAAGAGAAGATGGCCTGGCTGCGCGCTCTTTATAACTGGACCATGGACAAGGCCTCGCATCCGCATGCGGTGTGGTGGCTGGCCGCGTTCAGTTTCATGGAATCGAGCTTCTTCCCGATTCCGCCACATCCACTGCTGGGCCTGATGTGCCTTGCCGAACCGAAAAAGGCGTTGCGCTATGCCTTCGTCTGCGCTGCCTGTTCGGTGATCGGCGGCCTGTTCGGCTATGCCATCGGTTATTTCCTCTACGAGACGATCGGCGAATGGCTGATCGCGACACTCGGCCTCAGCCAGGCCTTCCCCAAGGCGGCTTGCTATTTGCGGGAGTATGACTGGGAAGTGATCGTCCTTGCCGGCACCACGCCGGTGCCGTTCAAGCTGCTCACCATTACCGCCGGCTTCATCGAAATGTCGATCGTCAGCTTTACGCTGGCAAGCATCGTCGGCCGCGGCTTCATTTTCATGCTGGTAGGCGTGCTCTTCCGCCTCTTCGGAGCGCCTATCAAAGCCTTCGTCGACAAATATCTCGGCACGCTCACCGCCGTCTTCGTCGTGTTGCTGATCGGAGGATTTGTCATAATTTCGCAACTTGAAGCTGGTGACGGTTCATCCACCGAGCGTTGCGACCAGGTCACCTCGCTCGAGCAATTGTAAACCTGGGACGCGGGAAGCACTGCCAGTTTGCTGATGCGCAACATACTCTTCCTCTGCACCGCCAATTCCGCTCGTTCGATCCTTGCCGAAGCAATCCTGGACCGATTCGGCGAGGGGCGCTTCTGCGCCTTTTCGGCCGGCAGCAAGCCCCGCAGCGTGCCCAATCCGCTGGCGCTGCAGCTGCTCGAAGCAAAGGGGCATGATGTCTCGCAATTGCGCTCGAAAAGCTGGGATGAGTTTGCCGGAGAGCGTGCCTGGCCGATGCACGCCGTCATTACCGTGTGCGACAATGCCGCCGCCGAAACCTGCCCCGTCTGGCCAAAAAGCGAGCAGGGTCTCCGTCCGGTGCAGGCGCATTGGGGAATTGCCGATCCAGCAGGCGAAAGCGATGATGGCGAACTTGCCGGGTTTGCAACCGCCTACCGCCGGCTGAGCGAACGAATCGAGGCGATGCTGGAACTGGATGAAGAGAAAATGACCGAGCGCGAATGGCGCGATGCGCTGATGCAGATCGGGCGCGAGAGCGAAGGAGCGACCGGCAATGGCTGAGATTGCCCTTCCACGCCGCTTGCTGGCCGAGGCGCTGGGCAGCTTCTTCCTCTTCGCCGGCGTGCTCGGATCGGGCGTGATGGCGGAGAACCTTGCTGGCGGGAATGTCGCCATTGCCTTGCTCGCCAATACTGCGGCGACCGGCGCAATCCTGTATGTCATCATCGCAATGTTCGGACCCGTATCGGGGGCCCATTTCAATCCGGCGGTCACGCTCTCCTTCGCCTTGCGCGGCGAGTTCAAATGGCGAGATGTCCTGCCATATATCGCCACCCAGCTCAGCGCCGGCGCCATCGGCGCTTTCGTGGTCCATTTGATGTTCGACCTGCCGATCCTGCAGTTTTCAACCAGGGAGCGCGCCGGTATCGGGCAATGGACGGGTGAGCTGGTGGCAACGTTCGGACTGGTGCTCGCCATCCTTGTCGTATTGCGTCACCGGCCCGGCGTGGTGCCGGCGGTGGTCGCGCTCTATATCAGCGCGGCCTACTGGTTCACCTCTTCCACCAGCTTCGCCAACCCGGCGATCACCGTGGTGCGCAGCCTGTCCGACACGTTCGCCGGCATCGCCCCGACAGACGTTCCGGCCTTCATTCTCGCGCAATTGCTGGGCGCCCTGCTGGCGGTGGGCTGCGCCCGCGTGCTGCTGGGGAAGGTCGCCACCGGCTAGATAATCCCGACGGACTTGCCGGCGCGTTCGAACATGCCGAGGATGGTCTCGACCTCCTCCTCGCTGTGTTCGGCGCAAAGCGAACAGCGCAGCAAGGTCATGTTGGCAGGGGTTGCCGGCGGACGGGCAAGATTGACGTACAGCCCCTCCTTCAGCAGCGCTTCCCACATCGCTGCGCCGCGTTCGAGATCGGGCATGATCACCGCCACGATGGCGCTTTGCGGTTCCTTCGTACCGAGCTCGAACCCGAGCTGCGTGAGGCCGCCGTGCAGGCGCTTGGAATTCTCCCACAGGTGGGCGCGCTTGCTGGAGCCGTGCATCAGCTTGCGGATAGAGGTGGCGGCCGTCGCCACCACGCTCGGCGGCAGGCTGGCGGTGAAGACATAGGGCCGGCAGACCAGCCGCATGATCTCGAACTTGGGATGGTTGGA
>JABAHR010005958.1_pt1 | contig 14048 bp, 13 predicted proteins | sample 7062101 | NCBI WGS metagenome assembly JABAHR01 (sample SAMN14534553, study PRJNA622989) | marine sediment metagenome | biome: marine biome [ENVO:00000428]; feature: marine pelagic biome [ENVO:01000023]; material: deep marine sediment [ENVO:00002113] | place: India: Gulf of Kutch | collected... | reverse complement strand
GGCGCTGAGTCATGTCGAGGGCGAGCGGGTTGCGGCGCGCTGGCTGTCCGAGACCCAGGTGGGGCGAGACCGGATCACTCTGGCGCTGCCGCGCTCGGACAGCGACCTCGGCCCCGGCGACGTGATCGAGGTGCCGCTCGGCAACGGCCCGCAGCGTTTTCGCATCGACCGGGTCGAGGAGACCTCGGCGCGGCAGGTCGAGGCGGTGCGGGTCGAGGCCAGTGTCTACCGACCGCAGCCGGATGTGCCCGAACTGATCGTCGGACGGGCACGGCCGGGGCAGGGACAACCCCATGTCGAATTCCTCGACCTGCCGCTGCTGACCGGCGAGGAGGACCCCTACGCGCCCTGGATCTCGGCCACCCGGGAACCCTGGAACGGGCCTTTGGCGGTGTTCGCGGCGCCGCAGGACTATGCGTATTTCCAGGCAGCAGAGATCACCCGCAGCGCGACCGTGGGTACGACGTTGACGGCACTGGCGGGCGCTGCGCCAGGACGCTGGGCCGAGCAGTCGGTCGATCTGCGCCTGTCCTCGGGGGCAGTGGAATCCCGCCCGGCACTCGATGTGCTCAACGGCGCCAATGCGGCGGCGCTGCGGCATGGCGGTAGCGGCGATTGGGAGGTGATCCAGTTCCGCGATGCCGCGCTGATCGGGCCCGAGACCTACCGCTTGTCGCGGCTGATCCGCGGCCAGTCGGGCACCGACGGGGCGATGCCCGACCTGCTGCCGGCGGGCGCGGATTTCGTGCTGCTCGACGGTGCGGCGGAGCAGGTGCCGCTCGGCCTCTCGGCGTTGGGGCTGGAGCGGCATTATCGTGTCGGCCCGGCAACGCGCGGCTATGACGACCCGTCCTACGCGCATCTGACGGCGACGCCGACCGGCGTCGGCTTGCGGCCCTATGCGCCCGCGCATCTGCGCGCGGAGCGCCAGGGGAATGGCGACATCGCGCTCAGATGGATACGGCGCACCCGGATCGGCGGCGATAGCTGGACGTCAGCCGAGGTGCCGCTTGGCGAGACGGCGGAGTCCTATCGCGTCAACATCCTGCTTGGCGGCAGCGTGGTGCGCGAACTGAGCGCGAGTACGCCCGGGACGACCTATTCGGCGGCGGCGCAGGCCGCCGACGGGGCGACGGGCGCAATCGAATTTTCTGTGGCCCAGCTGTCCGAGATTTACGGACCCGGGGCCGAGGCAAGGATCTCTTTCAATGGCTGATACCTACAACCTCTCGCTGCCTTTGCTTGCGGCGGCGCAGGCTCAGAAGCACGTCACCGTCAATGAGGCGCTGGCGATCCTCGACAGCGTCGCCCAGATGCGCGTGGTCAGCGCCGCATTGACCGCGCCGCCGGGCGCCCCGGCGGATGGCGAGGCCTATATCGTGCCGACCGGAGCCTCGGGTGCTTGGGAGGGGCAGCAGACCGCGGTTGCGGTCCATGCCAATGGGGGATGGATCTTCCTGCCCGCGCGCGCAGGCTGGGAGGCCTGGGACGAAAGCACCGGGCGACGGCTGTTCTTCGATGGCACGGCGTGGCGCGCGGCGCAGGCGGTCAGCGCGCCCGGCGGCGCGCTGACGCTGGGCCAGGTGCTGGAGGTAGACCATGCGTTGGCCAACGCCGCCTCGTCGACCATCTCAGCGGCGATTCCCGACAAGTTCGTGGTGCTTGGTGTCACGGCACGGGTGATCGTCGCGATCACCGGTACCGGTGGCAGCTGGAGCCTGGGCGTGCCGGCGGATGCCGGGCGTTACGGCGCCGGGCTGGGGGTGGCGCAGAATGCCTTTGCACAGGGTGTCACCGGCCAGCCGCAGGCCTATTACGGCGGCACGGACCTGGTGCTGACCGCAGGCAGCGGTGCCTTCACCGGGGGCGTGGTGCGGCTGGCCATCCACGGCTGGTCGATCGAGCCGCCGGGGGCGGTGTGATCCGATGCTTCGGCGGATAGCGGGTCGGCTGAGATTGCGGTTGGGGTGCCTCGGGCCGGCAGGGCAGGGGCTGCAATGGGTGATTACCTGCCGTCCGCGCTGAGCCGGCGGCGGCTCAGGCGGGGTCCGGGTGCTTGAAGCCGGCCTCGCGCTCGAGGGCGATCGAGGCGGTTTCCACCGTGTCGCGCAGCCGCGCCATGAACTCGTCGATCGGCAGGCCGGGCGGGATCTCGGGCAGGTATTCGACCACCGCCAGCCCGGGGCGGCGATGAAAGCTCTTTCGGCCCCAGAAGACCCCGGCATTGGTCGCCGCCGGGATACAGGGCACGCCGCGACGCTGGTAGAGCACTCCGGCGCCGATCTTGTACGGCATCTTCACCCCCGGCGCGACGCGCGTGCCCTGGGGATAGATCACCAGCTGGCCCGGCGTGTGCGATTCCTTCTCGACCGAACTGACCATCGCCTTCATCGCCCTCGACTTCTTGCCGCGGGCCACCGGTGTGGAGCCCATGCGCAGCGCATAGAGGCCGAGTATCGGCGCCCAGCGCAGCTCCTGCTTCATGATGAAGCGGGGCCGGCGCAGGTGGGCGCAATGGACCAGGATGTCCAGGAACGATTGGTGCTTCGAGCCGATCATGACGTCTCCGGTCGGGACCGGGCCGCGGACCTCGGTGCGCAGACCGCAGATCACCCGCAGCAGCCAGAGCGAGATCCGCGAGAAGCTGCGGATCGTCCAGTAGGTGCCACCACGGGAATAGAGCGCGAGCGGCAGGCACAGGATACCCATCACCACCATCAGCGACAGAAACAGCGCGTCGAAGATCAGCGAGCGGATCAGCAGCATCGAGGTCTCCTAACGGATGCGCGCGAGCACGCGGAAAGCCGCCGCGCGGGTGGCCGCGAAGGCAATTACCGCGGCTGCTGGGGGAATCGCAAGCAGCGCGATCCAGCCGGCCGCTCCGGTCGGGCGCAAGGTTCCTGCGCCTTGCGGCCCGCCGCCGAAATCGAGCGCGAGCACCAGCGCGATCCCGACCGCTGTGCCAACCAGGGCGCCCGAAAGCGTGCGTAGGGTCATCCGGCGCACGAAGGCCCGCGCGATATAGGCGTCGGTGGCCCCCAGCAGGCGCAGGGTCTCGATCACCCGGACATGCATCGCCAGCGAGGCGCGCGCGGCGATGGTCACCACGATCCCCATCACCGTCAGCGCAATCGCCAGCACCGCCGTGGCCAGACCTCGGATCTGCGTCGTCGCATCCTCGATGCGCGCGCGCCAGTCGGTGTGACGGTGATACAGCGCGCCGGGCAATTCCCCCTTCAGACGATTGTCGAGCGCGGCGCGATCGAGCGTCGGGGTTTCCTCGACCGCGATCAACACCGGCAGGTCGAGCGCCTCGAGCAGTTCGGCCTCGCCGATCCAGGGTTCGAGCAGCCCTGCGGTCGCCTCGGGCGTCAGCGCCTCGGCGCTGGCGATGCCTTCGGTCTGGCGCAGGATCGTCACCGCGCGCCGGGCGTCCTCGGTCGCCGTCGGTCCGCTCAGTTCCAGCGTGGCAGAGCCCGCCAGCAACACCGACCACCGCTCGGCGGTGCGGTTGGCGGCAAGCGCCAGTGCCAGCGCGCAGACGGCGAGAAAGGCCATAGCCGTGGCCGCCGCGCCGGTCAGGTACCCGGTGGCGCCGCTGGGCGGCACGGTGGCGTCGGCCGTGGGCTCGCGGCGGAGCAGGCGCAGGTCGATCTTCACAGGTCGGACCCCGCCTTGATCATCCGGCCCCCGGTCAACCGCAGCACACGCACCGCAGTCTCGGATTTCGCGGTGCGGATCAGGTCCAGGTCATGGGTGGCCACGAGGATCGTGCGGCCGAGCTTGTTCAGCTCGATCAGCAGACCCAGCAGCCGCTTGCCGGTTTCCTGGTCGATGTTGCCGGTGGGCTCGTCGGCCAGCAGGATATCGGGCGAGAGCATCACCGCGCGCGCCAGCGCCGCGCGCTGGCGTTCGCCGCCCGAGAGCTGCGGCGGGCGCGCATCGGCCCGGTTCGCGAGGCCGATCCAGGACAGCAGGTCATTGATGTCGCCCTCGTGCTCGGGCCGCTTGCGCCCGGCGACCTCCAGCGGCAGCCCGATATTGCGCCGGATGTCGAGATGGTCGAGGAACTGGCAATCCTGGTGCACGATGCCGATGCGCTGGCGCATCTGTGCCACCTTGTTCCGATCGAACTGCCGCGCATCCTCGCCGAACAGCGTGATCCGACCCTTGTCCGGCAGCGCCTGCAGCGTGCACAGCCGCAGGAAGGTCGTCTTGCCCGAACCGGATGGGCCGGTCAGGAAATAGAAGCCTCCCTCGTCCAGCCGCACGCTCAGATCAGACAGGATCGGACGGCTGTCATAGCCGAATCTGACGTCTTCGAAGGCGATCACCGAGAAGTCCCTTTTTCGCGGACAATCGCAGAGCCGCGCGGCGGGAGCAACCGCCAAGCTGCGGGTTGAAACGCCCTCCAAGCTGGGTAATGATCGGCGCGTCCCGGCCCATAGCGGTCACGTCATACCCAGGAGTGACGATGCGCCTCGTCTGTCCGAATTGCTCTTCCCAATACGAAGTCGACATATCGCTGTTCCCGGACGAAGGACGTGAGGTTCAGTGCTCGAATTGCGAGGAAATCTGGTTCCAGTACCCCGTCGAGGACGAAAAGCCCCTGCGGCTGGATGCGCTCGCCGACGACGACGACATCGCGCCCCCCGCGCGGCCGTCGCAGCGGCTGGCGGATGACGAGCAGCGCGAGCTCGCCGCGGCGGTGCAAGAAGAACTTGCCGCCCGGGACACCAATGTCGAGCGGCCCAGGAGCCGCCGCAAGATCGAGCGCAAGGATGAACCGGTCGCCGACGACGACATCCTGTCGCAACTGCGCGAGGAGATCGCGAAGGAAGGCGGCAATTTCGAGGATGGCGGTCCGACGATGTCCTCCAAGCGCAACCTCGAGAAGGCGGCCCAGCATGCCGGCATCGCCGTGGATGACCAGCCCGGCCCGACCGGCCGGCGTTCGGACGTATTTCCGGACGACGACAAGCGGGCCAGCGACAAGGGCAAGGGGCGCAGGTCGCGCCGGAGCGACAAGAAACCGAAGCGCGAAAAGCGTCCGCGCAGCGGCAACCTGGCAGCCGCGCTGCGCGATATCGATGCAGCCGAAAAACGCGCTTCGATGGGATTTCGCCACGGATTTCTGACCGCGGTGATCGTGGTGATGCTCGGCAGCGGCGTCTACATGTTCAGGGGCGATATCGCCGAGGCCTATCCCCCGGCAGCGCCCTGGCTGGCGCAGTACGACGAGCTGGTGATCCAGGGCCGCATCCAGGCCGAAACGCTCTATGTGGAATATCGACCGGTGGTCCAGGATCTGATTAATCAGGCCAGCGCGGCCGTGGGCGAACTGACTTCGGGCGGTGAACCCGCGGCCGAATAGCCGCATCCACCAGAACTACCGAGACGCAATCTTGATGCTGCGGCCGCAGGCCTCGGGCCAGGCTCTGATCCGGTGCCCGTTGCAAGCCGTGCCCCGAGCCACGCCGTCGCGCAAGCCTGGTCAAGCCGCACAGGCCAGGTCCTCTAGGCCGGAGAATTGCACCGCGCGTTCAGGTCATAGGGCGGCAGATGCACGAAGCTGTAGGGCGGAAACGGCCCCGAAAGCTCGGCGGTGACGGCGCTGAGGGCAGGGGCCTGCATGCAGGTGAGAGTCTCGATCCGCTGGACCAATGCCGACTGGTCAGACGGTGCATGCAGCAGCGACAGGTCGCAGCCGCCATCGAAGGCGTAGAAGGTACTGGCCTGGGTCAGCGGCTCCGCCGGCGCCGCGAGGCGATGCGCCAGTGCCGCCAATTCCTCCTGCCGGATCATTTCCTCACACAACTGCACGTCGCACCGATGCTGCCAGTCTCCCTCCTCGACCACGGGCAGGCTGGGCGACCGGCTCGGCTCCTTCCATGAGAGCGTCAGGATCGTCTCCTGCCGGCCACCGACACGAAGGATCAGCTCCTGAAGCTCTTCCTGCTGGTCCGCGACATATTCCGCCAGTTCGAGCTGCGAGATCCTGGTCGGCGCCACCGGAACGAAATCGGGCATCGCCAGGGTGCAGGCCCGGCAGATCGCCATAAGCGTGGCCTGGTCCGGGCGCTTGCCTTCGTTCAGGGTGATTGCGCTGAACCGGCCTACCGGTACGGCGCGGGTCCAGAATGGGCTGTGCGAGGGGCTGGCGAGGGTCAGGCCGATCAGGGTGAGCATTTCGTCCGTCATCTAATGGGTCCCGCGATCGGGAACGTTTCGTCCTGGCCTCTTGGCGAACCGGCGATCAGCTGCCACGGCCAACGGGGCAGCCGCGGAAATTGTCTGAGCAGGGCCGGAAATGTCGCGCAATGGTTCCTCCGTCGGTGCGGATAGCCGTGTCAGGTTAGGAAGCACGCGGTTAGAATTTCGTGAATCGCCCAAAGCCGGTCGCCGCAGGCCAATTTCGGAAGGTCATTCTTTGTGTGGCGAGACCGGCCACGTGTCGCGAAAGACACGGATCGCCGCATCGGCCGGTCTTGGTGCTTACTTTAACGAAATCATAAACAACTCACTGTTCCTTAACCCAGTGCGCCCGGTTTTCGCGCACGGTTTGTGCAGGAATCCCTGATGCTGGACCGCCTCTTGTTCTCGCTCGGCTCCGCCGCAATCGGCGGCGTGCTGATGTATCTGCTCTGGAGCTTCGCGACCCGCCGCCTCGCCAGACGTCGGGTGGTCCGTCAGGCCGCGCGCGCGGAAACGCCTCGCCAGCAGCAAGCCGCCGAGGCTCCGGCGCAGAGGCCGGAAATGCCGCGCATGCCCGCCCAGACGATGGAAGGGTTGTCCGATATCAAGAACAGCCTGGCCGAATTGGCGCGCGCCCAGGTCGCAATCATGGAGCATCTGGAAGAGGCGCGCGATGACCCGGGCAATGCCGATGATGACGAAGACCGGGTCACGGCGCGGCTCGTCGCCCTGTCGGCCAAGCTCGACGCGATGGCCGAGCGAATCGCGCCGGAGAAGGCAGTCGCCGATGGCATGGATGCGCTCGACGGCCGCCTCGCCGCTATCGAGGACCGTCTCGGGGCGCTCGGCGCCGACGAGGATTCCGCTGGCCGCGACGAAGCCCTGGCCGAGGTCATGGATGCGCTGGCAACCCGGCTGGAAGGCGTCGAAACAGGCCTGGGGAACGTATTGAACCAGGTCGCCGCTGCCAGCGCCGATGCAGGCGATGCCGACGCCCAGGCCGACGCGCTGCGTGCGGTCCTCGAGTCGGCGCTTCCGGTGGACGCGCTTTCCAGGCTCGAAGGCCGCCTCGGCGCCAAGCTCGCGGCGCTGTCGGAGCGGCTCGAGACGTCCGGGGCGGCATCGGCCGAAATGCCCACCGCGCTGGACGGACGGCTCGGCGCGATCGAGGCGCAGCTTGCGGCCGTCGCGACGCAGCGGGACGGGCAGCGCGCGGCCCTCGAAAGCCTTTCCGCCGGCCTGGCCGGACTGAAAGAGCAGCTCGAGCGCCCCGCCGAGATCGCATTTTCCGAAGAGGCGCTGTCCGAATTGCAGGACAGCCTGCGGGCCATGCTCGCGGAGTCCGGCGAGCTTGCGGGGCAGGGAACGGCGCTGGCCAAGACCCTCACCGCGCTTGAGACGCGCCTGGATCGGATGCAGGGCCAGCTGGACGAGCTGACCTCGGAACGGTCGGTGGGCCGTACGCTCGAGATGATCGGCGCGATTTCGACCCTGCAGACCGACACCGCCCGGCTGAAGGGCGGGATCGAGCAGGGCTTCGACCAGATCGGTGAAATCACCGGCGACTCGGCCGAGCGGATCGCGGCGCTTGCCGCGCGGATTGCCGCGCTCGAGGCGCAGATCGAGGCGTCGCATGGTGGCGGTGGCTCCGAAGACGCTTCGGCACTGGCCCAGGCGATCGCGGAGCTGATAGCCGACCGTCTGGCTGCCGCTGCGGCCATGATCGAGCCAGAGGCGGAGTCACGACGCGATGCCGATGCCGCGCCGGCCGAATCCGCGGTTTCGGCGGCTTTCGGGGCGGCGGATGCCGATGATGCCCCGGCGGCCCCCGAACCTTCGGCGCCACAGATGCCGACGCTTCTGCCGTCAGCCGCGGCGCTCGAGGAAACCGACACGCAGGGTGACGACGCGCGCGTCGGGCATCCGCGGCCGACCAGCCTGGCCGCACATCCGCGCGGCGGCGCCGAGTTCGCCCGTGTCGAATCTGCGATGCTGCGGGCACGCCCCGGTCTTGCCGCGGTCATTGGCCAGCACGCGCATCAGAAGCCCAATGGCGGCGAATTCTGACGCCTTAAGCCTGAATTCACGGCCGCCCGCGCAACCGCTCTTGGTCAGTTGACGTGGGCGGGGTCGCCGCGGCGCCGCGTGACTGCGGGGCATTCTCCGGCGAATGCCACTCGGACCGACGTCATTGCGTCACCGGGTTGGCTGCTGTTTCCCGGCCGTGACGCCGCCGCGCCGAGTGAACGGCCGTTGTGCAGCCGCGCCTTATTCGACCCTCTCTTCCTTCTTGTCTTCGACCATCTTGGCATCGCCCGCGGGATCGCCGAGCGGGGCACCTTCCCCCGGAACGTGCAGCACGTTGAGCCCGGCCGGATCCTCTCCGGCGATCCGCCGCAGCAATAGCCCGGCCATCGCCCGACCGGCAGCGGCGATATCCTCGTAGATGGTCAGCAGTCGCGGCCGGTGCAGGTCGAACAACCCCGAAGTCTGCTTTGCCACCAGGGTCACGTCCCGCCCCAGTTCAAGCCCGCTGTCCACCGCCGCCGCGTTCACCGCGATCGCCGCCATCTCGCCGGGGCAGATCACCCCGTCGGGCCGGTCCGGCGCTGCCAGCCGCCGCCTGTAATGCGCGCTGATCTCTTCGGGCGCCGTATTGAGGTCGACATCGCCGGGGATGTCGGCGATCACGCCGGTCTCGGCCACCGCGCGGCGGAAACCTTCCGTCATGTGGCGATGAAAGGTGAATTCCGGTGACGGCAGAATGATGCTGATTCGCCGGCAGCCGCGTGCGACCAGCATGTGCACCGCCTGCCAGGCGAACTGATCGTTGTCGTAATCGACCCAGGGATGCGGCTTGTCCCACTCGGTGCGACCATGGGTCACAAAGGGGAAATCCGCCTCCATCATCAGGCTGACCCGTTTGTCGAAGGGCCGGGTCCGCGCCATCATCACCCCATCCGCCAGCCGGTTGCGCACGATGTGGCGGATCGGCGTCAGGGGATCCTCGTCGAGGGAATACTGGGTGATCGAGATATGGTACCGGGTTCCCCGCAACGCACTTGCGACACCCGAGATCAGGGTGCCGGAATAGCCCAGGATCTCGCTGTGCGGGTCGAGTACGACGCTGATTACCTGGGTGCGCCCTGTGCGCAGCCGCTGCGCCGCGCGGTCCGGAACATAGCCCAGCTTTTTCGCCGCGGCCGCCACCTTGGCCCGGGTCGAGGCCGCGATTCGAGGATCGTCGGCCAATGCGCGCGACACCGTGGTCACCGCGTAACCGGTGCTCTCGGCTACCGTTTTCAGGGTCGGTTTTTTCATCTTCTGGCGTGTCATCGAGTGATGACTCCGATGGTTTGCGGATGGGTCTGGCACCTGTGATTCGCCTCGGTTGCATCGGCGGCAAGGTGAAAAAACATGATAACGGCGACAGCCTCCCATTGACTTATGAGGGAATTATAACGTTACAATAGCGCATCCGTACAGCGCAGATTCGCGTAAACGGCGATTTTCATCTCAGGGAGGAATTCAGATGAGACCAATCAAGAGTATGCTGGCAGCCAGTGCCGCCTGCCTGTCGCTGGGTGCCGGCGCAGCCGTCGCCCAGGAGGTCGAGGTGCTGCACTGGTGGACCTCGGGTGGCGAGGCCTCGGCGCTGAACGTGCTGAAGGGCGATCTCGAGACCCAGGGCATCGGCTGGCAGGACATGCCGGTCGCCGGCGGTGGCGGCGAGCAGGCGATGACCGTTCTGCGCGCCCGCGTCACCTCGGGCAACGCGCCGACTGCCGTGCAGATGCTGGGCTTCGACATCCTCGACTGGGCCAAGCAGGGCGCGCTCGCCAACCTCAACCCGATCGCCGAAGCGGGCGGCTGGGACTCCGTGGTTCCGGCGGCGCTGCAGCGCTTCTCGAAGCATGACGGCCAGTGGGTCGCGGCGCCGGTCAACGTGCACTCGACCAACTGGGTCTGGGCCAACAAGAAGGTTCTGGACGACAACGGGATCGAGATGCCGACCACCTGGGACGAGCTGGTCGCCGCCTTTGACACGCTTGCCGCTGCGGGCGTGACCCCGGTCGCGCATGGCGGCCAGGCATGGCAGGACGCCACCATCTTCGACGCCGTGGTCATGTCCACCGGCGGGCCCGACTTCTACCAGTCCGCCTTCATCGACCTGGACCAGGACGCGCTGAAGTCCGACACCATGATCGAGGCCTTCGAGCGCATGTCGGTGATCCGGTCGCATGTCGACGAGAACTTCTCGGGCCGTGACTGGAACCTTGCCACCGCGATGGTGATCAATGGCGAGGCCGGCTTCCAGTTCATGGGCGACTGGGCCAAGGGCGAGTTCCTGAACGCCGACCAGGTGCCGGGCGAGGATTTCCTCTGCTTCCGCTTCCCGGGCGCGCAGGACCAGGTGACCTTCAACTCCGACCAGTTCGCCATGTTCGATCAGGGCGGCGAGGTGAGCGCGCAGCAGGCCGCACTGGCCAACGCGATCATGTCGCCCGAGTTCCAGGTTGCCTTCAACACGGTGAAGGGTTCGGTCCCGGCGCGTACTGACGTCAGCGACGAAGCCTTCGACGATTGCGGCAAGAAGGGCATGGCCGACCTCAAGGCGGCGTCCGAGTCGGGCAACCTGTACGGTTCGATGGCGCATGGCCACGCTGCGCCCGCGTCGGTGAAGAACGCTGTCTATGACGTCATCACCGCGCATTTCAACGGCGAGTACGACGCGGCCACCGCCGCCGAAGAGCTCGCGCTCGCAGTCGAGCTGGCACAATAAGCCGACACGATCCCAGGCCCCGGCGCATTCAGCGCCGGGGTTCTTTCTGATAATCACCGCCCGGCAAGTGGCGGGGGGAGGGTAAATGGCTACGTCCCACGCCGCACCTGATCTGCGGACAAGGTTGCAGAACTGGATTCCAAAACTGGTGCTCTCGCCATCGCTGGCGCTGATGCTGGTCTTTGTCTACGGCTTCATCCTTTTCACCATCTATGTTTCGTTCACCGACAGTCGGTTGTTGCCGTTCACGAACAACCAGGGCGAGGTGTCCTACGCGCTGATCGGCTTCGAGAACTACGACAAGCTCTGGCGGCTGAGCCACTGGACCACCAGCCTCAGCAACCTGGGCATTTTCTCGGCGCTCTACATCTCGATCTCGGTTGTGATCGGCCTCGGCCTTGCGATCTTCCTCGATCAGAAGATCCGCGGCGAGGGCGTGCTGCGCCCGATCTACCTTTACCCGATGGCGCTGAGCTTCATCGTCACCGGCACGGCGTGGAAATGGTTCCTCGACCCCGGCATCGGGCTTGAAAACACCATGCATCTGTGGGGGTGGGAAAGCTTCACCTTCGACTGGATCAAGAACCGCGACTACGCGATCTACACCGTCGTGATCGCCGCCGTCTGGCAATCCTCGGGCTTCGTCATGGCGATGTTCCTCGCGGGCCTGCGCGGCATCGACAACGAGATCCTGAAGGCCGCGCAGATGGACGGCGCGTCGAACTGGAGCCTGTACTGGCGGATCATCATCCCGCAGCTGCGGCCCGCCTTCCTGTCGGCGTTCGTGATCCTGTCGCACCTGGCGATCAAGAGCTTCGACCTGGTCATCGCGCTGACCGGCGGCGGCCCGGGTCGCGCGACCGAGGTGCCGGCGACGTTCATGTACTCCTACACCTTCACGCGCAACCAGATGGGTATCGGGGCCTCGTCGGCGGTGATCATGCTGATGACCATTGCCGCGATCATGATCCCCTACCTCTACTCCGAACTGCGGGAGAAGAAGTGATGGCCCAGGCATCCACAGATACCGCGATCCGTACCGGACGCGTCACCCGCACCTTCATCTACCTGATGCTGCTGCTGTTCGCGCTGTTCTACCTGCTGCCGTTCTTCATCATGGTGATCAACTCGGTCAAGCCGCTGAGCGAGATCACCGGCGGCAACATGATGGCGCTGCCATCGGTCTGGACCATCGAGCCGTGGCTCGCCGCATGGTCCAGTGCCCAGGTGGGCGTCGAACCGACCGGCCTGCGGCCGTATTTCTGGAACTCGATCAAGATGGTCGTGCCGGCCGTGACGATCTCGACCATCCTGGGCGCGGTCAACGGCTACGTGCTGACCAAGTGGCGCTTCCGCGGCGACACCATCCTGTTCGGGCTGATGCTGTTCGCCTGCTTCATCCCGTTCCAGATCGTCCTGATCCCGATGGCGCGGGTGCTGGGCGAGCTTGGCCTCGCAGGCTCCACGCCGGGGCTGGTACTTGTCCATGTCGTCTACGGCATCGGCTTCACCACGCTCTATTTCCGCAACTACTACCAGGCCTTCCCGACCGAGCTGGTGCGGGCGGCGCAGATCGACGGGGCGGGGTTCTTCCGCATCTTCTGGCGCATCATGCTGCCCAGTTCGGGCCCGATCATCGTGGTCTCGGTGATCTGGCAGTTCACCAACATCTGGAACGACTTCCTCTTCGGCGCCTCCTTCGCCGACGCGGACAGCCAGCCGATGACGGTGGCGCTGAACAACCTGGTGCAAAGCTCCACGGGGGTGAAGGAATACAACGTCCACTTCGCGGGCGCGATCCTCGCCGCCCTGCCAACACTGCTGGTCTATATCGTGGCCGGCCGATACTTCGTCCGCGGCCTGATGGCCGGCTCGGTGAAAGGATGATCTGATGGGTTTTCTCGATATCAACAACGCCACCAAGTCCTACGGCAGCGTCGAGGTGCTGCACCGCGTCGACATCACCGTCGAGCAGGGCGAGTTCCTGGTCCTTGTCGGCCCGTCGGGCTGCGGCAAGTCCACGCTTCTGAGCATGATCGCGGGGCTCGAGGAGATCTCGTCGGGCGAGATCTCGATCAAGGGTCAGGTGATGAACGGGGTGCACCCGTCCAAGCGCAACATCGCGATGGTGTTCCAGTCCTACGCGCTCTACCCGAACATGACGGTGGGGCAGAACATCACCTTCGGGCTCGAGATGCACGGTGTGCCCAAGCCCGAGCGGGACGAGGCGCTCTCCAAGGTCTCGGCGATGCTGCAGATCGACCAGCTGCTCGACCGCAAGCCGGGGCAGCTTTCCGGCGGCCAGCGGCAGCGGGTGGCGATGGGCCGGGCGATCGTGCGCGACCCGGAGGTCTTCCTGTTCGACGAGCCGCTGTCGAACCTGGACGCCAAGCTGCGCGTCGAGATGCGGACCGAGATCAAGAAGCTGCACCAGAACCTCGGCACGACGATCGTCTACGTCACCCACGACCAGATCGAGGCGATGACGCTCTCGACCCGGATCGCGGTGATGAACGGCGGCTATGTCCAGCAGCTGGGCACACCCAAGGAGATCTACGACAGCCCCGCCAACCTGTTCGTGGCGACCTTCATGGGCTCGCCGTCGATGAATCTGATCGAGGCGAAGGTGCATTCCGAGGGCAACGCGGTGACCGCCGAGTTCACGAACTCGGAGGGCGAGTCGGTGCGGCTGCCCTTCACCAACCCCTCGTCGGCGCTGGCGGGCTATGACGGGCGCAAGATCATTCTCGGCATCCGCCCGGAGGCGATCACCGACCCCGAGGGCGCCGACCGCAACGCGCAGAACGTCCAGAGCGTGCCCAACCGGGTGACGGTGACCGAGCCCGCGGGCTCGGACACCTTCGTGACCAGCACGCTTGGCGGGCGCGACTGCATCGCGCGGATGCGCGCCGATGCCGCCGTGTATCCGGGCGAGATCTACGAGTTCGCGATCAACATGGACAAGGCGGTGCCGTTCGACCCCGAGACCGAGGTTCGGATCGCCTGACCCCTGGCGGCGCCGCGCTCAGCGCGGGGCGCCGCTCACTCCCACTCGATGGTGCCCGGCGGC
>JABAHR010001965.1_pt1 | contig 14066 bp, 12 predicted proteins | sample 7062101 | NCBI WGS metagenome assembly JABAHR01 (sample SAMN14534553, study PRJNA622989) | marine sediment metagenome | biome: marine biome [ENVO:00000428]; feature: marine pelagic biome [ENVO:01000023]; material: deep marine sediment [ENVO:00002113] | place: India: Gulf of Kutch | collected... | reverse complement strand
TAACCATGGTGCGCTCACGCAAACTCACCTTCTCTTCACGCAACGGCTGCGCATAACCGAGAACATAAACGGAAGTTCCTTCATAAACAATCTCTTCTACCCATTTCTCATTTTCGCCAAAGCCGCTGCCGGCAAAAGAGAGGGATGACTGTCCGGGATAACTGGTATGCTTGATCTTCGCTTTGACAGACGCCCCGGTCGGGTCAACGACAACTTTCCCCGTTCCGTCATCAATCTGAAACGGCACATGACCGCTGTCTTCTTCACGAACCAGCTTCCAGTTGTCGCGGCTGTCTTTACGGTATTTGCGGATGCGATACCACGCGCAGGCCGAATGAGATATCGGCGCGATCAGTGCATATATTCTCCGGGCCTGGCCATGCACCTCGACCATACCCATGGTAATTGAGCGAATTTTGCTCGTCGGTGTATTTTCAATCTGACGTTTAAGGACAATAAAATAAAAGCCGCTCCAGAAAAGCCCGACAGCAACAACAGCAGGGACAACCCCTGCGGCCAGACCGTAACGGCTTATTAAGCGGNNCTCCAGAAAAGCGCAACGGCAGCGACGGCGGGGACAACCCCTGCGGCCATACCGTAACGGCTTATCAAACGGAACAATTCATCGCCACCACTACCGACGGTAATTGTTATACCGGCTACAACACCGCCAATCGTCTTGGCCGCCGTGCTGAAACTGGTTTTTTTAGCCGGCCTGTCCGGTGGCGCAGGCAGGTCGCGTTTGTCTGCTTTAGGGGCAGCGGCTTGCTCGACTTTAGTCTCTTCATCATTGATTGCACCCTGTATTTCTTTTGCAACTTCATCAAGACCGGGAATTAAGGTTGCAGTATCTCCTTGACCTAAAACCGCTCCCAAAGCCGGCCGCCCAACCACAGCTGCCGCTGCGACACCGGCAACCAAGCCGGCTGCATCTCCCTGTTGGGGTTGAGCAGGCAGGCCTGAGCCCTCCAACGACATCACCAGCCAGCCATAGCGGGTCAGGCTCTTCAGATTATCACCCATGGTTGACTGGTTCTCATGTGACTCGGTCTCAATCTCAACACTCCCTCCGCCACCATAGGCCCCCGAACGGATTCGGCGCGTTGTTTCAGCCACGTTGGAGATCTGACAATCCGGCATATGACCCAGGCCAAAATCAGTGTGCAGTTTGTAATCACCAGCAAACTCTTCAACCAGCTTTCTGACCGTGTCAAGGTTCTGGATGGAACTGAGTCCTGCCCTCTCTCCTAGACCTGTATGGTTGAACTTACCCGGCAGGACCCTGACGGCACCCTGAAGGCCATCTTCATTCATCAGATAGATGTCAAGGACCGGCTTACCCTGATAAATCAGTTTCAACAGATCGCTCAACTGCAACGGGTCATCCGGGACATGCCCCCGGTAGGTTTTTTGGCTGATCATACGCTTGACCAGCTTGCCGTTGAGTTCCCCTGAGATATCTGCCAAGACAGCAATGACCCTGCTCCCCTTTTTCAACCGGAGCGTGTTTCGGCGGCAGGTGAAATCGATATATTCTCCGTTAACTTCCAGGCTGCGCAGACGGTCCGGAGCAAATTTTGGACGGGGTGGAGAAATTATCCAGCAGGCGAAATGATATTTTTGGAGGATATCTGCAATTTTTTGAGTTTGCTCAAAAGGGCCTTTGCCGAACATCGCAAGGCCTTGGCCTATAAGTCGCTGGCGCGCTGTATAGCTTTCAAGACCAAACTCATTTTTCAGAGTTCTGAGAAGAGGTTCAATGTCTTCTCCTGCTGATGGAGCTTGTCGCACAATCAGTTGATATATTTTTTTCTCTCCCCCCATATAACCGGGTCAACCTCCGCAAGCAGGAAAATGCCAACTGATTTTCGCACATAATGCTACAGGCAATTAATTTTTCAGGCAAGGCTGAGTGCAGCAAAAGCTTTTTTATGCGCACCGTGCAAAGCCAGTTCACTCATGGCCTCCGGCGGGAAAAACTGCACTGCCTCTTGCTCCGCGACGATCAGGGGCCTTTTGCATTCGGCCCTGAAGACCTTAAGCACAAGCTTGAAATGGCTGTAGGTATGTTTGACCTGTTCAAGATATGTTGCTGAACAACTCAAGCCGAGGTCTGCCAGCAGGCGTACAGCGGTTTGGTCGGCCGCCACCAGTTCCGCGATGTCCGCCGACGGGAATTCCCACAACCCTCCCAAAAAGCCTTCTGCAGGTCGCTGCCGGAGCAACAACCCCTTTTCCGTTTTGACGACGACAACAACCTGATGCCGAATCGGCAGTGCTTCTTTTTTTCTTCTTACCGGCAAATCACCGGCAAGGCCTTTTGCATAAGCCTGGCACATTATCCTTAAAGGACATTCTTCGCACACTGGCGTGCGTGGCGTACAGATCATCGCGCCGAGATCCATGATGGCTTGAGTGTAGTCGTGAACAGAATTTTCCGGGGTCAGTGACTCTGCCCATTGCCAGAGCTGTTTTTCAGCACGGCTACTACGGGAATCCTCGGTCCAGGCAAACAGTCTCACCAGCACCCTACGGACATTGCCATCCAGAATCGGGGCCGGCTTGTCAAAGGCGATCGAGATGATGGCTCCAGCCGTTGATCTGCCAACCCCGGGTAACGCCTGCAAGCCAGCGACTGTCTGTGGAAAAATCCCGCCCATTTCTGCGACGATTATGCGGGCGGCCTTGTGGAGGTTGCGTGCCCGAGAATAGTATCCGAGTCCAGCCCAGAGATTGATCACTTCGTCAAGTGGTGCAGAGGCGAGAGCTGCAACCGTCGGGAATTTCTCCAGGAAATGCTCGTAATAGGGGATAACTGCGGTAACCGTGGTCTGCTGCAACATGATTTCAGACAACCATACCCGGTATGGATCACGGGTATGACGCCAGGGAAGATCCCGCCCCTCCTTGCCGTACCATGCAAGCAGGCGTTGTGAAACTTCTTCTACCGCAAAGGGAAGGCTTGCTTTACCCTTCCGGGACGCAGTCATTAAGCGATGTCCGTCAAAGCAACAAGAGTTGNNTGCTTCCATCTCCTCTTGTGAGCCAATGGAGATACGAAGTCCATGTGCAAGGGCCGGGTCGCTGAAATAGCGCACCAGGATTTTGCGTTCAAAGAGAGCATCATAAACCCGTTTACCATTTTTGTCCGGCGGAGAGGCAAAAAGATAATTGGCGCTCGACGGAATAATACGGTAACCGAGCTTCTCAAGCTCTCCGGCAAACCATTCACGGGTCTCACAGATACGCGCGACGCAATCTGCAAAATATGCCTGGTCTTTGAGAGCCGCAACAACGGCAGCCTGAGCGAGGCGGTCAAGATTATAATGATCACGGATCTTATCGAGAGCAGCAATGATTTCCGGGCGGGCGATCGCCAGCCCCAGTCGCATCCCGGCTAAGGAATAGCTTTTCGAGAGTGTCCGGGTAATAACGACGTTGGCCTTCTCCCTGACCAGGGATAAACAGTTGCTGTCGGCAAAATCCGCATAGGCTTCATCAACCACCAGCAAACCTTCACATCGATCAGCAATAGCTGCGATCTCTTCCGGGCTCCAGTTCAGACCAAATGGTGCATTCGGGCTGGTCAGGAAAAACAGTTTACCAGTGTAGCGTTGTGGGAAGTCTTTTATTTCACCAGCCTCTGTGAGACTAAAAGTCTTTATTCTGGCGCCCTGGATTTCTGCGAGTGTCGCATAGTAGGAGTATGACGGGTGCAGATAGGCAACCTCCTCGTGCTCTCCGGCACAGGCACGGATCAGATTGTTGAGCAACTCATCAGAGCCATTGGCCATGATGACCCACTCGACCGGGTAGCCGTAGAGCTCGGCAGCAGCCTCACGGCCCAGTCTGCTCGAAGCATCTGGGTATTTGCGCAGGTCGTCACCGGTCGCGGCGCGGATAGCCTCTATCACTTTAGGTGATGGTGGATAAGGATTCTCATTAGTGTTCAACTTGATCCACTGATCTTCATCCGAGGGTTGAAATCCCGGCACATATCCGGCCATATCTGCGATGTTCTTGCGAAGATAGGACATCATGTCTCCTCATCGCCACAAAGGCACCAAGACATGAAAATGGGACGATCCCTTTGATTATCTTGGAGTCTTCTCGTCTTTGTGGCTAAAAAAGTTCTACAGGCTCATAGGTCGTTGTGCGTTGCACCGGCTGGAAACCGGCAGTACGGGCCAGATCGACAATTTCATCCTGGGACATACGGAAACCAACCCCGGCGGCGGCAACAACATTTTCCTCCAGCATGGTGCCGCCGAGATCGTTGGCGCCGAAATAAAGGGCAATTTGCGCCATACGTGCTCCTTGGGTGACCCAACTGGCCTGGATATTAGGTACATTATCAAGCAGGATTCTCGATAACGCAAGCACGCGCAGGTATTCAATGCCGCTGGCCTGTTCTCCACCAAGCGCCGTATTGCCCGGCTGATAACTCCAGGGGATAAATGCCGTGAAACCATTCTTTTCGGACTGCAGTTCTCGCACGCGCATCAGGTGTTCAACAATATCCTCTGGTTTTTCACGAGCACCGAACATCATGGTCGCAGTGGTCGGCATTCCCATCTGATGAGCTTCCCGCATGACGTCAGCCCACTCCTGCCAGCTGATCTTGTTGGGTGAAATTTCCTGGCGAACTTCATCCACAAGGATTTCGGCACCACCGCCCGGCAAGGACTGTAAGCCGGCAAGGTGCAATCGATCGAGGCACTCGACCATCGACACATTCGAGAGTTTGGCGATATGGACGATTTCCGCCGGTGAAAGGGAATGAATCTGCACTGACGGAAAACGAGTGCGCAGCTGGCGGAAGAGATCTTCGAACCAGTCGATCTGCAGGTCGGGATGCAACCCCCCCTGCATCAGCAGCTGCGTGCCACCTCGATCAACCAATTCCTGCACCTTGGTAAAAATCTGCGTATAACTGAGCACGTAAGCATCGGGATGGGTCTCGTCACGATAAAAGGCACAGAATTTACACTGGGTCGTACAGACGTTGGTGTAGTTGACGTTGCGATCAATGACGAAAGAAACCTGTTTCTCAGGATGCAATTCACGCCTGATATTATCTGCCAGCATGCCCAACTCCAGCAGTTCCACATCCGTCAGCAGCCAGCGAGCTTCCTCCCGGCTCAAGGGTGCTGCTGTCGCGATTTTATTTTTGATTTCTTCAAGCATAATAAATCAGACCATAAAGCTGTCAGAAGCTTTTCAGCTCCTGATAGAGGGTGTCCCGTTCGACCGGCTGTCTGTCAGCTTTGCGAATCAGTTCAATCAACTGGTCTTTATTCAGTTGCTGGGGCGAGTCTGCTCCGGCATCATGACCGATCTGCTCCTCGACCACGGTACCATCGAGATCATTGACACCAAAAGCGAGCGACACCTGTGCGACCTTTAGGCCCAACATCACCCAATAGGCTTTGATATGCTGGAAATTATCCAGGTAGATTCGGCTGATTGCCAATGTTTTGAGGGCATCGACTCCACCTACTCCTTTGGCCTGAGGCACTCTGGTATTGTCCGGTTGAAACGCCAGGGGGATAAAGGCCTGGAATCCGCTGGTGCGATCCTGCAGCTGGCGTAGCCTCGAAAGATGATCGATGCGATCGGCGTGTGTTTCGACATGACCGAAGAGCATGGTCGCATTGGTTTTCAAACCTTCCCGGTGGACTTGCTCAGTCACTTCCAGCCAACGCTCGCCGGAAATTTTCTCCGGACATATTTGTTGGCGGACATGTTCAGCGAAAATTTCAGCGCCACCGCCCGGCATGGAATCAAGACCTGCAGCCTTCATCTCAGCAATCACATCGCGGGGTGATTGCCCGGTCATCATTGCGAAGTAATCAATCTCCACCGCGGTGAAGGCTTTGATGTGCAAACCGGGGTTGTCAGCTTTGATTGCCGCCAGAATTTCCAGGTAGAAATCAAACGGCAGATCAGGGTGCAGGCCACCAACCATGTGTATCTCGGTTGCACCCGCCTCACTGGCCTCAGCGGCACGCTTGAGGATGTCATTCAAAGCCAGGGTATAACTGCCATCGTCATCGACATTTTCTCGGCTGAAGGCGCAAAAAGTACAACGGTTGACGCAGATATTGGTGTAGTTGATGTGTCGATTGACGTTGAAATAAACCTTGTTACCGTTGCGCAAGCTGTTCGCCAGGGCAGCAAGCTTACCGACCGCCAGCAGATCGTCACTTTCATAGAGACTAAAAGCCTCAGCATCAGAGATGCGGGCACCGGTTTTTATCTTCGCCCGGATGTTTTCAAAAAGGTTCGTCATGATAATTTTTCAAGGAGAATCCAGCAGAAAATTCAGCTGTCAATCTTTCTCTTCTCCCCAGCGTTCGCACAGATCATGGGGGATTGCCAGCTGGTCGAGGATCTTGCCGACGACGAAATTGACCAGATCATCAATTTTTCCCGGGGCATGATAAAAGCCGGGCATCGCTGGCAAAACCACGGCTCCAGCCTGAGACAGGCGCAACAGGTTTTCCAGATGGATCGTATTGAAAGGCGTTTCCCGCGGCACCAACAGCAAGGGGTGACGCTCTTTGAGCATGACATCGGCAGCACGTTCCAGCAGGTTGCCGCTTAGGCCCGCAGCGATACGACCGGCTGTTCCCATGGAACAGGGAACAACAACCATGGCATCCGCAGCATTTGACCCGCTGGCCGTTCCGGCCCAGAAATCATCGATACCCAGGCAGTCAATGGCAATACTCGCAAAATACTCCTGCACCTGGTGCCTTTGATCCTTGATCTCTGTAGACCAGTCGAGATCAACCTCGTGTTTGAGCACCTGGCGGCCGGCGGATGTCAGAATCAGGCTGACCCTGTCTCCGGCCCGCAACAGTTCACTGATCAGGCGCAAACCGTAAATCGAACCGGAGGCCCCAGTGATAGCCACCAGAAAATGCCTTATGTCCTGGTTGTCTGTTGTCATAAATGTTTTGCCTTAAACAAGTGCGTCCACAAAAGTAAAGAGGAAGATCGTGACACTGATATAACCGTTCATATTGAAGAAGGCCGCGTCAAGGCGTGATAGATCATCCGGCCTGACGAGCATATGCTCATAAAGCAGCAAACCAGCGACCACTAAAACACCGAGGAAATAAATGACCCCCAGCCCTTGGCTGAAAACCAGTAACAGTAAAAGCACCACCATGATCGCGTGGAAGATACGCACGATCAGGAATGAACGTTCAATTCCGAAACGCGAAGGGATGGAAAACAGCCCCTTTTCACGATCATATTCATAATCCTGCAAAGCATAAAAGATATCAAACCCGGCCACCCAGAAAAGTACCGCCAGGCCGAGGACGATGACCGGCCAACCAATATCTCCACGTAACGCGATCCAGGCTCCGACCGGTGCAGCTGCCAGACAGATCCCCAGAACCACGTGCGCCATTGAGGTAAAACGCTTGCAGAAGCTGTAAAGCACCAGAAAAAATATGGCGACCGGCGACAACTTCAGACAAAGAGGATTAAGCATCCAGGCAGAAAGAACAAGCAAGGCCAGTGCGCCCAGAACCAGAGACCAGGCCTCTGTCATGCCGACCTTGCCGGCCGGCAGGTGCCGCTCGGCTGTCCTCGGGTTCTCTGCATCAATGCGGGTATCAATGATACGGTTTAGACCCATGGCAAAGGTCCTGGCACCAACCATGGCGAGACAAACCCACAATACCTGGATGAAACCGGGTGGCTGGCCGTTAGCCAGCGAGGCCAGCACAACCCCCATCAGGGCAAAGGGAAACGCGAACACCGTGTGGGAGAATTTGATCATCTCCAGCAGGGTTATCAGCTTTCCCCGGGTAGTATTTGTCATTGTCGTGTCCATAAAAATCTTTAAAGATGACAGTTTACAACGGCCACTGGATTGGTTCAAGCAAAGTGGTTAGTACCCAGAACAAAAAAAGGCCCGGCACATGATATGCCGGGCCCTAGAATACCCAAAAACTTGATCAGTGANNATCAGTGACGATACACCTGTAAGGTCACTTGCTTGTCAACCATATCAACAACCGGAACTTCAGGAACTTTATCCAGTCCATAGGTTTCTTTTAAGTCGATATCTTCCGGAACTGCTGCCAACAACTTCTCGGCAATCTTCTGGTCTGCCTGGCGGAAACGGAGTCGAGCCTTGACTGTGACTTTTTTACCATTCTTGCCAGGTGCTATACCATAATAAACATCCTTGTAACCCTTGGGTGGAATGGTGTCATGCCTGGAAAAGGCCGTGACAACCCACGGGTCAATCGCAAAATGAAAATTGTCTCCCATGCCGTCGGAGTTGAAATTTCTTGTATTCGGCTCCAGATGCCCCTTGTCGTCTATCCTGCCACTGCTCAAAAGCTGATTGCCGGCTTCATCAACAGCAGTGACTTCCAACCACATTTGTCGTACATTGGTCAGCGATGTCGGCAGGTTATGCCCGGCCCTGATATTCACAACCCGAACCTTGACTTCCGCCAATCTATCATTGCGGTAGACAGGGTCAATCTTAAGCTCTGCCGCCGCCTGCAGGCGGGCGACAGCCATATCAAACTTTTTTTTCGCATTCTCTGCAGCGGCTTCATTACCTACCTTCGTATATCTAGCTACCGCGAGATGGTAAAGAAGGAAGTTTGCACCATTAAAGTAATGTCTGTATTCGCTTCGCTCGGGTTTGATGAAACGATCAGCTGATCGTTTGAAGGTTTCAATATCAACCATATGACAATCCTGACAGAGGATCTCTCTTTGTGCATAGGGTCCATGCTTCCATTCGAGATAGGTCGCTTCGAGAGGGAAATGTGCTTCGTAATGATAAACCTGATGGCATGAGGCGCAGAGCTCCGCACGTAAATGCAAAGTGGATTCAGTGCATTCGTGAAAGCCCATTCCACACATTTCACCTGGTTTAAAAGGCCCATGCTTACGCAATACAATTTCTCCATCCTGTTCAACTCCCGGAGTCAGGATCATGGACCCATTTTCCGGCTCTCTTGATGGTGTCTGCCAGTGCGTGGTTCCGCTCACCGAGTGACAGATATCGCAGGAGACACCCGTCAGGGCCATATCGCTCAAGCCAGTGATTCCCTGTCCTTTGACCTCACCGGTGACCACCCCCGCAGGAGTATGGCAGCCTTCACATTGTCGTGAGATTTCATGCCCGACAGCTTTGACAGCCTTGTTCAACTCACCCTGGTAGATCGGGTCAACAAATGCAAGCGCATGAACAGAGGCTGTCCATTCTTCATATTGTTGCGAATGGCACCCAGCGCATACCTCCGGGGGAGTAAATTCTGCTTTTGGCTGAGGGTACTTTAGCAACGATGGATAATACGGATAAAAATCGCGATCTACGGGAAAAACTTTACTTGAGGCAAAGGCACTGCTGCAGGTGAGCAATATCATCAAAACACAAATCAGTAAAGGTTTCACAGACATGAAATGTCCTCCATAGTTGTTGATTACCGGAACATGGCCAATATCATTAAAAAACTTTACTAAAAATTAACTTACCTTCAACGTTTATAAACTTTTTTTCTCTTTTTGAGTGCCGTGAGGAAAACAAATAAGCATCACCCTATGATAGAATCGACCTATGTCAATCTTCGCCTTGATTGCCGAACGTCGTATTCAGGAAGCCATTCAGAAGGGACTCCTGGACAACTTGTCCCTGCAGGGACAACCAATCGCACAAGAAGATCTTTGCGCCGTGCCAGAAGAGTTGCGCATGGGCTATAAAATTCTGAAGAATGCCGGTTATCTGCCGGAAGAATTACAGCTGAAAAAAGAAATCCTGGCTCTTGGGGATCTGCTCAAGACTTGTGAAAACCCTGACGAAATAGCCTCAACCCGTCGCAGGCTTACCCAGCGACAGCTACAGTTCGACATGCTGATGGAGAAAAAAGGGCGCTGCCTCGCCTGGCAGGAGTATCAGGACAAACTGGAGAGGAAGCTCAGCAAAAAGGTCAAAGTTTGAACTCTGCCCAGACAGGAGCGTGATCGGAGGGTTTTTCCATCGCCCTGACCGTGTAGTCGATTCCCGCTCCGACACAGCAATCAACCAGAGCTTGCGTAGCCAGGACAAAGTCAATCCGCAACCCGCGGGGCGGGTCAGCCTCGAAACCACGGCTGCGGTAATCGAACCAACTGAATTGATCATCGACATCCGGGTGACACGCACGGAAGGTGTCGTGCAACCCCCAGGCACAAACCCTGTTCAGCCATTCACGCTCTTCCGGCAGGAAACTGCATTTGCCAGTACGCAGCCAGCGCTTGGCATTATCTGAACCAATACCGATATCCGCGTCCTGCGGAGCAACATTCATGTCACCAACAACCAGAAGCAAGCCTTCCCGATCCTCTCGCTCTTCCAAGTGGCTGCTAAGATCCAGGTAGAACTTTTCCTTATTCGGGAACTTAACCGGATGGTCGCGCCTCTCCCCCTGCGGAAAATAACCGTTAATCACCTTGAACCGTCGCCCATCGGCAAGCTTGTAGCTGGCAGCGATCAGACGCTTCTGTGCATCTTCACTGTCGCCGGCAAAGCCATATTGCACTTCAAGCGGTTGTTGTCGGCTCATAATAGCCACGCCATAATGTGTTTTCTGCCCAAACCAGACCGCTTTGTAACCAAGCCTTTCAATAGCACCCAGAGGGAAATCATGATCCTGGACCTTGGTCTCCTGCAGGGCAATTATTTCAGGCTGATGCGTATCTATGACCGCTTGCAGCTGATGCAAACGTGTTCTTACGCTGTTGACATTGAAAGAGATTATCTTCATCAGGATATCACCTTTGGGAAATTGATTAGTTAAAGACCATACTCACGCCATCGCTCACTGACGAGGGCTTCGATAACAGGATCATGATGGACCTGCAACACCCCATCAGGAGAGCGTGCATCAACAATGACCCCGTCTCCCTGATGGCTACACTTCAGATTATTTATGACTTTCCAGTAAACCTGTCGCATATCATCTATGCATACACCTTCATCCATCAACACCAGCAAGCGCGAATTCTTTAACAGCTGTGAAGAAGTCAAGGCCTTGCGAATTTCCACAAGCGCCAGTTTCGATTGGCTGGAAATCGCAACGACTGCCGCGCGATGATAGATCCCCTCCTTTGGCATGTGGACATCTGTGACCCAGGGATGGTCGTACTGTAATAGCTGGAGCAGTAATCTCTCTGCTGCTGCAGCCATGAAAGAATTTTCCATCGGTGGTGGGCCAACCACTGTACAAGGATAAATAGCATTAGGTCTCATTCTGATGCTCTGTATTTTGACAACCGGAGCCAAAGACGGTGTGGAATAATATCCTGTGTGATTTCCAAAAGGTCCTTCCAGCATTTCATCACCTGGTTCAATGTCACCTTCGATGACGATTTCAGCAGCCGCAGGGACCTGCAACGACGAACAGCTGCAATAACTCATGGGTAGATCAATGTCTGCAAGGTAGCGGACAAAATCAACTTCAGAGACGTCCTCCGGTAACGGCAATCCTGCAGCCCAGGTCAATGCCGGTGCTCCGCCAAGAGCAATGGCCACAGGCATGGCTTTACCTGACTTATGCCAGGCTTTTATATGTCGAGCGCCACCGGAACCCGAGTGGCAGCGTAACAAGGCTTTATGGTCATCGACAATCTGTAACCGGTACATTCCACAATTCATGGTTGCTGATTCTGGCGAGCGTGTGAAAACCTGCCCCAGGGTCAGGTACCGCCCTCCATCACACGGCCATGATTTTAAAGCAGGAAGNNAGATTCATTGCTTTCCACTCCGGATTATTTACCAGAGTGATTTCTCCTACCTTTTCAGTAATGAGTCTGCTTAAAGCTTGTGATGATGTAGCCTTGTTAATTGATTCAAGGCCAGCCCTGAAACTGTTTGCCAGAGATGTGATACTGTCAGTGCCGAGAATCAGCGCCATGCGCTTTAATGAGCCGAAGAGATTAACGACAACCGGAATTGACGAACCTTTAACATTTTCGAAGAGCAGTGACTTGTTGCCCCCTTGTCCTTTACAGATACGCTCAAGGATTGCGGCAATCTCGAGCTCAGGATCCACAGCTGTACTGACACGATGCAATTCGTCATGCTCATAGAGAATCTTGAGATATGTCTGCAATGATTCAGGAGACATCATTCAACCCCGATCAATAAAAACTTTCCTGCTTTGATCATACCTCCCCCTCAAAAACAAATAAAGCCCCGGTCAAAAGACCGGGGCTTTAGAGCGAACAATATAAGAGTGTTCCCTTAGAAAATTGCGAGTTTTGCAAGCTCCATGACTTCACCGGGCACTATACCAAGATAGAAAACACCGATGATCGCCACGACGATAGAAATAACAACCGTAGCCGGCATGGTCACCCAGGCATAGTCTTCAGAAGGATCTCGGAAGTACATGTACACCATGACTCGCAGGTAGTAGTAAAGCGAAACAGCTGAGTTCAGGACACCAATAACAGCCAACCAGATATAGCCTGCCTTGACAGCACCTGCAAAGATGTAGAACTTACCGGCAAAACCGGCTGTTGGCGGCATCCCCATCAACGAGAAGAGGAAGATGGTCATGGCGACGCCGAGGAACGGGCGTTTGTAACCAAACCCTGAGAAGCCTTCCAATGTCAGGTTGTCTTCGCCCTTTTTTCCCGCCAGGACCAGCACCGCGAAAGCGCCGACATTCATGAACGTGTAGGCCAGCATATAAAAGAGGATACCGGAGTAACCGATCTCGTTGGCGGCAACCATACCGACCAGGGCATAGCCGGCATGAGCAATCGAGGAGTATGCAAGCATGCGCTTGATATTGGTCTGACTGATCGCGATCACGTTGCCAATAATCATGGTAAGTACGGCCAGGACCCAGAGCATTGCTGTCCACTCGGGCTTGAGGCTGAAAAAGCAGTACTCCATGATCCGCAGGAACGCGGCAAACGCAGCAGCTTTAGGGCCGGCACTCATGAAAGCAGTGATCGGAGTCGGTGCACCTTCGTAAACATCAGGCGTCCACATATGAAACGGAGCCGCTGCGATTTTAAAAAGAAAACCAATTGAAAGCAGCACCAGGCCAGCAAGAGTCATCGGGTTTTCCAACAGGGAGCCGTGGGCATTCAGGTAGATACCGATTTCGGTCAGCTTGGTTGAACCAGTAACTCCGTAGATCAGTGCTATACCGTAAAGCAGAAAACCGGTCGAGAATGCACCTAGCAGGAAATATTTTAAACCTGCTTCATTGGAACGAACCTGCCCACGGAAGAAGCCGGCCAGCACATAGAGACTGATCGACATAACTTCTAGACCCAGGAAGATCGTCATCATGTCGGTACCGGACGCCATCCACATCGCACCAGCAGTTGCGAACAGTACCAGTGGATAGTATTCACTGACCGGGTACCCTTCGCGAGTCAGATATTCATCTGACATCAAAATTGACAGGCCGGCTGCAAACAGAAAGATGATGCTGAAAAAGGCCGCGAAATTATCCATCGCGACGGCATCATTGAAACCATACTGGGGGTTCCCCCATCCGGTTATAACGAAGAATCCCGTGACCGCAAGGCCGATCAGGCTGATCCAGACAGCGTGCCGCGTGGTCCCACGGGGCAAAAACACATTGATCAGCAGCAGTCCCATGCCGAAGCAGCTCAGTATCAGAGACGGCATAATGGCCGCCATATTGACGTTCTGCAGGGCAATTTCCATCAGGTTTTCCATTGAATGGCTCCTCAGACGCTATACTTAGTCGTTAACGATAACTTTTGTTACAGATTGATCCAGATCTCCATTCAGCATGGCGACCTGCTGCTTCTCCTTGACCTGGTTAATCAGGTTATCCAGAGAAGGATTCATTTTACTCAGGAAAGTGTTCGGGTAGAAACCAATCCAGAAGATAAAAAGAACCAGGGGCAGCATAACCATAACCTCTCGTGCTGAAAGATCTTTCAGATTCTCATTTTTGGGATTGGTGACTTTACCCATCATGACGCGCTGGAACATCCAGAGCATATACACAGCAGCAAGAATAACACCGGTGGTCGCAAAGACAGTAAAGACC
>JABAHR010000546.1_pt15 | contig 14088 bp, 11 predicted proteins | sample 7062101 | NCBI WGS metagenome assembly JABAHR01 (sample SAMN14534553, study PRJNA622989) | marine sediment metagenome | biome: marine biome [ENVO:00000428]; feature: marine pelagic biome [ENVO:01000023]; material: deep marine sediment [ENVO:00002113] | place: India: Gulf of Kutch | collected... | reverse complement strand
CCAGATGCTCCCTGCACCTTGTTCCCCTTCGACGGTTTTCTCCGGCTGGGGAATGAAAACGAGCAGCAAAGTCAGAATCGCGATCCCGAATGTCGCTAGGTCAATTAATAGGATGCCAGTCAGGCCGATGACCGGAAGCAGGGCGCCAGCCAGCACAGGAGAAAAGACCGCCGGGCCAGCATCAATCAACGACATCATCCCATTGGCCCGCCCGTATTGCTCCTTCGACACCATCGTGCTGATCGCAGCGGAATAAGCCGGCCACTGGAAAGTATTGCCCAACCCTAAAATCACGTTGACAAGATATAAATGCCAAATTTCTAGATTTCCGGTGGCGTGCAGCACCAACACCATCACGGTGCCTAAAGCCGCACCCAAATCGCTGACCATCATCATCAGCTTGCGGTTGTAGCGGTCCACCCAGACACCCGCCAGCGGTGAGATCAGCAGGAAGGGCGTGATGAAAGCCACCTGCATCATCGCCAGAGCTGTAGCGCTTTCGGTTTGGCCGTATACCCACAGAGTCAGACCAAACCCAGTCATGTTTGAAGCCAGCACAGAGATGATCTGCCCAACCCACACAAGGGAAAAACCCTTCATCCCAGTCATCGATTTCTTTTCTTGTGATGAACGTTCCATAAATCCAACCTTTTGAAATTTATTACATTTTTATTTGTAAAACAAAAATATTTTATATGATAAATTAATTTTTTTCAAGTATTATTTTAGAAATCGCAAACAACAACGGATTAAAAAATTAATTTTGCTTTCCCTCAGAACCACCAGAACACTTACAGTGAAGGAGTTTTTTACACCACCCCTCTNNTTGACAATACTGATATTATAGAGTAATATTGTCTTTATACTCAATACCATTTAGAAAAGGAGATTACAAATGAAAATTACTCGAAAAATCATCTTGATCGCTGTGGTTGTTTTACTCCTCACATTAACCATTTCGACCGTTGCCAGCGCAGCTGGCGCTTCCGACTGCGGTGCCGGATACGGCATGCTCCACAAAGCATTGGCCACCTCCGGCGCGACTGGTCAGAGCCACATTCCAGGCATTATGCACCGCGGTGCAGCTGGCATTTGTGGTGTTGGACTGGGTGGATAGCTGACACCAAGTACAACAAATTCTATTTAAGGACGTACAATGTACGTCCTTTTTTCTATTTAGAAACCATCACTCAGCAGAGTGCAATTTCATTTCCAATACAGGCTTTTAACATCGGATCACCCCCAACTGTCAACTCATCACTTACAAAAATTCAGCGGAGAGGGTGGGATTCGAACCCACGGTGGCCCTAAGACCACAACGGTTTTCGAGACCGCCCCAATCGTCCACTCTGGCACCTCTCCGGTCACATGCCTGCAATCTACCCTCAGGCGATGGTTATTATACCCGGTTCGCTATCTCTGGCAAGCCTCGATGCAGCTAAACTTCTCTGGATTATTGACCCCCCATATCATTTTATATCCATCATTCAATCCCCGATCAAACCCATCAAGAGAATCATAAAAAGGGATGCGCGCATCCCTTTTTATCGTGATTGGACCTTTTCCTGATATGTTCACACCATCCAACCTATACTCCAGGTTGGACTGGTGGTTTATTCTCATCCACTTGTGTTTTTGACGGTTTGGCAGAAGATGTCTTCTGAACTTTTTTCTCTTTCTTATCCTTCTTGGGTTTCGCTTCTTTCGGGAGCAGCGCCCCGTCCAGCACCTCATCCATATTCTTTACGAAGAGGATGTTCAGATCAGAGAGGGCTTTCTTCGGTACATCCACCAGGTCTTTACGGTTTTTCTCGGGCAAGATGACAGTTTTCAATCCATTGCGGTGAGCCGCCAGCACCTTATTGCGCACACCGCCAATCGCCAGCACACGGCCTCTGAGAGTCACTTCTCCTGTCATGCAAACATCTTTCCGCACTTTCCGCCGTGTAAAAGCCGAAATGACTGCGGTGGCGAGCGTGATTCCTGCACTCGGGCCGTCCTTCGGAATTGCACCTTCGGGAACGTGGATATGGACGTCAATATTTTCAAATATTTCGGGGTCAACTTTCAACTGCTTGGCCCTCGATTTCAGATAGGTCATGGCGGCCTGTGCTGATTCCTGCATCACATCCCCAATCTGACCAGTGACCTGCATACTGCCTTTCCCAGAGGTGAGAGCCACTTCAATCGGCATAATATCTCCCCCAGCCATCGTCCAGGCAATACTGGTGGCAACCCCGATCTCATCTTCAGTCTCGGCATCAGTTTTAGAGTACTCCGGAGGACCCAAATATTTTTCGAGGCTTGATTCCAGGATTCGGGCGGGATAGTTTTTGCCCTCTGCCTTCAGGCGGGCCACCTTGCGGCACACCCGCCCGATCTCACGTTCCAGGTTACGCACACCGGCCTCATAGGTATATTCGTTAATGATGCGGCGCAGGGCATTTTCAGTAAAAGACACTTCCCCTTCATCCAATCCAGCTTCATCAATCTGGCGTTTAATCAAAAACTTCTTGGCGATCTCGATCTTCTCTTCTTCAATGTATCCCGGGAATTCAACCACTTCCATCCTGTCCAGCAATGCCCAGGGAATATCACCGCGATGGTTAGCCGTAGTGATAAATAAGACCTGCGACAAATCATACGGGGTTTCGAGATAATGATCCGAGAACTCAGCGTTCTGCTCTGGATCCAAGACTTCCAGCAAGGCTGCTGCTGGGTCGCCGCGGAAACCGATCCCTAACTTATCCACCTCATCGAGTATGAAAAGCGGGTTGATCGTCCCAGCGCGCTTCATTGTCTGGATGATCCTTCCCGGAAGCGCCCCAATATACGTGCGCCGGTGCCCGCGCATTTCCGCCTCATCGCGGACCCCGCCCAGTGAGACGCGCACAAACTTACGCCCTAGTGCCTCAGCAATGGACTTCCCCAGGGTTGTTTTCCCTGTCCCAGGCGGGCCAATGAAACAAAGGATTGGCTGACGAGACCGCTCCGGTCTCAGACTGCGCACTGCAATCGCTTCCAAGATACGGTCTTTTGCTTTTTCCAGGCCGTAGTGGTTCTTTTCCAGCACTTCAGAAGCGTTATTCACATCCAAATTGTCCTCAGAAACTTCTGTCCAGGGAAGATCGAGCAGCCAATCGATGTACGTGCGGATGACCCCCACTTCTGGCGACATTGGCGGCATCTGGTAAAGCCGTTCAAATTCTTTAATCGCCGCGCTCTCGGCTTCTTCCGGAAGGTCTGTGTCTTTAATCCGGGCATGCAGGTCCTGCAGCTCTTTACTCCAGGGGTCCTGTTCGCCCAACTCGCGCTGGATTACGCGCATCTGTTCTCTCAGGTAATTCTCGCGCTGGCCGCGGTCGACCTCGTCCTGCACTTTGGAATGCAGTTCCTCTTCAAGCTCCAGCACGCCCAATTCACGCACCAGCAAATCATTGACTTGCTGTAAGCGTTCGGTAGGATCCAGGCTCAGCAACAGGGCATGGCGGTCATCCAAATGAACGGAAAAAGAGTTGGTGAGCATATCTGCCAGCCAGCCCGGTGCATCAATATCCAACAGATAATTCATCGCTTCATCAGGAATCGCACCGGTGAGCTCGGCATAACGCTCAAACAGGCGCATCAAGTTTCGCATCAGGGCGGTGTCTTTTGGTGTTGGCCGGAGATGCTCTTTAACCACACGTGCTCGGGCATACAAAATCGAATTTTCTTTAACCAGCTCGACCAACTCCACCCGGTACCTACCCTGAACCATGACCAGGTTATCACTATGTTCTGTGGAAAACAAATCGCTGACTGCTACTGCTACCCCGACGGGTAGAAAGTCCTTTTTATGAATGGAATGTTTACGCGGGTTGCGTTGAGGTACAGCGATCATCATACGGTGCTCAACGTTGGCGGCTGCAATTGCTTTCATTGTGGTCGAACGGCCCACAGGCAGCGGGACAACCATATGCGGGAAAACGATCACTTCTCGCAAAGGCATCACAGGACAAAATACGATCCCCTCTTCATCTGGGGCAATATCGGGAATACTCTCAAGCAGTTCAGCCCTATGGTGCAGTTCTTCTGTATTCAGGGCGCCTTCTATTTGAGAATACCAGTCTTGATCATTCATGCAAATCTCTCCATGTAAAGTCCTGTAATTATACCCAGCTTTGGCTATTTTTGTTGCCAAAGGGCGCGGAGTTGTCCAACCACGTACAAACTGCCGGTAACTGAAATCACACCCTCGCTCCCAATGCGTGTTTTTGCCGCATGGTAAAAATCCTTCGGATGATCGATAGCAGATACCGGGCAGGAATATCCTGAAGCCAATTCCGCCAGTTGCGCTAAAGATGCCGCCCGGGGATGATCGGCCCGCACGAGAAGAAGATGAGCGGTCTTAGGAAGCAGTTCAGCAAACATTCCGGCAATATCCTTGTCCTCTGATGCACCAAAAACCAGCGCGACCGGTTGCCCTGGAAAGTAGTCTTCCAGTGCTGATACAAGCATTCGGGCAGAATAGCGGTTATGGGCTCCATCAAACACAAGCACCGGTTCACCTCCAAATACCTCGAATCTTCCAGGCCAGCTTACATTGGCAAACCCCTCCCCCACCGCTTGTTCTGGTACGGGGAACCCTGTCCGGTCTGCTTCCTGCAGGGCTGCAAATGCGGTGACGGCATTTTCCACCTGGTGTCTCCCCAGCAAGCGGGTGGTCAGAGATAGGTCCGTGCCCTCTCTGCGCATCAGGTGGAAAGTCTGTCCATCCAGGGATTGGTGGGTCATTTCGTAACGAATGTCCTTCCCCACCAATTCAAAATCTGATTTCCGGTCAGACGCCAGTTTTTTCAAAACCTCCAATGCTTCCGGCTGTTGGGGAGCGGAGACCACCGGTACGCCGGGTTTGATAATCCCACCCTTTTCCCCTGCAATTTCTGCAAGGGTATCACCGAGAATTGAAGTGTGGTCCAGGGAGATATTGGTGATCACCGAGACCAGCGGGGTCAGCACGTTGGTGGAATCAAGTCTCCCGCCCATGCCGACCTCCACCACAGCGCAGGAAACTCTTTGCTGAGCGAAATACCAAAAAGCCAGCGCGGTTTGTAGCTCGTAAGAGGTTAACCCAGGCACCTCTGGGACGACTGTTTTCAGCATATCTATCCCGGCGACAAAATCGGGTTGCGAAATCATCTGCCCATCCACTTGGATACGCTCTCGAAAATCCTGCAAGTGCGGAGAGGTGTATAACCCAGTCCGGTAGCCTGCCGCTTGCAAAGCAGAGGCACAGTGTGCCCCAACCGAGCCTTTTCCCTTCGTGCCGGCGATGTGGATGGAAGGATACTGCAATTGCGGGTTGTCCAATTTCTCCAACAGAACAAACATCCGTTCAAGCTCGAACCGCTCAGGCGCGATCTGCTCCTGGTGAGTCAGGCTGAAATCCACAAAAGAAAATAAAAACTTTAAGGCTTCTTTATAGTCTTTTTCAATCTCCATAGTGCCATTCTAACCCTGTGACGGATTGGGGGCAAGTCCAATGATTTAAGGTTTCACATCTTGATTGTATGGACAAAACGCATTATGATTTAAGCGTATGCTTTTGCATACGCAGACAACTATCTACAAGATAAGGAGAAGAAATGAAGTTCAATAAACTGTTTTTACTTTTAGGTCTTCTGGTTATCGCTGGCATGGTCCTAACCGCCTGTGGTGGCGGAACGACTGCCAACGAGGAACCAGTCGCGGAAGAACCCATGGAAGAACCAACCGAAGAACCCATGGAAGAACCGACTGAAGAACCCATGGAAGAACCGACCGAAGAACCCGAGCCGACTGAAGAACCGGCCCCAATGCTTGGTTCTGCCGAATACCCGATCCAAGTTCTCTTCGTCCCCTCCGTGGACGTAGACTTTATGATCGAGAGCGGCGACCTGATCTCTCAAGCCCTCACTGATGCCACTGGATACACCTTTGAGGTGAGCGTACCAACCTCATACGCCGCAACCCTAGAGGAAATGTGCGCCTCCCCTGAGGACACCATTGGCTTCATCCCCGCCCTCGGATACGTGCTTGCTAACCAGCTGTGCGGTGTACAGCCCGGACTGGCAGCCGAACGTTTTGGCTGGAACGTGTACTGGACTGGCTTCTATGTCGCCCGCGACAGTGAGTTCCAAACCCTTGCCGACCTGGCAGGCGCCACCTGGGCATACCCAGATGCTGGCTCAACCTCCGGTTTCCTTTACCCCTCTTCTATCTTCGCAGATATGGGAATGGAAGTTGGTGAGACCATTGAGGCTGGCGGTCACCCGCAGTCTGTGCTGGCTGTTTACAACGGCCAGGCCGATGTCGCCACCGCTTACTTCAGCCCGCCGCTGCTGCCCGAAGGCCGTTGGGCATTAGGTGATGCACCGGATGTTCCTGATGACCGGGTTGCAGACTGCGCAGTGAATGAAGAAGGTCGCCTGTTCTGCGGCGAAGGTTTCCGCGTACTGGATGCCCGCTCAGCTGTGACAGAGGATGCCCCAGATATTATTCAGGAAGTCCGCATCCTGGATATCTCCAAGGAAATTCCGAACGATACCATGTCCTTCTCCCCTGATTTCCCGGAGGATCTGAAGCAGGAGATCATCGATGCTGTGGCCGCTTTTGTGGATGAAGATAACCCCGACTGCGCCGCCTCTTTATGCAATGAGCGCTTCTACAACTGGACCGCGGTTGGCCCGATCGCAGACGAGAACTTCGACGGCGTCCGCATTCTGGTTGCTCAACAGGGAATCACCCTCGAGAACCTTGGCGAGTAAATTTTGACGCATTACACTCTCTTGCCCCAGGAATTCCTGGGGCAAGATTTAATTTAGCTATTATTCATTTTTTTAGACTTGTTTTTTACACCATATTTTAGGAATCACCACAAGAAAGGCGAGTTTTCACCATGTTAGAAGTCAAAAACCTCACCAAAGTCTATGATGGTGACGTGCAAGCCCTCAAAGATGTTAGTTTCACCGTCAAGCAAGGCGAATTCCTAGCCGTCATCGGCCTTTCTGGCTCCGGAAAATCGACCCTGCTGCGCTGCATCAACCGCTTGATCGAACCCACCGAAGGGCAGATCATCTGGGATGGGCAGGATGTCACCGCCGCCAGCCAGGATGAAATGCGCCGCATCCGGCGCAAAATCGGGATGGTCTTCCAGCATTTCAACCTGGTCACCCGTTCCAAGGTGATCACCAATGTGCTGGCTGGGCGGCTGGGGTATGTCAATCCCCTCATGAGCGCCCTCAACCAGTTCCCAAAAAGCGATTTGGAAATGGCACTTGCCCAGCTCGACCGGGTGGGGATCAAAAACCAGGCATACAAGCGAGCCGATGAACTCAGTGGTGGGCAGCAGCAGCGAGTGGGGATTGCACGCGCCATGATGCAGGAACCCACCATGATACTGGCAGACGAACCGGTTGCCAGCCTGGACCCTGTGCTGGCGCATTCCATCATGCAGTATTTGGAAAAAATCAACCAGGAGGATGGCGTCACCATCCTGTGCAGTCTGCACTTCCTGGATTTGGTACACCGCTACGCAGACAGGGCGATCGCCCTAAACGATGGATACCTGATGTTTGACGGCTCACCGGACGACATCGACGATGATAAATTTAGAGAAATTTACGGCCAGGATGCCGAGCGCGTAGGTTAAGGAGCTAATCATGAAAAAGACACCAACTCCATTACGACCATTTGTCGTCGGATTGGTCACACTGCTGATCCTGATAGTTTATGCATACGGTTTTACAGTGACCAATATTAATTTTGAAGAAACCCGTTCCGAAAGGCGACTGGCATCCCTGACCCGCATCCTGCGGGCTTTGGCGCACCCCCATATCTTTGATTACAACTACGAAACTGTAGATGTAGAGATTCCGTTCTATCTGGGGTGTCCGGAAGACGATGTTGAACTGCCAGCGGTAGATCGTTCTGAGGCTTTCATCCTCAGTGAACCCTGCGCAGAACCAGGAGAAACCATTCTTGTGGAAGGATATAACTTCCAAGAAAATTCTTCCGGCCCGATCAATTTTATTGGCTTCAGCGCTGATGCTCCGGATGGCGTTCCAATCCAAATGGAGAGTTTCCAGGCAGATGCACAAGGGAACTTTGAAGTTGAGGTAAAGATTCCTAACCGGCAGGTGAAAGAAGACCCGCAGGCCATCCGCGCTACTGGGAGGGTGCGCGTTGGCGCGCCGATGATCTCGAGACAGGCCCAGGTGACCTGGGACAAGATTGTCGAAACCGTCTTTATGGCCCTGCTGGCCACCACCTTCGGTACCATGATCGCCGTCCCAATCAGCTTTTTTGCTGCCCGCAACTTAATGTCGGATATCAAGATTCCCTTGAGTAATATCTCCCTTTCCCTCATCGGCTGGCCTTTGGGTATCTGGTTAGGGCTTAAAGCCAACCAATTGATCCAGTTGGTGATCAACCCACTCCTCCAAAATATCTTCCTAACGCTGATTGGCACCATTATCTTGCCAGTGATCGCAGTTCTGGTGGTCAGATGGATCCTCACAAGCCAAAAAGAAGCGGTTGAGGTTGGCCTAAAAAGCCAGTTGATGAACTTGCTTTACACTGTCTTAGGAGCGGTTCTGGTCATCGAATCGATTTTCTTTTTTGGCCAGTTGTTACTCCAAATTGGCGATTATCTCACGCCCAACGATGAGGTTCCGCTTTATTTCTTGCGCAGGTTCATCTACCAGGCGGGAGACATCATCAGTATGTTGATTCCAGCTTTCACCGCCTTGGTCGGTGGGGGGATCATTGGTGGTTTATTCGGTAATTTTGGGCAAACCATCAGCGACAGAATTACCCCCGCCACCGGAAAAATCATCAACCTCGTGATTACGCCCATCGCTGGCGCATCCGTCGCTGTGCTCATCATGCAGGGAATTGACTGGTTTTACCAGTTTAATAACCCAGCCGTAACGCTGTGGTGGCCGGCAGGAATTGGCGGCGCGCTGGGCTTAATCCTGGCAATCATCGCCTCACCGAAACGTTCCCTCCCTATCGGGATTATCCTGTACGGGATCATCCGGACAATATTGAACGGCACCCGTTCCGTCGAGGCGCTGGTGATGGCAATTGTGTTTGTTGCCTGGGTCGGTCTTGGACCGTTCGCTGGCGCACTGGCACTGGGATTACACACCGTTGCTGCTCTGGCCAAACTCTACTCTGAACAAGTCGAGAGCATCCTTGAAGGCCCCCTGGAGGCGGTCACCGCTACTGGAGCCAACCGGCTGCAAACCATCGTCTTCGCGGTGGTTCCGCAGATTATCCCGCCCTACATATCTTTCACCATGTATCGCTGGGACATCAATGTACGCATGTCCACCATTATCGGTTTTGTCGGCGGCGGTGGGATTGGCTTTGTACTCCAGCAGAACATCAACCTGCTCAACTACCGGGCAGCGAGCGTCAACATGCTGGCGATTGCTATTGTGGTTGCCACCATGGACTACATCAGCTCCAATCTGCGCGAGCGTTTCGTTTAATCCCAAACCTAATCAAGTGTACAATCCCCGGCAAAAACCGGGGATTGTTTATTTTTGATACCTTTCTTACAAATTATTTGAGGTTATCATGCTGCTGGAGCAGGGTATAATCAAAGAGCAAAACTCGTTTCCAAAATTGATCAAATCGAACTCTGGATTCAATTTTATCTAGGGTAAATCTCACCGCTCTTCCATGGTCCCCTATCGATACACAAAGGAGCGTTTGGTGTTGTGATTGGTTGTAGGAGTCTTCTATGAATAAACCACGTGGGCTTAAACAAAGAGAGATTCAACTAGATCTCAACCTTTACCGGGTGGAAGTTCCCATTGCAGGACTGTCCGGGGTATCGTTAAGTGTGGTGGACGTCAAGCCGGAAGGCGCAGAGAAAACCATCATCCTGGTTCACGGTTACGCTGGTTGTGCAGAAACCTGGGAATACCAGATCAATCACTTCGCTCACAAATACCGGGTGGTAGTACCCGATTTGCGCGGGCATGGTCAAAGCGACGCACCTTTCACCGAATACACCATGCCGGAGCTGGTTGCCGATATTGATTCAATTGCCAATGCCCTCAACCTGCCGGATAAATTTATCCTGGTTGGCCATTCCTTCGGGGGATCGATCTGCATCGAGTATGCCGCAGCCCGTCCGGAGCGGCTGGAAAAACTAATCCTGATTGCCACAGCCGGTGAATATCCCCTTCCTAAAAGTGCTGCCTTACTTTCTCGCGTCCCAGTGGCTGTTTTCCGTCCATTTTGGCGTTTCCGTCCGCGCTGGAATGCTGAAGTGCATGTGATGAAACGCATGATGTTGAACAACATGCGCAAATGGAAGGGCTGGGATCAAATGCAGTACATTCAAACCCCCACAATGGTCATCACCGGAGAACGGGACCGGTATTTCCCTCGCTGGACCTTTGACAAGGTCAGTGAATCGATCTCCGGCGTGGAAGTGGTAGATGTTGGCAGTTCCAAACACAAGGTGCAGCTAGAACGCCATCAGGCCGTCAACCGGTCCATCGAGCGCTTCATTCACAATACCGACCCGGCGGTTCCAAAGGTTTCCTGGCGGGAGGTAGGACTGCAAACCCGGCTGGCAGCCAGCAGACCCTGGCTGAAAAGTTACGGCAAATACACTCCCATCACCTGCCCGATTCCCGACCAGCCGCTGCACCGCTTCCTGGAGGCGGCCGCACAAAAAATCCCTAAACGGACGGCAGTCGTGTTTTACGGCAACCAACTCACCTACCAGCAGCTTAACCGGCAGGTCAACCAGTTTGCCCACGCCTTACACGGGTTAGGCGTGCGCCCCGGAGACCGGGTGATGATCGTGCTGCCCAACATTCCCCACATGGTAATCGCCTATTTCGCTGCCTTCAAGATCGGCGGTGTGGTGGTGCTGCCCAACCCGGATGCAGATGCGCGCCAAATCTTCACTCAGCTGCAAGAGACCCAGGCAAAAGTCCTCGTCACGTTGAAAGATTTCGCCGGGTTAGCCGTCAAGGCACAAGAAAGAATGCCGTTAAAGGTAGTTTTAGCCAATATCCGGGGGAGCGTTTCTACAAAGGTGTTTAAAGAGCTGATGGGCCGCTGGCAGGAAGCCGGCTTTGAACAAGATGAAGACACTCCTTGGGTTGACTCTGCCAGCACGATGGACCGCCTGATGATGGATGCATCGAGGGAGAAACCAGATATGCTGGTCAGTGAGGACGATCTGGCGGCTATTCTTTACACCAGCGGAACCACCGACGAGCCAAAAGGAGTCTGCTTGACCCATAAAAACCTGGTGGCGAACTCACTTCAGACCCGCCACTGGATACCGGATATCCAGTACGGTGAGGAGACCTTCCTGGCCGTCTTGCCCCTCACGCACAGCTACGGGATGACAACGGCGATGAACATCCCGGTGGCCATCGGCGCGACCATCGTGCTGCTGCCGGTATTCGAACTTGAGCAAGTCCTCGAGCACATCAAAGAATTTAAACCCACAGTTTTTCCAGGAGTGCCCTCAATATATGCCGCCATCAACCAGGCCAAGGGACTGCGCAGCTACGGCTTAGATTCAATCAAAGCCTGCATCAGCGGTGCTGCCCCCCTGCCAATTGAGGTACAGGAAGCCTTCGAAAAGCTCAGCCGGGCGCGGCTTGTAGAAGGCTACGGGCTGACTGAAGCCTCTCCCGTCACACATGCCAATCCACTGCGGGGTGCCAGTCGATCAGGCTCCATCGGCATTCCGATCCCCAACACAGATGCCAAGATCGTAGATTTGGTGACTGGTGAGGATTTGCCCCCCGGAAACATCGGTGAGCTATTGATCAAAGGCCCGCAGGTAATGAAAGGCTACTGGCAGAGCGACCAAAGCATCAGCCCGGATGGCGCTTTTAAAGACGGCTGGCTGTTTACCGGAGATGTAGCCGCAATGGACTCGGACGGTTTCTTTACCATCATCAGCCGCAAAAGAGATACAATTATGGCCGGAGAATTCAGCGTTTATCCGCGCGATGTGGAAGAAGTGCTGTATGAAAACAGCAAAGTACTCGAAGCTGCTGTGGTGGGCGTCTCGACCGGAGAAAGCGGTCAGAAGATCAAGGCTTTTGTCGTCCCCCGCCCGGGTACCAACCTGTCCAAAGAAGAACTGCTAGAGCAGTGCCGCAAGCGCCTGGATGAATATGCTGTACCCTGGGAGATCGAATTTCGCCAGGAGCTCCCGAAGTCATTTGTCGGCAAAGTGCTGCGGCGGATGCTGGTAGAAGAATAATCCTGGAACGAAAAACAACCATGCGCATTCTCATTTATTTCAGTGTAATCGTCGTCATTCTAGTCTTGATTTTCATCATTCTGCTTCTCACCCAGCCTGAATGGATCATGGCGCGCCTGCGGGCAAAATCACCAGGGGTGGTCTATTCCATCAACACTGACCGCCCGGTGGTAGCGTTAACCATCGATGACGGCCCCGATGAAACTTACTCCCCTCTGATCCTGGAAGTGCTGGGTAAATATAACGCCCGGGCCACCTTTTTCCTGATCACCAATCGTGTGAAAGGAAATGAGGAAATCATCCGCAGGTTGGTGGAAGAAGGGCACGAAATCGGCAACCATCTCACCGAAGATGAGCCAAGCATCGATCTCACGATCGAAGCATTTGAAGAAGATTTGATCATCTCAGACAAGATTCTATCGGAATACGCGGATGTGATTTGGATGCGCCCCGGTTCTGGCTGGTTCAACGAAGAGATGATGAAGGTCATCAAAAAACACGATTATCAACTCGCTCTTGGGTCGGTGTACCCTTATGATCCGCAAATCAGCCTGGCATGGTACTCGGCAAAATATGTACTGTGGAAAGCTAAACCCGGCGCAGTGATCGTGCTGCATGATTACAAAAACCGCGGAAAGAGAACGGTGCAGGCGTTAGAGGCTATTTTGCCAGAACTGACCGAGCGGGGATACCAGGTTGTGACCCTCTCTGAACTGGTGTCCTTAGAAAATGGGTCCGGTCGAGGCGGGGACTGAACGATATACCAATCTTTACAAGGAAGGATAGTACGCGATGATCAATCGAGAACAAGCACTGGCAATCGTACGAGAACACGTAAAGAATGAGAATCTCGTCCGGCACATGCTGGCGGTGGAAGCCGCCATGCGCTTCTATGCGGAAAAGTTCGGGGAAGACAAGGAACGTTGGGGAATCACTGCCCTGCTCCACGATTTTGACTGGGAAATTCACCCGGATTTGGAAACCCATCCGGCGGACGGCGTCCCGATCCTGCGGGAGCGCGGCGTGGATGAGGAGATGATTGAAGATATCCAGAGCCATGCCGACCATACCGGCGTGCCGCGCGATACCACGCTGCGAAAAGCGCTGGCCGCCTGCGATGAACTCACTGGGCTGATCACCGCCACCGCCCTGGTGCGACCCTCCAAATCGATCCATGATGTAAAAGTAAAATCGGTGAAGAAAAAGTGGAAAGATCACAGATTTGCCGCCGGCGCCAACCGCGCTGAAATGGATGAAGCGATCGAAGCCTTTGGTGTGGAAAAATGGGAGCATGTCGGCAACGTGATCACTGCCATGCAGGGAATTGCAGAAGATTTAGGGCTGGAGGGATCCTAAACCTCCTCCACATCGAAAAAAGTGTAATGGAAGGTAATCTTCCCATTTAGTAACCCAATCGTATCGCGCCCATTCAGCACGCGCCCGGCCGCGGATTCGGCTGTCCAGGTCAGCTGGCGGGAATTGCCCTCCCCCGAGACCTCGGTCAGGGTAAAGGTGGCATCTGGCAGTGTCTGTTCAAAGAAGGTGTTGTACCATATCAGCAGTTTTTCCGGCCCCTGGATGGTCTCATCGGCGGTGATGTGCACCCCATTCAGGGCATAGAGCAGCACTACATTTAACGGGTCATGGCTGTTGAGCGCATCGATATAGTTTTGCACCACCTCATCCCCCTCATCTCCCAGCGGCCATTCGTAATCGCTGATTACCTCCAACACCTCAGGCAGAAACCGCTGACAGTGCTCCCAGCTCCAGAAATTGGCCGCCGGCAGATCCAGCTGCCGCACTGCGGTCAGGAA
>JABAHR010004447.1_pt4 | contig 14099 bp, 13 predicted proteins | sample 7062101 | NCBI WGS metagenome assembly JABAHR01 (sample SAMN14534553, study PRJNA622989) | marine sediment metagenome | biome: marine biome [ENVO:00000428]; feature: marine pelagic biome [ENVO:01000023]; material: deep marine sediment [ENVO:00002113] | place: India: Gulf of Kutch | collected... | reverse complement strand
CGGCGCAATCAAGCGGGACGTTGGGGTGACGGCGAGAAGGAGGCGGTGCCGGCAGCCCCGCCCTCCGGATCATGCCGTTTGCGCGGCAGCCTCGCAGCCGGGCCTTTTCGATAGCCGCCGCGTGTCGCGCCTTGTGTCAGAAGGCGTCCGCTGGGCCGCACCGCGGGCGCCAGAATGGCCCTGCCGGCCCGGATCAGAGGCCAAAGGCGACGACCAGGACGTAGATCGCCATGAAGATGACGACCAGCGAGCCGATTGTGTAGAGCGTCGCGCGCACCTCGTGGCTCTGCTTCGTGGTATAGGCCGCGGTGTGCAGCAGCCGGGCGGCGACGAAGCCGTACATCAGCGCGCCGGCCAGAACCGGCGACGGCCCGGTCATCACGAAAAGCAGGCCGACGGCCAGGAAGGCCGGAATGTTTTCCAGGTCGTTGCGGTGAATGCGCCGCGACCGATCGACGTAGTCGTTGAGTTCCAGTTGCTTCGGGTCCGGGTTCCGGTTGATCAGCCCGGCCCTCAGGTCTTCGGGCGACGCCCATCCGGCCTCGGCCTTCAGCATCCGGTACACGGTCATCCAGCCCTGTCCCATGATCTTAAGCACCATGATAGCGGCGGCGATGGCGTATGTGACGAAAACGGGGTTTTCCAGGCTCAGCGCTGACATCGGGTCTTCTCCCTGCTGGTGCGACAGATCATTTTTCGTGAAACGCTAATTTTCATGAAATCACGCTACGCCGGCTCCTCCGGCCTTGTCAAGTTTCGTGAAATCGTGTGTATCGTTAAAGCATGGCCAGACGTTACCAGCTCAATCAACGCGCGAAGAGCCAGGCGAAGACGCGTCAGAAGATCGTCGAGGCGGCGATCGAACTGCACCAGGCAAAGGGCCCGGCGGCGACCTCGATGCGCGACGTGGCGGAACGGGCCGGGGTCGGGACGGTCACCGTCTATCGGCACTTCGCCGACGAAACGGAGCTATTGGGCGCCTGCAGCGGGACCTATTTCCAGCGCCATCCCTTCCCGGATCTCGGGTCCTGGGAGGCTGTCCCCGACCCTCGGGAACGGGTCCGCCTGGGGTTGCGGCAATCCTACGCTTTCCATCGCGAGACCGAGCCGATGATGTCCCGCGTCATCGACGAGATGCGTGATCTGCCGATCATGGAGCCATACCACGCCTACTGGCGCAGCGCGGCGGATATGCTGCTGGGCGCGTTCCCCGAGACCAGGCGGCGGGACGGGAAGCTGAAGGCGGGCATCGCATTGGCGCTGCGCTTCGAGACATGGCGGCTGCTCTCGCAGCAACAGGGCCTCGACGACGACCAAGCGATCGAACTGATGATGCACCTCGTCTGCGATTGCCCGTGACGCGTGAAGAAGCGTCTATCGCTTCCTGCGGCCCTCACCGACGTTGTGCGATCCCCAGCGCCGCGTTCGGCTGATCGGGCGTATCATCCGGCGCGTCCGGCAGACCGGCCATCGCGAGGGCTTGATCCATCCGTTCGATGAACGCCGGGTCGAAGCACCAGCGCCGGTGGGTCTCACGCGCATCCGCTCGGGTGAACCCGGGATAGACCTCTCGAAGCCGCGTCGCCTGCTGCCGGGCCTCGTCCATCCTGCCCAGAAACGGCAGCGTGTAGGCGAGATGCAGCTGGGTATGCCAGTCATCCTCCATGTAGCCCCGCATGAACGCGTCGAGCGCGGCCTCGTAGTCGCCCCTGAGCCACGCCTCCTTTCCGATCGGCCAGTACCACCAGCGCTCGGCGTCCTCCTCGGCCATCGCGATGGCCTGCCGGGCAAGCGCCACGCCGGTGTCCCAGTCCCCGGCATAGGCGAGATAGTTCCCCGCGGCGCCGAGGATCTCCGGCTCGTGGGGATTGAGCTCGGCCGCCCGACGAAGCGCCGCGGTCATGTGGTCCCGCTTGCAATTGGCGTAATAGGACCGCCCGATCGCAAGATGGATCGTGGCATCGTCCGGCAGCCCGGCTGCCTCTGCCGCCCGGACCGTGTCGAGAACCCTTGCCGCAAGTGGTGTCCTGAGCGCCCGGTCGTCGCGCGCCGGCCCGTCCAGCCCGATCCCGTACCAGTATTGCGTCGCGTAGACGTCGCCAAGCAGTGCCTGTGCCCGGGCGTTGTCCGGATCGGCCTCGATCAGCTCGCCCAGGCAGGCTTCGGCCCGGCGTAGCATCTCCTCGGGGCCGGACTGGTAGACGTGGAGGTAGCACTCGAACGGCGTCAGCAGGTCCAGCGGCTTTCCCAGCGCGGTGCGGATCAGCGTGGTCGCGATGGCACCGCTCGTGGGCGAGGCAATCCGCCTGGCGAGCCGGCTGCCGGTCTCTTCCACCGCCTCCGCTGTCGGAATCGACTGCGTGAGCAGGACGGCCTTGCTCGCCGTGTCGGTCAGTTCCGCCAGGAACCGGCCCTCGGAGGGCCTCTCGAGCGACAGGACGAAGCGCGCGTCGTCGGACATTCTGCGAACGCTGCCGAACCGGTCGAGCGCCGCGCCCACCTCGGCCGCCAGCGCGTCGGCACCTTCCCCGGTGGCGATCGAGATCCTGGGGACATGCTCGCTCGGATCCCGGTCGCGCCAGAGCCCCCCGGTGACGAGCACGGCGGCAAGGCAGACCCCTGCCGCAATCGCCAGCTGTGCCGCTGCCGTCCGGGGCCTGGCGCGGTCGGGGTGGAGCCGGAAGCCCATTCGGTGGATCGTCTCGAGCACCCGCCTTTCGTCGTCGCCAAGCGCGCGGCGGATTTCGCCGATGCATTGCGTGAGGCTATCGTCGGTCACGGCCGTATCCGGCCAGACCGCGGTGAAGAGGTCATCCTTCGAAACGATCTCCCCGGCGCGGTCCGCGAGATGGTCCAGCACCCGGAACGATTGCGGCCGCAGGCGGTGCACCGTGCCTGTGGTTTCGATCACGGTTCCCGACTCGCGGTCGATCATCCGCTTGTTGAAACGCGGGCTGCCCGTCGCAGGTCGGGAACGGAAGATTTCAGATAATTTCATGACTTTTCGGATGCCGTTTCGGGACTCTTCCTCCCTGCCACGCCGACGATCTCGGACAGTCAGACCGGCGATCCCGCCAATACAGAGGAGGATACCATGTCCCGACTGAAATGCCTAACGCCCGGCGTGCTTGCCCTTGCGCTGTGCGCGCCCAGCCTGGCCGCGGCCGAGCAGATCACCCTGCCGTTCCGGCTGGTCACGCAGGTCACGCAGTCCATGAACCACGACGCCCCAACCGGCGAGGGTCGCAGCGTTGCCGTCTCCAGCGCCGTCGGCACGGCCACCTTCGAAGACGGCCGCATCGCCCATAAGAACTTCGTCTATACGAGCGAGGACGGCCCCGAGAGCGGAACCTTCGCCGGCTATTCGAGCTATGTCTTCGAGAATGGCGACGCGCTGAACCTGCGGTTCACTGGCGGCTGGTCGTCCGAACGTGTCGGCGGCGATTACGAGGTGCTCTCGGGTACCGGCGCTTTCGAAGGCGCGACCGGAACCGGACGTTTCGACGCCGCGGGCGCGGACTGGGAGGGCGCGTCGCTCTGGACCGGCAGCTTTTCCCTCGACATCCCGGGAAGCTGACACCTGGGCCCCGGGCCCAAGCCAGTCCTAAAAGGGACCTTCGGGCGCGCCGGCAGCGAGTTGCGCGCCCGTTCCGCCGAGAGCCGCGGGCGTCTTGTCCACCTGTCGAGCCAAGGCGCGCGAGGTCGATCGCCCGTCAGCTCGTCATCCGTGAGGGCTGGGCTGGGCGAGCGTTCCCGGCGGCCATCTGCCCGAGCGCATCTTCCACGAGCGGCGCCATCAGAAGGTGCAGGAAATGCCCCGCGCGCTCGACCAGCACGACCCGCCTGCGGGCCGCGTTCGCGAGCCGGTCCGCAAGGTAGACCGCGTTCTCGGCCGGCACCAGCGTATCGTGGAGGCCCTGGAGGATCGTCACCGGCGGCCGGATATCGCCGAGGCCGGTCTCGAGCGCCCCGAGCTCGGCTCGCAGCGCCAGCAGTTCGGCGTTCGAATGGGCCAGCGCCCGGGGCAGCAGTGCGCTGAACGGGGGAAACGCCGCAAGGCGTTGCACCGGGTGGACGCGCTCTCTCGCCGGATCCGCCGCCGCGCCCACCAGCACCACGCCCGAGACGACGTCGCGATGCTGCGCGGCGAGCTGCAGCGCGACGGGCCCGCCATAGGAAGACCCGACGACGATGGACGGTCCCAGCCGGGCCTCGAGAAGCGCAGCGATGGGGCGGGCCTGGTCGGTCAGCGCCGCGACCGGTGCGCCGGGGCCGCTGCTGCCGAAGCCCGGGCGGTCGACGGCGATCCGGTACTGGCCGCGCGGGACGTCATCCAGGAAATGCGCCCAGTCCGAGGCCTCGCCGGGTGTGCCGTGGACGAAGACGACGGGCTGCCCGGTCGGATCGCCGGCGGCAAGATAGCTGATCGCCGGCGTGGCCGCGTCGCCCGGCAAATGGTGGCGTCGTGGCGGTTTTGTCTCTGCGCGAGTCGGCGACAGGCCGATGCCGGTGATGGCCTGAAACCGCTCCCGCAGACCCGATGGTACCCGCTTCGCCCCGATCGCGTGCGCGCCAACCACCACGATGTCATCCGCCGCCAGACCGCCGGCGCGCAGGCGGTCCGCGATCGGCAATTGCGCTCCGCGTACGAGGTGACGGGTTTCAGGGGTCTTGGCCATGGATCGGGTTGCGGCTTTCAGGGCGGACGTACGACAGCGCATCGCCAGATGATGAGAAGGGCAGGGTGCCCGGTCCCGAAACAGATGGTGACTGGGCCGCCGGCAGACAAGCCAACGGTGCGCTCAGGACGATGGCGGATAGCGCCGCACCAGCCGTGCTTGGCTCCAGGCGGCCCGCAGGATCGCGAGCAGGCCGGAGGGTCGCCAGCCGCGCGCGCGGTTGGCGGCACCGATCTCGAACAGCATCCTTTGATGGGCGATCAGCCGCGCATAGACCTGCCGCACCGGCGCCTCGGGATCCCAGGCGCTGATCGCTTCGCTGCCGGCGCCGTTGATCTCGATGATCCGGAAGTCCTCGCCGTCGCGCAGCCGCTCGATCGAGGCGAAACGGATGTCGTAGCGCCCGTAGTGGAATTCCGGCATCGAACGCGAGATCGCGTCGAAGCGCGCCTCGAGCGCGGGCGTGATCAGCGCGTCCGCATTCCGGTAGAGCCCGCCCACCCGGATCGACCCGATGAAGGCGAGCCGGACGACCTCTCCCTCTGCCGGAATGCGCTCGAGCAACTCCGGAATGACGCCCGCATGTTCGTTCTGCAGCCCCAGGTGAAGGTTCGATTTCCACGAGGCGCGTTCATCGGCAAGGATCAGGTCCCTTACCTTGTGCAGCCCATCGCCCACCACATGCGGGAAATACCGCAAGGTCAGGCCGGCGACCCTGCCGCGCGCCTCGCCCGGATGGCGTATGTAGAATACGCCCGCCTCTCCCTCCCACGGGATCATCTCCTGCAGCATCAGCGTGGCGCCCTGGGGAAACTCCGCGACATAATCCATCAGCGCCTCTGCCGAGGGGATCGGCCGGACCCCGTAGCCCTGCCAGCCGATGTCGGGTTTGGCGACGAGCGGAAAGGTCAGCCCGGAGGCCTGTGCAAGCTCCAGTGCCCGGTGTCCATCGGCCACCGCGTCGGCGCCGCGCGGCATCGTCAGGTATCCCGCGAACCAGTGTCTCGACTCTCCGGTCACCATGTCGAGATAGGCCTGCTTGGACTCGCCCCAGAGGCCGCCGACATAGATCAGCGGATTGACCAGCGACGGCAGCGAAAGGCTGCGGTAGCGCAGCGAGAGCCAGCCCCAATTCAGAACCAGCGGAATGTAGAACAGCTTCGGCGGGATGCGTTCCGCCGCCCCGATCCGCGCCGCGAGCCCGCGCAGCGAGGGCATGCCGCGATGGCTGTGGAGCACCGTGTCCGCCGTCGCCCGCGCGCCCTCGACCAGTTCGGCGACGCCCGAGCGCCCCATCCGGATCAGAAGCGCCCAGGGCGGGTTTCGGGCCAGCCAGGTCGCGAGCACGACGAGCGTCGCCAGCGCCAGCAGCCACGACCAGTAGCCCAGCCCCGACAATACGCCTTCGCCGAAGCGGATCACGAACCAAAGCACGGCCGGAACATAGACGGCCGCGGTCAGCATCGTGATCGGCGCGAACACCAGCGTCCGCACGCCGAGCAGGCCGCAGCCGACATAGACCGGGAAGATCACCCCGGGGACGATGCGCGCCACGATCATCGCCGAGGGAACGTTGCGCAGCAGCCAGGCGGCAACGCGCTCCACCCGCGGGCGCATCAGCAGCCCGCGCAGCCGCGCGCTGCGCCGGGCGAGCCTGCCGAGGCCGAAGAGCGCGAAGTCGCTTGCGACGATCCCGGCATAGAGGCTCGCCATCGCGAGCCAGACGGGCAACCCATGCTCGACGACCAGAAGACCGCCGAGCACGATTGCCAGATCTTCTCGGAAGAACGGCAACAGAAACAGGATGACGGCTGCCAGGCCGGGCGAGGTCAGGAGTGCAAGCAGATCCCCGGAAGCGTCGGTCATTGTAAACTTGCCCAAATGAACCCGGTCCGTCCGGCGGCGTATCCGGGAGGCGAAAAGGCTGCCTTCGGGACCATGATCGCCCAGGTCTCCACGTCTCGGCAAGCCATTGTTGCACATGTGCAAAACTGCGAAAGCCAGGCCGCGACGGTGGCTGCGGAGATCAGATACGCTGACGCCTGACGATCCGGCTTCCTGCGGTGTCTTGCGAACCGCATGGCTCTGCCTGGCGTTGGTGCCCGCGCTGCGCAGCAATAGGCCGCGACGAAGCGCGAGATCGGCGCGCCCGCCATCTCCGGCGAAAAGCACCGATCCCGGTATCGTGGCACAGCCACGAGCTTTGGCTCGCCACCNNTGCCCCGGCCCGATACGCTTCGAAATCCGCCCCTCGGCGCATCAAGAAGAAATTTCGGGCAATCCCCAGAAAAAGACCAGAGGACCCTCAGCTTGGCGCCAAGCACCCGCTGCGCGGCAGCTTCATCATGAATACGCGCACCGATCGTTTCGGCCGCAGATTGAAAACGATGAGGAACGGAGAGCGACATGTCGTTGGTCGATATCCAGGTGATCGCGGGCGTCTTCACGCCGGAACAGAAGAGGGAGATGATCGAAAAGGTAACCGAAACGATGGTCGGGATCGAAGGCGAGGCGATGCGTCAGGTGACGTGGGTCCGGGTACATGAACTCGCATCGGGCGAGTGGGGTATCGGAGGCAAGGCCCTCACCGCCGCTGACCTGAAGGCGCTGAGCGCCGGCTGATCTTCCGAAACCCGCATTCGACGACAGAGGGGCCGACCACCAGGCCTCGCCGTATCCAACATCAAAGTGCATCGGGCGGCCGAACGGCGCCCGCAGGAATCCAACACCGCTTCATACGAGGAGTTCACCATGAAACGGACCAAGCTGACTGCCCTCGCTGCCGCTTTCGCCGCAGCCTCCTTTTCCGTCCTTCCGCAACTCGCCGTCGCCGAAAGCCAGACCATCCCCATCCTGAAGGCGGACCTTCAGGGCATGGAAGGCATGGTGGCGAACGTGATCATGCTCGATGTCGATCCGGGCTGGCAAACGCCGAACCACATCCATCCCGGGCAACTCATCCTCTATGTCCTGGAAGGCGAAGTCGTGCTTGACGTCGAAGGTCGGGACACCATGACGGTTAAGGCGGGCGAAGCCATCTACGAGACGCCCAACGTTCCGATGGTGGGGCGCAACATCTCGGCCACCGATCGCGCGAAGTTGCTGATCTTCCAGGTCGGCGAGGCCGATGCCCCGATCATGGTGGCACAGGAATAGCGCGACCGAACACAGGGAAGGGGGCGGTACCTCGTCTCCTTCCTCTATCGGGGCGCCGGGCTGAAATCCCCATATGAAATCAATGGCATGAGCCGGAATTACGATCTTCTGGCGATTCAATGGGGATTTGCTAACATTTCCGGATGATTTACCGGTTTTCCGAGTACGAGCTTAATACCGCGCTCAACCTGCTTTGCCGGCAGGGAGAAGAGATCGGCCTTGAGCCGCGCGCCTATTCCCTGCTTTGTTTTCTCGTCGAAAACCGTGACCGGATGGTGTCGAAGGACGAACTGGTCGAGCATGTCTGGAACGGCCGGTTCATCACCGATGATGCGATCTCGACGGCGGTCAAGGCGGTGCGCAAGGCGCTTGGGGACGATGGCAGCCGGCAAATGGCGATCAAGACCCTCAGGGGCCGCGGATTCCGGTTCGTCTCGCCGGTGAGAGTCGGCGCCCCGACCAGCGTGGAACCCGAGCCGGAACAGCGTGAAGAAGGCGGCAGGCCTTCGATAGCGATCCTGCCGTTCCGGCTTTTCGGTCAATCGGACCCCTACGGCCCGATAGCCGATGCCATACCGGCGGAGCTGATCACCTCGCTGTCGCGCTTGCGCTGGTTGAGGGTCCTTGCCCGTGGATCCTCGTTCAGGTTTCGCGACGAGGTCGTCGATCTGGCGGCGATCCGGTATGGCCTGGGGGCAAGCTACTGCCTGTCGGGCATCGTCGAGATCCTTGGCCAGACCCTGGCGATAACGGTCGAGCTGACGGACACGCGCAGCATGAGCGTGGTCTGGAGCGACCGTATCACCGGCAAGCCGGACCAGATACACGAGATGCGCGCCGACATCGCCTCGAGCGTCGTGACTGCGCTGGAACTTCATATCCCGTTGAACGAGGCCGAGAACGCGCGCCTGCGCTCGCCGCTCGGACTCGATGCCTGGGGTCTGTATCATCTCGGGCTGCAGCACATGTACCGCTTCAACAAGACCGACAACGCGGCCGCGGCGGACTATCTCGAGCGGGCGACGGCGCTGGATCCGAGCTTTTCCCGTGCCTATGCGGCCCGTTCGTTCGCAAGCTTTCAGAACGCCTTTCTGAACTATACCCGGGATGGCAACGCCGAGATGCGGGACGCCCGGCGCTTCGCCGAACGAAGCGTCGAGCTCGATCCGCTCGATCCCCTCGGGAACTTCACCCTGGCGCGTGCCCACTGGCTTGAGGGCGATCCCGAGGGCGGGCTCGGCTGGCTCGACCGGGCGATCGGCTACAGTCCGAATTTCGCGCATGGGCACTATGCGCGCGCATGGACGGACGTGATCGCCGGGCGCAGCGGCGACGCGCTGACCCATATCCGGACGGCGATCGATCTCAGCCCGCTCGACCCGTTCCTTTACGCGATGCAGGCGACGCGGGCGCTTGCATACCTCACCGACGAAGACACGTCGCGCGCGGCGCTCTGGGCAGAGCACGGGGCGCGCGGGCCCGGCGCGCATTATCTGATCGCCATGATCGCGGCAGCAACGCATCAGCTGAACGGAGACGCGGCACGCGCCTCTGCCTGGGCCGATCATGTCCGGGCCATCAGGCCCGAGGCGTCACTTGCAGGGTTCTTCAAGGCGTTCCCATTCTCGAACACGACGTTCCGGAACGCGCTGTCCGACGCGCTGATCAAGGCAGGGTTCGCGTCCGAGGACGGGCGGCATTGAGCGAAAGCCGGCTCGGTGCCCGGGTGCGCGCCTTTGATCTTCGAGAGGGAAGCCGCTGGGGCCGCACCTGTGATTTCTTAATCTCTTCGGTCGCTGTTCCCGGGCGGCTGCCCCTTCGCGTGATCCGCGTGGCGCGTCAGCGCGTCAGTTGCTTCATGCCGCCCGGCGGATAACGGTCCCCGGCGGTGACGCCGGGACGGAACACGTCGTCGAGCCGTGCCAGCAGGGCATCGGGCAGCACCAGGTCGGTCGCGGCGACGTTCTCCTCGAGCCATCCGACCTTCTTGGTTCCCGGGATCGGCACGATGTCGTCGCCGCGCGATAGCAGCCAGGCCAGCGCCACCTGCGCCGGCGTTGCGCCGGCCTCGTCCGCGACCTGCTTGAGCGCGTCGACGAGGTGGGTGTTCTTCGCGATGTTCTCTTCCGAGTAGCGCGGATGGGCCCTTCTGCGATCGTTCTCGATCAGGCTGTCGCGGCTGGGGATGGTGCCCGAGAGGAAGCCGCGACCGAGCGGCGAGTAGGCCACGAAGCCGATCCCCAACGCTCGACAGGTCGGCAGCACCTCTGCCTCGGCGTCGCGGGTCCAGAGCGAATACTCGGTCTGGAGCGCGGTCACGGGATGCACCGCATGCGCCCGCCGGATCGTGGCCGGCGCGGCCTCCGAAAGCCCGATGTGCCGGATCTTGCCCTGCTCCACCAGCGTCTTCAGCGCGCCGACGGTTTCCTCTATCGGCACGCTCGGGTCGATCCGGTGCACGTAGTAGAGGTCGATGACATCGGTGCCCAGCCGCGCGAGGCTGTTTTCGCAGGCCTCGATGACGTATTCGGGCTCGCCGCGGATCACCTTCTTGCCCTCGGGCGTGGTGACGTTGCCGAACTTGGTGGCGAGAATGGCCTCGGTGCGCCGGCCCTTCAGCGCCCTGCCGACCAGCTCCTCGTTCTGCCCGCGTCCATAGGCGTCAGCCGTGTCGATGAAGGTGACGCCCATGTCGAGCGCCCTGTGGATGGTCTCGATCGAGCCAGGCTCATCCCGCTCGCCATAGGCGACGGTCATTCCCATGCAGCCCAGACCGATTGCGGGTACGTCCAGCGACCCCAGCGTCCTTGTCTTCATCCTTCGGTCTCCCGTTCGACACCCGCGGTCGGCCCCATGGCGCTTTGGCCGGGCCGGGGCGAGTATAGGCGCAGAACGGGCGACAGGGCCACCGGCCCGGTGCGCCCTGTCGCCGGCTGGTCCGGCCCGCCTGATGGTCGACGCCGGTCCGTCAGGCGGCCGCGCCGAGACGCTTGAGAACGTCCAGCATGGCCTCGGACAGATCCGTGTGGTGATGGGCGAGCTTCCAGTCTCCGTCCTCGCGCCGATAGACATTGGTCACACGGTGGTGGATCGTGGCGGCGTGGCCGGCGATCACCAGCGACCCGGTCTCGACGCCGGTTTCGACCGCCATGTCTGACCCGATGTCGATCCGCTGATCCACGAGGCGGATCTCGCCGCCTCCGGCGATCTCGGCGACCTTTGCGAAGCTGGCGATGACGGTCTCGTAGCCCTGGTCCCGGCCGCCGATCGGGTGCTGCGCCGAGACGGCGCCATCGCGGACCCAGACATCGGCCATCGGCGCGGCATCGCCAGCGGCCATTCGGTTGAGGGCATCGTAGAATTTCTGCGACGCGTCGCGGACTTCGGTGGTTGCGGACATGAGCTTTCTCCTTTGCAGTGGGCGAGCGGAGCCGTTCCCGGCATGCGCCGGGCCGTGCTCTCGGGGGACGGGGCAGGGGTTATTCGACGGGTTCTTCGAGCCCGGATTTCGCCGCGGCGAAGAACTCGGCCCGCGGGTTGGTCTTCGGGTAGGGCGCGTCCGGCACCTCGACGCCCAGGAAATCGCACAGCGGCGCCCAGCCGTCGCCGGCCCGGAACACCAGCGCCCGCCCCTCGGCCGCGAGGGCGCGGGCCGCGTCGGCGTTGGCCCGGTAGGCGGCGAGGATACCCTCGCGGTCGGTGCGCCCGCCGAGCGCCTGCCCGACGATCAACCGCTCGATCATCTCGAACCAGTCGCGCCGCGCCTCGGGCCAGGAGGCCTTGTCGAGGATCAGCGGCAGGATGGTCTGCGAGAAGCTTGCATACCAGTCCTCGGGGTCGCGGTCCGAGAGGATGACCTTGGCCCCGGGCGTCGCCGCCAACACCTCCTGCCAGCAGGCCGCGACAGGGAAATCCACCGCCGCGCGGAAGCCGGCGAAGATCGCCGCATAGTCCGGACGACCCGCCGCGGCCTCGCCCCAGAGACGGACCTGCCTGGGATCGCCGATCACCTCGGACATGTGGTGGCAGGGGCCGAAGCCCAGGCGCTCGAGCGCCGCCTTGAGCGAGTATGTGCCGGTACGTCCGAATCCGGCGCCGATGATTTCGAGTGCCATAGCCCCTGATCTCCTATATGAATGCGATCTATCGGGATCGCCAGGATGGCCTTTGATGAGGGAAATATGGCTCCGTTCCGCTTTATATGTCGAACGAAACGATTTAATGGATCATGAATGAAATCGATCTGAGCCGCATCGACCTGAATCTGCTCGTCGTTTTCGAGGTCCTCATGGAGACCCGGAGCGTCACCGCGACAGCCGAGCGGATCGGGCGCACGCAATCCGCCGTCAGCCATTCGCTCGCGCGGTTGCGGGACCAGCTCGGCGACCCGCTGCTGGTTCGTGTCGGCGGCACGATGCAGCCCAGCCCGTTCGCCGAGATGATCATCGAGGACGTCCGGCCGATCCTGCGCAGCATCCGGCGCGTCATCGCGCCGCGGAACCTGTTCGATCCGGCCACCAGCGACCGCGTCTTCCGCATCGCCATGCCGACGCTGACCAAGGTCATCGCCGAGGTCTCGGCGCGGGTCGAGGCAGAGGCGCCGAATGTCCGGATCGAATGGCTGCCGGCGCATCACGATGTCTACGCGGCGCTCAGTGAGGGGCTGATCGACCTGGCGCATCTGGGCGGCGAGCCGCGCCTGCCAGAAGGGCTGGAACATCAGGTGATGGAGCCGTTCTCGTGGATCACCTTCGCGCGCAAGGATCATCCCGCCTGCGAGGGCTGGGGGATCGAGGCCTGGCGCCGCTATCCGCACCTGATGGTCAACGTTACGCGCGCGATGCAGAACCCGTTCCCGCTCGGCGCTCGGGACGATGCCGGCGGGCGGCGCATCAGCGCGATGATCGGGGATTCTGCCGGCATTGCCTCGCTGCTGGCCCAGTCGGATTTCCTGGCGACCTTTCCCGCCGTCCTGCTGGCTTGGGACATGGAGGCCTTCGGGCTGCGCGCGATGAAGCCGCCGGTCGATCTCGGCCCCGTCCTGGTGCGCTTCTTCTGGAGCGCCCGGCTGGCCAGCGATGCCGGCGGCGTCTGGATCCGCTCGATCGTGATCGAGTCCTATCGCCGCCTGCAAGCCGAGGCGGAGGCGAAGCTGTCGGGCGATGCGCTGCTTCAGCCCGCGCGCCATGTCGCGCCGTGAAGACCAGGTCCGAGTTCGCCGGCGCAGGGTTCGCCGACCACCCGCGCCGCGTGCCCATTGCGGCCGCCGACAACCTCGCGCCCAGGGGGCATTCGGCAATTCAGCAGGTCATTCCATGAATTCGACGATGTCGCTGATCTGGCGCGACGCGGCCTCGAAGCAGGTGTCGTCGCGGATGCAGGCTTCGACCGCCGCGTCGAGCTGGGCGTTGACCCGCCCATCGATCCGTCCGGCATAGAGCCCCGCCGCCGTCATCATCTCCTGGACCCGCCGCACCGTGTCAGCCTTTGCATAGGCGATGGTTTCCCGGAAATCCGGAATCGAGGCTTCGAGGGCGCCGCTCATGCGCAGGACGAGGCCCCGTTGGAGGAAGACCCAGCTGCGGTTCGGACGGTTCGAGGGGAGGTCGACCGACAGGGCCCGGTCGCAATCCTCGAGCGCACGCTCCAGCCGCCCCGCCAGGCGGTGGAACGTACAGCGGTTCGCGAGGAAGAGGCTGTTGTCCGGGGCCACCGACAGGGCCGCGTTGATGTCCCGGAATGCCAGGTCCAGGTCGCCCCTGGCGGCGTAGGTCAGCGCCCGGCCATTCAGCGCGTGTGCGTGGGCGCCGTCGCTGATCTCGATCGCCGAGCCGTAATGGGCCAGCGCCTCGTCGGAGCGTCCATCCGCGCGGGCCTCGAGCGCCAGGCGGTAATGCGCGCGCGCCTCGAGGCGTTTCAGCTCAGCGTTGCCGGGAGCCTTCTGGCGCAGCCTTGCGGCCAGATCGAGCGCGGCCTGGAACTGCCCCTCGCGCAGCAGGGCCTCGACATCCTCTGGCCGCTCCGGCGGCTGCTGCGCGGACGCACCGGCTTGCGGTTCCCCGGCCAGGGCCGCCCCCGCCCATCCGGGGCAATCGGCGAGCTCGGTTTCGATGCACAGCTCTGCCAGTCGCTCCGCCTCCGCCAGCTGGACCTGGCTCATCTCGCCTTGGTCCGCTTGCACGCCGATCTCGGCCGCAGGCTTCAGGTCCTGATCCAGTTTGGCCGCGATCAGGTACCATGCATTTGCGAAGACGAGGTTCCTCT
>JABAHR010025136.1_pt2 | contig 14117 bp, 13 predicted proteins | sample 7062101 | NCBI WGS metagenome assembly JABAHR01 (sample SAMN14534553, study PRJNA622989) | marine sediment metagenome | biome: marine biome [ENVO:00000428]; feature: marine pelagic biome [ENVO:01000023]; material: deep marine sediment [ENVO:00002113] | place: India: Gulf of Kutch | collected... | reverse complement strand
CTCCTCTAACGCAGGCCCGTCGGATGACGGGACGAACGAGGGATTTAACAGAGATGGGCGTGGCGGGCAACGACGGGTTAGGATGGCGCGAAATCGAGGCGGGACCGGCAGATGACCGATCAGTTGAGGCTGGAGATCTTCAGCGACTATATATGACCCTGGTGTTACCTCAGTACCGGGCGTATTGAAAAACTGAAGTCCAGCTACGATCTCCAGGTTCGATGGGTTCACTTCCCGCTGCACCCGGAAACTCCCGAGGAGGGAATCACCATCGAAGCGCTCTTCGCCGGTCGGGAGATCGATCTGGATGCCATGTACGAGCGGATGAAAGCGCTCATGGACGAGGAGGGTCTCCCCTACGGGCGTCGTACCCACACCTACAACAGCCGGCTCGCCCAGGAGCTCGGGAAATGGGCCGACTCCCGCCCCGGCGGCGAAGCCATACACGACGCCCTGTTTCGAGCCTATTTCGTAGACGGGCTGAATATCGGGGATCCCGGCGTGCTCGTCGACATGGCGGAATCGGTGGGTCTCGACGCCGTTGCCGCCCGGGAGGTGATCGAACAGCGTACGTTCTCCGACGCTGTGGACGAGGATTGGAAGCGCTCGCGGCGATACGGGATCACCGGCGTGCCGACGTTCGTCGCCGGTGGCTACGGCGTCGTTGGCGCGCAACCCTACGAAACTCTCGAGCACCTGGTTCAACGGGCGCTCACCGAGTCGCGAGCGTAGCGGGATCATGGCGGCGCTTCAGCGCCCGGTTCGCTCCGCGATCCGCCCGGCCGCCTCGGCGCGTCGCCCCATCGCCTGGCCGCGCGCGCTTGCGGCGCTGTCCACGCTCCAGTCCCGCACGGCGGGCGCGTCCCAGTCCGCGCCCAGGATCAACGCGTCCTCGTAGCGGACGGCGCCGTCAGGCCCGGTTTCCAGAACGTATGCAGGGGTGGACACGTAGAGCACTTCCACCATCCGTTCCGTCTCGTTGCACAGCTGCAGCAGGGTTCCCGGCTCGGTCAGCGCGGCGGCTCCGGCCGGTACCTGCAGTCGGGACGGTACGGCCTCGTCCGGACCACGCATCCGAACGGTTAGCGTTCCGGCGGTGACGTAGGTGATCTGCGTCAGTGCCGGATGGACGTGGATGGCGGAACTCATCCCTGGCCGGATTCGCCCGGCCGCCATGCTGATCGCTGCGTCAGCCGAGTGCGCGCTGGCAGGGCCGCGCGCGTCGTGGGGATTCAGGAAAGCGCAGACTTCCGTGCCGTCCGTCGCGGGCAGGAACGACCCGGGCTGGAAGATCGTGCCCGCCGGCCGGTCGGGTTCAGGCATCTCGAATCGGGTCGGTTCTGCCGTCCCAGGCTTCGTGGACGGCCTTCCAGCGGGCGAAGGTCTCCCGCAGCGGGGCGTTGTCCTCGTAGAGCTCCACGAAGCAGCCCAGGATGGGCCGCGTGTCCATGTAGGCCACCCGGGCAGCGGATGTGAGGGTGGTCACCGCGGGGTAGCCGGCGGCTTCGAAGCGCCGTTTTTCCGCCTCGAAATCCTCGGGAAGGATCGCGAAGTGGTGAAAGGCGCTCTGCCCGGCGGGCACCATTTCCCGGTAGATGGACGGCGCGTCGTTGTGCTGCTCAATGAGCTGGATGTGAGCGGGCCCAGCCTGGCCGAAGGCATAGGAAAGGTCTGCCTCGCAGGGCTCGCCGCGGTAGAAGTGGTCGGGGGAGACGTGGTGTGGAGAGAGGAAAAACGGCCCGGCGCCCACCAGATCCACCCAGCCCAGGCAGGCGGCTTCGATGTCGTCGACCACGTAGGCGTATTGAACCACCGGGTAGCGTATCAGGCCCATGTCTCTCTCCTCGCGCGGGTCGCGTCTTTATACCCCAATACCCTCACCGTTACCGGCAGGGGCGGCGGCCCGGAGCGCTCCGGACGCCGGCAACCCCTGTACAATGTGGCGTTTTGGGGGTGCGTGCAATGCTGCAGGAACGTATCGAGGGTAAGTGGATCGACTGCTTCGCGCGCGTGTTCGAGCGGTGCGCGGTTGCGGAGAACGAGGAGGTCGCCATTCTCTCGGAGAGCCAGAGCCGGCCGACGAACGCTCAGCTTGCCGAGCTGGCGCTGCTCAGGCTGGGCGCCAGGCCTTACCATCTGGTGATTCCGACGCCGCCGCAGAAAGCGGCCGTGCCCGTTCGCTCCACCGGGGCCACGGACGTGATCGGTCAATCCCGTTCCGTGGTCGCCGCCCTGTCGTCGGCCGGGCTGGTGGTCGACTGCACCGTCGAGGGCATGCTTCACGCGCCCGAGCTGCCGGAGATTCTCAAGGGGCGCGCGCGCGTGCTCATGATTTCCAATGAGCATCCGGAAGCTCTGGAGCGTCTGGAGCCGGACGAAGCGCTGGAGACGCGGGTCAAAACGGGCATCAGGAAGCTGCGTGGCGCGCGCGTGATGAAGGTGAGCTCGGCAGCGGGAACCGATCTCACTGTCTCCCTGGAAGGAGCGGTGGCCGGCGGTGGCTGGGGTTACGTTGCGCGCCCTGGAATCATGAGTCACTGGCCCGGGGGGCTGTGTCTCTGTTTTCCCGCCGCCGGCGCGGTGAGTGGCGTTCTGGTTCTCGACCGCGGGGACGTCAATCTGACTTTCAAGCGCTATCTGGAAAACCCGGTCGCGCTGAGCATCGACGCCGACTACGTCACCGAGATTGACGGCTCCGGCGTGGATGCAGAGCTCATGCGCAGCTATTTCGCGGCGTGGGGGGACCGGGAGGCCTATGCGGCCAGTCACCTCGGCTGGGGAATGAACAACGCCGCCCGCTGGGATGCCATGACCATGTACGACCGCAACGACTTCAACGGCACGGAGTTGCGAGCCTTCGGCGGCAACTTCCTCTACTCCACAGGTGCCAACGAGGTGGCGGGACGTCACACGCTCGGCCATTTCGACCTGCCGCTGCGCAACTGCTCCGTTTACCTGGACGGTGAAGCGGTGGTGGTGGATGGCGAACTGCAGGGTGAGCTTGCTTGAGCATTCCGGGATTCAAGGAAGCCGGCAGCGGCGACACGATCGTCTTTCTGCACGGCATCGGTGGGAACCGACATGCCTTCGACGCTCAGCTGTCCGAGTTGAGCCGACGCTACCGCTGTGTCTCCTGGGACATGCCCGGCTATGGTGGATCTCCGGCCATGGCCGAGATGACCTTTGCCGGTCTCAGCGACGCTCTCGCCGCGCTCCTCGATCACCTGGAACTGCCCTCGGCACACCTGATTGGCCACTCCATGGGCGGCATGGTCGCGCAGACCCTTGCGCTCGCGCGCCCGGACCGGGTGCGCTCCCTCGTGCTGGCGCAGACCACCGCTAGGTTCGGCAAGCCGGGCAGCGATTGGCAGGAGCAGTTCCTCGATTCGCGGCTGAAGCCCCTGGAGGAGGGAAAGACGCCGGCGCAGTTCGCCCGGGAGCTGATTACGGCCATGTTTGGTGATCCGTCCCGAACTGAAGCCATCGACGAGGCCGTCGCTACCATGAGCCCTCTCCCGGCGGACGTCTACCGGCAGGTGCTCACCTGCCTGGTCGGCTTCGATCTGCAGGCGTCCTTGAGCGAGATTCGCGCGGCCACGCTCTGCCTCGCAGCAGAGTTCGATCAGACGGCGCCACCGCGCACCATGGAAAAAATGGCGGCGCAGATTCCTGCGGGCCGCTACGATTGCCTGCCCGGTGCGGGTCACCTGGCGTACGTGGAAACACCATCGGCTTTCACTCGGGCCGTAGACGAATTTCTGGGCCACCTCTCATGACGACGACTGAGGAGCTGATCGGGATGGCCCGCGAGCTGGGCAGGGACCGGTTCTTGCCGCGGCGGCGGACCTACGACGAGGAGGCAAGGTTTCCTGACGAGAACTACGAGGACCTGCGCGAGGCTGGCTTCCTAGGCCTCACCATCGACCGGCGCTACGGAGGGCTCGGCGCCGACTATGGCACCTACGCCAGCGTCTCCGCCGAGCTTGGGCGCTGGTGCGGCGCCACGGCGCTGACGTTCAACATGCACACGTCCACCATGCTCTGGTCCGGGCAGCTGGCCGACGACCTGCCAATGAGCGACGCCGAGCGGTCGGCCCACGAGGCCCGCCGGGCGGAGATCTACGCCGGCGTGATCGAGGAGGGCCACATCTTCGCGCAGCCTTTCTCCGAACCCAACAGCGCCGCGGCAGCGGGCAAGGCGGCGTTCGACACGTCTGCCGTGAAGGTGGACGGCGGATGGCTGGTGAACGGGCGCAAGCACTTCGCGTCTCTGTCCGGCTCGGCGCACTTCTACGGCGTGCTCTGCACGGACCTCACAGAAGGCCGGGAACCGGACGTGCGTCGCACCCTGCTACTGTCCGTGCCGGACGGCATAAGCGGCTTCTCCATCGCCGGAGACTGGGATGTGCTGGGCATGCGCGGCACGGTCTCGCGTAACCTGGTGCTCGAGGACGTCTTCGTGCCGGATGCGGGCCAGCTGCTGCCCCAGGGCTGTTACTACCAGGCGGCGCTGGGTTGGCCGCACATGTTCATGACACTCTGCCCCACCTACCTCGGCATCGCCGAGGCCGCCTTCGAGTTCACCTGTCAGTACCTGCGCGGCGAGGTGGAAGGCGGGGCGCCAGCGGGCGCTGCCCGCAGCAACCCGGTCAAGCAGGTGGGCGTCGCCGAGATGCGGATCAAGCTGGAGCAGGCTCGGGCGCTCTTCGAGAAAGCCATCGCCGAGGCCGCCTACCAACCGAGCAAGGACGAGCGGCTGCGCGCGTACGCTGCTCAGTACACGGTGATGGAGTTTGCCAACGACATCTGCCGGCAGGCCATCCGCGTGTGCGGCGGGCGCTCGCTGTTCAAGTCTCTGCGGCTCGAGCAGCTTTACCGGGATTCCCGCTGCGGCTCGCTCATGCTCCCCTGGACGCCCGACATCTGCATCGAACGCCTCGGGCGCGAAAGCCTGGAGGGGTGAGGCGTTGAACGGTCTGGGAGACTGGATCCGCTACAACGCGGGCTGGGCAGGCACCCGCCCCGCGCTCCGTCTTGCGGAGAACGCTTACACCTACGCCGAGTTGGATGCCGCGGTGGACCGCATGGCTTTCCTGCTGCGGGACGGCCTGGGCGTCAGGCCAGGCGACCGGGTGGCCTTTCTCGGCCTCAACAGCGAGCAGATGATCGTGCTGCTGTTTGCCTGCGCCCGCAACGCGGCCAGCCTGCTCCCCCTGAACAATCGTCTGGCCGGTCCCGAGCACGAATGGATACTCCGGCACAGCGGCGCGCGCTTCCTGTTCGTGGAAGACGAGTTCGCTGCCCTGGCGGACGCGATCGATGCGCCGGGCCTCGAGCGGGTGGCCATGGGAACTGCGTCGGATTTCGGTTGGTACGACTTTCAGGAACTGCTGGAAGAGACGAGCGATGGCGCTTTCGACGACGTCGGAACGCTCGACGATCGGGTGCTGCTCATCTACACCTCGGGCACCACGGGCCAGCCTAAAGGTGTGGTGCACCGGCAGCGCGCCCTTTTCTACAACGCGCTGAACGCCATCCACGCCCAGGAGATGCGGGCCTCGGATCACGTGCTCACCGTCCTCCCTCTGTTCCACTCCGGCGGGCTGAACATCCAGACCTCCCCGGCTTTCTACGTTGGGGCCAGCGTCAGCCTGATGCGGCGTTTCGACCCGGGCGAGACCCTGCGAGCCATCGAGGTGCTCAAGCCCACCATGTTTCTCGCGGTCCCGGCGGTGATCACCGCCCTGATCGATCATCCGGCTTGGCCGGACGCGGACCTCTCCTCCCTGCGCATGGTGGGCACCGGATCGTCCACGGTCCCGGATCCGTTGCTCAACGCCTGGCACGACCGTGGGGTGCCGGCCACCCAGATCTACGGGCTCACCGAAAGCGCGCCGACGGCCATCTGCCTGCCCATTGCAGAGGCTCGCCGCAAGCTGGGGGCGGCGGGCAAGCCGGTCATTCACTGCCAGGCGCGGATCGTGGACGATGGGGGCCGCATCCTTGGGCCGGACGAGCGGGGCGAGATCGTTCTGAAAGGCCCGAACCTCTTCTCGGAGTACCTCGACGACCCGGAAACCACCGCAGCCGCGTTTTCCGATGGCTGGTTTCACACGGGGGACATCGGCCATACAGACGACGAAGGCTTCTTCTACGTGGACGACCGGAAGAAGGACGTGGTCATCTCTGGAGGGGAGAACATCTACCCCGCGGAGCTCGAGAACGTTCTGGCCGACATGCCTGAGCTCGCCGAGTACGCGGTGGTGGGCCGACCGGACCAGCGCTGGGGTGAGGTCCCGGTTGCCTGCGTGGTGCTCAGGGAAGGGGCAGAGATCGGCCAGGCAGAGCTGATCGCGCGCTTTGCCGGACGTCTCGCCCGCTACAAGCATCCCCGGGAAGTGCTCTTCCTTGGGGCCCTGCCACGCAACGCAATGGGCAAGGTGCTCAAGTTCAGGCTGCGCGAGGAGATCGCGCGCTGAGCGCAGAAGCGGCCGCCATTGTCTCCGCTGGCTTCTCGCCCGCATCCTCCCGGTACTCCGAGAAGTCGGGCTTGCGCATGGACTTCAGGTAGCGCGTCGGTTCCCAGGGGTATAGGTTCGGGATCCCCGTTTTGTCGATGTACCAGCTGGTGCAACCCCCGGTCATCCATACCGTGTCCTTCACCGCTTCCTGCATGGCCGAGTTGTAGTCGCGGTACGCTTCTTCCCGTGCGGTCATGGCCACCAGGTGCCGCCGCTTCATGCGGTCGAGCATGCGGATCACGTAGTCCACCTGATGCTCGGTGATGGTGATGAGTGACATGTTGCCCACGGGTCCGGTGGGGCCCTCGAGCATCCAGAAGTTCGGGAAGCCGGGTATCGCCACGGACCGCAGCGCGCGCGGTGCGCCCTGCCAGAACGACTCCAGGTCCACGCCGCCTTCGCCGGTCACCTTCGTCGGGAGGATGAACGCGCTCGGATCGAACCCCGTGGCCAGCACCAGGACGTCGAGCTCGTGGACGCGGCCGTCTTCGGTCTGCACACCGCTCGGGGTGATCCGCTCGATGGCGTCGGTCACCAGATGGGCGTTGTCGCGCGAGATGGCCGGATAGAAGTCGGAACACAGGATGAGGCGCTTGCAGGCGGCCTGGTAGTCGGGCGTCAGCCGACGCCGCAGCTCCGGATCTTTCACGTTGCGCTCGAGGTTCCGCTGCGCGACCTCGCTGATTCGCGCCTGCATCTTCGCATCTCCCACGGTAGCCATGGCGAACGTGCGGACCATCAGCCGGAAGTAATACTGGTAGGCCAGGCGATTCAAGAAGGGGAAGAGCTTCAGCGTGCGCTTCCAGCGAGGACTGTAGGTCTTCTGCGGCATGGGCACCATCCACTGGGGCGTTCTCTGGAAGACGTGTAGCTCGCCCACGTCCGCGGCGATGTCGCCGACGATCTGAGCGGCCGTGGACCCCGTGCCGATGACGCCCACCCGCTTGCCGGTGAGAGTCACGGAGTGGTCCCAGCGGGCGGAGTGAAAGCACTCCCCGGCGAAGTCGTCGAGGCCTTCGATGTCCGGCGTGGCAGGATGGTGAAGAATGCCGGTGGCCGAGATCACGACGTCGTAGATGCGCTGCTCGCCGGTGGCGGTCGTAAGGCGCCATAACGGCGCCTCGTAGTTGAGCTCCGTCACCGCGGTGTCGAAGCGGACCACGCTGGTCACGTCGAAGTCATCGGCGACCTTCTCCATGTACGCCTGAATCTCCGGGCCGTAGGAGAATCGGTGTGTCCAGTCGGAATTAAGCGCAAAGCTGAAAGAGTACCAGCGCGAGGGCACGTCGCAGGACAGGCCCGGATAGGTGTTCTCGCGCCAGGTGCCGCCGACCCTGTCGGCCTTCTCGTAAACGGTCAGGTCCGTGTAGCCGGCCTTGCGTAGCTTCACCACGGCCGCGATGCCGGACATCCCGGCCCCGATGATGGCGATGCGCGGTTGGCGGTTGGCCATTGCCCAGGGCTCGGGCTCCGTTGATGATCGAACGTTCATGGCGACCACGCCTTCTATTGACACAACGTCAATAAAATAGGTTAGATATTGACGTTGTGTCAATAGTGGGTTTTCCGGGGTAGAATGTTCCGGTGGGCTGCGCGAGCGCCGGGTGGGGGCGAGGCCATGAACGTCAAGAGCACGCGGGTCAGGCGGAATCCGAAGGCGGCTCGGGAGGAGATTCTCGCGGCGGCAATGGCGGCCCTGCAGGACACCCGCTTTTCTGAGCTCACCGTGGAATCGTTGATGAAGCGGACGGGCATGACGCGTTCGTCTTTCTATCACTACTTTTCCGGCCTGGATGAGATCGTGCTGGGAATGCTCGAGGGGTTCGCGGCGGACATTCGCCGCACGGTGGACCCCTGGCTCAAGGGAGAGCTCGACGAGCCCGACCACCGCGCGGCCACCCTGCGACACCTCACGGCCATGTTCGAGGTGTTCGAGCTGCACGCGCGCAGCGTTGCCGCGGTCGCCCAGGCGGCGGGCGGGAGTCAGGAGGTGTACCACCAGTGGCAGCGGGGAATCGTCGACTATTTCATTGACCTCACGGCGGACTTCATTCGCAGGCAGCGGGCGCTTGGTCGGAGTGGTGCCGAGGATCCGGATCGGCTGGCCAGAGCGCTGATTCTGATGAACAACGCCGCGGCGAACGACAACATGACCCGCGAAAAGCCTGACGGGCCCGCAGTCATCGGCGCCGTTCTCGGCGGTATCTGGAATTCAGCCATCTATGGTCCGGGGCCCATGGGCGGCTCTCGAACCCCCGGTTAGCAGGGAGGCAGCAATGGTGGATGAGATCGTTCCGCAGCACATTCGCGATCCACGCATCGAGACGACCTTCGTCGATGCCAACGGTCTCAGGTTCGAGGTCGACACCTGCGGTACCGGCTCGCGGCTCGCCCTGTGCCTGCACGGCTTTCCGGAGCACAGCTTCTCGTGGCGACATCAGCTGCCGATGCTGGCGGACCTGGGTTTCAGAGCCTGGGCCCCGAACCTGCGGGGCTACGGCCTGACGTCGCGGCCTTTCGGCATCGATGCGTACTCCATCGAAAACCTGATGGACGACGTGGCCGGGCTCGTCGACGCCTCCGGCTGCCGGGAGACCGTGCTCATCGCCCACGACTGGGGTGCGCTGGTCGCCTGGTACTTCGCCATGCGCAAGATCCGTCCCCTGAACAAGCTGATCATCTGCAACGTTCCGCACCCTGGGGCGGGCAGAGCATCGGGACGATCGCTCGCCCAGCTGAGAAGGTCGTGGTACGTGTTCTTCTTCCAGCTTCCCCGCCTTCCGGAGAATCTATTGGGTCGCCGCGGCGCGCGTGCAGTGGGTGAGGCGTTCCGGGGGATGGCCGTGGATCCGGGCCGTTTCCCCGATGAGGTGGTGGACGTGTACCGGCGCAATGCGGCTCAGCCCGGCGCCCTGGAAGCCATGATCAACTATTACCGGGCAGCCGTTCGCGGCGGTGGCTTTCGGCGCCAGGGCGCGCTCGGCTTTCCGGTCATCGAGACGCCTACCCTGATGGTGTGGGGCGAGGAGGACTCGGCCCTTGGCGTCGAGACCACGCGTGGCACCGACGACTACGTGGCTGACCTCACCTTACGTTATCTGCCGCGTGTCTCCCACTGGGTACAGCAGGAGCAGCCCGACGTAGTCAATGCCATGATGAGCGCTTTTCTCCGGAACGAGCCGGTTCCATACCTCACCTGGGAGCCGAAGCTCGTCCAGGCGGTGAAGGAGGAAGCGTGAAGCTCCTCGTCACCGGCTTGAGCGGCCTCATCGGCGGCGCTGCCCACCCGGTTCTCTCGGTCGACCACGACTTGGAAGCGCTCAACCGCCGGGCCGTGGACGGCGTGCGCACCTGGCAGGCCGACATCGCCGACTACGATGCCATCCGCCCGGCGTTTGAGGGCAAGGACGCCGTCGTTCATCTGGCTGCCAAGCCCGGCGAGCAGTTCGGCTGGGAAGCGCTGCGCGTCGCCAACGTGGAGGGCACACGCAACGTCTTTCAGGCCGCGGTGGATGCCGGGGTGACACGTGTCGTGTTCGCCTCCAGCGGGGCGACCGTCGCCGGATGGGAGCATGACGAGCCCTACCGCGCGCTCGTGGAAGGCCGCTATGCCGGCCTGCCCGCCGGCTGGCCGATGATCACGGTGGACATGCCCGCGCGACCCCGCGGCGTCTACGGCAGCACCAAGGTCTGGGGCGAGGCGCTCGCCCGCCACTTTGCCGACACCACCGGCACCTCCTTTGTCTCGGTCAGGATCGGGTTCGTCAACGCCGAGGACCGGCCCACGAACGCGCGGCAGCGTAGCGTGTGGTGCAGCCAGAGGGACGTGGTCAACGCGCTGGTCGCGTCCCTGGGCGCTTCGCAGGATCTGGGCTGTGGGACCTTCTTCGCCAACTCCCGCAATCGCTACGGATACCGCGATCTCGACCACGGCCGCGAGTTGGTTGGCTTCGAGCCGCTGGACGCCGCCGACGAGCGCTAAAGCGCCTCTCCCCCGGCACGCCGGCGCATGAGCTCGGCCGGGTCCAGCGTCGCCGGGCCGTGCCTGTCGAGCACGTGATCGACCCGGGCGCGCACGAAGTCGTCCCACGCCGGATGGGGGAGGATGTAGAGGTTGTCCCGGGAAACGGCTTCGAGCACGGCTTGTGCGATCTCCGCAGGGTCTTTGCCCTGGGCGATGAGCGCTTCTGCCGCAGCCGCGAGCTCGGTGCCGGCATCGTCCTGCTCGATCCCCAGATCCGTCGGGCGGTTGCGCTCGGCATGGGCGATGCGGGTGCTGACGAAGCCCGGGCAGAGCACGGACGCGCTGACTGCCGCGCCCCGGGCTTTGAGATCGTTGTAGAGGGTCTCCGTGAGGGAGAGCACTGCATGCTTGCTCACCCCGTAGGTCCCGCCGCCCGGAAAGAGCCCGGCGAGCGATGCGGTGTTGACGATGTGTCCCGGCTCTCCGTGCGCGAGCATGTGCGGCACGAACGCCTGGATACCGTAAAGCACCCCGTAGAAATTGACGCCCAGCACCCATTCCCAATCGGCAGCCGGCACTTCCCAGATGCCGCGCCCGCGAGCGCCCAGGCTGGCCACGCCGGCGTTGTTGCAGAGCACGTGCACCTTGCCGAACTCGGCGATGGCGCGATCGGCCAACTCGGCCACGGAGGACTCCACCATGGTGTTGGTGGGCACGCCGATGACGCGCGCCTGACGCTCCTCCAGGCGCTTGACCGCTTTATCCAGGGCGGCCTCCTCTATGTCCGCCAGGACCACCTGCATCTTCGCGGCCGCGAACCGCTCCGCCAGGGCCAGACCAATGCCGCTTGCCCCTCCCGTTACCACGGCCGTCCTGCCTTCGAAGTTGTCCACGTCTGCCCCCTTGCGGTCGTTGCCCTTAACGTCTGGCATCAGGAGAAATCGAGACCCTGCATGGTTCCCTCGTCCCGCCAGTCCCTGAGAATCTGAAAGAACGCCTCGGGCCCGCCGCCGTACTGGCTGCCGAGCAGCGAGCGGGCAAGCTCGGGGTTGCCTTCGTTGTTGTAGTAGCCGGGCGTGCAGGATTCCAGAAAGTTCTGGTTGAAAACCGCCATCTGCCGAATGGTCTCCACCCAGCCCGCCTCCGCCTCGGGCGAGGCCTCCAGGACGTGGGCATTCTTGTTTCGCGTCTGATCGATCATGTAGGCGATGTGAGTGCTCTGCTCGTTCAGCAGATGGGGAAAGTTGGCGGTGAAGCCGCCCTGGGTCACGCCCATGAAGAAGCAGTTGGGGAAGCCGTTGGTCTGAAAGCCGTGAAGGGTCTTCATCCCGTCGGCCCACTTGTCAGTCAGGGTCTGACCCTCGCGGCCGACGATTTCGTAGCCCGCTCTGCGACTGTACGAGGTGCCCACCTCGAAGCCGGTTGCGAAGATGATGCAGTCGAGCTCGTACTCCACGCCGTTGGCCACGATCCCTTTCTGCGTGATGCGCTCGACGCCCTTCCCGTTGGTGTCCACCAGAGTCACGTTCGGCTGGTTGAAAGCCTGTAGATAGTCGTCGTGAAAGCAGGGTCTTTTGCAGAACTGTCGATAGTAGGGTTTCAGCGCCTCGGCTGTTTCCGCGTCTTCGACGAGATCGTCCACCCGCGCCCGGATCTGCTCCATCTTCTGGAAGTCGGCAAGCTCCACGTTCTTTGCCATGTCCTCCAGCGTCAGGTTCTCGGTCTGGGCGCGGCGCGCGGAGATGATGCCCAGGTTGCGAATGATGTCAGTCCAGCCGTCGCTGACCAGATCTTGCTCCTGGTAGCCGCCGGTGACGAGCACGTTGAAATTATGCATGCGGTTCTTCTGCCAGCCGGGCTCGAGATTCGCCGCCCACTCGGGATCGGTCGGCCGGTTGCCGCGCACGTCGATGGAGGACGGCGTGCGCTGGAAGACGTAGAGGTGCTCGGCGGTCTGGGCCAGGTGCGGCACGCACTGCACGGCGGTGGCGCCGGTGCCGATGATGCCGACGCGCTTGTCCCTCAGGTTCTCCAGGTTGCCGCTCGGGTCGCCGCCGGTGTAGGCGTAGTCCCAGCGGCTGGTGTGGAAGGTGTGGCCTCTGAATGACTCGATGCCCTCGATGCCCGGCAGCTTCGGTCGGTTGAGCGGCCCGTTGGACATGCAGACGAAGCGCGCCTTCATCGCATCGCCGCGGTTCGTGTGGATCTCCCAACGCTTCTCTTCCTCATCCCAGCGCAGCTCGGTCACTTCGGTCTGAAAGCAGGCATTTCGGTAAAGGTCGTATTTGTGCCCGATTGCCCGGCTGTGAGCCAGAATTTCCGGTGCGAAGCTGTACTTCTCCTTGGGGATGTAGCCGACCTCCTCGAGCAGCGGCAGATAGATGTACGACTCGATGTCGCACTGGGCGCCGGGGTAGCGGTTCCAGTACCAGGTCCCGCCGAAGTCGCCGCCTTTTTCGATGATCCGCAGATCCTCGACGCCGGCCTCGCGCAGCCGGGCGCCGGCAAGCAGACCGCCGAAGCCGCCGCCGATGATGGCGACCTCCACCTCGTCGTTCAGAGGCTCCCTCGAGGTGCGCTCCACGTAGGGGTCGTCCAGGAAGTGGGCGAATTTCCCCGTCACCTCGACGTATTGGGCGTTGCCGTCCGCGCGCAGGCGCTTGTCGCGCTCCTCTGCGTATTTTGCTCGCAGGGCGTCGGGATCGAACCCGAACTCTCCCCCTTCGACTGCTGAATCGCTCATGGGCGGTTCTCCGGATGAACAGGGAAAAGCGCGCTATTTAGGGATGTCGCGCTGCAGATTGCAACCTTTCGCAGGCAGGGCGGTCGGTTCCCAGTGATCGGGTCGCCCTAGGGGCTTCTTGACACCTGCTAGCGTCCTTGGTCGCATTGGCGGGTTTGAGGGATGGGGATGATGCGCCGTGATTCGGGGACGCTGCCACTGCGGTGCCGGGAGCTTGGAGCTCGCGGCCGATCCAAACGATGCTCGGGACCTGCCCGTTCGACATCTCGACGGTCCCCAAGCCCGTTGGTTCCTGGATTAGGGCCGTGTTCAAGATCACAGACGCCAACCTCGTTTTTCGCGCCCTCGTCATTTTCGGCCTCGTGCTGTTCGGTTTCTTTCTGGCCGAGCAGCAGGGTCTGGTGAGCCTTGCGCTCAGCTCCGACAAGAGCCGCATCTCCTATCTCATTCTCGGCCTCTACGCCGCTGCAAGCCTTCACTGGCTGTGGCTCGCTCGTGCGCTCGGCGCCGAGCGGCGGCGATTCGTCGCGCTGGAGAACGGCATTTCCGAAGGTCAGGCCGTCGACGTGAGAGAAGGCCTCCTCGGCGGCTTTCTCGAGAACCTCGCCCTCAAGCGCGATGATGACGCCTCGGCTTTGCTCGAAGCGTTTGGCGACGAGCTGGCGAATCGGCACGCGTTCGGTCATTTCGCCAGCGACGTTCTCTTGAAGCTCGGCCTGCTGGGCACCGTGGTCGGTTTCATCCTCATGCTCCTGCCCGTCGGGGAGATCGAGGAGTTCGACCCGAGCCTCATGCAGCAGCTGCTGAGTGCCATGAGCGGCGGCATGGCGGTTGCCCTCTACACCACGCTGGCCGGGCTGGTCACCAGCACGCTGCTCAAGCTGCAATA
>JABAHR010004145.1_pt3 | contig 14138 bp, 11 predicted proteins | sample 7062101 | NCBI WGS metagenome assembly JABAHR01 (sample SAMN14534553, study PRJNA622989) | marine sediment metagenome | biome: marine biome [ENVO:00000428]; feature: marine pelagic biome [ENVO:01000023]; material: deep marine sediment [ENVO:00002113] | place: India: Gulf of Kutch | collected... | reverse complement strand
ATGCTGCTCACGCCGAACAGACAGGACCTCAACAAGATCGTCGTCATCAACCCCAAGGGGGGTTGCGGCAAGACCACGCTATCGACCAACCTCGCCGCCTATTTCGCCAATCGCGGGCCGATTCCCGCCGTCATGGACTGCGATCCGCAGGGATCGAGCATGACCTGGATCGAGAGACGGCCAACGCAAAAACCGCCGATTCACGGCATCGCAGCCTACAAACGCACGATGCAGGCCACCCGCAGCTGGCAGCTGCGTGTCCCCAACGAGACGACCAACCTGATCGTCGACTCGCCGGCCAGCCTGACGCACGAAGACCTGCGCGAAGTCACCCGGGATGCCAGCAGCATCCTGGTACCGGTCCTGCCCTCGTCGATCGACATCCACGCAGCGTCGCGCTGTATTGCGGACCTGTTACTGGTGGCGAAGGTCGATCGGCGCGACAAGAAGCTCGCCGTCGTCGCCAACCGGACGCGCCAGAATACCAAGAGCTATGCGAAGCTCATGCGCTTCCTCGACTCGCTCGGTATCCCGATCATCGCCGTGCTGCGCGACAGCCAGAATTTCGTTCGCGCGGCCGAGGAAGGCATCGGCATCTGCGAATTGCCGCCTTACAAGGTCAGGAAAGACATGGCCGAGCTCGAAAAGATCGTCGACTGGCTGGACGGCTGGAAGGAACGCCGCTACCGGACGGCGGATACGAGCATCATCGAGCAATTGCCGAACGTCACCATTCTCCGGCAGTCCGGCTCGGGCTCCAGTTAAAAGCCGTCAACCCTCTTCCTGGATGGCCCCGAACAGGGCCGGGTCGATGTTGCCGCCACTCAGGACCGCGACGTTTACGCAATCCCGGGTCTCGACCTTGCCGGCGAGAATGGCCGCGAGCCCGACGGCGCCGCCCGGCTCTACCACGAGTTTCAGGTGCCGGAACGCGAACCTGATCGCCTCTTTGACCTCTGCGTCGCTGACCGTCAAGACCTCGGTCGACAGGCGCCGGTTGATGGCAAAAGTCAGCTCGCCCGGCGGCGCGCTCATCAATGCATCACAAATCGTGCGTGCATCGGGATCGTTGACTTCCATCTCTCCTGACAGGATGGAGCGCCGGGTGTCGTCGAAGTCCTCGGGTTCCACCGGGTAAATACGGGAATCGCTCTGCGATGTCACGGCGACGGCGCAACCGGCCGTCAGGCCGCCGCCACTGCAGCAGACGAACAGCTGATCGGGGACCAGTCCCATGGCCGCGCTCTGTTCGATGATCTCGAGGCCGGCGGTGCCCTGGCCGGCGATGATGTCCGCGTGATTATACGGCGGCACCAGGACAGCGCCCTGCTCGTCTGCGATCCGCGCGGCGATCGCCTCGCGATCCTCGGTGTAGCGGTCATACAGCACCGTCGTGCCGCCCAGGCGGCGGGTATTCTCGATCTTGATGCGCGGCGAGTCCTCGGGCATGACGATCGTCGTGCGGATACCGAGCAGGGTGCCGGCCGCGGCGACGGCCTGTGCATGATTGCCCGATGAGAACGCGACGGCTCCCCGCTCCGCCTGTTCGGGACTCAGCTGGCTCAACAGGTTGTAGGCGCCACGGATTTTGAAGGATCCCGTGCGCTGCAGGTTTTCCGCCTTCAGGAGCACTTTGCCCCCGGTCACCTCGTCCAGCACCGGCGACTCGATCAACGGCGTGCGCACGATGACCGGCGCAAGTCTCTCGCCGGCGGCGCGGATGTCGTCGAGTTCGACCATCTAGAGCCCTTCGGCCAACGTGTCTATCTTCGCAGCGCAAATGAAATCGTTGTCGGACAGCCCGCCGATGGCGTGCGTCCAGTAGCGGACCCGGCAGAAGCCGTAGGAGAAAGTGACCTCCGGATGGTGTCCTTCGTTCGTCGCGACGAAGGCGACCACATTGACGAACGACATCGTCCGCGAAAACGCCGGGAAATTGAATGTACGCTCGATCGCGCCGCCGTCGTCGTCGAGCGCCCAGTCGCCGTGCAGCTCGGCCATCAGCGCGGTCGCCTCTTCCTTGTCGAGCGGCGCCACGCCGCCTTCGCAGGGCTCACATCTGCGGTCAGTCAGTTTGTTCACGTTATCTACCTCGGTAGGGACAGGCGGCTCACTATAAATTCTCGCCGATCCGCAGGCAAAAAAAGCCGGCGCCCCCATCCCTCGGGAGCGCCGGCCAGGCGGAGACTCATTTCTGAGTCGCGGGGTATCGAACCAGTCCTGTTACCTCGGATTCGACGCGAACGCTGGCGTGTCACCGACATACAGCGTCAGGCTGACGCGACGCTCGAGCGCAAAGCTGTCGGCGTTCTGTTCCGCCGCTGCCGATTCGCCATGCGCGTCGACCGAGATCCGGCGGGCGGGGATACCGGCGGCAACCAGGACATCGCGGACATGCGCGACGCGGCGGGCCGACAATGCCTGGTTATAGGTTTCGTCGCCCCGTTCGTCGGCATAGCCGTCCAGCTGGATCCGGACGTCCGGGTTGGCGGCCAGCGTCATCGCGAGCTGCTCGAGGCGTTCGCCGGTCGTGTCGGACAATACGTGCTCGTCCGTGCGGAACAGCAGGTCCATCTCGATGCCGGCCTCGAGGAGCGCAATGAGCTCCGGGCGGGCCAGTTCGTGCGCCTGCTGCAGCTCGTCGTCCTTCGAGCGGACCTCACCCTGCAGCGCATTGATATCGCGCTCGAGGTCGGTAATCCTGACGGCCGAGCCGGACAGCGACGCGGAAAGCGAATCAAGCTCTTCGTTCCGTTCGTTGAACTCGTCGCCCAGTTTGCCGCCGATGGCAGCGCCGACAATGATGCCGACCGGCCCGCCGGCCAGCCCGCCGATCACGGCGCCGACGCCCACGCCAACGCTCTCTTCCCTGGATGCGCTGTCAGCGGCGGATGCCGGGGCCGTTGCAAGACCCAGTACGAGCCCGAGCAACATGGTTCTTCCAAATCTTTCGATCATCGTCATCTCCTCCAAAAAAACGTGGCCAGCAAGGCCGGCTTCGGAGTCAATTACACGATGGCGCGGGGTCGCGGACGGGGCACGAAAGTGCCGTGGTCAGGATCAATTGTGGCGAAAAGTGCTGACGGACAATCAGCGATTGACTTCAGTGAGTGCGACGAACGTCCCGCCGTTGCGCTCGCACAGGACGCGCATGAGCCCGGCGAAGCGCTGCGAACTGGTCGGCGGCGTGCCGGTGAAGTTGTACGGGAAGCCGATCGCGTGGATGCGGACGCGACGATTGCCGTCCTCGTCCTCCACGTTGACCGCGTCGATCTGCCGCAACACGGACTCCATCGAACCGCCCTGGAATTCGTCGCCGAGGACGTAGATGCTGATCTTCTTGTCGGGCGCCCAGAAATTCTCGATTGCATACTGGATGCCGTCGGACGGATCGGAATCGCTGAACGGCGCCCACTGGCGCATCTGCTGCTTGATCGCCTGGCGCACCTGCGGGGTATCCTCGATCCAGGTGCCGCCATATTGCTGGAACATGTAGCGACCGTTGTCGTTCATGATCTGCAGTCCCTTGACGCGCGGATAGACGTCCAGCACCTGGGCGAGCTTCTGCTCCGCCCAGCCCCACTTGGCCTGCATGCTGCCCGAGGTATCGATGACGAAGATGATGTATTCGCTGTCGACCGGGATACCACCGACCGCATCGTCGGGCGTGCGCCGGAACGGACGCAGATTCATCATCTCCTCGGTCAGTCGCTGCCGCGCGGCGCGCAGGTCACCCTCGTCGAGATTGAGCAGCGGGTCGTCGGTATTGATCAGCTCGTACTGGCCCTGCACCGTGCTGAGCTCGTCCTGCAGGGTACGGAGATGCAGCCGCGTTTCCGACGTTTCGAGACGTACCCGGCCAAGCTCCGTCTGCACGACGTCGGTCTCGCCACGAATCTGGAACAACTCCTCCTGCAGCTTGGCGATCAGCTGCTGCAGATCCTCGGTGGTTTTCTCGAGGATCACAGGCTCATAGATCTTGCTGAGCACCAGCAGCAGGATGATGGCGCCGAAACCACAGCAGATGCAGTCGAGGAACGACAGGCTGAAGGCTTCGATTTCTCGTTTCTTTTTCTTCGCCATGACGTTACGGCCAGTCCTTGCTGATACTCATGTAGGAACCACCTGTACCGTAGGCCAGCAGCCAGTAGGCGATCGACGCCTGGTAGTCGCCCTCCATCGGGTACAGCATGATATTGATCGGCACGCCGCTCGGAATGACGTCGATTGCATCATAGTGGAACCTGAGACGCTCCGCGCCCGTGACCATGCCGCGCGCCGGCTCGACCTGGTCGGTCGTCGGCAGGCTGTCGACCAGCAAGAGCACATTGTCCGGCGGCGGATTCAAGCTGTTGATGACTTCATAGGCCGCCTTCATGTTCGTGCCATTCTGCGGCACAGTGCGCCGCAGGTTGCGAATCGCCTCATCCAGCTGCGTGCCATCACCGACCTCGAGCCAGACGTTGTCGCTGCCCTCCAGCACCGGCTTTGCCTCGGTATTGAACGTGTAGATCTGGAACTTGCTTTCAGGCTCGAACTGCGCCGACAGCCAGTCGACGCTCGCCACTGCCTGGCGCCATTTTAGCGAGCGCAACTTGTCGGCATCCGACATGTTGCGGCGCCGGATGATGTTGACAATCTTGCGGTCGAGCATGCTTGCAGAGGTATCGACCAGCACCAGGACGCGGTCTCCACCGACCCGCAGGCCGGTCAGGTACTGGCGATCGCCGTCGCCGATGAACTGGCGGACCCGGGTGCCCTCGCCCTCGTTCTCGCGCTGCTGGGCGAGCAAGCGGTTCTTCTCTTCTTCGAGACGTTCGATGTCGGACTGCAGCTTCTCGATGCGCTCGATCCGGGCGAGCGTCACCGAGTCGTACTCCTCGAGCTCTTTCTTCAGTTCCTCGATCAGCCGGATGATCTGCGCGATCTGATCATCGGCGCGCAGCTGCTCGTCCTGCAGGTCCTGCATCGTGTTGCGCGCCATCACCAGGTTTTTGCGCTGCTCGAGGATCTCGAATTCGAGCTTGACGACTTCCGCCTGTGCCCGCTCCGGCGGCGTCTCCGACTCGTGGATGACCTGCGAGTTGATGATCATGAAAAACAGGATNNGCTCATGCAGTCGAGGAACGACATGCTGAACACTTCCATTGGTCTGCGGCGTCTAGCCATGTCCTCTGTCCGTCGTGATCAGTTGAAATTCGAATCCAGGGGAGCCGATCCTGAGCGCGTCTCCTACCTGTAGCACCGATGAACCGTCGATCCGGTGGCCATTGAGGAAGGTGCCATAGCGGCTGTGATCTTCGATGACGCACTGACCGTTTCTGCGCGCGAGCGAGCAGTGGCGCCGCGACACCCCCGGCATGTCGGCGGCCAGCGCGACGAATCGATCGTCTCCACCTTCCTCAGACCCCAGAAAGAGGGGTGAATTCCCGATTTGATAGGCCGTGTGACCGTAGAGCAGATGCGTCGGCACCCCGGATTCGGTTGTCTCCGCGGCATGCGCAGCCATATCGACGGCAGCCTGATCCCAGGGCAGCTGCCGCAGCAGGCTCACGCCGCTGGCGCCGCCGGCGCCGCCGCGGCAGCGGGCATAGGCGCCCCGGGTTGTCGCGCCCGGCTCCAGCATGAAGACCTCGCCGCCGACCCGCGCCTTGAGCAGGTCGGTCAGGCCCGGCATCCGGGCGACGCGCTCCGTCACCTGGATGGCGGGTAGATCCTCGGCACGGAACAGGGTGCGCAGGATCGTGGCAAGCTGCTGGTAGACCGGCGCCGCTGCGCCGATCAGCGCGAGCGAATCGATCTCCGCCGAATAGGTGGTGCCGCCCGCCTCGATCTCCATCAGCACCGAGTCGGACCTTGACGCCTCGGCCAGCCAGCCGCCGAGGCGGTCCAGCAGCATCTGCTCGGTCTCCGCGACGTGCAGCGGGTCGAAGCGCGACTGGCGCACGAACGCTTCCGCGACCACCGATAGCCACAGATCATAGAGGGCATAGAGCCCGGCGTTTTCGACGATTTCCGCCCGGTCGGTCTGCGCCATCGACGGCTGCGCGAGCCGGGTCAGCGTCGCCCGGTGCAGAGACAGGTCGACGTGCACCGGTATGGCCCCCGTGTACTCGCGCCGCGTGGATGCGACCGCCGCGTCGACCATGGCGACAACCGGCAAATCGAGCTCGCCCGCGATACCAAGAAACAGGGCAAGATTATCGGCGGTCATGTAAGGCGGTACGGCGACGACGAGCTCATCGGCGCCGCCGCCCGCTACCTGCCACGCACGCTCGAGCTGGCTGATGGCGAGGTCGGCCGCGCTCAGGTGGCTGAAGCGCCGATCAGCGAGCGGCGTCGTCGTCAGGTCGGACCAGAACCGGTGCTGGATTCTGCGCGGATCGATTCGCGAATGCGCAAAGGCTTCGTTGCCGGTCGTCAGCTGGCCGTCCCCGAGCCAGGCATAACCCGGTTCGCGATAAACGATGCGCTCGCCGTCGGACAGCGTAATCCCGGCGTCGTTTAAATGAATGGCCAGCCGACTCACGACAATTCCTGTCAGTCACCCTTCATGTGCCGAATCAGCTTGTCATCGAGATAGTTCTGGCTATCGAAAACCAGGCGCTCCTGGAGCAGCTGAAGCTGGTAGACCAGGAACATCAGGAAGATGCTGATCAGCAGTGCGATGAAGGTCGAGTTGAATGCCACGCCGAGGCTCTGCGTTACGCCGGCGATATCGCCCTGCACGGCTTTGTCGGCCTGCGCGAGCGCTTCACCGATACCGCGCACCGTGCCGATGAAGCCGATGGACGGTATGGCCCAGGAAATATAGCGAATCATGGACAGTTCGGACTCCAGCCGATCTGCCTCGGACTCGAAGACGATGTTCGTGCTGCTGGAGACATCCTGGATATTGCGCGTGGAATTGAAACGCCGCAGCGCATTCATCAGCGCCCGCGGCAACAGCATCGACTGATGATCCTCGGGCAGCGCCTGTACCTGGCGGGCGAACTCTCGGGTGTCCTCGGGCAGTATTCGCATGCCCTCGGCGATCGGGACCAGGTCGACGTCGAGCAGATTGCGCTCGCGCAGGATCTCCCTGGCCTTGTATGCCATGATCGCGAGCGCCCAGAACATGAGGATGAAACAGGCCTCCTGTTCGAGGTCCTTGATCAGAACCCAGGTCGATCGCTCGCGGATGTAGTCGGGATCTGCGGCGGCTTCGATCGCCTGCTGTTCGAGCACCTCGGTGGCATTCGGCCGCACGATGGACACGTAAAACGCGTGCACGATAATGATCGCGATGATCAACGCGAACAGCTGGAACACGAATTCCACCGGAATCGTTTTTTTCTTCATCAGGCTTGTCTCTCGTGCCTAGCGCCCGGTTTGCCGGGCATCAGATATTGGACGGAAACGGGATGGGCTCGTCCGCTGGAATCTCCTCGGTCGGCACGAAATCGTCATCGTCCTCTTCATAGGTCTGTTCGTCGAGGTCGGAATCGTCGATCTCTTCTTCGTCCACCCCTTCGCCGGCTTCGGCTTCCCCGGCGCCCACGGCGCCACTCGCCGCCTCGCCGGCCTCAGCGGCCTGGCTGGCAGCCTCCTCTTGCTGCGTCCACGCGGGGAACGCGAGGATCAGCGTGAGGAGAAAAATTAACGGGAACTTCGACATTGCATACTCACCCGGCGCGCGACGGCCATCATTATTTGACCGCGTAAGCCCCTAAAAGTCAGATATTTTTACTCTACATTCCTTGCGATTCGGAAGCCAACATCCCAGTAGCGGTTGTTGCCGAAATTGCGGAACCCGTGACGGAGCTCGCGGATACCGGCATGGCCCCAGCTCGAACCGCGGATGACCCGGTTGCTGCCTCGCCGCGGGCCCGTCGGGTCCATCACCGGGTCGGTCCGACCCGGCGTCGGCACCGAGTAATAGTCCTGCACCCACTCGGCAACATTGCCGCCGCCGTCATAGATACCGAGCGCATTGGCCCGGAAGGTGCCGACGGGGGCAGTGGAGGCGTAGCCGTCGTCCCAGCCGGGGATGATCGTGCGCACCAGTTCGTTGGCTGAACGCCCTGCCCAGTTGCCGCTGTCCGGCCGCGGCGGCAAGCGGTCGCCCCATGGGAAGACGGAGGCGCGCGGGCGAGCCGCGTAACGAATGGCCCAGACCCACTCGGCTTCGGTGGGCAGCCGGTAGCCGTTCGGTGTCGGCGATACCGGCTGCCAGCGTTCGAAGACTTTCTCGTAGGCGGGGGTCAGCCCTTCCTGCGCGCTGAGCCAGTTGAGGTATTCGATTGCCTCGTCCCAGGTCACGTTGGCCACCGGGTTCAGGTCGCCGTTCAGGGCGATGTGCGTGGCACCGCCCGAGTCGTGATTCGCCTTGAAACGCCGGAACTCGCGATTGGTCACCTCGTGCACGCCGATGAAATACGGCCTGGTGATGGTCACCGGGACGATAACCTCGTTCGCCTGGCGTCCCTGCTCGCGCCGGGACGTACCCAGCGAGAAACTGCCGGGCTCGACACGGCGGAGTTCCTGTCCCTGAGAGGTCGTCATCGTCTGCGCCGTGCTCTGCGCGGCGAGTTCGGCCTCCGACAGGAGCCGCACGCGGATGTTCTGTGGATAACCGGGGCGCGGCACGATTTCCCGCGACTGTGTGACATAGCCATCGCGCCGGACCTCGAGCTGGTGGGGCGCTGACGACAACTTGAGCGTTACGTTGCCGGTGCCGCGCGCCTGGCCGTCAACGTATATCGTGGCGTCGCCGGGCAGTACCTGCACCGTGACCTCGCCGGTCCGCGCGGTCAGGTCTACCGTGATCTCGCGCGTCACCGCGGCCTGCAGGCGAATCTGCCGGGTCGTCGAGCCGTAACCCGCCCTGGACAGGCCGATCTCGTAGTCGACGTCCGGGGACAGAGAAATCTCGACCGGCGACTGTCCGCGATAGCGGCCGTCGACGGTCACGTTCGCGCCCCTGGGTATCGTCGATACGCGCAAGCGCGCGTTCGCGGGTTCCAGCTGGAAGGTCGGCAGCACCTGGTCGACATTGGCTTCGGCATCCACCGAGAAGTCCACCGCCTTGAACCCGTCTTTGATCATGCTTAGCGAATGCGGACCTTCCATGAGCTCGAGGCTGAGCGGCGTCTCGCCGATCTGCTCTGTGCCCTGGTATACGGCGGCCCCCGAGGGATTCGAAGAGAGCTCGACATCGGCCCAAAGCGGCACGAGCTGTACCTCCAGGGTTTGTGCGAGTCCAAGGCCCGGCACATCGAGTCGCTGCGCAAACGGCAGGAACCGATCCGCCTGCACGGTCACGGAGTGCGTACCGGGCTCTACTTCGAGCGGTCCGTAAGGCGCGGTGCCGACCCGGGAGTCATCCACGGTCACCACGGCATCGACCGGCGGATCCGTGACCACTGTCAGCTGCCCCGGCAACTTGCGCATCTCGATAACGATCGTGCGGCTCGGCGTCGCGTCGATCTCGACGCTCTGATCGACGTCGTAATAGCCTTCTTTCCTGACGTGGACGGTGTGTGTGCCGGTACGCAGCAAAATGCGCTCGCCCACCGGCAGCTGAAACCAGCCGCCGCTGACCGACACTTCGTCGGCCCCCGCCGGCTGCACGTCGAATTGAATCGACTTCGAGGTAAACAGCAGCCACGACACCAAAAGGAGCGCGCCGATGACGCCGCCGACGATGTACTGCCAGCGGATGCCCGAGGTCTTGATTTCGACCGGCGCCGTCTCGGCGGCCCGCCGGAACGCCGTGGCGACGATCTTTTCCTCCGCCGGACCAGCGTCGGCTTCAGCGAGCGTCGGCGGCCGCGTCACGTATGCGCTGCCCTCGAACGCTACCGCCAGCGTCAATGCCCCGCCGGCTTCGCCGACGACGATCCTGGATCCGAAAAATCCGATCTCATCGCCGCTGCCCAGCTTGCGGGATGTTTGCAAGGGGGCTTCGTTGATCGTCAGCGATGCGCCGGAACCCACCGGTTGCACGAACGGCTCGCCGTCCAGTTCGTCGAGCAGCGCGACAGCACTGCTGCCCGGCCCGGGAAGGCGGATCTCACAGTCGTTCCCGGTGCCGATGCGTATCGGCAATTGCGCAAGATCGATGCGGCGTTCACCCTCGCTGTCGACAATCTTGACGGCCTCGAACTTCAAATCGGTTCCTCGCACTGCACGACAATGGGGTTCATGTCGATCTCGGGGGCAACGCGGAATTCCACGCGCACGTCACGGTAGCCGGGTCGGATGCCAACGGCAACATAATTACCCGGCAGCAGTTCGAGCTGCTGGCTCGCAAAACTGCCCAGGCGGCCCACCTTGAATACCGATACCTGGGTGACCGTGTCTGAGACGAGCTGGACGGTCAGCGGCGTGGAGGCGCGCTTGAGAAGCCGCGCCAGCTCGGTCTTCTGGTCCTCGAGGCGCGGGCCCCTCGGTTCCATCCGCGCGATGTCGAGCAATAAGCCGGTCGCGCTCTGCATGTTCGCCTGGTCGCTCAGATTGTCCGGATCGTCGATATAGGCCTGCAACCGGCCATGCAGGGCCGCGCGGGATCGCGCCCTCGACAGGCCTTCCTGGGCAAACTGCAGGTCGCCATCGATCTTCAGAATATCCTCATAAACGACGATCGACGTTTCCCACTCCTCGGCGTCATCGTGCGCAACAGCCTCCGCCTCCAGTCGCCGAATATCGGCGAGGCGCATTTCCTGGTCGAGCTGCAGCAAGCCGTCTTCGGGTTCCGGGGAATTCGGGTTCAGCAATTTTGCAGCGGAGAATGCCGCTCTCGCGCTGGCAAAGTCGCCGCTATAGAGCGCGTCGAAGCCTTCGGTCATGCGCTGCGCAAACGACATCTCATTAATCGCCTGCTTTACACGCTCGAGCGCGACCGTTGCCGGCTCCCAGAGGGCATCGATCTCGAGCGCCTTCTGGAAAGCGAGCCTGGCGGCGTCCAGCTCGAGGTTGTTTTCGAATTGCCTGCCCTGCTCCATCAGGGCGAGCACCGAGTCCAGGCTTTGCGCCCTCAGGAGTCCCGCTTCGGCCTCACGATTGCCCGGCGTGATCGAAACCGCGAGGTCATAGAGCCTGACGGCTTCGGACGCATCCTCCCGCTCGAACGCGTCCTTGGCCGCCGCGAGCGTTTCGTCGAACACGTCATCGATACGATCGAAAAACGGTTCGAGCATGCGGCTCGCCGCGCGATACCGCTCGCCCGCGAGACGGTAATTCCGGTCGACGTAGGCCTGGTCACCTTCCTCATACAGATTGACCGCGTCGAGATAGGGCTGACCGCCCCAACGATCGATTGCCCGATAGCGAAGTCTCTCGAGCTGCGACAACAGGTCGCCAAGCGCATCGTCCGTGGCTGCCTTGATGCCGCCGGCGGTCAGGTTTTCGCTGAACGCGGCATCGTCGGATCGGACCGGCGTGCGCGAAGCGTCCTCGACCGTCGGCGTCACATCGGTTCCCGCCTCCGTCCCCGCCGTGCCCGCCGGCTGCTGCTCGTCGGTGACCGTCGGCGGCGCGTCGCGGCCGACCAGGTTCGGCAAAACGAAGATCACGCCGAGAAAGAGGATCAGCGCCGCAGCGAGGCCGCCGTACAACAAGCGCGGCGAAATGCCTTTCGATTCGGCGCCGCTGGACGCCTGCGGCAGCGGCGCGGCGGGCCGCTGCCGAAAGGTTCGTGCCGGTTCGACCCTGTCGAAGCGCTCTTCGGCAATCCCCTGCCCGGCTATGTAACGGGCCGGCGCCGGACCTGCCGGGTAACCGGCGTCGGCCAGTCGTCCGGCGACGGTTTCTGCATCCGGCCTGGTGGACGCGTCCGTCGACAGCATGTCCCCGAGCAGCGCAAGCAACGCGGCCGGCATCGGCGATCCGTCCGCGAGCTGCGCGGCGATTTCCCGGCGTCCGTCGCCGGCGGGCGGATTGCCGGTAAGCAATTCATGCATCAGCACGCCGAGCGCGAATACGTCGTCGGCGCTCCCGGCCGCCGACCCGGCTTCTTGTTCCGGGCTCATGGCAATCGGTGTCCCGGCCCCGGGCGCCGCATCACTGCCGATAGCCGCCGCTACGCCGAAGTCGACGAGATACGGCAGACCGCGGCTATCGAGCAGGATATTCGCGGCCTTGATGTCCCGGTGCACGACATTCTTGCCGTGCGCGTAACGCAGCGCGTCTGCGATCAAGCCGACAGGCCGCATCGATTCAGCCGGATCACAACCGGCCAGCACGCCGATCGTCGTCTCGCCCACGAATTGCTGGCCGAAGAAAGCGCCATCGGGATCATCGTGAAACTCAAATACGCGAATAATGTGCGGATGCATCAGGCGACTGCCGATTCGCCATTCGCTGTGTAACTGTGAACGCGCTTGTCCGCTCTTGACGGCGTCGCCCTTGAGAAATTTCAGAACGACCTGCGTGTCGCTGGCCCGATCGCTGGCCAGCCAGACTTCGGACATGCCGCCGCTGCCAAGGCGGCGGGTCAGCGTATATCGGTCTGCCAGCCGCGCACCTTCATTGAGGATCCGCATGGGAGGGAGATTAACTGGAGGGCTGCTGCGACCTCGCGGGGTCACCGACCTGGATCGTCTCGGAGAAACCGGTTTCGGTTTCGTAAATCTCACGCAGCAGTTTGCGCCAGCTTTCGTACTGGGCCTCGGCTGTGCCGGTCAGCCGCATCGTCTCACCTTGCACCTGGACGACCATCGGCGCCGCCTCGGCGACAAAGGATTCCGACAATTCCTTGATTTCCTCACGATGAATCCCTGCCGCCCGATGCTGGCGGAACGCATCCATGATCGTGCGCCAGCCGCGGTTGATGGCAACCGATTGCGCGATTCGTTCGGCACGATATCGCGAGTAGCTGGAGCCGCCCGGGTCGTAGGACATCGAGCCGGCAACAACGGCTGCACCGATCAGGGCTCGCTGCACGGCGGTCTTGCGGGTCTGGCGATAGGCGACCGACTGTTCGCGCGTGCGCTTGCGCCAGCCTTCGTAGGGCAGCGCGATACCGTAGTAAAAGTTCGCATAGTGCTCGTTCAGCGTATCGACCACCAGGCGGTCACGCTCTCGGATCTGCCGCAGCCGGTCGACCATCGGATCGTTGGCAGCGGGCAGACGCTGAACAACGGCAATGCCGTCTTCGTCATAGTAGAAGTGCTCGCCGAACGCATCAGGCGCCATGTCGGCGAAGAATTTCAATTCGGACACTTCGCGGATCCGGGCGATTTGCTTCGGCTCGAAATTCAGCACATAGGCATGCAGGTCATTTGCGAAGTCGTTGAAGACTTTCTGGTACGGATCCTGGGTCCGATCACGATATTCTGCGTAGGAAGAGATGCCCGTCTGCATCGAGTAGCTCTTCTCGAACCAGAAAAAACCAGTGGCGTCGCTTGCAGACAGCCGCAAAGTGACAAATTCGCCATCCGATTCCTCGATCATGCCGCTGACATAGACGTCCGTCGCAACGTCCATCGACGGAATGACGCGTACCGCGCCCCAGAAGCCGGTACCCTGCAACGTGGTCTTGATGTGGTACGGCAGGTAGCGGGCCTCTGCCTGGCGAACCTCGGGATAGATCCGGGTCTCTTCCGAGTTGTTATCTTCCGGAATGCCGGGCGCGAAATTGAGAATACCGACGTCGAGCAGCAGCGCTTCCGATACCTGCAGCGAAGCGACGTTCAACGAGGTCTGTTCGGCGTGAATGACTTCCGAAACAGTACAGCCGGCGCTTGCGATCCCGACGGCCAGTGCTGCAATTATTTTGATAGTGATTTGCAGTTTCTTCTTCATGCGGTCAACAGGCTGTCGATAGTCCTCAGTTGAGGTCGTTGTAGGTGCGGTATTCGTCCCAGAGCCGCTCCCGCAGCTCGGGGTCTTCCTCGGCGAGGGCCGCTTCGCGGAGCTGGCGCGCAACTATGTCCTCGCTGACGAGGTCCGGGATATCATCCGGCGTGCGGGCGCGGATTTCCTCTTCAGTCAGGCCACCCACCGAGGCCTGGCGTTGCTCCTGCGGTCCGGCAACGCTGCCGGCCTGGCCGCCACCGCTGCCACCGCCACCGCTGCCTCCGCCGCCGGCCTGACCGCCCAGACCGACGCGTCCGCTACCGGCGCCACCCTGGCCGCCGCCGAAGCCCTCGGTGTTG
>JABAHR010004655.1_pt2 | contig 14146 bp, 13 predicted proteins | sample 7062101 | NCBI WGS metagenome assembly JABAHR01 (sample SAMN14534553, study PRJNA622989) | marine sediment metagenome | biome: marine biome [ENVO:00000428]; feature: marine pelagic biome [ENVO:01000023]; material: deep marine sediment [ENVO:00002113] | place: India: Gulf of Kutch | collected... | reverse complement strand
GCCGGCCGACCAACACGCTCACCCGTCGCGACGAAAAGCGGCGGGCCGGCGCCCGCACACGAATGACCGGCGCTCGGCGGACATCGCGCAGGACGTCGCCCTGCCGCTGCCCGAATGCGCGGGGCGGCTACCGCCAATAGCTGTCGGGGGGCGGGCCGTAGTCCTGCAGCATGCACGAGTAGACGGCGGTCTCGTCAAAGGGGTATCGCGCTTCCATCTCCGCCGTGAGCGTCACGCCGATACCCGGCGCGTCAGGTCGCCGAATCCGGCCGCCGGCGATGCGACCCTGATCGCCCATCATCTCCGCGCCGAGCGGGAAGGCCAGCATGGGATACTCGACCAGCTTACCGCCGCCGGCGAAGGCGGCGTGGTAGCTGGCCATGATAGCGACGGCGCCGCCCCAGGCGTGGACGACGACGTCCGTCCCCCGCGCTCGCGCCGCCTCGAAGACCTCGAGCACGGCGCCGATGCCGCCTATCACCGACGCATCCGGCTGAACGAAATCGTAGACACCGTCATTGATCCGGTTGATCATCTCCTTCGGCGTAGTGATGATCTCACCGCCGCAGACCTCAACGTCGACGCGCGCACGCAACTCCTTGAAGCCTTCCGGGCAGTCGGGCCCTATTGCCTCCTCGAGGAAGACGATGCGTTGATCGGTCAGCGCGTACACCGCCGTCACGTAGCGCACGACGTCGTCCACCGCCTGTGGCGGATCGGCAAGATTCTGACACATGTCGACGCCGACCCTGACGCCACGCTGCGCCGCTTGGTCTAACACCCACGCCGTGCGGCGCACGTCACCCGCCACCGCGCGAATCTTGTAAAGCGTGATGCCGAGCGATTGCAGCAGCTCGAGCTCGCGCCAAAACTGCTCCTTGGCATCGCAGCAGCCGCCGCTGCCGTAGACCTCTACGCTCTCGCTCCGTGCGCCGCCCAGCATCTCGTAAGCCGGCACGCCGAGGCTTTTGGCCTTGGCATCGACGAGGGCGATTTCATAGGCGCTGGTCACGTGGCGCGCCGCCCCCTGCAACGACCAGTAATCACAGACGCTGCACAGATCCTTCACACGGCGATCGATGTCGAACCCGTCCCGCCCCAGCAGATAGGGCCTGGTCAATTCCACGATCGACTCGAAGACCCGCGGCGCAAACACGGCAAGATAGCCCTCACCCAGACCCGTCACACCGTTGTCGAGCGTCACCTCGACCATCCCGACGGTCCGCTTCGGGCCGTTCGGAAAACATTCCTTGATTTCCGGGTCGTCGGCGTCGGCATAGGGTGAGCTCAGCAGCAAGCACCTGATGTCGGCAATTCTCGGCATCAATACCCCCGATCAAGGTCCGCGACGCCGTCGAGCGGTCTCCCCTGGGGATAGCGTGTGAGATTGGCGGCAAACACGTCGATCTTGCGATCCATTTCGTCGCCGCTGCCGCCGCCGGTATGCTGTGTGACGAGCGTGTTGGGGCACGCCCACAGGCCGTGGTCGCGGGGAAGCGGCTCGCACAGCGTCACGTCGATCACCGCGCCGCCAAGGCGGGCGGAGCGGAGCCTCTCGACCAGCGCGTCCTCCTCGACGACCGAGCCGCGCCCGAAGTTCACGAACAGGGCAGTATGCTGCATAAGACCCAGCCGCCTGTCGTCGAAGACGGCCGTGGTGGCCGCGGTCTCCGGCGCAATGCTGATCACGATGTCGGCGCTCGGCAGGGCAGCGTCGAGATCGGCGCTCTGCCAGTCGCTGGCGAAGTGCGTGAGCTGACAACCGAAGGGACCGAGCAGCGCGGCGAGCCTGCGGTTGATCGCGCCGTAGCCGAACATCACGACGCGCGCACCGGCCAGTGTCCTGAGCTCCTTGCGCAGCGGATCGCCGAGCCACTCGCGATTGTGCTGAAGGCGCACCAGGCTATCGATGCCGCGATAGAGGGCGAGCATCCCCGCCAACGCCGACTCGGCGACCGGCTCGGTGAAGAAGTCGGGCAGGTTGGTGATGACGAGCCCTTCGGGCAGCGCCCGGCGATTCAATCTTGCGTACTCCCCGAAACCCACGGACTCGAGCTGCAGCCAGCGCAGCGCCGTACTCCGCGTCAGCCACGCCGGCGGCACGTTGCCGAAGACGACCTCGCTGAGGACGAAACGCGGTGCCGGCGGGCCGTTGGCATCGCAGTTCGGCTGCAGGTGAAGCGTGTCGTCCCCTGCCAGCGCGCTCACCCGCGCAATCTGCTCTTCGGTGAGATCACAGCTCACGAAAATATCCACTGTCCGCTGTCCCGTATCGTTGTCCGAATCTCGCCCGAACCGCCGCCAGGTGGCGAGCCACGCCGAACCGGCGTCTTGGCCACAAAGCAGGGGCAGCCGTCACCGCCGGCGCCTGACCGATATGTGCCAGGGAATCAGCAGACGCTCCGCCAGCGTCACCGCGCCGAACAGGCCCAGCCCGAGCAGCGTGAGCAGAAATATGCCGGCAAACGCCAGATCCGGCCGCATGTTTCCGGTGACGATCTGAATGTAGAACCCGAGCCCCTGATCGCTGCCGATGAACTCCGCAATCGTCGCGCCGACGGTGGCGTTGATGGCCGCGTACTTGAAGCCGACGAAACACTGCGGCATCGCCGCGGGCAAGCGGAGCTTGATGAATGTCGTGTAGGCGCGCGCACCCGTGGCCTGGGAGAAGCGAGTCAACTCCTCGCTGAGAGACCCGAACGCCAGGATCGCGTTCAAGACGATTGGAAAGAAGCACACCAGGAACGAAATGATGATCTTGGGCAGCAGCCCGAACCCGAGCCAGGAGATGAACAACGGCGCGAAGGCGATCTTGGGCACCATTTCGATGCTCACGAAGAAGGGGTAGATGGTGCGCCGGAGCACCGAAGAGAAGGCGATGGCCAGACCGAGCGGCACGGCGACGGCCACGGCAATGACGAAGCCGAGAACCGCCTCTGACCCCGTGATGTAGGTGTAGTAAATAAGCCTTTCGAAATCGGCGGAGGACTTGACGATGATCTCTGAAGGCTTTGGGAGAATGTATCGCGGGATGTCGAACCAGTCGATGGAGAACTCCCAGAAGAGGAAAAACCCCGCGAAGAACGCTAGAAATAGCCACGATTCCGATATCCGTCGCCCCACCCGCCGCAGCAGACCCGGCGCTCGAGACGCCGTCGGCTCAAAGGACGCCGTAGCCATGGAATACCTCCTGGATATCGCCGATATACCGGTTGAAGGCCTCGCTGCGCTTGATGTCGAGACTGCGCGGCCACGGTAGATCGATGTCGATTACGTGGTCGACCCGCCCCGGCCGCGGCGTGATCAAGCACACTTTGGTCGAGAGCTGCACCGCTTCCTCGATGCTGTGCGTGACGAACACCACGGTGGGCTTGGTGCGCATCCACAACCCCTGCAGGTCCCGCCGGATGGCGTCGCGCGTCATGGCATCGAGCTTACCGAGCGGTTCGTCGAGCAGCAGCGTGTCGGGCGAGTGCACCAGCGCCTGACAGAACGCCGCACGCTGCTGCATGCCGCCGGAAAGCTCGAAGGGCTTCCGGCGTTCGAAATCCTTCAGATGTACGGAACGCAGCAGATCGTCGATTCTATCGGCATACTTGTGTTTGCTCAGCCCTCGCATCTCCAGCTGCAGCTCGATATTGCCGCGAACGTCACGCCATGGAACGAGCGTGTTGTCCTGAAACATGATGCCGATGTCCGTGCGCGGAGTGTCGACAAGCTTGTCGTCGAAGTAGATCTCTCCCTCCGTGCGCTCCAGCAGGCCGGCGATCATCAGCATCAACGTCGACTTGCCACACCCGGACGGCCCCAACAGCGAGACGAACTCCCCGGCATCGATGAACAGATCCGAGGGGCCGAAGGCATGCACCGTCTCTGACCCAGATCCGAAGCTCTTGGAGACCGCCCGTATATCGATGGCAACGCTCATCGTGCGCAGCACACCTATCCATAAGCCGGCGGGGCCGGCGACCCGACGGTCGCCGGCCCCGAGCGAGAGAGACTGGACTAAGGCAGGAACTCGTTGCTGTAGAACGCCGACGCGGACTTGTCGGTGTCGAGATCGTTGTACTGCTTCATGAGCGCCAGCATGTCGTCCCAGTCCGAGGTGACGTGCCGACCCAAGGCCTTGTCTTTGTTCGCGTTCGAATAGAGGATGCCCAAGGTGACGTCGAGCACGGCGCGCGCCTGCGCCTTACCCTGCTCCTCGGCCATCGTGCCGCCTACGATGTCCGCCATGGAGTCAACGGCCGAATCGGGGTTCGCCGCCGTCTGGGCATACGCCTTCATCGTCGCTCCGACGAAGCGCTTGACGAGATCGGGATTGTTCTTGACCGTATCGGTGTGCGTCGACAGACAGTAGCCCACCTGGTTGACGCCATAGTCGGAGTAGGGAAACGCCACCGGTGGCTCACCGCCGTTAGCCTCGANNNCCACGGCACCGCCCGAACCCTGCAGGTAGCTCGACACCAGCGCTCCCTCGGGAACGTTGGTGAGATTGACGTCGGAGAGCTCCATGCCGGCGCTTTTCAAAACCAGCGGGAAAAAGGTGTTGACGCCGGCGTTTGCGGTCGTGAGCACCATTTTCCCTTTGAGGTCGCTCAGCTGCTTCACACCGCTATCGGGTCTGACGATGACCGCCTCGGTGCCCGCAGCATCGATGACGCCGACCGAAATCAGCGGCGCGCCCTGGGCCGCCAACGNNGGAACCGTACGCAAAGTCGCTGTCACCGTTGGCTACCAAACGGTGCGCGGAGCTCGATCCGTTACCGGACCGGATATCGAGATTGATGCCCGCGTCCCGATAGATACCTTTGTCCTTTCCCAGCGCGAAACCTGCATGGGATCCGTAGTACATCCAGTTAAGACGCAGTCTGACATCGTCAGCCGCCTCGGAAGTCCCTGGCAGGACTGTTGCGAAGACTACGATCGCCAACGTCGCGACCGAATGATTCAAGCACTTCATGACTTCCACCTCGCTTTGTGTGTCGTAATGAATGCACGCCGAACCGTGCAGCTCTGCTACCGCGGCCGCAAGGCCGGGCAATCCCGGAAGCGGCTATCGCTCCCGCGAAACCGATGGATCGGGCGCACCCGAGAGGCGCCTGCAAGGCGAATCATCACGCTGGCCTCACGCCGCCCGGGCGGACAAACGCGGGCATCCAATGCTTCCCAGCATCTCCCGCGCGGCCTGCCGATACCGATCCCGTACGTCTCGAGTCGGCGGACGGCAGCGGCTCGACGGCAGCCCGACGAGCTCCATGCACAACTTGTCCAGGTAACCGTCGCCGCTCGTGTATTCGCTTTCGATCTCAACCCACAGCTTGTAGAAAGGCTTTGCCTCGTCCACTAGCATACGCGCGACTTCCGGATAGTTCGCGTCGCGCAGTTCGTCGATGAGTCGTATGCCCCACTCCGGCCAGAAATTGCACAGGTGCACCTCGAACGCGGTCGCCCCCAATGCCGGCATGGCGCTGAACGCGAAAAACAGGTTGTTGTCGATGATCGTGAAGCGATTCGAGAAATGCGACGTCACGTCCTCGAACTCCATGGCGTCGGTGCGCTGCGTCGCCCACTTCAGACCGACCACGTTGGGGATCTCCGCGAGACGTTCGACCATCGCGAAAGACAGATTGGTCGACGTCCAGAACGTGTTGTAGACGATGATCCCCAATTCGGGCGCTGCGGCCGCCGCTTCGCGAACGAAGGCCTCGAAATCCTCCTCGGTATGCGCAAAGTAGAACGGGCACGACACCTGGATGAACTCCGCACCGACCGTCTGCGCGGCCTGAGCGAGGCGGACGAGCTCGAGGGTGCTGGTCGTCTGAGCGCCCATCGCCACCGGCGCCTTGCCGTCGACCTCGTCGACCACGATCGACGCGACCCTCACCCGCTCGTCGAACGTCATGGTGGAGAAGTCGCCCGCCGCCCCGCCGGCAAGCAGCGTTGCGTAGTCCGTTTCCAACCCGTTGTCGATGAGGAAGCGAACGTAGCGTCGCAGGGCGTCCTCGGCGACCGGATATCCCGGGGCGTCGGCGAAAGGGGTCGGTACCGTCACGTAGCAACCCCGCAAACGGCGCCTGCGCTCTTCCGGATCCATGATTGCCTGCCTTCGGTTCGTCGACCGCCGCGAAGGTGAGCCATCAATGATGACCCAAAGCGCGCTGCCGATGTTGACGCTGCTGGACATCTGATAAACTTTTCTGGTCATCTGGAAGGGGGTACACGGGAGTGGCTCCACGAGTATCGCCGCGCGTCGTCGACGACCCGCCGACCTTCAGCCTCGTGCTGCAGCCCGAGTTCTCGCTCAGCGCCCTCGTGCTGGCAACGGAAGCACTGCGTATCGCCAACCAGAACAGCGGGCGCACGCTCTTCCGCTGGTACCTGATCTCGGAAAGCGGCGAGCCGATGCGGGCCAGCAACGGCATGTGGCTGCCGGTCGATAGGGATATCGACAACATGCCGGCCGCGGATTTCTGTCTGCTGTTCGGGGGCAACCTGCCGACGCAGCGCAACTCCGACAAACTGCTGAATTACCTGAAGTCGACGGCGAGGACGTCCACGGTCATCGGCGCGGTCGATACGGGGGCCTTCGCCGTTGCACAGGCTGGTCTGTTGGCCGCAAAGGACGTCGCACTGCACTGGGAGGCGGCACTCGCCTTACAGGAGCGCTTCCCCGACAGCAGGATACGTAATCAGATCTACCTCATAGACGCCAAGCGCGTTCATTGCGCGGGCGGCGTGGCCACGCTCGATCTGATGCTCGCACTGATAGCACACCAATATGGCGAGATACTCGCCAGCGAGGTGGCCAACGCACTGGTCCACACGCCGCGCTCGGCAGATACGCCGCAGCGCGGCGACCACCCCCGCGAGCGCGGAACCCCGCCGCTGATCGACCGCATTGTCAGACTGATGGAAAGCAATCTCGACGCGCCGTTATCGTTGGCGGAAATGGCCGACCGCCTGAGCGTCTCGGTCCGCACCCTCTCACGAGAGTGCCGACGTCATTTCCATGACTCTCCAATGCGGCTGTACCTGACAATTCGTCTGCAGGCCGCCCGCAACCTGCTGTTCTACGAAGAGTTCTCGATTCGCGACGTCGGTACGGCGTGCGGCTTTTCATACACGACGGTATTGTCGCGCGCTTTCAAGCAACGCTTCGGAGAGACACCGAGCGCCTTTCGCGCCAATTTGCGAAAACGCCAGAGCGAGACGTTCCGACCGGAAGTCAGGCGACTTTCCACCGACGCATAGCAACGTCGACAGCGCCGAACCATCGCCGGCCGAGTGCAGCGGTCGGCACGTATCAGGCTAACCGCCGGTGTTTGGGCATCGGCGGCTGGCGCCGTAACCGTCTGGCATAATGATGGGCCGACCCCCAATCGTTGGGGCCGACGACGGTTTGCCTCCAATGGGGGTACGGCACAGCATGACCAATGCATTGATTCATGCCCTAGTGATCGACGAGTCCGGAGAGCCTCGGGCGATCGACTGGTCGGACGTGCGCACCTGGGAGTCGGAGCAAGGCCTGCTCTGGCTTCACCTCGACGCACGGGCGGAGCAGACGCGACAGTGGATGAGCGGCGAGGGGCGTCTGCCGATCATCGTGCCGCCGGCGCTTCTGGCCGAGGAGACGCGCCCGAGGACCAGCGCCGTCGGTGACGGTGCGCTCGTCGTGCTGCGCGGTGTCAATTTAAACCCGGGGGCCGATCCCGAAGACATGGTTTCGATTCGCCTGTGGGTGGAGGCCCGGCGGGTGATCAGCACGCGTCTGCGCCGCCTGCTTTCGGTAGAGGACGTGGTGGCGTCGCTCGCGTCGCAGCCTTTGACGGGAACCGGCGACTTGGTGGTGAGACTCGCCGGCCGGCTGGTAGATCGCATGAGCGACGTCATCGACGGCATGGAAGAGCGTGTCGCCGATCTCGAGCACGCCCTCCTCGGCGAGCCGGATCAGTCGCTGAGATCCAGTCTCACCGACCTGCGGCGGGAAGCCATCGCCTTGCGCCGTTACCTCGCACCCCAACGCGAGGCGCTGGGCCGTCTCCAGGGCGAGCAGCTGTCGTGGCTCACGGAGCTTGATCGACTGCGGCTGCGCGAGGTGAACGACCGTCTGATCCGTTACGTGGAGGACCTGGATGCCGTTCGCGAGCGGGCTGCCGTCGCACAAGAAGAGCTGATCAGTCAACTGTCGAACCAGATAAACAGGAGAATGTATGTGCTCTCGGTCGTCGCCGCCGTGTTCTTGCCGCTCGGATTTCTCACCGGACTGCTCGGCGTTAATGTCGGCGGTATTCCAGGCGCCGACAGTCCCTTCGGCTTCGCGACGTTCACGCTCCTGCTCGTGGCGCTCGTGGCCGTGCAGCTGTGGTTCTTCATCAAGAAGCGCTGGTTCTGAGCTCACGCCACCATGGCGTGCGCACCGTGCCGGCCGTGAGCTCGGCAGGCCTTTCCCCCAAGATTAGTCGGCAGACCCCTCGGACCTACGGCGCCCAGACAAAAAATACAACGACGACCGCGCAGCCGCATCGCAGCTGCCCCAGCTGGACGTCTCGTGCGCTCGGCGAGATACTAATGCGCTCAAGCCGCGCGGGTTCGGCCGTGCCGTATCGCTCGTTCGCCGCCCGAGTGCGCCGCAGCGCGTCCGACATGGCGCGCGTCGTGACGCCCGGACAGAGCGATAGCCCTTCGGGCTTGCGGGACACGCGCGCCTCGAGACCGCCCGCGCGGGATATTGGAGAGGGGGCATGCCATGTTCGACAGAGATCATTTCATTGAGGACTGCATCAGCGCCGTCGCGCAGGGCCAGGGCGCGGTTCGTGAAGTCGTTGCCAGGGCGGTTTCCGAGAGCGGACGGGTCATGGCGGCGCTGGGCGAGCCCGAACACGCTGGTCTCACGCCCCTTTACCGGGCTCCCGATCTGACCATCATCAACTTCGCGTGGGCGCCGTGCATGAGCCTCATGCCGCACAACCACCAGATGTTCTCGGTCGTCGGCATTTACTCCGGCCGCGAGGACAACGTTTTCTGGCGCAGGACAGAGAACACCATCGAAGCGGCGGGCGCGAAGTCGCTCGGAGTCGGTGATGTAACCACCCTCGGCCGAAACATCATTCACTCGGTGCTGAACCCGATCGGAAAAATGACGTGTGCGCTTCATGTCTACGGCGGCGACTTCTTTGCGCCGACGGAACCTCGTAGCGAGTGGGACCACGAGACGCTGACGGAGCGGCCTTGGGACATCGACAGAGTCAAGGTTCTCTTTCGGGAGGCCGAAGCGCGGTTTCACGCCCTCGACCGTGCGGGCTGACCGCGCTCCGGCGCGGGGACGGCGCCGCGCAGCCCGACGCGCGCCAGCTCGTAGCCGCGCGCCCTCGATGGAGAACCCGGTNNGGCCCGCTGCCGGCGCGCAGGACGCCACGCATGGCTCGTCGCCATCGGCGGGGAGAGCACGGCATTTACGACGACCCCCCGCCACAGGGTAGGTTCTCAGGCTAGTCGTCTCCGCGAGACGGCGGCGGCGCCGCGGGCTCCGCATACCACTTCGCCTTGGGCACCACCTTCGGCTCCGCCGTGTCGGCCTCGTAGGCCGGCGTCATGATCTGCACGCCGTACTCGTTGAACACATCCTGGATATTGCGATGCAGCTCGCTGTACAGCGCCGTCGTCTGCTTTTCGTCTCCGCAGTAGGCATTGAGCTCATAGTTCACGGCGAAATCCCTCAACGCCGTCTGCAGCACGAAAGGCGGCGGCTGCTCGGAAATCCCCGTCGTGCGTTCCGCCGCCATCAGCAGCATCGCTTCGACCTGCCGCCACGGCGTCTCGTAGCCGATCCCGACCGTAGTATGCAGAATCAGGCCCCGCTGTTTCACCAGGGTGCTGTAGTTCACCACCTCGCTATTTAGAATCGTCGAGTTCGGGATGACCACCTCCTCGTTCTTGAGCGTTCGAACGTGGGTCACCAACAGACGCATGTCGGTGACGTCACCGAGCGTGTTGCCAATTCTCACGCGGTCGCCGATTCGGAAGGCGCGCCGGTAGGTCATCGTGTAGCCAGCGATGACGTTGGAAATCAACGACGTCGACCCCAACGAAAACAGCACACCGAACAGGATCGAGATGCCCTTGAAGGCCTGGGAATCCGAGCCGGGTATATAGGGGTAGGCCAGCACTACCGCAAACACGATCACCACGACGCGTACGATGCGATAGGTCGGAATCGCCCACTCCGTCTCGAATCCTCTGATGCTCAGCCGCCCGCGACCCAAGGCAACGAAGATCTCGCGCAGGACCTTTATCACGTAGCGGACGATGAAGAAGAGCAGAATGAGAAACGCTAGATTCGGGACGTAGTCGGCGACAGATGTGGCCATCGCAATGACCGGGTCCGAAACCACCCGCAGCAGCGTGCGTGCGAAATGCCTTGTCCACGGAAACAGACTGAGCACGAAATTCAAGAACACGTACACGACGACGAGCACAATTAATGCTCGCAGCACCCGCAGCGCCGTGAGCAGCACCGACCAAACTCGCTCGGCCTGAACGATGCGCAGGGACTTCGCCTCGAGCTGCTCGATGCGGCGCTTGATACGCTTCTCGAGCGATGCTTGAAGGTGTCTAAATCCCCAGAAGACGCCAAACAGCACGGCCACCAGCCCGAGCGTTCGGGCCAGCGCGTGCAAGGCGTTCTTCACCAGCACAGCCGGTGTGCGTTCGTAGCGGTAGGCTTCGATGACGTCCGCGATTCGGCTTTTTTGTAGACGTCGGCCACGACGGCCCCGGCGATGCCGATGACCCTTGTGTCTTCGGGCGTTATCACCATCACGGCTTCCTGCCCCGGAGCTGGCAACACCGCGTGACCGAACTCGTGGTCGACCGCGACGAGACTCTTCACCTCGTAGGCGGGATCTCTCGCCAGCGCCTCGATCCTGGCTGCGATTTCCCGAGCGCGCCACCTCGCCGGGAACGACGGTATCCCGACCACCGGGAACAGCTCATCCCCGTTGACGATCACCGTTGCGCTCTGTAGATCGCCCGTCAGGCCCGACCGCGGAGAGATGTCTTCCGTCCCTCTCCTGGCTTCCCATGACGCTGTCTGCTGCGCTTCCGCCCGCAGCCCCGCCCCATACGCTACCGCGAGGGCCAGCACCAACCACGGCGCGTAACGGGACGCGCCCGCCCCGTAGCGCCGGCGGCTACCCCTGGAGCGGAAGGCTCCGTTGTGCTGTCGGCCTAAAGACTGCATTGCTCCTCGCCCCCTGGACGTCCGCTTATCGAGAGAATGCCCGGTCGTCGGAGAGCTTACCGCAGGATCGCTGCAGCAAGGAACGATTCGCCGCTGCAACTGCTCGAGATCCGGCCCAAGAGCGAGCGCCGCACTGCCCGCTCCCTTGCCGATCGATGCCAGGATCGGAGTCAGCAGATCTTTCCGAAAACCGAAGTTCCGCCCGCGCGCAACATCTCACCCCGCGCGTTTGCCGGGCCCGGTTCGGATACCTGCAATGAAGGCGGCGTCTTCACTGACGCCAGCCGCCGCCTGTCCCGGTAGGCGCCCAGCCGCCGCTCGGCGCCAGCTTTTCGATCAGAAGATCAGCCGCGCTCGCATCGGGCGCTCTGCTGCCCCCCGGGTCAACGCCGGAGCTCGATACGCTCGATGACCGTGGCGCCCGTCTTGCGACTGTACGAGCGCACTTCCACGTCGCTCAGACGTTCGAGCCAGAAGCAGTCGTCGAACTCTTCGATCTTCGCGTAATTGAGGCACAGCATGTCGCCCTCGACCCACCATTTGCCCTTGTAGTAGCCGTCGCGGTACTCGCCCTTGAATCTCGCTTTTCGTCCCGCCAACGCCTGCTTTCGACTAGAGTGCGCCTGAAAGTGCTCGCGCATTGGCGACTCGCGAAATTCGTGGGTCGAGAAGTTGCCTGAAAACAGATCGATAATCTGCTCGTTGTTCAGCAGACGCGACCGCGCTACGGGCGGCGCCGTCAGCGCCGGCCGCGATGCTGCAGCCCGCGCCTTTGCCGGATCCGCGTAGATGCGTACGTTGATCTGCTCACGCAGCTGCTTGGCTGCGGCGATCTGCTCGTTACTCATCCGAGCCACGAGCGTCTTGGCGACCTTTACCGCATCGTCCTCTCGGTGGTCGCCGGCAGCGGCCATCCAGGCAAGACCCTTGACCAGATCTCTCGGCAGCGCCGCCCCCTCGGCATACAACATCCCGAGGTTGTACATCGCTTTCGAATGACCCCGCAGAGCGGCTTTCTCGTACCAGCCCGCCGCCTGCGCCCCGTCGCGCTCGATGCCGAGGCCATGCTCGTACATCACGCCGAGCTGATTCATCGCCTCCTCGTAGCCGTGATAAGCAGCCAGGGGCCGGAATGCTTGGTAGGCCGCCGCGTAGTCCCCTGTCTCGAAGGCCTTCATCCCGGCGTCGAGGTCGAACTCCCCGCGGGCGCCCATCGAAAGCAGCGCCACCGCCCAGAGCCATCGCCGACCGCGCTGCGTGAGACGTGCCGTCTCGCCCGTAGAGGTGGAACCCGACCGCAAACCCGTGCCGCCCCCCACCAGTGGCGCTGCGCAGCGCCCGCCCGACGGGTCTTTGCCAGCGCCATCCCTTCCGTCCGGGCAAGTGCCCTGGAACCGCCTCCCGACACTGCTCACCCATGCCGTCATAGCAGCATATTCGAGCCGATTTTTGTCTAAGAATTATAGATCCAGATCAACTTTCTAATGTGTCACTGCATGTCGGGAAGGGGGGATCTGCAGACACAGGTCGTGCAGCGCCGCCTGTCGGCCAACACGACACGTTCGCCGCACCGAAGGGGCGCCCGCGAACCGGGGAGCGGCGTCACGCGTCGAACTCGCGCANNTGCCGGGTCGCGCGTCGTTCTCCAACACGCCATTTGCGTCTGCGACGCGCACGCCGTTCACCCAGATGCCATGGAGCCCCTTGCCGGACCTTATGAGGCGGGATGCGCCGGCGGGCAGATCCCACACGCGCTTCTTCTCTCCGCGGCCGACGACATGGGGGTCGAACAGGATCAGGTCCGCATAGTGCCCCGCCACCAGCCTGCCGCGCTCGCGGATGCCGTAGGCGTCGGCCTGACGGCTGGTGAGTTCGGCCACCGCTTCCTCGAGGGCGAAGTCGCCTCGCTCCCGCACCCAGTGGCCGAGCAGGTGCAAGCCGAAATCCGCGTCGCAGAACAGGAACAGGTGCGCGCCGGCATCGGCGAGGCCGATGGTGCTGTTTGGATCCTTGAGCAGCCTCGCCACCTCGTCTTCGTTGTCGTTGAGTATTTGCGCGTTGAACAAGGTCGCGAATCCGTCTCGCGCGCCGAAGTCGAGCAGCCAGTCGAGCGGATCGACGCCGTCGGCGGCGGCCGCCTGGGCGACGGTGCAGTGCTCGTACCCGCGAAGATCCGGATCCGCCACCTCGAGAATCTCGAGCTTGTCCCACTGATCGGTGAAGCGATTGATGGCTCTTGGAGAGATCAGCTCGTTCTTCATCGCTGCGCGAAACGCCGGATCGCCAAAAAAAGCGGCGAGCGCGTCGCTGTCATCGTAGAGCGCCATTGCAGGCTTCCACGCGGCTAGGCCCTCGAATACGTAGGCACCGCGCAACGTGAAGTCCATGGTGATCGCCGTGCAGGCGACCTGTCCCATCATGCGCCGGCCGCGTTCGACGGCGGCACCGATGGCCTGCATATCGCCGAATGCACGGCGAGGATTGGCCTGGTCGTACTGGATGGCAGCGACCGCGACGGGGCAGCCGGCGCGCGCCGCGATCTCCTCGAGCACCGGCACCGGCGTCGGGTTGCCCTTGGTCAGCATGAAGCAGCCGCGACCGACGTCGCCCAGCGTGGCGACGAGCCGCTCGAGCTCGCCGCGCGACGCGAAGCGCGACGGCATCGGTGTGCCGCCCCAGCCGTTGTGACTTTCATAGGTCGACGTCGCAAACCCCACTGCCCCGTCGCGCAGACACTGGGCGATGAGCTTGGACATCTCGGCGATCTCGGCGTCGCTCGCCTCGCGCCGCACCGCATCGTCCCCCATTACCCAGGTTCGCACCGAAGAGTGACCGCAGTACACGGCGACGTTAGGGACCACACCGAGCGATTCGAGCATGCCCAGATAGTCGGCGAAGGTCTCG
>JABAHR010016794.1_pt1 | contig 14147 bp, 17 predicted proteins | sample 7062101 | NCBI WGS metagenome assembly JABAHR01 (sample SAMN14534553, study PRJNA622989) | marine sediment metagenome | biome: marine biome [ENVO:00000428]; feature: marine pelagic biome [ENVO:01000023]; material: deep marine sediment [ENVO:00002113] | place: India: Gulf of Kutch | collected... | reverse complement strand
CATTCATTCCGGTGTCCTCGTTTCAAACCCCCGGCGCGCCGCCAATAGACAGAGCCGTTCGATAGGTGGATCGGGCTCCAGGCGCGCGCTGGGTCCGGCAAGACGAGCACACGAGCCAAGCCAGCCCCCATGGCCGACGCACCCGCCGGATAGGTGGCAAGAATTTGGGGAGGGATTGAGGCCGAGACGCAGGCGCCCTGCCGGCCCGATAAATCCCAATATATCAAATGAGATCGCCCGGAACGTCGCGCGGCGAAGTGCGCGGGTTCGTCCCTTGATACTGCAAGGGTGATAGGTTACCAAGGCAAAGACGAAAAACACTGATAAGAGGGGAAACCGATGGGAATCGATACGTCCGGGGGGCACCCGGCAATGGACTACCCGCAACATCTGGATACCTACAAGACGGTTCTGCGGTTGACCAAGCTTTCGATTATTGGCTTGGCAGTGCTTCTCGTCGCCATGTGGTACTTCCTCGTCTAAAGTTGAGCTGGCCGCAACGGGTGCTCAAAGCCTAACAAGGGTGATTGGTCACCGATGCGCGTCTGAAGTGATCTCGTTTGGAGACGTCGAGTCTGACTGACTTCGGCTCGCTCCCAAATACCTCATCTGACGGGCGGAAATACTTATGGTTACGATAGCTGTCACCGGAGAGGCAGACGGGGAGCCTCGCGTAGCGGTCTCGCCTGAGACCGTGAAGAAGCTGACAGCTCTCGGATGCCTGGTCAGGGTTCAGGCCGGAGCCGGCAACCACTCGCGCTTTGCCGATGATGCGCTCGCGGCCCAGGGCGCGACGATCGCGCCAACCGCAGCCGATGCACTGTCAGGCGCCGACATTCTTCTCAAAGTACGCAGGCCGTCGGTAGACGAGCTGAAGGCGCTAAAACCCGGCGCTCTGGCCTTTTCCATACTGGACCCCTTTTCCGACAAAGAGAATCTCGAGACCGCGGCGGCGACCGGCGTTTCCCTCTTCTCGATGGAGTTTATGCCTCGCATCACGCGCGCACAGTCGATGGACGTTCTGTCGTCCCAGGCAAACCTTGCCGGCTACAAGGCTGTCGTCGATGCCGCCTCCATGTTCGGCCAGGCATTGCCGATGATGATGACGGCGGCGGGCACGGTTCCGGCGGCGAAGGTCTTTATCATGGGTGTTGGCGTCGCTGGCCTGCAGGCAATCGCCACCGCGCGTCGCATGGGCGGCATTGTCTCCGCAACTGACGTGCGGCCGGCCACGAAAGAGCAGGTCCAGTCTCTTGGCGCAAAATTCGTCGCGGTCGAGGATGACGAATTCAAGCAGGCGCAGACAGAGACTGGTTATGCCAAGCCGATGAGCGCCGAATATCAGGCCAAGCAAGCCGAGCTTGTTGCAAACCACATCAAGAGCCAGGACATCGTCATCACGACCGCTCTCATCCCTGGCCGTCCGGCACCGCGTCTCATCACCAATGCGATGGTCGCCAGTATGAAGCCCGGATCTGTAATCGTTGATCTCGCCGCTGAGCGCGGAGGAAATTGCGAGGCAACCGAGCCTGGCAAGACAATCGAGGTCGACGGGGTCAGAATTGCGGGACCGATCAATCTTGCGGGTTCCGTCGCCGTCAACGCTTCGAGTCTTTATGCGAAGAATCTTTTGGCCTTCCTGGAGACGCTTATCGATAAAAAAGAGAAGGCGCTCAAGATCGATTGGGAAGACGAGATCGTCACGGGTACGCTCGTTGCCAAGGACGGCAAAATCGTTCACCCGAGCCTGACAGGCACAACCGCCTGAGGAAAGTGGTTATGAAACAGAAGAAGACCATATGTACCGCCGCACTCGGTGCCTTGTTTTCCGCTCTTGCGCTTGCAAGCCCGGCCGCCGCGGCCGGTGAGATCGGAGGAGCCGTCGATCCAGGCGTCTACCGGCTGATGGTGTTCGTATTAGCAATCTTCGTAGGCTACTACGTGGTGTGGAGTGTCACACCGGCCTTACACACACCACTGATGAGCGTCACCAACGCCATTTCGTCAGTGATCGTGGTGGGTGCACTTCTGGCCGTCGGTGTCTCCATGATCAAGGACGGTAGCCTGCTCGCCAAAATCTTCGGGTTCCTTGCCCTCGTAATGGCCTCCGTCAACATCTTCGGCGGCTTCCTTGTCACGCAGCGCATGCTCTCCATGTACAAGAAGAAGGACGCCAAAAAGTGACGGCCTACCTTCCTGACCTCTCCGCAAATCTTGTCGCGCTGCTATATCTGGTAGCTGGCATCCTATTCATCCTTGCTCTGCGCGGTCTTTCGCATCCCGAATCCTCGCGCAGGGGCAACTTGTACGGCATGGTCGGCATGACGATCGCCGTGCTAACCACACTCGGTCAGATTGGCGATCCAGAGTCGGCCATGAACTGGCTCTTGATATTCGTGGGTCTCGCGACCGGCGGAACGATTGGTGCGGTGATCGCCAGACGCATCCCAATGACATCGATGCCCGAACTGGTGGCGGCTTTCCATTCATTGGTCGGTCTCGCAGCCGTATTCGTCGCTGCGGCCGCACTCTATTCTCCGGAAGCCTTCGGCATCGGAACGGCGGGCAACATCGCTGGTGCCAGCCTTCTTGAAATGTCTTTGGGTGTCGCCATCGGCGCCATCACCTTCACCGGCTCGGTGATCGCCTTCGGCAAGCTGTCAGGCAAAATGAGCGGCAAGCCGATCATTTTGCCGGTCCGCCATCTCATCAATCTTGGGCTGTTCCTCGGCATTGCGTTCCTCATCTATCAATTCTGCCTGTCGGGCGGAACTGGCTCGCTCTTCTGGGCCATCACCATCGCGTCGCTTCTTTTCGGCATTCTGATCATCATTCCCATCGGCGGCGCCGACGACATGCCCGTCGTGGTCTCGATGCTGAACTCCTACTCGGGCTGGGCGGCTGCTGGCATCGGCTTTACGCTTGGCAATATCGCCCTGATCATTACGGGCGCACTCGTCGGCTCATCGGGCGCTATCCTGTCCTACATTATGTGTAAGGGCATGAACCGCGCCTTTCTTGCCGTCATTGCCGGCGGGTTCGGCGGCGAGACCGCAGGGCCCTCGGGCGACGGCGAGCAGAAACCGGTGAAGCTCGGTTCGGCGGAAGATGCCGCCTATGTGCTCAAGAATGCGTCCAGAGTGATCATCGTTCCGGGTTACGGCATGGCCGTCGCCCAGGCCCAGCACGCGCTACGCGAAATGGCAGACAATCTCAAAGAGGCCGGTGTCGAGGTGAAGTACGCCATCCACCCGGTGGCGGGCCGCATGCCGGGCCACATGAACGTGCTCTTGGCCGAGGCCAATGTGCCCTATGACGAGGTGTTCGAGCTTGAGGATATCAACTCCGAATTCTCGCAGACGGACGCGGTGTACGTGATCGGCGCCAACGACGTCGTCAACCCCGCGGCCGAGGATGACAAGACGTCGCCGATTTACGGCATGCCGGTGTTGCAGGTGTGGAAGTCGGCAACCGTGTTCTTTAACAAGCGCAGCTTGGCTTCTGGCTATGCCGGAATCGACAACTCCGTCTTCTATCGCGACAACACCGTGATGGTGCTCGGCGACGCCAAAAAGATGACAGAGGAAATCGCCAAGTCACTGGCGGATTGACCCTCGCCCCTCCCGGTAAATGCTGGAGCCTCGGCCGGCAGGGGACAGCGGAAGTGCGGGGACTCACCCGCGCTGGGCCCGCCCGCAAACGCACCAAAGCCCCGCCGATTGGGCGAGATGCAACAGGTGTTGCCCCATTTTCGATGGCACAAACTAATCCCCTTGCGCTCGCGGCCCGTTAAAGTAGGCTCAAAGTCGTCACGACTCGTGCCCGAGGTCCGAACTAAGGGGGTGGTCCGTGAAAAGGAGCCTGCTAGCGGCCATGGCCTTGTTGGGCTTTGGTCTTTCTCTAGAGCCCGGTCATGCCGAGGGGCTCGTGGTCCGGCCTGTGATCGCCGGAACATCGATGAGCTGTTCGGATTTCCGCGGCACCGCCGTTCGCACACTTCGAATGACTGAGCTCGGCGACGTGGCGGGCGCGCGCATCATGGGCCGCATCCCGGTCATATTGATTGACCCAAATCGTTTGGCCAAGCTTCCGGGAGAGTTGCAGCTGTTTTTCTACGGCCACGAGTGCGCGCATCACGTTCTCGGCCATAGCTATGCCGCGACGACATCGAGCGAGAACGAGGCCGACTGCTGGTCGATCAAGTATGGCCGTGATCGGGGGCTCTTTACCCGCGACGACGTCGTGTCGTGGGCGCCACATTTTTCACATAGCCGTGGATCGCGTGTCGGACACTTGCCCGGACCTGAGCGCGCAAAACGGTTGGTCGCGTGTTATGATGATCCGACCGACGAGCTGATTGAACCAAAGGCCAGGCAGGAGCCGCCCGTTGTGTCAGCGAGCACCGGCGGGTAACAGCAGGCGCTGCCCCGGATGGATTTCGATTCCACTCAAACGGTTGGTATCGACCAGGCTTGCGACCGTCACGCCGTGGCGCCGTGCGATGCTGTAAAGCGTGTCGCCCCCCATGACTTCGACAGTCCGCGCATAGCCCGCTGTTGCCGGCTGCGCCGCCGGGCGAGCGGGCGGGCGTGGCGAAGCACGCCACACCGTTGTCGGTTGCCGCGGCTGCGTGCCATAGGCCGGAGCGGGCTTATATCCGTACGTCCCATAAGCGGCCGTCCTCGGCTGAGTGTAAGGCCGGTAAGGCGGAGTCGGCTGCTGGCGATACCCCCCATACGCGGGCGGCGGCTGACCATAGTTTCCATAGGCGTACGCCGGCCGGCCATTCCAAGTATAAGGACGAGGCGGATTTTGGGGCGTGCTGCGCGGCGTTGTCGAGCCGGTAGTGATACTCGACGTCGTTAGACCGTTGCCGAAAGTATTTTGTCCACAACCGCTAAGCAGCGGAACAGTGAGCAGAAGGCCGAGTGCAACGGCGGGAAGGCCGCGTGCGGTGCGGGAGGTGGTGAAACGCATGACTGACTCTCCGGAAACCGAAGGCAGAATTAAGCGTACATCAAGGTTAACACTTGGTTAGCAGTCTTCTCCCATGGGGGGAAAAGGGATCATCGGACGGCACGGGGCGGCACGGGAAAGAATGGAACAGGCAGACATGGCCTTAATCGCTAAGTTACTCGCCGGAGCTGTGGTGCTCTACGTCCTCCTCTTGCTCGGCGCCCAGGCCCTGCAACGCAGCCTCATGTATTTTCCCGACCCCGAGCGGGTGGCACCGGCCGTCGCCGGGCTTCTTGACGTCCACGAAGTCGCGATCGATACGCCGGACGGGGAATTGGTAATCGCGTGGTGGGCCAAGGCAGACCCTGGCAAGCACACACTCCTCTATTTCCACGGCAACGCCGGTTCGCTCGAAACCCGTGCAGAACGCATCCGCAAATATGCCGCGCGCGGCTACGGCGTATTCATCATGTCGTACCGCAGCTTTAGCGGTAGCACAGGCAACCCATCCGAACAGAACAATATCGCGGATGCAAAGCGCGCCTACGACCATCTCGTTTCGCTCGGCGCGGCACCCGGCTCGATCATCCTCTACGGTGAAAGTCTCGGCTCAGGCGTGGCGGTTCGGGTGGCAGCGGAGAAACCTGTGGCCGGCGTCATTCTCGATGCGCCCTACACGTCGATGGTAGACCTTGCGAAACTGCACCATCCGCTTCTGCCCTCGGATTGGTTTCTGACGGATCGTTACGAAACCTTGCGCTGGATCAGCGAGCTGGCTGCACCGCTTCTCATCATTCATGGTGAAGCCGATGACATCGTCCCGGTGGATATGGGGAAGGCCGTGCACGATGCGGCGGAGGCCCCAAAAAAGATTGCGGTTATTCGGGGCGCGGGGCACTCCGATCACAATATGTTTGGATCCTATGAGGTGATCTGGAACTGGCTCGAGGCCCTTGAGCAAAGGGCAGGACAACGCGCTGCGGAGTAGAAGCCATCTACGAGGTGACAAACAGAGCGCCGATGATGATGGCAACCGCGCCATATACGAGCGGTGTAATAATTCCTCTCAGGTAGGGCTTTGCTGTAATCTTTCCGCCCTGTGTTTGCAGCTCGCCCATGACCAGGTAGGCGCCCTGCGCCCGGCGCATCCAGCCCGTGACATGGCCCTTCTGCCCGATATGCGAATTGATGCGCATGGTCCCGGCCCACAAGTCGCCGATACCGGCCAGCATCGACCGGAAGTCGACAATGATACGCCCCGTCTTGTCGGCGAACAGCGTGTCCTCGCTCAATACCGATCCCGCATCGGCACGCCCAATCACCTCACCGGAAAGCTTCACAGGCTTGCCGACCACCGGAGAGGCCATGACATCGCCCATAAGCGTTTCGACGGTCGTGGTGCGCGCACTATCAAACGGGTATCTGGTCGGGATTGTCGCCAGCCAAGCAACAATGCCGGCGGGGAGCGCGAGAAGAGCGAGGTCGGGCCGCCCCACCCAAAACGCTGCCAGCAGCACGCCGCCGCCGGCAAGGTAGGGCCAGGCAAGCAACAGAAGCTCGCTTCTGAATTTCTTGTTGATAGCAGCTTGGTCGACGCGCCGCCGCCGGGCCGCCGCCACGACATCATAGTTGTCGAAGCGCTAGTGTTTGGCCTTGGCAAGCGTCTGCAAATGCTGAATGCGATGTCCGGTCAGCGGATGAGTTGAGGACAGCTCAATCAATCGCGCCCAGGGATTGTGAATGTCGAACAGCATGGCCTCGGCCGCGGCTTCCGGACGCTTTTTGGATTCGTCCTCAATAAGGCCGAAGTGACGGGCGTTCTTGAAATCCACAACGCCCAGGTGCCGCGTCGACGCCAGCAGTTCGCGCGACTCTTTCGTGTCCTCGACACGCGCTATGCCATAAGCGATTTTGACGAGCGCACTGGCAAGATGACGTGCCTCTGTGCGGTCTGCAGCAAAGGCGTCGGCCAGGTATTCGCGCGTGCGCGATAGGTAGAGCAGGATATAGGTGCCGGCGAGGTAGCAGAGGTAGGCGCCAACGGCGACGAGCATTGTGGCGCCCTTGCCCTTGTCTTTGCCCGACGTGGTTCGCGTGCTGGAGCGCCGCATTGCTGCATAGATTTGATACATCATCTGCACCAGCATGCCCGCGACCGTCATAACGAGAAAATCGCGGTGCACGATGTGCCCGAGCTCATGTGCGACGACGGAGCGCGTTTCATCCTCGTCGAGCGTCTCGAATATGCCTTCCGTCAGCACAATGCGCGCGTTCGAGCGCAGCAGGCCGTAGGTGAAAGCTGTTGGGTTCCGGTCCGGAATGTAGCCGATATGCGGAGCCGTAAAGCGGTAGTCGCGGGCCACCTCGTGGATCATGCGATGCACATGCGGATAGCGGGTCTTCACTTCGTCATCCGTCAGCCATTGCAGCCGATTGACCCATGTCAACATCAGGTCGGTGAACCAGNNTGACCAGAAAAATGATCGCATTGATGATGAAGGTGAGGATCAGCGCCGCCTGGAGGTCCAACTGATCCAACGCCACCATGGCGGCAATGATGACGCCGATGAGCATGGCGATTAACAGCGATAGCGTGACCAGGGAGGCGAAGAACAATTTCGGCATGTCTTGGTCCTCAGCGGTGGTGCGTTGGGAACGCGCTCACGACGGACATTCGCAGACGAGAATCAACGGTCCGGCGAAGTATGCACACGGGGTGCTGCCGGTGGTATCCGCGTGGTGTAGAGCGCCAACAAGAAAACCGCCGGTNNCATCGGATCAGGTGCTTGCGGCACCGCCCGACGAGCTGCCACCACCGCTGCTCGGGCCGGCACCACCGCCCTGGCCACCGCCGGCGGAAAAGCCGCCACCACCCTGTCCGCCGCCCGGCCCGCCACGGCCTGGCCCGCCACGCCCGGGTCCGCCTCGGCCGCCGCGCGACGACGAGGGACGGCTCGGCAGCAGCCCTTCGCGCTGCGCCTTTTTGCGCGCGAGCTTGCGGGCCCGGCGGATCGCCTCGGCCTTCTCGCGTGCTTTCTTTTCGGAGGGCTTTTCGAAATGGTTCCGGAGTTTCATTTCCCGGAAGACGCCCTCGCGCTGAAGCTTCTTTTTGAGCGCCTTGAGGGCTTGATCGACGTTGTTGTCGCGGACGAGTACCTGCAAGCTGGATGACCTCTTGTTTAGACGGTTACCGAGTGGTTCGCATCGGAAATAGCTAACACCCGCCACGGCCGGTGATCATCAGGTCCACCAGCTGTACCGGGAGATGTTCTGGGCCGGTCTTCTATCAAAGGGTGGGTTAATTGTCTACTTGCCCCTCGAGCGCAGCAAAATAGCGGGGATCTAGGCCGTCTTCCCCGCAATCCGGTTCACATGCCCCATCTTCCGGCCCGGCCGGGCATCGGCCTTGCCATAAAGATGAACGGCGGTGCCGGGTTCGGCCGCAAGCCCGGTCCAGGCGTCAACGTCGTTGCCAATGAGGTTGGTCATAACCACGTCGGAGTGCCGGTCGGTGGGGCCGAGAGGCCAACCGGCCACGGCCCGCATATGATTCTCGAACTGCGAGCAGAGGCAGGCATCCATGGTCCAGTGGCCGGAGTTGTGCACGCGCGGCGCCATTTCGTTGACCACCAGCGGCTCGGCGGAATCTTCGCCAAGATAAAACATCTCGACACCGAGAAGCCCCACGTAGTCCAAAGCCTCGGCAATCCGGGCTGCAATCTCACGCGCCCGATCCGCGTGCGCCGCGGAGAGCGGCGACGGCACCGTCGACGTATCAAGAATACCGTTCTTATGCGTGTTGAGCGGGATATCATAGAAGCGCATGTCCCCAGAGACCGCCCGTACCACAAGAACAGAAACCTCGTACTTGAAATCGACGAATCCCTCGAGCACGGCAGGCGCGCGCTTGATTTCGTCGAAAGCGCCGCTCAAATCTGAGGCCTTACCGATGCGCGCCTGACCTTTGCCGTCGTAACCGAAGCGGCGCGTTTTCAAGATTGCGCGCTCACCGGTCGCCGCCAGCGCGGTCGCGAAATCCTCAGGCGTTTCGATGAGAGCGAATGGTGCCACCGGCAATCCAAGTGACGATACGAACGACTTTTCATCGAGGCGGTCTTGCGAGACGGCTAAGGCTTTAGCCCCCGGGCGAACCGGGGCATGGGGAGCCGCCGCGTCGGCGGCTGCGAGTGGCACATTCTCGAATTCATACGTGATGACATCAACGGTCTTGGCAAAGGCCGCAATGGCTGCTGTGTCGTCGTACGCCCCTTCGACCGAGCGCTGGGCAACATCAAACGCGGGTCCCGGCACGTCGGCATAAATGGCGCACTTGAGGCCGAGCCGGGCCGCAGCAAGCGACAGCATGCGCCCAAGCTGACCGCTACCCAGGATTCCGATGGTCGAGCCGGGAGGAAGGGGCGCGCTCACGTCTTCCTCACTCGGCCTGGGGCACTTCTGCCACGGATGCGGTTTTGCTCGCACGCCAGTCGGCGACCCGTTTCGCCAGATCGGCGTCAGTGAGCGCCAGAATCTGTGCGGCCAGAAGTCCGGCGTTGACCGCACCGGCGTCACCGATGGCAAGCGTGCCGACCGGCACGCCGCGCGGCATCTGTACAATCGAATAGAGACTGTCTTTGCCACCCAGAGTTTTGGTGGCGACGGGGACACCGAGCACTGGCAGCGTCGTGAGGGAAGCCGTCATCCCGGGAAGATGCGCCGCGCCCCCCGCCCCCGCAATGATCACCTTCAAGCCACGCTCGACGGCAGACTTGGCGTAAGAATAGAGCCGGTCTGGCGTGCGATGTGCCGAGACGATCCGGCTTTCATACGGCACGCCAAGCTCGTCGAGAATCTCAGCCGCGCCCTTCATGGTCGCCCAGTCCGACTGGCTGCCCATGATAATTCCGGCAAGTGGCTTAGCCTTGGTCACGTGTCCCTCCCGTGAACCCGGTGCTGAGGATCGAGTCCGGTGAAGTTAGCCCGAGGAAAGCGGGGGTGTAGAGGAGTGGGGCAGGCAAAACAAGCTTAGACTGTGGATGAGCCCGCATTTGCGCGATTATTCGGGGCTCCGCGTGCCGCCATTTGCGGTCGCGGTTAATACGTCAGCCACGTAGGCCCCGATGGCGAGCGAAGACGTAAGACCGGGGCTTTCGATCCCGTAAAGGGCAACCAGTCCGGGAAGGCCGTGTGTTTGCGGACCGTGAATGGCGAAGTCGAGAGACGGCTCCCCTGCGGGCGTGAGTTTGGGTCGAACTCCCGTATAGGCGGGGTCGAGCGCATTGTCGGGAAGCGCCCGCCAGAAGCGCCGGATCAACGCCTCGAAACGCGCCCGCCGTGCGCCGCCAGCCTCTTCAAAACTGTAATCGATCGGGCCGTCGCCACGCACCCCTTTCCATTCGATGTCGGGTCCGAACTTGCCCGTGCTGTCGGCATTGAGTGTGTAGTGGATGCCGAGCGATCCCGCCGCCGGCAGCGGATAAATGAGATGCTTAAACGGTGCCGGACCGCGCAATGAGAAATAGTGCCCTTTGGCCATGTAGGTTTCCGGAACGCTGTAACCGTTGGCATAGGTGATGAGGCGTCCGACGCGGCTTGCGTCAAGCCCTGCCGCAACGACGAGATGGCGCGTGGAGAAGGTCGCACGCTCTCCGCTGCTGTCCGTCTCGACGTCAAAACCGCCGCCCGGCCGGCCTGAAAGACCCACGACGCGCGTGTGAAGAACGATCTCGCCCCCCGCCGTTGTGATGTGGCCTTCGAGCGCCTGCATATAGGCGTGGCTGTCGATAATGCCGGTTGACGGCGAAAGATAAGCCGCGACGCAATCGAGGTTGGGCTCGCGAACCCGGGCCTCGGCTGCCGTAAGGGGCACCAGATCGTCGACGCCGTTGGCACGCGCATTGGCGGCGATCATATCGAGCCGCGGACGTTCCTCTTCATCCGCCGCGACCACCAGCTTCCCGCAGCGCCGGGCCAGGATGCCGTTCTCTGCGGCGAAAGCATAGAGGCGCTGCTTTCCGTCGACACAAAAACGGGCTTTGAAGGATCCGGTGGGATAGTAGAGGCCGGCGTGAATCACTTCTGAGTTGCGCGAGCTCGTTTCGTTGCCCACCCGCTCGTGCTGTTCCAACACCAGCACCTGATGACCGGCATCGGCCAGGGCGCGCGCAGCAGCCAACCCAACGGCTCCGGCGCCGATGACAAGGGTTTCGATGTCTGGCGCCATGCGCCGCAAACTCCTGCAATCCCAATAGACCGGCCACCGGACGTCAGCGTCGGTCTTGTCCGCCTTAGAAGTGCTGGCGAACGTGAATGCAAGTGTTTTTTGGGGGCGCCAGAGCTTGGCGCGTTAGAGGCAGAAGTAAAGGGCTACAGAAGAGATCGTTATTGCGGCGGCGACGGCCATTGCGATGCTCAGCCGCTGTTCTCCGACATCCCTTTGATCGGGCTCGTGCTGTACGGTCTGGCTCACGACTTCCCGCCTTTCTGCCTGCGGAACGGTAGAATGCTGGCGCCGTCGGGCATGTGCGTCGCGTGCCGCAAGTCCGAGGGGGCGTTCATTTTCGAGATTCCAAGAACGGCTTGCGTCCTTGAGCAGACACCGAGCTTGCGAAGAATTTCACTCACGTGCGCCTTCACCGTCGCTTCCCCAACACCAAGCTCGTGCGCGATTTGTTTGTTCAAGAGGCCTTGGCAGAGCATTTGCAGCACGCGCAGCTGCTGCTGTGTGAGCGTTGCCAGCTTGACCTTCAGCGTTTCCGACTCAGGCGACTCCTGAGGTTGCGGCGGCCGGTATGTCTCCGGAAGTGGCACGTTGCCTTCGAGAACCTCGTTGATGGCCGCGAGCAGATCCTGCGGCGCCGCCGCCTTGGAAATAAAGCCAGCCGCACCACAGGCGATGGCGTTGTGCACCAAATCCGGGTCCGCAAAAGCCGAGTTGATAAGCACGGGCAGAGCCGGCCGCAGCATTCGGAGCTCGATCAAACCTTCGAAGCCGTACGTATCCGGCAGCCAAAGATCCAGGATCACCAGTTCAAAGTCGAGCCCGCCTTTGAGGGTGCGGGCCGCTTCGCCCAGCGTAGCGGCATGTATAACCCGGACATCCGCCATTGCTGTGCTGATCGCAGCTTTTAGCGCATTTGCGTAGAGCGGATGATCGTCAACGATCAGAAATCTGCGCTGCATGGTCTTGGCCTCGGATCGACGGCGTTGCGATGTGGCTTAAGGTATGAACCCATTTTGCTGCGGTGCAACAGTTTTTTCGCGGTGCGACATTTTTCGTATTGCAATGCACAAAAATCTCCCTCATGTTGTCTTCATCAAACACGGAATGCGCCCGGCGCACGACACGCCATGCCGGAAAAACGTTGAAATTTCAGGAGGCTATCATGAACGACAAGCTCATCAACGACACCCGCAACATGCTCAACGCCGCCGCGAACGGCGAAGTGCCCGCCGAGTTTCGGGCGGCCGCAGAGGACAACCTCAAAAAGGCCCGCGAGGCGTACGGCGTTTGGGTGAATGCGGCTCGGGCCGGCACCAAGGCGCTCGAGGATATCGCAGAGGTTACCCAGGCCGCAGCCACGGCCGTCGGCGAGAAGATCGTCGGCAACGCCGTCAACAATGCCGAGGTGGCATTCGACGCTGCCGAGAAGCTGGCGCGCGCCAGGACGGTCACCGAGGCCGCGAACCTGCAGACGCAGTTCGCCAAGGATCAGCTCGAAGCCGCTGGCGCACAGGGCCAGGAGCTGTTGGAGTTGACCAGCAAGGTGGCCAAGGAAACGACGGAGGCCATCACTGCGATTGCAGCCAAGGCCGCTGACGCTGCCAAGAAGGCTGCCTAAATCGCCGATTGCACGCAAGCGCGGATCAACCGCGCCGCCGAAGACGCCTTCGATGCCCAGGGCCCGCCGCCCTGGGCATTTTTTGTCACGAATTGAGACAGGCCGCGCTACAGAAATCGGCTGAGGAATTTCTTCCGCCATCGGCGCACTCGGACGTCGCCACTGACCTTAGACTTTGGTAGGAATTCATGCGCTGCCGCCTATTCTTCGGGCGCTGCGCTTGAAATAACACACCTGCTCCTCTGATACGGAGTGCCACCCTAACCACATCAGACAGTCTGGTTGCGAAATGAGCAAAATCCATGAAGTCCCAAGTGACGTGGCAAAGCACGCGCACATCGACAATGCCCGATATCTCGAGATGTACGAGGCGAGCATCAAAGATCCCGAGGCGTTCTGGGGTGAACAAGCGAAGCGACTTGATTGGATCAAGCCCTTTACCAAGGTGAAGAGCACGTCGTTTGAGCCCCGCAACATCTCCATCAAGTGGTTTGAAGACGGCCAGCTCAACGTTTCAGCGAATTGTCTGGATCGGCATTTGGCCAAACGTGGCGATCAGACAGCGATTATCTTTGAGGGTGATGATCCCGCGGAGTCGCGCCACATCACCTATCGCGAGCTGCACACCGAGGTTTGTCGTTTTGCCAATGTGCTGAAGGCACACGGCGTAAAGCGCGGCGACCGCGTCACACTCTATATGCCGATGATCCCCGAAGCGGCCTACGCCATGCTCGCCTGCACGCGGATCGGCGCCATCCACTCCGTCGTATTCGGCGGCTTTTCACCGGACGCGCTCGCCGGACGTATCGAGGGCTCGCAGTCGAACATCGTGATCACGGCCGATGAGGGCTTGCGCGGCGGACGCAAGGTGCCGCTTAAAGCCAACGCGGATAAGGCGGCCGCCAAGGCAGGTTGCGTCAAGTCGATGCTCGTCGTGCGCCGTACCGGCGGGGATGTGAATATGCAGAGCGGCCGCGACCACTGGTACGAAGAAGAAGTAAAGAAGGTCTCGGACGACTGTGCTCCCGAGCCCATGAACGCCGAGGATCCCCTCTTCATTCTCTACACTTCGGGATCGACCGGCAAGCCCAAGGGCGTGCTGCACACCACGGGCGGCTACCTGGTCTACGCCGCCATGACCCATCAGTACGTGTTCGACTATCACGATGGCGACATCTACTGGTGCACGGCCGACATCGGCTGGGTCACCGGCCACTCCTACATCGTCTACGGCCCGCTCGCGAACGGCGCCACGACCCTGATGTTCGAGGGCGTGCCGAACTACCCCGACTCCAGCCGCTTCTGGCAGGTCTGCGACAAGCACCAGGTCAACATCTGCTACACGGCGCC